>Ga0268261_10000001_pt1 | contig 344473 bp, 270 predicted proteins | sample TergutNc150P1_FD_190353 | JGI IMG/M metagenome (GOLD analysis project Ga0268261, IMG submission 190353) | Nasutitermes corniger P1 segment gut microbial community from laboratory colony in Florida, USA - Nc150 P1 (SPAdes) (version 2) | ecosystem: Host-associated > Arthropoda: Insects >... | reverse complement strand
CGTTCGATGCCGGGGTTCGTAACGTTTTAAGGCGTTTAGCGTTACCGACCCCGACACTCAACCGAGTAGTTGTAAATCTTTGTTGAAGGTGGCCGAGGGGCGCATTACTTGGTCGCCTAGTTTGGGGTTGGGGTGGTAGTAACCGCCGATGTCAACGGGCTTCCCAGCCGCAGCAACGAGTTCAGCCAAAATTAGGGGGGCATCAGCAGCCAGCCGCTGTGCTAGCGGAGCAAACTTAGCTGCTAACTGCGGGTCTTTAGTTTGGCGGGCCAATTCATCAGCCCAGTACCACGCTAGATAGAAGTGCGCGCCACGGGTATCCAAATCTCCGGCGCCTCGGCCCGGAGTCCGGTTTTCTTCCAGGCAGCGAGCCGTTGCCACATCAAGTGTCTCCGCGAGCACTTGGGCTTTGGGGTTATTCTCAACCCGGGCCAGATGTTCAAAGGAGGCTGCTAAGGCCAAGAATTCACCTAACGAGTCCCAACGGAGGTGATTTTCATTGACCAGTTGCGCAACATGTTTGGGTGCCGACCCACCGGCCCCGGTTTCGAACATGCCACCGCCAGCCAGCAACGGCACGATGGAAAGCATCTTCGCGCTGGTGCCAACCTCTAAAATCGGGAACAGATCAGTCAAATAATCGCGTAGCACATTGCCGGTTGCCGAAATGGTATTCAACCCAGCCCGCAAGCGATCCAGCGAGAACCGGCAAGCCTCAGCCGGAGCCATAATGTGCAAGTCCACCCGCGAGGAGTTGAGTTGGCTCAAGTCTTCCTCAAGTAAAGTGGCCACGATGGCATCGTGCGGTCGGCCCAAATCCAGCCAGAACACCACGGGTTCGCCGGTGCGGCGGCCGCGTTCGACGGCGAGTTTGACCCAGTTATCAATCGCGACTCGCTTGGTGAGGCAGGCCCGCCAAATATCACCCGCCGCGACGTGCTGGGAAATGAACACTTCGCCCGATGCGGAAGTTACTTCGACCCGGCCCGCCTCCGGGATCAGGAAAGTTTTGTCGTGCGAACCGTACTCTTCGGCAGCCATCGCCATTAGCCCGATGTTGGATACCGAACCTGCGGTGGCGGGGTCGATCGGCCCATGCTCCCTGGAATCATCGATCGCGGCTTGATAAACCCCGGCATAACTGGAGTCCGGGATCACGGCTAGCGCGTTGTACTCGCCACCATCTGGCCCCCACATCTTGCCGCCGTTGCGAATCATGGCCGGCATGGAAGCGTCAATGATTACGTCGTTCGGCATGTGGAACGCCGTGACTCCCTGATCGGAATCCACCATCGCCAACCTAGGTCCACTCGCCAATTCGCGAGCGATTTCTAGAGCAATTTCGCGACCGTGCGGCAGTTCGTCTAGGTGTTGCTCAATGGCCCGCAGCCCGTTATCTGGCTTAACACCCGATGCCGCCAACTCCGCGCCATACTTCGCAAAAACCTCAGGTAGCAGGGCGGAAACCGCGTGGCCAAAGATGATGGGGTCGCTGATCTTCATCATCGTGGCTTTGAGGTGAACCGAGTAAAGCAGATTTTCGGCTTTGGCCCGCGCGATGGTGGCCTGCAAAAACTCGTCCAGCGCCTTAGCGCTTAAGAAAGTGGCATCGAAAACATCGCCCCGGTTGACCTTGATGCCCGTGCGCCACACCTGCGGCTCCTGGCCAGCGGCATCGGGGATGAACCGGATTTCTAAGGCATCGGCAGCTTCGACTAATAATGTGGCTTCATTGTGGAAAAAGTCACCGTGCTGCATCGTCGCGACGGCCGTTTGGCCCGCTGCGCCCGCGTCTCCTGCTGCGCCTGCCGGATCGGCCGCCGTATCCCAAGGCTTATTCCGATGCGGATGCCGCCGAGCGTAACCCTTGACCGAAGCCGGGGCGCGGCGGTCGGAGTTGCCCTGGCGCAACACCGGGTTCACGGCCGAACCCTTAACCGAGTCGTACCGAGCCGCGATTTCCCGCTCCTGCTCAGTGACCGGGGTGGCCGGGTAATCGGGCACTGCGTAGCCCTGGGCCTGCAGCTCCTTGATCGCAGCTTGCATCTGTGGCTGAGAGGCGGAGATGTTGGGCAGCTTGATCAGATTGACGCGCGGGTCGCCAGTCAATTCGCCCAGTTGCTTTAAGGCATCGGGCACCTGCTGATCTGGTTTTAAGTATTCGGGGAATTTAGCCAAAATTCTACTAGCTAAAGAAATGTCGGCAGTAGTGACATCAACATTAGCTGCGGCGGCATAAGCCTTAACGATTGGCAAAAATGAAAAGGTAGCCAACCTGGGAGATTCATCAGTTAGCGTGTAAATTACGCTCATTCTTATTAGCTACCTAATCCTTAAAAAGTGTTATGAAGTGCTGGTGGCCCCAGCAGCTTCTACCCAGTATTGATCAACCATTGGTGGTACCCCGGCAGTCACCGGCATCCAGGCTTCCAATTCCGCATGCACAATCCACCGATGGGTATTGCGCCACGGCGAACCGTTAACCCCGGTGCAGGTGGTCAAAGTCATCAACCGCCGAGTAGGAGTCTGAGTGCCATCCGGATTGACCGGGCTGAACGGATCGGGGTTAATCACCGAAGTGTCAGTGGGCAGCACTATGCTGTGGTCAATTACCCGGTAAACGTACCAGGCTGCCTCTGTTTTTAGCAAAACGTAATCGCCATCTACCAAATCAGGTAAATGCAGAAAGTTATCGCCATAACTGCGCCGATGGGCAGAAAGCGAGAAATTACCAATCTCGCCCGGACCCACAGTTTCGATGTAATGGGCAGCAGCGCCGGTATTTAGGATGGCGTTAGTCTGCCGTTCAGTAGCCCCGCCCTGTTTAACCGCAATTTGATTCCGTAAAACTTCATCGGAAACACCATGCTGGTCATGCCAAGTAGGCACGGTCAAAATGCCGAATACTTCTCCGGTGGGCAAGCCTTTTACATCAAGGACCGGCGGCGGATTCTGTTCAAAATCCCGGTAGAGCACGGTTGCCGGAACAATTTCGTTACTGGCTTCCGGGACTCGCTCAACAAACTCAGCCACGGTGGCATCGTGCGTTGCCTGAACTTGCCAAGTGGTGCCGAACGTATTCCAGCCCCATTTACCGCCGATGGCTAAGCCCGCAATTAATAACGTCAGACCGAGCCAGAATTGCACGCCCCGACGCGGTTTATCGCTCCGAGTCATGGCGCACCTCCCTCTTTATTGCCTAGCATTCCACCGCTGCTTTTTAGCGTGCCGGCTGGAACCGCCCAGCCTTACTTCAGGATAACTTGCTGGCTGCGCATCGCCCGAGTTAAGGCGGTATTCGCACAATCCAGTAGTTGAGCTCGCACTCTAAAGGCTCCTGATTTTACGCCAGCTAGCGAAATCCGAGCGCGCCACTCGCCGTGATGCCAGCCACTCGACAATTTCCCAGCGGCCACCACCTGCGGGGAGTAATCCGGGTCAGCAACGTTCGCATCGTCCCGTTCTAGTAGCACGATGAGTTCGCGGCCATCTTGATGGGTGCCTAAGTTGAGTTCACCAGAAATGTGTAACTCGGCATCCGTACCGTGGCCCACAACTTTGTGAATGTTATCAACGGTAATAAAGCTGTCAATAAATTCTTCAACATAAACAGTTACCGAAGCCCGCGCGATATGGTCTAAGTTATCCCGGAATTGGGCGACAATTTCTTTATTGCCACTGAAATGTTTTGGTAAAGCGCCATCTTCGAAAATAACGGTCCATAACCCGTCACAGATTTTGGCGCGGCGAGTTACGCCTGCGATAGTTACATAGGCGAAAGCGCCTTGTAATTCCGAACCCCATGCCCGGCCACTGACGGTAAAGCCGTCGAATAGATTTGGGCGTTCGGGATAATAAAGAATTTCGATGCTAGGGGATACATATCCGGGCAAAGTGGGGCGGCGGGTGGCAGTTTCGGAATCGCTCAAATTGGCGGCCTCTACTAGGTCGTCAGAGTGATGAGTGGGCAGCAGCGTCACGTCATTGGTCAGCACGGCAGTTCTCTCCAGCTCTAGTAGTGTGGGTGATCGACGTTGATCGGTGTCCTAATTATTCGCCCAATTTCGGCACGCCGAGACCGTTTTGTTACATTCAGCGTGTCTTTTTGGCGCGATTTGATGGCGCAATTTGATACATATGGGGTTAAGTAGAAGTTAAATGTACGATGTCGTATCGTTTCGCTTGCTACAAAGCTAAAACCACTCGCTGCCCTTTGCGGGAACTCGTTGCACAATATCGCAGCGTAGCTGTCAGATTCGCGGCCAAACATGCGGTAAGTTTGAGCTTAAATGGCATCGTTACCACTACCACCTCACGCTATACCAGGAGCTTAAGTGACAGACCAAATCAGCGGGCGAGCGCCGGGGCAACCTCAGCCGGGCCAACCTCACCCTGCCAGCGTCAGCACCGGGCCGATTCCGGTGAGTGCCCCGCCTAACCGCGGCGTACCGCCACGTCCCACCGGGCTAGGTTCAACCTCCGCTTCAGCAACGAGCTTCAGCGACCGGATGGAGCGGTATGTCTCCCTGGCCCAGTCTGAGGCGGTCCAAGCGCTGGCCGAAGCCCGTGTACGAGCGGCCCAGTTAGTGGCCGATGCCAAACGGCAAGGCGCCGAGCAGCTAGCAAAAGCCCAGGTTACAGCCGATAATATTGTGGCTAAGGCCAATAATGAGGCGACCCGCATCTCGGCTGAGGCGCAAGAGCAAGCTGCAGATTTGGTCCGTACCGCCCAGGCCTCCGCTGAGCAGACTGCTCGCGATGCGGAAATTGCGGCCGTTGATAAACATCGGGAAACTGAAGCTGCAGCGCATGAGGTTTTGGCGGGCGCTCAAGATAAAGCCCGGCGGTTGTTGGAAGAGGCCCGGGCCGAGGCCGACCGGACTGCCGCGAAAGCCGCCGCTGGCCTGGCCGATGCCGAACAGCGCCGGGCGGACCTGATTGCCGAGGGCGAAGCCTCGCGGAAGCATGCCGACGATGATGTGGCCGCCCTGCTGGCCACCACGCGTAGCCAAGCCGAGTCCATGATTGCCGAGGCCAAGGCGGAGACCGAGCGGATTCGCTTAGAGGTTGACCGCTCGCTCGCCGGCAAACGCTCGGAACGCGATGCCATTTCCCGGCAACTGGAAGCTTTGTTCCGCACCATCGGGCAAGCTCCCCCGGTTAAGCCCACGCCACCGCCGCCCCCGCTGCCCGAGGTTCACTTTGAACCTAAAGCGGTAGAAACTGTGGAAGTTGTCCCTTCCGAGATCGGTCGCGACAGCGAAAACCCTGGCGTTTTGGATAACGATGCGCTCGATGCCGTCGCCCTTGATGAAGAATCTTTCAGCGCTCCGCCTGATGCCGATGCCGTCTCCACTGCCGTTGAGGTTGCGGAAGAGGCAGTTGAGGCCGCTACCGGCGCATCCGAACAAGTTGACTCGGCAGAATAGGAACCCACCATGGCAGCTAAAGCTCAACATCCCAAGGCCGAAAAGCACCACTGGTGGAATCGCAAGTCGCACCAGGGCCCGGCCGCTGTTTCTCATCCGGCTCCCGGCGCTCGGGTGGCCGTGCCTAACGGTCGCCCTGGAGTTCCGGTTGCTCCGGTTGCCCCGGCAGCTCCGTTAGTTGCTGGACCGATTATGGCAGGGCGCGAGCCGGGTGCCGCTGTGGGGGCTGCGGGGGTAGCTCCGCAACGCCCAATGCAGCAAATTCCCGCGCAGCAAGTTCCGGTGCAGGCGGCTCCCATGCAGGGTGGCCCGGCGGCGCCAGGTCGGCCCGTTCCGGGTGCAGTTGGGCAACCGGTTCAAGGTGTTGCCCAACGCCCGGTTCAGACCGGAACTGGTTCGCAGGCTCCGGTTGCGCCACAGGCTCCGGTGGTTTCGGTGGCTCCGGGCCAGGTGCCCACAGGCCGTCCGATGCCGCAAGGCGCGATGCCGCAAGGCGCGATGCCGCAAGGCGCGATGCCGCAGGGGTCCGTTCCGCAAGGTGCCGGGCAGGCAGGCCAAGTTCCGCAGCGCCAAACCACTCAGCGGGCTGCGCGCCAGGGCGGAGCCTCGCATTTCTTGCATCCGAAGGGTCAGCATCCGCACCCCCAACCTGCTCCAGCGCAGGCGACCGGGCGGATCGTCCCGCCTCCTACTGCTGCTCCGGTGCCCGCGCCTCAAATGGCTGTTCCACAGCCGGCGCCCAATATGTCGTTGGTCAATAATGTGGCCACGGGTGACAATGCCCAGGTGGCGGCCAACTTTGGTGACCGGATTGAGAAGTTAATCGCCTCGGCAGTTTCCGAGTCCGATGCCATCCGGGCCGATGCCGATGCGTATGCCGAGCACACCACGTCCGATGCCCAACTAGAGGCAGAACGGATTGTGGCTGCGGCGCAGCGGCAGGCTGCCGACACGGTGGCCGGGGCGCAAAAGCGGGCCGAGGCCGACTTGAAGTCTGCTGCCGAGATCCGGGCCCAAGCTGATGAGGCTTTGCGCTCAGCTCATGCGGAAGCCGAAGAAACCCGCCGCAAGGCTCGTGATGAAGCGGGTGAAGTTAGAGCTGATGCCGATGCGCGGGCTCAGCAACTGTTGGCGCGGACTCATGAAGAGACCGACCGGGCGCTGACTCACGCACGGGCCGAATTGGCCGATTTGGAGCAGCGTAAGGCTGAGGCGGAGACCCAATTGGAGTCTGTCCGGGCCATGCTCAGCGAGGCAGTTGCCCCGAACCTGCCAACTGGTTATGCCGACTTGCTGACCATCCCGTCACCGCCGCCGGTTCATCCCGCTCCGGCAGCGCAATTTGCCCCCCGCGCTAGCCGTCAGCAGCGCTATGACCAGGGCGAAATCCCCGAGGGCGCCGAGGGCAACGGCGACTACCAGGTCTAATAGCTGCCGCCATCATGCCAGCGCGCCCCTTTGTTTTCGCATTGCGGGCGGGCAGCGCAGAATCCACCACCAGATAAGTGAACTAATTGGCCGTGCGGCGGCGGGAACTAACTGCTGCCGCAAGTTCGGCCAGCAAGTCCGCCGTGGTTTGCCAGTCCAGGCATTTATCCGTAATTGACTGGCCGTAACGCAAAGTGCTGAGCGGACCGGGCGGCTGCGCACCCGATTCCAAGAAGCTTTCAATCATGATGCCAGAAAGGCCCGGCTCCCCAGCGGCAATCCGGGCAGCTAGTTCCCGGATCACTTCAGCTTGCCGATGATGATCTTTGCCCGAATTGCCGTGGCTGGCATCTATCACCAAGCCATGTTGAGCAGCCCGATGCAGGTCAACGTTCGCCTGAGTTTGAGCTAGAGTTTCGGCCACCGTCGCGGCATCGTAATTTGGCCCTTCCCGGCCACCTCGCAAAATGACATGGCAATCTGGATTGCCGGTGGTCTGCACGGCAGCGGCTCGGCCCTGCCCGTCCGCCCCGAAAAAGGTGTGCTCATTCGCGGCGGCGATGCAGCCGTCTATCGCGGTTCGCACATCCCCATCGGTGGCATTCTTGAACCCGACCGGCATGGACAACCCGCTGGCCAGTTGGCGATGCACCTGAGACTCGGTATTCCGCGCCCCGATAGCTCCCCAGGTGATCGCATCGGCGATGAACTGTGGGCTGGTCGGCTCCAAGAACTCAGTCGCCGCTGGAACGCCAGCATCGAGCACTGACAGCAAAACAGTACGAGCCAGCCGCAAACCGGTGGCGATATCGTGCGTCCCATCCAGGTACGGGTCGTTGATTAGTCCTTTCCAGCCGACAGTGGTGCGCGGTTTCTCGAAATACACCCGCATCACGATGACCAGCTCATCCTCGAATTCGGTGGCGAGCCGAGCTAGCCGATGAGCGTACTCCAATGCGGCAACCGGGTCGTGCACCGAACAGGGGCCCACCAAAACCAGTAGCCGATCATCCTCGCCCCGGAGAATTTTGGATACCGCATCCCGTGAGCGCGCCACCAGGTGCGCCCGGAACTGCCCAAGCGGCAGGTTTTCCCGGAAATCATCGGGCGCCGGGAGCGCCTGCAACGCCCGGATGCGTAAGTCATTTAACTCTTCACTAAACATTTCGCCCGCTATCCTAGCGTTACTTTTGCCAGCCTTATGTGGAGGCCGACAGACATTGGCTATTTGGCAGTGACCGGAACAGCGTAACGCTGGGCAAAATTGTGCAGAATTTGATGTGAGTGCCCGATGGGAGCGTTGTGGATGCTGGCAACAACTTGGTCATATTCATCGGGCTGGCAATAACCTTTGTCAAGGTAAATTGCCAAGCGTTCTTTCAGCCCAGCCTCATCTAGTTCTGGATGAAACTGGGTGGCGTAAGCGTTGGCCCCTAGGCGCAGCATTTGGACGGGACCAGTTTCCGATGAAGCCAATAAGGTGGCCTGGGCTGGCATCTGCGATATTGCTTCTTTGTGGCCGGTTAAAGCCAGAAACTGCTGTGGGATACCTGCCAATAACGGGTCGGCCTGGCCTGCTGGCGTTTGGGTAACCAATACCGTGCCAGCTCCTTCCCCAAACTGCCGATCCACCGAGGCGCCGAGGTATTGGCCGAGCAAGCCCATGCCGTAACACAATCCCAACCAGGGGAAATCGGCCGCGATAACTCGGTCCAGCAAATACAATAGTTCGGCTTCAACCCGCTGCTGCACTGGCGCTTTTTCGGACTCAACATCGGAGGTGTTGAATGGACTTCCCCCAATAATCAGGCCGGAATATTCGGCCAGATCAAATGCGGGCATTGGCTCGGCCAACAGATTTATCCGCGTCAAATCTGCCGGGGATAGCCCGGAAAATTGCCGGATCGCCTGGTATTCACCTTCCGCTGCGGCAACTTCTTCTCTAGCTTGCAGTAGCAGAAATGGCTTATTCGGATTCGTCAAGGGCATTTAACTCGGCTAGATCCTGGGCCACGAGCTCGGCGATTTGGACTGCATTGAGCGCTGCGCCTTTACGCAGGTTGTCACCCGAAACCATCAGTACCAAGCCCCGGCCATCGGGCACTGACTGGTCTTGCCGAATCCGGCCCACCAGGGAAACATCTCCACCAGCGGCTTCAAGCGGCGTCGGTACCTCAACCAGCCGGACCCCCGGTGCTTCCTCCAACAAGTCAATGGCTTCAGCCGGAGTTATTGGCCGGGCAAATTCAGCATGGATGGCCAGCGAGTGGCCAGTGAAAACTGGCACGCGCACGCAGGTTCCAGCCACGGCCAGGTTCGGGATGCCCAGAATCTTGCGGGATTCATTACGCAGCTTTTGCTCTTCATCAGTTTCTAGGGAGCCGTCATCAACTAGCGCACCGGCCAGTGGTACTACGTTAAACGCAATCGGAGCCACAAACTTCTGCGGCTCGGGCAGCGTGACTGCCTTCCCATCAAGAGTTAAACCTTCCAAGTGCCCAGGCGCAGTGTCGGCCCCGGCCCTTAGCTGCGAAGCAAGCTCATTAACCCCGGCAATGCCGCCCCCGGATACTGCTTGATATGTGGCGACTTGTAAGCGCTGTAACCCGGCGGCATCGTGCAGCGGCTTGAGAGCGGGCATGGCGGCCATCGTAGTGCAGTTCGGATTAGCGATGATGCCATTTACCGCCGTCGAAATGGCTTCCGGGTTGACCTCGGAAACCACCAGCGGAACTTGCGGGTCCATCCGCCACTGCGAAGAGTTGTCAATTACCACGGCGCCCGCCTCGGCGAAACGCGGAGCGTGATCCCGTGAAGTGCCCCCGCCAGCCGAGAAAATCGCAATGTCAATGTCAGCCAGGTCTTCGGTAGCAGTCGCGGCCACATCTTCGACTACGACATCATGCCCCTCAAACGGGATGGTCTTGCCAGCGCTGCGGGCGGAGGCGAAAAAGCGGATTTCCTTGACCGGGAAACCTCGCTCGGCTAGCAGGGTGCGCATCACGTTACCCACTTGTCCGGTTGCGCCGACCACCGCCACGTTTATCCCATCGGGATTAATCTCAGCCACTTTTGTTACCTTACTCTTTTCTAAATAATTGCTTTGGAGATATTTCGGGTGCGGTTGGGTGTCAGATACGAGGCCGAGCAAGAGCGACGCGTAGGTCTGTGCACGCTCGGCGTGCCGATAGAATATTCACGCAGTACGCAAGCGGCGGCGAAAACGAAGTAGCTGGCCCGAAACGCACCGAAATATTTAACGGCCAGTGCCTGCGTAAACCGTGGCGGGGCCCTCGGTCGAGTCCAAGTCGAAAGCGGTGTGAACCGCCCGTACCGCATCGTCCAGCGAATCTGCCCTGGTCACCACAGAAATCCGGATTTCCGAGGTGGTGATCATTTCGATGTTGACCCCGGCATCCCGCAGCGCGCCGAACAGCTTGGCCGAAACCCCCGGATGGGCTTTCATCCCGGCACCAATCAAGGACAGCTTGCCGATTTGGTCGTCGTAGTTGACCGACTCGTAGCCAATTTCATCCTTGGCTGCCTCCAAAGCGGCCAAAGTGGCTGGTACATCGGATTGCGGCAGGGTGAATGATATGTCGGTCACATCTTCATGCGCGGACGAAGCGTTTTGCACGATCATGTCAATGTTGGCTTCGGCTGCCGCCACTTTCTCGAAAATTAGCGCGGCCCGGCCCAGCACATCGGGAACCCCAGTGATTGTGATTTTGCCTTCTGAGCGGTCATGTGCGACGCCAGAAATAATCGGGTGTTCCATTGCATCTCCAATTGTTGCCTCGGGGTCATAAGGGTATTTAGCGTGTTCGCTGATCACGGTGCCAGGTGCGCTGGAAAATGACGAGCGCACATGGATAGGCACGCCGTAGCGCCGGGCATACTCGACTGAGCGGACGGCCAGCACTTTGGCCCCGTGCGCCGCTAGTTCGAGCATTTCTTCGTAAGTGGTGTGGTCAACTTTGCGGGCAGTCGGCACGATGCGCGGGTCGGCCGTAAACACGCCGTCAACGTCGGTGTAAATCTCGCACAGATCGGCGCCGAGGCCTGCCGCAATCGCGACTGCCGTAGTGTCCGAACCACCACGGCCGAGCGTGGTGACATCGTTTGCCACCGGGTCCACGCCTTGAAACCCGGCGATAATCGCAACGTCGCCGTCGTCTAAAGCATGGCGAATCCGGTCGGGTACCACATCCACGATATGGGCTTTGCCGTAAACCGCATCAGTGATTAACCCGGCTTGCTGCCCGGTGAACGATTTGGCCGATACCCCCAGGCTATCGATCGCCATTGCCAGCACCGCCATGCTGATCCGTTCGCCCGCAGTCAGCAGGATGTCGAGCTCACGCATCGGCGCATGGTCGGTTACCGAAGCCGCTAAATCCAGCAGTTCATCGGTGGTATCACCCATCGCTGAGACCACCACAACAACGTCATTGCCAGCGTTTTTGGTCGCCGCAATCCGGCCCGCTACTCGCTTGACGCTCTCGGAATCTGCCACCGACGAGCCGCCGTACTTCTGAACTATCAGGGCCACCGTACTAAAACCTTTTCTTCAATTAATCGTTCAAAACAATTATGCGACTACTCGGCGCCCGGAAAACGCTCTGCCAAGTGTGATTTCGTCGGCGTATTCTAAGTCGCCGCCCACAGGTAAGCCAGAGGCGAGGCGAGAAACCGTGACTCCGAGCGGCGCTATCAGCCGGGCCAAGTACGCTGCAGTGGCTTCCCCGGCGACATTTGGATTGGTTGCCAGGATAACTTCGACCGTATCGCCGCTGGCCAGACGGCGCATTAGGCTTACGATGTTAAGCTCATCCGGCCCGATGTTGTTGATGGGGTCAATTGCCCCACCCAGCACATGATACCGGCCGTGGTATTCCCCAGTCCGCTCGATCGCCTCCACGTCTTTAGCCTCTTCGACGACACAGATTAGCTCGTTGCCGCGCCGGGAGTTGGCGCAAACCAGGCACTGCTCCCCTTCGGCGAAGTTGCCACAGGTATCGCAAAACCGGATTTTATCCTTAACATCTTGGAGCGCATGAGCTAAGTTGACGACATTTTCCGGCGGCGCTTTCAGCACATAAAACGCGATCCGTTGCGCGCTTTTTGGCCCGATACCAGGCAGCCTGCCCAGTTCATCAATCAAGGTTTGCACAGCTTGGGAGTACATTTTTACAGTGCCTCCTCGCTGACAATTGTGCCGCCGAGCATGTCAAGCACTAGCGGCAGACCCGACATGAAGTCCTGTTCGACTTCGGCATCGTCCGGGTCAGCCTCATCTTCACTGGCTGCGGTACGGACATTGCTGAGTCTCGGTTTTTCGACCGACGATGCCGCAGCCGACTCCGGCACTGCCTCGTTATGCGCTTTTTCTCCGCCGTGGTCATATGCGATTCCGCCCGTGACGGTGTGGCTCCCGTCATCCTGCGCAGGGCTTCCCGCGCGAGTTGACCCAGGCGCAGAATCTAGTCCGCGTTGTGTTGCAGGTCGCGGCTCCGGCTCAGGAGCCGCCGGGACTTTTAAAGGGATTGATTCACCCGCCAACCAAGCTGCATCTGCCTCGCGCCAACTCTCATCCACCTCAGCAGGAGAAGTTCCAAGTTCGTTCGGGTCAGAAACACCAGTGCCCGTGACGCGGGAATCGCCTACCTTGACGTACTGCACGGGAGTGCGCGAGCCAGAACCCCCGTCGTAATCAGAATGGGTACTCGACACAGGACGGTGATTTCCATCATTCTCGCTCTGGCCGCTCGATACGGAACGCCCACTTCTGTCATTCCATGCGCGGACACTCGACGCGGAACGCCCCTCTACGTCATTCTGCGCAAGGCTTCCCGCATGGGAAGCCGCAGACGCAGAATCCCTTAACCGCGTTAAGGTGCCAGACGCCCCAGCTACCACCCCTTCGGCTTTAACCGACCGGCCAAGCTTTTCTGACAGGACTAACCCGACCGGGTCGGCCTGCCGCGGGTCGGATAACCGGGCGGCCAATGTCTGGTGTTCAAATCCGATGCTTACCGTATTGCCGTTAATCCCGACCGGCCCAGCGCTGGAAATGAGGAGCGACCGAGTGACTGGGCTTGGGATGCTCGCGACTAACTCGGCCCAATCGCTTTGCAGCTTCTCCAGTTCGCCCGGCGCCGACGCAGGGCCGGAACCGGCAGTTGCTTGAACCGGAGCCACAGTTGAGTCAGGTTGGGGTTCACTCACTTCAGGCGTTACCGGCGGGGGAGTTACCGAAGTTGACGTTGCCGCCTGGGATGCTCCCTGAGTTGAAGCCACCGCCGATGAAACCGTGGGCGAGGACATTCCAGGAGCCGAAGCTACCGGCGAAGAGGCTACGACCGGGGCTGACACGGGTGGGGCTGCCACGAATGGGGCCGCTATCGGCGGAGGCACAACAGGCTGGTCAGCAGTTTCAGCCTTGGCTGCGGCTCGAGCCCGCGGGGACATCACCTGCACTTCAGCAACCGAATGATGCACCACACCGGCCCCACCCGGAGCAGCACTACCTTGACCTTGCGGACTGGGACGCCCGGCAACAGAGGGAGCAACAACCGGAATTTGGCCAGTCGCCAGGGAGTTCTCTAAGTTTGCGAGGCGGGCCGCAAGCTGCTCCGGACCAAGCGGCACCAAAAGTCGAGCGCAAAGCAGCTCAAGTTGGAGCCGAGGTGAAGTCGCCCCAACCATAGTGCTCAGGCCGGAACTAATCGTCTCCCCGAGCCGCGTCATCGTGCCTAAGTCAAACAAAGCTGCTTGAGCTTTGGCAGCGGCGAGCTCATCAACCGGCCAATCCCGAAATACTGCGGCAGCCCCGTCGCCTGTCACCGACACAACGATCAAATCCCGGAACCGCTGCAGCAAATCTTCAGCAAACCGCTGCGGTGGATTGCCATTTTCGATCACCCGGTCAATCACCTGGAACAACGCTGCTCCATCGTGCGAGGCAAGCGCTTCAACCGCTTCATCCAACATTGCTGCTGGGGTATACCCCAACAACGCGACCGCCCGTTCCGCCGAAACAGAACCATCAGGCGAACCGGCGATCAACTGGTCCAGCACCGAGAGCGAATCGCGCACCGAGCCGCCACCTGCCCGGATAACCAGCGGAACTACCCCTGGCCCCAGCGAGGCCCCTTCCAGTGCGACAAGGTTTTCCAGGTAGGGGGAAAGAATTTCCGAGGGCACCAGCCGGAACGGATAATGATGGGTACGGGAGCGAATCGTCCCCAAGACTTTGTCCGGCTCAGTGGTGGCGAAAATGAACTTGATGTGTGGCGGAGGCTCTTCAACCACTTTCAGCAGCGCGTTGAAACCCTCTTTAGTGACCATGTGTGCTTCGTCAATGATAAAAATCTTGAAGCGGTCGCGGCTGGGGGTAAACGTCGCTCGTTCCCGCAGGTCACGGGCGGCATCCACCCCGCCATGCGAGGCTGCGTCGATCTCGACTACATCAAGAGAACCGGCCCCTAACCGGGACAGCTCCACACAGGATTCACACTTACCACACGGCGTATCAAGCGGATTAGCCTCAGTATTTTCGGCGCAATTCAGTGTCCGAGCCAAAATCCGAGCCGACGTGGTTTTACCGCAGCCCCGCGGCCCGCTGAACAAGTATGCGTGGTTGATTTTGCCCGCACGCAGCGCTGCCATGAGCGGCACAGTGACCTGCTCCTGCCCGATGACCTCATTAAAGGCCTCAGGCCGGAACCGGCGGTACAGGGCGATGCTCACGTTTCAAACTCTAGTAACCCCCACAGACAAAACGGCGGGTTCAGACTAATAGCTGGTCAGCCCACCGAATTAGTACTGGTGACGGCTCCGCCACGCGTTCCGCTTGTCCACAATGTGCAACTGATAAATGATGTTGCCAATGCCGCCGGTCGTAAAAAACAAAAGCGCATGAATCATCGCCGAAGACCGGGGCATCGGGTCGGCGGCTGGGTAATAAACTGGCGGGATTACTGGGGCCGGACGCGGAATCACCAACGGTTGATACCGAGGAGGCAAAATCGGATCGGGCAGGCTAATCGGCGCCAGGTGCGGATTCACCGGGCCATACGAAGTCAACGTTGCCTTGTTGCGGGGCTTCCCAGCGGCCTCATCCATGAGGGCATCGAAATCGTCCAGCGTGATACTTTTGTGTGCGGTCGTAGTGTTCATGTTCCGAATCATAACGATGCCATCGCACATTCAGGTATTAGGTAAACCCCGGATTGCCCCCTGATATTTCTCAGGGGTAGGAAAGAATCTTTGCTCGCGATATATCACTTACGGTTCGGAGGCAGAATCTGGATGTATCTCTCAAACGGTTTGAAATCGCTGACATTTTCCGTCATTACAGCTGCACCGTTTTGGTATGCCTGCGCTGCGATCAAAGCGTCCTTACCGCGAATTTTAGCCCCCGTAACAGATGCTCCTGCGGCAATCTCGCCATACGCCCGAGAGGCCCCTTCGTCGAAAATGAGCCAATTAAATGTCGAATCGAGTGTGGCGAGCTTGGAGATGCGCTCAGCACTATCCTGTGGCGTGGCAGCTTTTCTAATCCCAAATTCTAGCTCTGCACGCGATAAAATGGAGACTCGGTATTCCCGGTCTGGGTTAAGCAGGTATTTTTCTAAATCCACCAGAATGCATGTGTCGAGCAAAACTAACATAGGCGGCGCTTAGATATAATCCCATTCGATGTTGGCGCTTTCAATATCAGCAAGCCAACGCTGTCCGCCCCCGGCGCTCATTGGGGTGCGAGCCACCACCTCCATTAACTCAGCCCCCGTTAATGCATCCTTCTTCTGTGGCACCTCTGGGGCAATGACAGCGCCAGTAGGCTTACCGTGCGCAGTGATTCTATGCGGCCCATTTTCCAGCACCTTGCGAAGCACTGCAGCCGGGTTCTGTTTCAAATCGGCGGTAGTTACAGTCGGCACTGCTTCCAAAATGGCCATGAGAGCACCTTACCACTCAACCTAGATGTCCTTCTAAGATGGTATCTGATTCGTGCGCCCGATAGGATTCGAACCTACGACACCGGCTTTAGGAGAGCCGTGCTCTATCCCCTGAGCTACGAGCGCCAACGCCGAAACCCTATCACGGCAGCTAGCCAACCAGGCGCCCACGAGGCAAGCGAGTGACTCGGAATACATCCTGTGCTCCGCACAACTAAGCATGTACTGCATCGTTACGCACGATGAACCTGACCCGAAAAGCAATTCGTAGCCGACCACAAAGCTGAACTAGATGCGCTAGTGGATGCTATCGAACAGTACTCCGGGTCATAAATGAGGTGAATGTGGGGATTATCGCATCGGCGTTCGCAGAGATGTCCGTAATATCCGGTAGCTTTGCCCCGTGACCATTCCAGCCATCGACCGGGATCGCCTAATTCGGCGCCGTCGGGAACACTCCCGCCAAATTGTGATTTTCGGGTTGCTCGGCACTTTGCTGGCCGCAGCTTTTACGCTGGCCCTGTTAATTTTCGGCGGCATCATCGAAGCCCCGTTCGCCCGCGAGTTTAGTTCGCCGCGCGGGTCAATTGATGAAAGCTCGCTACCCTGCTTGCCGGCGGTCCCTGGCCAGCCCGATGGCGCCTTGCCCATCCCGTATGACTTGGTTGACCTGCGGGTTTACAACGCATCGGGGATCGGCGGGGTGGCCTCAGCGGCGCAGACCGTGCTGGGCCGGCGTGGGTTCGTGATCAACATCATCGGCGACTGGCCCACTGTTTTGCCAGTTAACGAGTTGCGCTTCGGCCCCGAGGGCATCGTGGCGGCATACACCGTGGCGGCACATTTCCCGCCCATGCAGATGATTTTGGATGATCGCACCGATTCCAGCGTGGACCTGATTATGGGCGATGCCTACGATGAGCCGCTGGCGACCGACCAGATTGACCTCGCTGCCGACCGCCCGTTATTGAACTTGCGCGGCTGTGTGCCAGCTAGCACCTTGACTTTGCAACCGGTACATCCAAACTGGTCCCCGGCCCCCGAGGAGCCAACGGAGAGCGGCGAAGTCGAAGAAGAAGACGCCTGATAGCGTTCAGCGGGCGATCTACTGCGTTATCGCACCCGTTCGTGGAGTCTACCTCCACTTCACTCATGCTCTGCCTGATATCTCATCCCGCTGAACGCTATCAGTAGTAGGTCGCCGCAAAATAGCGTCAAAAACCCCTCATACACCCGAAAGAGCATACCTACCCTTGCTGCCTTCCGGCCCTGGGGGAGTTCGGTACGATATCGCCGTACGAGGGGCAAGTATTAGGTTAGCGCCAACCTGGCAGTTCATGCGACCAAATGTCTGCGATTTGACGGTGCTCAGTTTAGTTGATCGAGTTAAGGGTATCTAACACCAGTTGAGCGTAGGCAACTTTGCCTTCGGCATTAGCGTGGATGCCATCCGGCCCGATGTACTCGGGGTGTTCGGCGATGAGGCCGTTCCAGTCCGCGACCACGATTTGGCCGGGATACTTAACCGCAGCAGCTTCAACTTGTTCATTGCCACCGGGAATCCAGGAGCGATCGCCGTAAGCATTAACCATTACCACGGTGCGGTTCGGCCCAATCTTTTCGATGATCTTGTCGAACTGCTCAACCGTAACTCCAGCATTGGTGGCTAAGCCGAGCACAACGTATTCGCGGATCGCATCCTGGTCATTAAGTTGATCCAAGATAGTCATACCCTCAACCATCGGGCGGCCAACACGACCGTCAATCGAAATACCGGGCAGCAACTCTTCTAAGTGCGGAGTAGCACCAACCATTAAGGAGTCGCCGATTGCGGTGATTTGGTCGCCAGTGGGGGCCACCTTGACCTCCAACACGGTGCGAGCCAGCTCAACGATGCTCGGAGCGGCTAATTCGGTTTCGAGTTCCACCGAGAAATTGGCAGTATCGATGTCATAAGAAGTGGCTACCGCAGCGACCGGAGCATCGAAAGCGACTGCGTCAACGGAAACGGCAGATTCGGCGCGGAAAGAATCTAGCTCGGGAGCCGCAGCGGGGTTTGCACCAAAGAGCACCATCACGGCAGAAGCGACAGCGGCACCAGCAACCAACACGGTATTACGTCCCAAGCGATTTAACATGAATTAAGGATGCGCTCAAATGACGACCGCTCAGTAAAATAATTTGTTTAATGAGTGTGCAAAAACAGGTAACTGAGTAGTGAAAGTTTGCGAGCCGTGAAACTAGTTGCGCCAGAGACTATTGAGCTACGTCCTGAGCTATGTCCGCAAAGCCTGGTTGCACGCCCGACGGGGATGATTCCATGAGCGACCGCGCTGATGAATCGCCACCATTCACAAAGGAATCGAGCGCGGCCACGATTAACTCTGCATAACGCTCCATCCCCGGCTCTTTGGGGTGAATCCCGTCCCCTCCCAGCAAGCTAGGGTCGGCAGCCGCCGCAGTATTCCAGTCAATTAGGTGGACCTGCCCACCAAACCGTTCGGTAGCCGCCACAAGCTGCGCGTTGGCATCGGGGATCCAAGCCCGGTCCCCATAACCATTAATGAACAGTACTTCGTGGTCCGGCCCGATGGCATCAATCAACTGATCCACCCACTCGGCGGTCACGGTACCGTTAGTCGCCAGCGCTACGATAACGTAATGCCGCAGTTCCCCAGCTTCCTTTAGTTCCGCCACGATGGGAGTGGCAGCAAAGAACTGCCGGGACACTGCGCCGTCAATCCAAATACCGGGCAGCCGTTCCACGATTTGCGGCGTGGCAGCTAGCAGTACCGAATCCCCAATCGCGGTCACGTTATTACCGGTGGGCGAGATAACCGGCGGCAATTCGGGCACCAATACCTCTTCGCTGATCGGCACGGTGTCAGCGCCCGATGCCACAGCAACGTCCAAGAGATAGTTGGCATCGTGCTGAATCTCCGACGGTAACACCCACGTACCATCGGAGAGCAGCACTTTTCCAGCCGTGGCGACTGGCCGGGTTAGGGCAGCTTGTTGTGCCCCAGCCAAAATTTGCCGAGTGATTAGCGATTCGGTGGGAGCGGTCGCAGCCGCCGCCCCGGTACCCACCAAACCGGTAGCCACTACGGCAGCGATCCCGACGCGAGCCGGGCGCGGTAACCGCCAAACCCGGTGGAAGTAACCCCGCAGGCCCAAGGCGTGGACCGGACTGTTAACCAGCCGCTCGGTGCCCAGCGTGAAAACCACCGACAAAGCGAGTACACCGACGATGAGCCACCAAGGCGCCTCAGTGTAGCGCTGGCCAAATGCCCCGGAAAGAATGATGAGCAGCGGCCAATGCCACAGGAAAATCCCGTAAGAATGTTTGCCGATCCACTGCCACGGCTGCCGCTCTAACACCGAACCAAGCGCCGGGTAACTGACCAGCAGATACAACAGAACCACGCTGAGCAGGGAAGCTAACACCATCAGCCCGCGGAACGATGCTTGGCTAACCCAGGGCAAGGTCAAGAACATCACGCCCAGGGCACATGCCGCCAACCAGCCAAATTGCCCGGCGCGCCAGGCCGAAACCCGCTGAGACACCCGGACCAGACGCTCTGAGTTATACGCAAAACCGAGAGCCAACGCCGAGCCGAACATCAACGAGAAGAAATGAGTGTCTGTACCTTCATAGAGGCGGGTTTGCCCGGCTCCGGTCAGCGACAACCCCAACATTAACCCGGCCGAGACCAGGCCGAGACCCGCCGCCCACAACCATAAGCGGTTGGGCCGCACCCGCCGGAACAGCAGCAGCAACAACGGGGGCCAGAGCAGGTAGAACTGCACATCCAGCGCCAAGAACCACAAGTTAGCAAACAAGGCCGGGGTGGTGGCTGCGAAATAATCCCCGCCCGCCGCAATAGTGAACCAGTTGCTAGCGAAACTGACCGCGCCGTAAATCTGCTTGTCCACGCCCACCAAAACATCGCCGCCGACCGCGAGGGCAATGGTGGTACAGGTGAGCAGCACTACCACAAGTGAAGGCACGATGCGGTTGAACCGCCGCTGGTAGAACGCGCCAAGCTTGAGGTTGCCCCGTTTGGCCCAAGTAGCGCACAGGCCCCGCGTGATCAGGAAACCAGACAATACAAAGAATATGTCCACGCCCAAGAAACCGCCGGGAACCGCTTTAGGCATAAGGTGGTAGGCCAGCACGCCCAGGATAGCGAATGCGCGGAGCGCATCAAAGCCTCGAATTGGGCCGCTAGCTAACCGACTCAGGTGAGGCATCTCTAGCTCGCCTGGCCTGAGGTGCTTCGCATGTCCGGATTGCGCTACGGCATCGTCGGGGATGCCCCCATCTAAAATGCCCCCGTCTAAAACTGCGGTCACCGATTCGGTGTCGATGGCAGAAATGGCATCGGCCACGATAGGGATGGGCCCGGTGGAATTGGACTCTTTGGGCTTATTGCGCAGACCCACGGCCTTAAAACCCATCGGCCAAATACCCATCGGTTTCGAAAAAATGGCAACCCGATCCGAGACTCGACCCGACCGTCCGGTTACCTCACCCATGGGACACCTCGCCTTGGCCTCGCGACACCGCGTGACCTCCCATTTATTTTTTGCTTAAGCGAATGTTATCGCCAAATCCGCAAAATGCTGGGCAAATCAGACATGCGCCTTGCAGAATCGGCAAAATTGTTAGCAAGGTCACGCGGGTAAGGTAGTTATCGGCAGAATCAACCGGCGTTATCAGCCGACGTTCAGGCGACGACGGTTCGATACCAAAGTAGCGAGTGCCGCAGCCAACAGCCCCGACGCCAGCACACCCAGGCCGATTGGCACGCCGGTGGCCGGATGCGGGCGATCTGGAGTTGGCGACCCAGGCCCACCTGGCCCCGGCTTCAACGGGATGTGTGAATCGTCGGAATGGCCCGGTGAACCAGGCCCGCCCGGATCGGTCGGCGAGGTTACCGTGGCATTGTTGACCACATCCACCCCGGTGGGCGCGGAAGTGGAAATGGTGCCAGTCACCTTAATTGTGATGGTGCCGCCCGATGCCAATTGGTCAGCCCGGCAATTCACGCCGGTATCCGTCACGCCAGCGCACGATGGATTAGTGGCTCCGCTGCTGGAAGCCACCGTAGCGCCGGTCAGGGTGATCCAGGCCGGAGTACCCAGTGAGTCAACAATCGAGACCGGCGCAGCCACGCCAGTGCCAGTGTTGATTACCTGGATGGTCCAGCTTACCGGGTCACCTGGTCGAGCCGAAGCTACATCGGACGTCTTGGTGATACTCAACGCTGGCAACGAGCGCACTAATACCGAGGCAACATCTTCGGCATGCGCAGGCAACCCATCGGCGGCCAAGGTAATTGAGGTCACCGCTGCCTGGTTGTTGACCACAGTAAGATCAGTCAAGCCGGCCGCCAATACCCCGGTAACTTGGATGGTCATCTCATCGTTCGGCCACATGTCAGTGGGCGCGCACGTTATGGTGCCCCCCGTGACGCTACAACTGGCTGGAGCTGCACCGGTGCCGGTGTAACTCGAAACTGTGGCGCCGGTCAAAGTGCCTTGGCCTGCGGTGAGCAGGGCGTCGGTGACCACGGTATTCCGGGCCACCGACGGGCCGTCATTGTGAACCACCAACGTCCAAGTTTCGGGCGCCCCTGGTTTGTTTACCGTTGGAGTGGCCGACTTGTGGATGTCCAACTTGGCCAGGCCGGTGGCGGGTGAACAACTGCCATCTAAGTTATTCGAACCATCGGGGTCGAGGCCTGGGCCGAGCGAACCAACGAGGCCAAGGTTACATTGAGTTTGCCCCTCTTGATCCGGATCTATGATGTAGGTGACTCGGACAAAAGCCCAAGTGCCAGCTTCAGTGCCAGTCTTGCTTGGTGAAACTGCCAAGGTACCAACATCGCAACCTTGCACTACCACCCCGCCGGTGGTGATGCTAGGTACGGCACACTCTGTCCAATTGGCCGAACCAGGTGTGGCATCGTGCGTGTACTCGGCCGGATACGCCGAACTATAAGTCATACCTGCTGGCAGAGTATCGGACACTGTAGTGTGCTGGGCCACCGAGGGACCGTTGTTCCATACTTTCATCAGCCAGGTATATGGTGCGCCAGCCACGGGCGGGCCAGGGTTAATATCCGGGTCGGGTTGCTTATCAATTACGGTATCGGAGTTGGCCTGCAACGTGAAATTAATCGTAGAGAGGTTGTTGCAATCGACCAAAGCGCCAGCAAACGTGGTTATGCCGGTGGGCCGGTCGCAACTGTTTGCCCCATAACTGGGGTCTGCGGTGTTACCTGGACCGCCAGTCCAGTCCACTTCCGGGGTACTGGTGCCAATCCAGGTGCTAGCGGCATAGGGCGCATTATTCCCGTTAACTGAACCGGGGGGAGTATCTGCGGGGACAAACACGGTAATGGAGTTGGTGGCCTGGCCACCCGCCTCCCATTGCGCCGGGACGGGGTTCGTGTCAGACCACAGGCTACCGTCCGCAGAGTACTGTGGCACACAACTCAGGGAGTACTGGATGTTGGGGCTGTACGAGTAATTCGGGTCGTAGGGAGCAGCGCTCCAAGTACCAGCAAAGCTCGAACCATCGGTCGGCGCACCCGCCGGTGGAGTTCCGGTGCCGTCCACATGCCAGGTACACACGTTGTAGGGGATGTTTACTTGGGATGGAATAAACCCTGGTGGGAACTGCGTCCAACCTACGGTGTTTGTGGAACTCGATGGGCCTTTATTAACTGACAAGGCGTTAATAGTGGTGTAAGTCCCATCAACTAGAGGCCCACCAGGCGGTGTAATGGTAACTGCCACGTCGGTGATCCGTTTAACCGGCACAGTGACCGTGGCGAGGTTGTTGTTGCCCTCCGGCGCATCATGGGCGGAGTCGCTCCAGTACGGGTCATAGGCCAACGAACCAGCTACCGCAGTATTTGTCACGCCAGAGCTGGCTGGCTGGTTCGCCGGAGACTTAGCCACAATATGGATAGTCTGCGAAGCGCCGAGGTTCATCGGCCCCACATAACAGGCAATCTTGGTTGCTGCATTGAGCGGGTCGTTGTACCCGTTAGCCGCCGTTAGGACATTACTGGATGTCCAGCCGTAACCGCTAGATGTGCCACCGTCCACCGTAGGGATGATGTTCAACGGGGCGCCGTCGTTTGGGTCGACTGGCGGGTCACTTACCGGTACGCAGTCAGCATTGGCCGGGTCAGTCAAATCAACCGTGAATCCAGGTGGTAACTGATCAGTAATAACGGCGTGCTCCACACCGGAAGGCCCACCGTTAGTGATGGTGAGTGCGTAGCCCAGGGTGCCGCCAGCGATCATGGCATCGTCATTGCCGTCCAATCCCTTTTGCATCTTCAGGTCGGCGCTTTCGATGATATCGTTTACTGCGCTAGCGCAAGCAGCGCCGGTGGTGGGCCAACTAGCCGGAATCGGGCCAGGCGACCCAGGCCCGGCAGGCACTTCGGCCGGTAGGGTACAGGTTGAGGACAATGGTGTTCCATTGAGGGTCTGGCCGTTAGCCAGCACATTATTTTGGATGCCCTCAGCGAAATTATCATCGTCGGTACCCGTATAGCTTAAGTCATTGGCGTTGGGGTCGAGCGTTCCCGTAACGGTGATAATTACCGTAGAAGGAGCACCGCCACCTTGCAAGTACAGCCCTTGGCAATGCAAAGTGGAAAGCGGCGATACAGTACCAGCAACAGTACTGCCATATTCGTAACCTGCTGGGTCCGTCACTGGCACATTTGGGTCTAGTGGAGTCACGGTACAACTGCCGGTGGTGGAAGATAGCGAGACACTGGTCGCAGACATACCACGGGGCAACAAGTCGTCTATCGTGCCGTTTTGGACGTCCGCATTGGGCCCCGATGGCACTTGAACCGCAATTTGGTAAGTGAACTGACCACCTGCGATGAACGATTGATGTCCGGTGCCACCCCCAGCCATCCCTGGGTAGGGCAGAGTTTTACCCGGTTCCCACGGGTTGGCCACGGTGTTCAAAGCAGTTTTGGTAACTGAGAGCGCGCTGGTGGGGGCACACACCAGTGTGTTCGGGCCGGGCGGAATAACCGACGATGATGGGTCTTGGACTACGTTATTCGTAACGTTAGACTCCGGCGTGGTGGTGGAAACCGTCAACCGATCATGCAGCACATCCCCGGTGGAACTGCTAACTGAGAGGCTTGGATCAATCGTCACCGGATAGACGATGTTAACTGAGCCTCCCGGCGGGATGTTTGGTAATCCAGTAGTGACATCGGTTGGCAGTGAACACTCCAATTCGGTTGCCAGGTTGGAGCATTTCGATAGGTCAAGCGACACCGAGCCACCCCAACTCGTTTGCACCACCGCGCTAGACAGGTCCGCGTTAGCGGCCCAGTCGAGCCGTTGGAGGCGGAACGTAACGTTGCCCGCTGTGGAGGGGCCAGAGTTATTGAGTTGAATATTGATGGTGCGCTGCGACCCCGGACCCATTCCCACTGCCGGGCAAGTAGTAGGTCCGCCGGTGATAGTTAATGCGGGCGTAACGTCGGCTGATGCCGTGATGACCGTTGGCCACGTGGCATGATTGTTGCTCAGGTTCGGATCAACTTCTGGCGATTCCGGCAGACCATCCGCGGTATTTATGATGCGGCCAGTGCCGTCGGGTTGGTAGTCAGACATGTTAGGGCTGAAGTTAGCCCCGATACTAAATTCAAACGTGTCCCCAGAAGGGATAGAGCCATCCCATTGGCAACTCAACTGCTGAGGGTTGGTACCAGCTATCGGGTTACAAGTTACAGTGGTGCCAGGATGAGCAACGGTATCCCAACTAACTGTGCCATCCCAGGTTACTCCCGCTGGCAAAGTGTCGGTAATCGTTGGTTTCACTACTGAGATGTTTTCCGGAGGAGTGCCGATTGGCAGGTTATTGAGCGTAAAGGTGTAGGGATCAGTACCCGTAGCTGGAATGTTGGATCCGGCCACCACCGAACTTGGGCCTGACTTTAACACTTGCAAGTCTGGCTGGGCGGCGCCACTGAGCGTCCAGGTATCGGTGTTGTTGCTTGGGTCTTCAACATCCCCTGTGCGCGGGATAACCGTTGCGGTGTTGGTGATTGGAATTGCGGGGGTGGCTAAGTCCTGGTCGGTTACTAAAGTTACCGGAATATCCACATACGCACCACGTGCCAACTGATCCACTGTACAGGTTAGGATGTTAGATGCATTGGGAACGCCACAAATTGTCCCAGCTGGGAGAGTCCCGACCGAGACAAAGTGCAAACCGTTAGCCTCGGCCTGGCTCAAATCATCGGTCACTGTAATATCATGGGCGGTTGATGGGCCAGCCTGCGTGTTGATAATCCGCAAATTGTAATTGACGGGTAGCGGGGTGGTGGGCGTGCCTAATGGCAATGAGCTGCGGTCGGCAGTCTTCTCGATAGTTAGATCATAAGCGCCCACCACGGTAACCGGGGGTGCGGTTGGATTATTGGGCGTGGGGTCGCCCGGCACATTTACATTGGCGGTGTTAACTATCGGGCCGTTGGCCGGGTCGTAATCGTTAGCCACATTACCGATCAACGATACGGTCATGGAAGCCCCATTAGGCAAACCGCCGTCGGCATTAGTAACTGTGCAGGTAATTACGGTGCCCGCTGGAGCTGGGAAATAAGGAGTCAGCGGGGTGGTGCAGGTACCACGAGTGGTTAGCACAGCGGTAACGGTAACCCCTGCCGGTACGGTATCGGTGATAACGATAGGGTTTGCCGGGTTCATCCCAGCATCGGCCGGGCCATTGTTAGTGCTGACGATCTGCCACGCGATCGGACCGCCTGCAACTGCGTTAGCACCGCCGGACGGTGCCACCACATTTTTCACTGACGAAACATCTGGCTGTGGAACTCCAGTGGTCACCGTGGCCGTGGCACAGTTGGCATGTGGCCCAGAAGCTTCCGGTGCGCCAGTGCTATTACAAGTTGTCGGGTCTCCCGGGGCTTCTGGCGTGCTGGAGGTTACCTTGACATCGTTCTGCACGGTTTCACCAGCAGGTAACCCGGCCGCTAATACCGAAGTTAATTGGATCGTGGCGGTGGCACCGCTATCCAGATTGGCCACGTTGCAAGTCACGATGGAGGGGCTGCTACCCGAAATGGTACAAGCTGGAGCCGGGGTGCCATCAGTGCTGTTATTCGCCGTGCTGATGGTGGCGGCAGTTAAAGTCCCCTGGGTAGGTACGTCGAACTGGTCAGTAATCACCACATTCTGCGCGGCAGCGGGGCCGTAATTAGTTACGGTGGCTGTCCAAGTGACCGTCTGCCCCGCGCTCGGTGGTTGGGCAGGGTTAGGGACGGCGCTCTTAACCACCCCCAAGTCAACTACCGGCGAAAGATTCACCGTGTCTGAACTGGCATTATTACGCAAGTTGGTATCTATTGCATCGCTCTTCACCTGGGCGGTATTGGTAATGGACGATGCCGTAGTGGTGATAGTTCCACTCAATACTACTTGCGCCGTTGCGCCGCTAGCCAATGTGCCGACGTTGCAACCTGCTACCCCTGACTGGGTCAAAGTGGGCGGAGTGCCCGATACCGTGCATGCGGAGGCAGGGTTCGGAGTCACCTTCTGCACTGTCACGTTTGACCAACCCGATGGGATGGCATCCGTAATAGTGGTGTTTGGGGCTGGCCCCGGGCCGTTGTTAACTATGTCCAAAGTGGCCGTGACAGTATCGCCGATGCTGGCGTTGTGCGGGTCCATAGTTTTGGTGATCCCCACATCGGCCACATCTGCTACGTCGGTATTTGCCCCTAATGGACCGTAAGTTAGCCCCGGGTCAAGTGTGCCATCGTAGGTTAAGTTTGCGCGGTTGCGTAGAGTGGTAGCCGATGCGCTGGGCTGAACCACCACATCAAACGCATAAGACTGGGTGGTGGGTTTACTTCCGCAGCCAGTTCCGCCAACGCAGTCAATCGTGCCCCCGGTGGTTGCCGTGGCATCCTGACCCAACCGTACGGTAACGGAATTAGTGCCCGAAGTGTACTCACCCACATCGTCGGAAGCACCATCAGTGATACTGCAGGGCACAGTATTGGGAGGTACAGTGCCCGAACACGCGTTAGGCGTTGGTGCTGTGGGAGCGCCTGGGTTGACCAGCCGCAAAGAATTCGCCACATATGCAGTATTCGCCGGGATCGGATCATTAGAAACCACATGCGTTGCCGGATCGAGGCCGGTATTTCGATATGTAATTACGTAAGTCAAGGTATCGCCAGGCCTCGATGGATTGTTACCATTGCGATTAATCACGGTTTTAGTCGAAGTTGAGAAATCCGGCTCGTAAAGATTAATGTATATGCCGAGCACACCTGGGTAATATCGGTCACCATTTGTGGCAAACGTAAATGTCGCCTCGGTCGCATTATTTTCAATGGCTCCGGTGACCTGGAGATTCTTGATATCGAAGCCCAAGTTATTCTTAGAATTTGGGTTTCGATCCAAATTGGTAACACTGTTGCTACCGTCTAGAATGTTGATCGACGAGTTGAAGAAGTTATCGCTGGGCGATACCGATGTACCTAACGGTTTCCCCACGCAACCGGCACCGGAGCAGAGCTTCGCTGAATCACCAGTAGTGCTATCACCCTCATAAACCACCATGGTCAAACCAGTAACTACATCATTAGTAGGGGGCGCTTGGAAGCCAGTAATATGAATATTTACATCGCTATTAGTGGCCGGGGGGTGAGTAAGGGCATCCTGGAACACAAATCCGTCGAACACCGTTATATTACGCGGCGGCAAGCTGGTGTCTTTGTAGATGATGACTAGTGCCCAGCCGGCCCAAGTGCCGTGCGAATCGTTTTGGGTACCCGGGCAGGTTGCCGCAGCGTTACAGAGCCGGGTAGATGTCTCAACGTTACCACCCCAATACGTTCCATTCCCGGCAGCTTGCACTAGCGAAGTAACATCGGCAAAGCGCTGATAAGCCTGGAATGAGTCATTGTCCAAGCCGGGGCCAAACTGATCCCTTGCAGCAGTGGAAGCTGCAATATCGCGATAGCTGGTGTCGCCGGGCAGCATGAGCTTCATGGTATTTATTTTGCTGGGATCGCCTACATGCCCACCGGTGGCTACCGGGCCGGCTAAGCGCCCGCCCCAGTACAACCCGGCCCATTCCACTTCGGCGTTAGTGGGCAACAGCAAGTCTGCTGATGATGAATTGTGGGTAACTGACCCAAACCCGCTATTGCCGTCAACGTCGAGGTCAATCATGATGTAATCGTTATTGTTGCCAGCATTGTAGTTGCCAACTGTGCCGCCCAAGGCAGTATCGCAGGATTTCCCTTGGCTAGTGCCCGTCCCCATTCCGCTACAGGTCACTAGGCGGTTGCCAATAGTTTCAATCGCCCCGGTTTCATTCGCGATCTGCTTTTTAACCGTGAACGGAATCGGCGCTACCGCTTGGGCATCGCTGGCAAAATGGATAACCGCTAGCATCGTCGCGATTATGGCTAACGTGGTACCAATCGAAATCCCTTGGTGCAGCCTTATTTTGCGCTGCCCCTTGGGCCTAGATACACGTAGCGACACCATATGTCGAATGTAAACACCGGCCGGCATTTTTTGGGGAACTTAAACGGTGTCACACCTACCTGCAACCAAGCCGTTATCAACCTGTGCCGTGTCGGTGCTAGTATGCTGCGGATGATTATGCCGATGCCCACTCCCTACCCACGCCGCCGCAGAGGTGGTGGCTGCCTGGGTTGGCTGCTGCTCTCGTTGTTGGCTGTCGGCTTGGTGCTGTTTGGGCTGCTATTTGTGGTGAACCATTCCGGGTTGCGCACGCGGGTGCAATCCTTGGGCATCGTCTCGCAAATCCTCAACACCGATGTGGCTGACCGGGCGCTCGACTTCGACCTGCTGGACCGGGTGCGCGACTCCAACCTGGCCGACCTGATGCGCGATGCCGACTTGGTTGACTTAGTGCGCGGCACTGGGCTATTGGATCGGTTATCCGAAGTTGACTTGGACCAAATCAACATTGACCCGGCCATCGTGCAGCAGGTGCGCGACCACGGCAGCTTACCGACCCTGCCCGATGCCACCGCCACTTGCCCTCCTCCACTGATTCTGTCGGCGGAATGGGGCAACCATGACGGAGGTAACTCCCTGGCGGTGCGGCCTTCGGACTGCGTGCGCACCAGCGGGTTGGCGATGCCCGATGCGGTCTGGAACGCCTTGGTAGCTGCCGACTCGTCCGCGAATGCACCGGGGATGCGGGACCAACTGTTGTGCCACATGGTTGGGGCGCAAGAAAAGCCCACCTGGAACCTGGAGCCGTGGCGGCCACAAGTGGGCCTCGCTCAGACCATGCTAGCCTTCTGCAACCCCTAGGCGGGCGATCTGCATCCCTGCGCTCATGGACCTTCACGTCCACTACGCTACGGCGATGCCTAGCAATTCATCCCGCCTACGCTTATAACCAGTTAACACGCTTAAAGAGGAAATACAGCACCCCGGCGAAACCGAGCATTAATGCCAAAGCGAATGGATAACCAAAGTACCAATTAAATTCCGGTTGATGGACAAAGTTCATGCCGTAAATGCCGGCGATTAGCGTGGGAGCAAAAATAATAGCCGCCCAACTTGAAACCTTTTTAGTCATTTCCGCTAATTCGACCGAAGTCTGCGTCATCCGGCGCATTTCTTCATTTTGGTCCATCGAGACTAACGTCGAATGAACGGCTAGCGCATTTTCTAACACCTGCCGGTATTCTTCCGCCCGGTCCGAAATAGCAATCGCGTGGTCAAGTACATCGCGCCACTGCCGCCTAAGTTCTAAATCATCACCACCAGGCAGGTTAGTTTGCAACACCGAGCCAGAACCGGTATGGAAAATGCTGCCATCTACCAAAGTCTGCGCAATAGTTTGCAATGAATGAGTAGCCCGTTGCAAAACGATTACTTCGCGTAATAAATTGTAAATCCGATGGAAAACTCTGCCATTCCCAGTGAACAGTTGGTCTTCAACTTCGTCAACATCGTTCTCAAAGCGGGCAATAATAGGTTGATAACCATCAACTACCGCATCTAATAACGCATGCAATAATGCTAAAGAACTATGCCCAGCTAAAGTTCGATCATGATCAATCTTATCAATAATAGCTGCCGAAGTTGGCCCTTCATCCCGGCAAATAGTTATTGCATAATCCGGCCCAACAATTACATGAATTTCGCCGTAATAAACTCGTTCTTGAGTATCGTCCATAATAGCGGGGTGCAAAACTACATAAAGCAAATCCCCATAATGCTCAATCTTGGACCGCTGGTGACCGTTGATTGCATCTTCCACTACCAGGCTGTGGATGCCCAACTCTTCTGCTAAGGCATGCACCTCGGCCGGGTCCGGGTGGTCCATTTGCATCCAGGCGATTCCGTTGTGCTGCCGCGCAATGGACAACGTCTCCTCAAATGGAACATGCTGGTCTAGCCGCTTGCCCCCAACGTAAACCGCAAAATCGCGTACCGGCACGCCCCCATCCTACCCCTTTGATGGGGCTTTGGCCGGGATGAGATGCGCGATCGGGCTTTAGGCGGGATGAGATACGAGACGGAGCAAGAGCGATGGGTAGGTAGACTACCCAAGCGGCGGCGACAACGAAGTAGATCGCCCGGCTAAACCCGATCGCGGGCGGTTTCGGTGTTGGAGACCTGCGCCACGGGCCTAATCATCAAGTGGTCAATGTTGACATGCGGCGGCCGGTTCAACGTCCAAGCGATCGCCTCGGCTACATCGTCGGCTACTAACGGCTCGTAACCGGCATAGACGGCATCGGCTTTCGCCTTATCCCCGCCAAACCGGTTCAGCGAAAACTCTTCGGTCTCCACGGCCCCCGGCTCGATTTGGATTACCCGGATCGGCTCACCGGCCAACTCCATCCGCAGTGTGGTGGCCAAAACTCGCTCGGCATGTTTGGCGCCGACATAACCCGCGCCGCCCTTGTACGGCGCGTGGGCCGCAGTGGAAGTTATCACCACGATGTCCGAAACCCGGTCCGGATGCTGGGCCGTGCTACCTGCCGCAGCGGCTCTGAGCAGCGGTAACACCTTCTCGGTGACACGCAGCGTACCTAACACGTTGAGGCTATACATGTGTTGCCAGTCGGCCACTTTGCCGTCCGCCACTGGGTCTAGGCCAAACGCCCCACCCGCACTGTGTACTACCGCGTCCAACCCGCCGGTTAACTCCAGATGATTGGCCAACCCGGCCACGGCTGCATCGTCGGTTACATCCAATTCATACGGTTCAATGCCCGGTTGCTGAGCCGCGAGCGCTGTCAATTTGTCCAACCGCCGCGCCGCTGCAATCACTTGCCAACCCTCGGCAGCCAGCTTGGTGGCGGTGGCGGCTCCGATGCCCGATGAGGCACCCGTAATTAACACCCGGCGTTTACCCATGACGTTAAAGGTTACCCCCTGACTGGCGCCCCTGCCCAGCTTAGCCCTACGACATCTCCGTTAGCTCGCCCACCTTCGGCAGCCTGCTGCGGCAAGTACAGTCATCCTTAAGGATGATGCCGCCCCCTAACCCCCGGCGGACAACCGGCCAAACATCACTCTCCAGGTGGATGTGCCTGGGCCCACGATGGGAGCAAACTTAACCCATGCAACAACCGATTATATCCGCGCGCGCCCTGACCAAGGTGTACCCCGGTGCGGAAACCCCTGCGCTGAATCAGGTGGACTTGGATATTATGCCGGGCCAGTCCTTAGCCATAATGGGAGCATCGGGATCGGGCAAAACTACCCTGCTGCACATCCTGGCCGGGATCACTACCCCCACTGCGGGGACCGTGGTTTTCCACGGCGCTGATCGGGATTATCAGGTTGACAAGTTGAACGAAAAGCGGCGTTCGGCATTGCGGCGCGAGGAGTTTGGCTTTGTTTTTCAACAAGGCTTGCTGCTCGATGAGTTGACTGCCCTGGAAAACGTAGCGGTAGCCAAAATGTTGGTTGGTATGCCCCGGCGCGAGGCTGAAGCCCATGCCCGCCTCTGGTTGGATAAGCTCGGTCTGGCTGGGATGGAAAACCGGCGGCTAGGTCAAATGAGCGGTGGCCAAGCCCAGCGGGTCGCGATTGCCCGGGCGCAAAGTACCGGCGCCCAGGTGTTGTTCGCCGATGAACCGACCGGTTCGTTGGATTCTCGCACGGGTGCGGAGGTAATGGCGGCCTTGCTTGATGTGGTCCGCGATGGCCGTACTTTGGTGATGGTGACCCATGATCGCGATTTGGCCGCCCGATGCGACCGGGTTATAACGATCCATGACGGCCAAATTGAATTCGACCTAGCTTCCATATTTGATGGCCTAAGTGCAGCTAACCTCGATACCGCCAAGACACTGTTAGGTGCGAGCCGATGAGGACGTTACGCCTGTTCGCGCTATTTGTGCGCCGGCAAAACTTGGGCGATAACCGCCTGGCGATCGCGTTGCCAATCGCGGCTTTTTCGGTGGTAGTGTCCATACTGATGATTGTGTTAGGTGGCGCCCGTGCTTTAGCTGCCATTGATGGGGAAATGGCTGGGATATACCGGGTGCTGACCGTTTTAGCTTCGGCATTACTGGTAGTACCGATGATCACGTTAGGGGCTGCCGCTGCCAAATTATCTGCCCGGCGGCGAGATGCCCGGCTGAGTTCATTAGCGCTGCTGGGTGCAACCCAGGGCCAAATCGCCGGTCTGACTATTTTGGAGTCCGTGGGGCTCGCCCTGGTAGGTGCTTTGCTAGGTACTGCCGGTTATGTAGGTCTGGTGCCTTTAGTGGGTTTGGTGCCAATGGGCGGTGCCGCGCTGGGTGGAGCGTTATGGCTACCGTGGTGGTGGCTGCCTTTAGTCTGGCTGGGGGTGGCGACCGTTTCGGCCGGATCAGCGCTATTCGGTTTGCGCAATGTGCTGGTTACCCCCCTGGGGGTACGGACCCGGCAGCAGCCCCGAACCCCGCGTAAAACTCGGGTGCTGGTAGCGCTGGGTCTCGGGGCTGTTGGCACGCTGCTGATGCTCAGTTGGGTAGCGATTGGTGAGCGGGCTGGTTTCTTTGCCATGCTAATCGTGCTGTTTATCGCCTTTGGTTGCGGTATTTTTGCGCTCGATGCCATCGGCCCGGCCTACTTGGCCTTACGAGCCCGGATATCGCTGGCCCGTGCGGGCGATGTTGAGCGAGTTTTAGCTGCCCGGACCATCCTGGATGACCCGTTGACTGCCTGGCGGAATGTTTCGGGGTTGGCATTAGCCACTTTCGTTTCCGTTATCGCTGCCGCTGGCCTTGGGATGGTGGACTTGCTGAATCACAATCTTGAGACCACTTCCCCAACCACCCTCATCGCGGACATGCGCACCGGGGTTTACCTCACGCTGGGTATCGCCTTCTTGGTGGTGGCGGCCACGGTTGCGATATCCCAAGCGGCCCATGCCCTTGATCGGGCCCGGGTACATGTGGCAATGGATCGCCTGGGCGTGCCTGCCGACTTGATCGCCCGCGCCGGTCGCCGCGCCGTGATGTCAGCCGTGACCGGGGTGATGGTGGGTGCCGGGTTGCTGGCCGTGGTGTTAATGTTCCCCATCGTGGGGGTTACCTTGATTGCTCGCCCGGTAGCTTTGCTGGCTATGGCTGCGGCATTCACCGTGGGGATTCTACTGGTGCGCGGCGCGGCTTCGGTAGCTAACCGGCTAGTGCCCGGCATCCTGGCTCGCCCGGAGCGAGTCCTGTAAACTTGGCCACTAATCAACTGTGGCTTGGTAGAGAAAGGTGCCGCAAGTCAAGACGGCTGATTCCACGGTAGTCATCAGGGTTTAAAGTAAATAAGGGCAGTCGCCAAGATATAGCAGTGGCGGCGATTAGGGAGTCAAAGGCCCGTGATTTTTGTTTGCGCCCCACCGAACGGAGGTCGCCTGATACTTGTGCCAAGGTTCGCGCGCACGCATCATCAAATGGCAGGGTTGTTAGCCTTGATTCCGCAAATTGAACATGAGCCTGCCTATCCACGCTCACTTTTTTATCGGCTGCTAAGGCGACACCGATAGATAATTCGCCAAGAGTAATTGAGCTAATGAAAGCTTCTACGGGCAGCTGCCGAAAATCAAGGTTTTTGAACTGGATTATCACATTGGTATCGAGCAACCCTACGGGTTCGCGTTCTACCATGATTGGTCAATTACAGAATCAATGTCGCGGCGCCAAGAATCTGCGCTAACACTCGGGAGCCGTTGTGCTTGTTCCCATATTTCATCGGTAGTGTATCGGGCTTTCGGTATTGGGCGAAGCTCGGCCACAGGTCGTCCGTTCCTAGTGACGGTCATAGTCGCTCCGCGCTCGACATCGTCCAACACATCCCCACCGCGGTTCCGTAAATCGCGTACGCTAACTTCATTCACCATTCACCCATAGTATCACTGGTGATACCCGATGCGTGCATCGCCAATATGCGCGAAGGAAATGGTCGAAACCTACTTCTCTCACAGTGTTGTGCTTAGAACCAGACCAATCGCAGCCCCAGATGGAAGATAATTCCCAACAAGCCCAAAATCGCCAAATGCAGCGGATAAAAAATGTAGAAGAACCATTTCATCTTCCGGCCTCTTTGACCGTTATATGCGTACAACAAGGCGAGGGCAATTAAGTTACCGACTCCCATCGCGGTACGGTAGAAGAAGTGCGGGGTAAAGCCTTCAAAAGTACCAGTAATCATTTCGACAATGATTTGAATAGTTTCAGTAAACCATAAGAATGAAACAATTAGGGGCACGATGAGGCGGGCATTGGGATGGTTGCGCAATACATAGAATAAGAAAATCATTGCCACGCCGGCCACCGAGAACTGCACAAATAAGCTAACTACGGCAAATACCGGGAGTCCCAACCAGAACAGCCAACGCGGTAGGTAGCGCCGGGGCTGATCAGCTAATAAGTCCTTGGTTTGCAGCCGATCAGATTCTCGATGGTTATCCCAAGTGCTGTCATACCACTTAATCAGCAATAAGCCTAGTGCAATGGTAAACAAAATGTTGAAATCCATCAACAATATGCTGGTGAATGCAAAAGCAAAAGGGATTTGAGCAATAGCGGCAAAAATCAACAGCCGCCGCAGGTAGCTCCAGAAATTTGACGTGTACCTAAATCCCTCGGACACAAAATACGCCATAATTGGAAAAGTTATGCCGCCCACGATATGCATCGGGATTTGTAATCCGTAAGGGATAACATCCCTAAACACCATTGCAGTATGCTGAATAATCATGCCCACAATGGCAATAATTTTTAGGGTAAAGGCGTTAATCCCGAATCTGTGCACTGGAGCAGCGTAACTTAGACCTGGCTATTGCGTAAAATAACCACTGGTCACGTTATTATTTATGCCATAGGACGGCGCAGTTTCCAGTCAACGAATTAATTATAACGGCGCACCGCAAGGGTGCGCTTAAATTATTTTGCGGAGAAGGGGGGATTCGAACCCCCGAGGGCTTTCACCCAACACGCTTTCCAAGCGTGCGCCATAGGCCACTAGGCGACATCTCCGGGTGCATCGTTGGGCAGGCAGCATGTACCGACCAAAGCGAGCATCAATCATCATAGCGCAAATCAGCAGCCTGGGGGTAAACCGGGTGAAAAGTGAGGTTTGGACAGGCTGAGGATGAGCGGTAGGCGGTGGACAAAATAAAAGGAGCCGGTTAAGGCTCCCTTTATTTTGGAGGGTTAGCGGGAATCCATGACGTCAGCCAGGTCGGCCTGTTGATCGTCCAGGTCGCCCAGTTCGTGAGCGGTGTGACGATGCCGCAGATAGACAAATAGCGTCAGGGCGAACAGGGCGGCAAAGAGGAGAGTCCACCGGTCAACCCAGACCATCCGGCCGGTGATCACCTGAGTCACAATCCACAGCACCGCTGCGCCGAAGGCACTCAGCAAGGACAAGACCAAGCTGCGAATCGCATCCTTGCGGCGCGACTCCTGTTCATTGGCAACCAAGCTAGCCTCGCCTTGGCGAGCAGCCTGAGCGTAGCCATTGGCCAGGTAGCTATCGTAAGTAACCGGCTCAACCTCGACCTCGCGGCGCTGGTACAGCCGATACCGTAGCCCTAGCCACCCACATGCCAGCGCCAAGAAGATGGCACCGAGCGTGAGCAGCAAGTTCAGCAACGCCCAACTGCCAGTGCTCAGGCGAGCCACGAAGCCGCCCAAACCGCCAGCAGTAGCCGGGCTATTAGTCACTCCATCGCCGGTGGTCAGCAGCGGAGCCTCTTCCGAACCGGAAGTTGGCTCTTCGCCGGTGGTCAGCAATAGTTCATCGGAACTACCGCCAGTTCCGGAGCCAGGCCCTGAGTTAGGCCCGACACCAGTTTCGCCATTCTGACCGGCACCCGACCCGGTACCGCTACCAGTACCAGCACCAGGGCCAGAAGGCTGACCGGCTGACCCACCGGGGCCGACCTTGACTTTGCTGCCCGATGAGCTAGGCGCGGAGGGAACCGTGCCAACCACGATGGTATACGTCCGGCTGACCGTCCCACCTGGCCCGGTGGCCCGCACGGTGAACGTGTAGCTGCCGGTTTGGGTAGGCGTGCCCGAAATTAGGCAGGTCGCCGGGTCTAGCGAGAGACCAGGCGGCAGCGCGCCACCGTTAACTACGCAAGTTGCATTACCGATGCCAGTAACGATGAGTTGCTGGGTGTACGGCCCGCCGACGATGCCCTTTGGCATCGTGCCTGGCGTCATGGACCCCGCACCGGGGAGAACCGTGCCACCACCGGGACCGCCGCCACCGGGACCGCCGCCGCCAGGTCCACCACCGCCGGGGCTGCCGCAATCAACGATGCAGCCGCCACCAGAACCGATTGGCGTCCACTTGGCATACAGTTTGACCGGTTTATCAGGCATGACAAATCCGGTAAACAATCCACCCTTACCATCGGCATGGTAAGTGACCGGGCCATCAGAGGCAGTAGCCCAGCCGAGGAACTCGTAACCAGGCATGTTGAGCCCGGCACCGCTAGCTACGGCTACCCAACTGCCAGCCGGGTAAGTGACAATCGGCGGTACGCCTATTGCGATACCCAGCACAGTCCCACTCGCACCAGGCGCGTAGTAGGTGACATCGTACGATACCGGTTTCGGTACACAGGTGCCGCCCGACAAAACCTCGTCCGGATCGCACTTGGGATCACTCCAAACGGCATAAAGCTCGATATATCCCTTTGGCGCCTTGGGCGGAGCCGCCGGAACCATAAAGCTGGCTAGGGTCACTCTCATTTGCGGAATGGGAGCAACCGCCGGTACCGCCATGAATCGCTCAGTTACCGGTGACACCTGGGCACTTATGCGGCTTATTACCACGTTAGTGTCAACCGGCTCTTCTGCCTGATTCTTAGCCACCGGGCAGGGGTCAGGATGGTTGACCAACGTCTTGGATACCCGCAGCAGCACTTCCAGATAGGAAGCAGTCGCACTCAATTCATCGCGGGGCACATAGCACCGGGACGTGGAGTGTTTGCGCGGATCGAACCAAGACCAGCCCAAGAACACCTGCGAATGATGCGGCGGAGTCAAGACTGACCCATCCATCACATCAACCCAAGTATGTTCTAAGTGGCTGCCCGGAGGATTGACAATGTACTCGGTTTCACCCAAAACCGGGTGAGGTTGCAAAACGTAGCGCTGGCTGGAAGTTTCCCCGTTTAGTGGGTGATAAACCAGCTCGTACCGGTCGTTTTCCTCCCAAACCGCGTAGAACACAGTCGGTTCGGTAATCTCAATCAAGGCGCACATGCCGTATCGGGCCGAACCGATCCGCAGATCAACATAGCAATTACCGCTTTGCGACCATTCGAAATCGGGCTGGTCTTTCGGCGTACCCATAGCCCAACCGGCAAAGTGTTCACCATATGGCGGCAGGATGGAGGTCAACTCGCCTGCCATACCCATCACAGTTTCCACTGCGTGTATCGGATATTGATCGCCGATAAAGGCCCATTCGATGCCAGGCAGGATACCGCCCACGCGTTCCAGCTCAAGAGCGTTGTACCAAGACATGGAATTAACCTCGTCTTTGAAACGCAACTCTTGATACCAGTCAACGAAGTACCCAAGGGCCGTAAGCCAAGTTACTTCATCGGGGGTGTAGCCAGACATCGTTGAGCTTGAGCTCTGCCACGGAGCCAGGATGCCACGGGTCTTGTTGTACGAGACCGGGTATGCGACCTTCGCTGTACCTGGATGCGATGGGTCTTCGACCGGCACGCAAACTAAACCAGGATGCGCAGGGTCATCGGCCGGGCAATCCAGCACGGTGCCGTGATCATCCACGATAACTTCGACAACCACGTCAACTGGCGGGGTCGGCGGAGTGATAGTTACGGTCCACTCGGGAGTGCCGTCCTCGTCCAGGTCAACCACCCAAACACCAGGCGTATCCTCCACTAATGGGATTTCCTTAGTTGGATCAGCGGGGTCAGGCACGATGCACTTACCGCTGACCACCAACGGATCGGTACAAGGCACAACCGGAATCGGCGTGCCCGGAGGAGCCCACGGCGGATTTTCAATCACTTCACCGGTGCCAGGTATAGTTACCGTCTTTACCATCGACCAAACGGCATAGAGTTCCATCGGTTGGGTGACCCGGAATTCGTTGCCGTCAGCAAAGGCCGGATCGGGCACAGTGGCCCCAGGTGTGGTGGACCAACCTAAGAAGTCACCCCAAACCAAGCCGGGCGCCGCTGTCGGCGGATTGTACGGCGCGGGCATGGAAGTCCCAGCCGGCTGGAGCTGCCGATCCCAAACCGTAGCCAAACCGCCAACCGGGGTCTCGCTCTTGTAAACTAGGCAACTAGCGTCAGCACATCCATTGTAATAGGTAACGGACGATGGCGTATTAGCCGCCCAAACCGCATACAAAGTCACGGAATGGGTCAGGGCCACGATGCTACCGGGATCCCAAGCAGGTTTACCGTTGACCGCCAAGTCTGGGGTGGTAGCGGACGGGTTTTCAGACCAACCCAAGAACTTCATCCCATAACGTGGCGACAACATGCCCCGGTCGTAAATGGGAACCCAAGTTGGCACTGAGTTTTCAGTGGGAGCCGGATATTCGGTGCTGGCCAAATAGCCGGCAGCAAAACCGGTATCCGGGGCATTCGGTACCCAGTTAGGTACATAGGTGAGGGTGATCTTCGGCCCAACCGGTGGCTGGCCAGGATCAACCGGGTACACGCAGAGCGGATCGTGCGACCAGATAGCTTCCAAACCAGGAACCTCGCAGCGCCGGTCAAACCGTGCCACATATTCCAAGTTAGTCCACTCATCGGGGAAGGCGGGCGCGGGCGGGGTCAAGTAGGCGCCGCTCTTTTCCCACAAGTCGGGCGTAGGTGGCTCCACCCACGGGTCACCAATCCAGCCGCCGATGCAGGTGTAGCGATCGGGGTCTGCTACATCAGTAATGAAGTTTTGTTTCAAGCACCAACCCACAAACCCGAAGTCCTGGTTGGGGGTGGCACGGGTGCCAGTCGCCTTGCCGGTTACCGGGTTGAAGGATTCGGAGGTACGCGAGACAACCCCGCCGCCATCGGCGATTGCGTAGCTGATGGTGATGTGCGGTATTTCGCGGAAGACAACTACATAATCATTAGCCAGCCAATAACCGGTACCAGAGTGTTTGGCCGGAACCAAAGTGGCAGAGCCATAACCCGTGGTACCGTCGGCGCGTTCTGGGAACGTGGTACCGAAGGTTACCGTAGCGTCACCGGGGTTAACGCCGGTGCCAATCCAGCCATCCTTGCAGTAATCAGGTTGACCGGGCAGGTAGTCAACATGTCCCACAGTCACCCAGTTGGATGCCAGGCACCAGCCCAGCAGCTCATAGCCAGCTTTGGCCGTAGCGGTAACTTCTGGAGTGCCACTCTTGACCCGCACCTGAGTGTCAGCCAAGTCGGCATCAAGCGTACCCATCCGGGCCGGGATCGCCGTGTAGGTAATCGGCACAATGTCCTCATGCTCTTGGAACACGGCCACAAAGGCCGCATGGGTACCAGCCGTATTGGACGGAGCGAACTTGGCTGACGGGACGCCGCCGGGGCCAGCCGCTAGCACCGTGCCGAGATCGGCCAGAGTGGTGGTCGCAGTGACCCCACCGACAGGAACAGCGTACCAACCCAGGAAGTCGTAATCCAGCTTCGCCGTAGCGATGGCGCCCTGAGTTGCGGTACCAGCCTGGACCCATTCGCACAGTTCATCGACTGCGCCCAGGCAAGGCTTAGCGGTAGTTTCCAGCCCGATCACACCGCCACTGGTGTCCAACCCCAGCTCATTGAGCGGGGTAATTGCACCGAGCGGAGGCAAGGTCATCGCAGTGTAAACCGCTTCGAACGGCTGCCGTTGCCGGAATACGGCCAAGTATTCAGCAGCTTCATAAACGCCAGCGCCGGATTTGCCGGGCAGCAGGTTCAGGTCGGTTTCAGTCACCAATTCCGATAGCACATCGTCCAGCGTGATTCCAGCACCGATAGACCAATCCAATCCGGTCGGTACGCGATACCAGCCGAGGAAGGTGTAATCGTCCGTGCCAGTTGGGGTGGCTTTGGCCCCGAGCGTACTGCCCGATACCAAGGCCACGGTTTCCGTGACGCTCTGCCCAGCCGGTTTGCCAGTTACGGCCACCGAGTTGAGGCCGGAGGGAGCGGCCCGATGCCACGGCACGGTAGCCGGGTCAATGGTGCCACCCGTCGGCTCGGGCACAAACTCAGCCACCGAATAGGTGATGGTCTGGTCGGCGCCCTCTTCGAATACAGCCAGGTAGATGGTGTTAAGCCACAAGTCAGGGTTGCCGCCCTGGGCCTTGGTTGGGGTGAACGCCGGAGCGGAACCGGGCTGGAGTTGATCACCGGTCAGCTTATTGCCAGCGGCATCGAACGTGGTGTCAGAGGTGTACCAGCCCTTGAATGTGTAACCAGGGGTCTTAGCAATGGCGGTGACGGTGAAGTCCGCCAGGCTAGTAGCCGGAGCCACAGCCTTAGTTACCCTGGTATCACTGGTCTCGGTGCCGAGCGTAACGGTGCCACCAGCTTGTGACGTGCCGAGTGCGCTATTGAGAGTGCGCACTTGGAACTTGACGTTGACGTTGTCATTCTCAACGAATAACGCGACAAAGGTCAGCTCGTTCGGGGCGGCTGGCCACACCGCACCCGGTTTGGCCGGGGTGAAGGTCAAGCTGTCCGATAACCGAGTCGTAAAGGTGTTGTCCGATGCGGCATACCAACCGTCGAACCGATAACCGGGGGTCACGGTAGCTACATTGCCTTGGGCGCTAGTGGCCAGGCCACTAGCCGGGGCGATGTCTTTGCCTAATGCTGCGATCGTGCCGCCGATGCTGGTCAACGAATCCGCTGGGCCAACTAAGCCGTTACCGTCGCGAGTGGCGGTCTGGTAATGGATGGTAACGTCATCCCGCTCTTGGAATACGGCCACATACCAGCCGCTTTCGATGTTGGGATCGGCTACCACGTCATTGCTCGGTGCGAAGGCTGGCGAAACCAGTTTGTTGAGGTAGCTGCCAGGTAACTCGGGAATGTCAATCCGCGGGCCAAAATCAGCTAAGTTGATTGGAGGCTCATGCAAGTTGGGGTCTTTACCTGTGCGGTCATACCAACCCACAAAGTCATAACCGTCAACTAATGCGGGTAGCACCTGAGCCGTTACGCCTGCAGGCCATATACCGGTTGGGTTTGCGGCCGTGGGAGCGGGGGCAGCCCATTCACACAACGCTTGCGCAGCCGGGCACGCCTGCTGAGTCGGCGAGAACAGCGGCTCAATGGTGCCGCCTGCTCCGATAGCATCGGTATAGGAGTTTTGCCATTTGCCGTCTTTATCAACCGTTTGCACGGTGTAATTGGATTCGAAAGCTCGCCGCTCGCGGAATACCGCAACGTACTCAGCCGTATGGCTCATCCCGTCGCTGCCTTGTTCGGGGACGAGAATCGTACCTACCGCGCCATCTAGCACGCCAAGCTGTTTGCCGGCCAGGTCGTCAAGCGTCAAACCGGACCAGGTCGCGATATCGGCGCGGCGATACCAACCGACAAAGCTGTATGCCGTCCCTGGCTTAACGCTGGCAGTGGCACCAGCAGGCAACTTGGAAACTAAGGCAGCCGATTCACAAGGCAAGCCCGCGCAGACACCGGCCCCGTAGTAACCGGGGTTCAGCGCAACTTCGCCGCCGACCGGAGTGGGACTCTGTATCCAGGTCAAATTCTCCGAGTCATAACCCGGATCGCTAGGTTTGAGCACGCGGAATGATTCCACGCTGTACTTAATGGTGACATTGGCGCCTTCGGCAAATACCGCCAAGTAAGTGGTATCGGTCCACAACTCACCAACCCGCGTGGGGGTGAAGTTGGCACCAGTTTGAAGTTGAGTACCAGTCAGCAATGCGCCGCTCGCATCGAACGTAGCATCGGAGCTGTACCAACCCTTGAAGGTGTAACCAGGGTCAACCGTGGTGGCTTGGACCACGATGCCGCTGGCCGATCCGGTAGCCGGAGCCAGTTCCGTATTGTCGAGGTTGATGCTGCCACCACCAGCTAGCGCGTCACCAGCCGGGCTGTGAATGGTGCGGGTATCGAACGTCAGGGTAACTGGCGGTTTCTCTTGGAACAGCGCCACATACGAGCCGTTAACCCACAGGCCGTCCGCATCCCGAGCCGGGGTAATCTGGATACCACTTGCATCAACACATGCCGGGGTTGCCACTCCGGCGACCACGCTTGGGCAAGCCACTAACTTGTTAGCCAGGTTGAATACCGGCCCATCGGACGCTTTGAACCAGCCGATAAACTGGTAACCGTTGGCAGCAGCCGCAGTGGAGCTGGTACCCACAGTACCGGTTACTGGCGGTACCTGATACGTGCCAACCGGGGTAGCTGAGCCGCCCCGATTAGCCGGGGTTTGCAGCGTGCCGGTTAAGTCGGCAGCGGTGTAGTTAATGGTCTGAGTCGCCAGGGTGATAGTGGCTGGCGGTTTTTCTTGGAATACCGCAACGTAAGCAGCGGTAGTGGTGCCCTTAGGCGGCACATAGGTGTACTGCGTGGCAGCGGCAACTTGGCCTACACCGCGCAAAGTAGCCAGCGATACATTATCCAGGCCGGTCGCGGGAACCTTGAACCAACCTAAGAATTTGTAACCGGGATTAGCCGTAGCTTTGGCACCATTCACGATGCCAGCGGGCGATGTGGAAACCCATTCACACAGGTAGGCCGAACCAGCGGTGCAGGCATTACCAGCGGTCAGGGCCAAACCGCCACCCGGCGTGGCCAGGTAAGAGTCAACCCAGTTTTCGTTGGAATCGTACGTTACTGCGGTGTAGGTAACCTCGAACGGATCAATTTCGCGGAATACCGCCACATAATGGGCAGCCACGTTCAGCGGATCAGGTTCGGGCGCCCAAGTCGCAGTGCCGCCAACTTGGCCTGGGATAACAATCTGATGCGTAATCGGATCGGGGGTGCCGGTCGGCATCTCTAAGCCCCAAGCCTTTACCGTAGCGGCTGGGAACCAACCGACAAACCGGTAATTGGAGACAGTGGTACTGGCAGTAGCACCCGCGGCGGGTACCGAAGCGGGCGGGACCGACTCGCAAGGTACCGAGTTGGTAGTAAGCGGAACTAGGCAAACGTCAGATTTACCATTGACCAGTTGAACGGTTCCCACGTTAACCGAGCCAGGGGTCCAGCTTTGGGTGGCAATGGCATGGCCGGCCGGGGCTGAGCCGTCCTTCAATACGAAGGTGGTTGCGGAGTAAAGAATCGTTTCCGGGGCATTTTCTTGGAATACTGCGACCCAAGTCACTGCACTCCAAACGCCGCCGGTTTGGGCCGACTGGTTGAGGGTCAGGGTGCCACTGGTATCGTCACCGCTGTCTTGGCGCACGTCGCCAACGGTGTAGCTAGCCGGGAACCAACCTAAGAAGGTGTAGCCAGCATTAGCGCGGGTAGCGGTAACCGGAACTGATGCTGGGCCGGTGACTGGGTTGACTGTTGCAGAAGCAGTTGAGACACTGCCACCGGCACTGGTGCCAGTCGCAGTTCCAGCATTATCCAGCGTCACTACTGCGAAGTTCAGCTTAACTGCTGGTTTCTCCACAAACAGTGCCACGTATTCGCCCGTGGTCCACAGGTCGCCAGTCTTGGCCGGGGTGAACAGCGCTTTGTTGGCCGATAACCGGGTAGTGAGGTCGCTGACCGCATACCAACCGTCAAACTGGTAACCGGGCTTTTCGGCTACGACCGAAGCCGAAGCTTGAGCCACGGTGCCGCTAGCGGGAGCGATCGAGAACGGCGTGCCAACTGCGGTTGCCGTGATGGAACCGCCAGCGCTCGGAGCAACGACCGCTCCGGTGGTGGTGGTAGTGGCCACGGTATAGGTGAGTTCTACATCAGCCTGTTCTTGGAAGACTGCTACATAAGCGCCTGCTTTGTTCTCGCCCGATACCGGGTTAGCACCTAGGAAGGCGGTGGCATTAGTTAACCAAGTGCCGCTGCTGATGGTATCCAGCAACTTGGCATAGGTGTCCCCTAAGACCGGGTCGGGTACTCGGTACCAGCCCTTGAAATCGTAACCAGGCTGGGCAAATGCGGTAGCACCCTTGGGATGGGCGCCGCCCGCAGCCGAAACCTGTACCCACTCGCACAGCTTGCCTGCGGCTGGCGGGCAACGGTAGGCGTTGGTGTTCAGTAGCAAGGTGCCACCTGGGTTGTCCAGCAAAAGCGCCTTGACTAAGTTGCCGGCGTTATCGAACGTTGCGGCAGTGTAAGTGCTCTCAGCCGGGACTTTGGCGCGGTAAACCGCGATGTATTCAGCGGTGAAGTTTAACCCGTTGGCATCGGGCGCCGGCACATAATGAGCAGCGGAAGATACCTTGCCAGTGCCACTCATCAGCACACTGGCCAGCACTTCATCGGTCCAGCCAGTAACCGTGGCTACCGGGAACCAGCCCACAAACTCGTAACCTGCGGCACCCACTGATGCCACCGCGCCGACCGGAGTGGCCGAAGCGAGCGGCACATCTTCACATGGCTTGGTACCGCACAGGCCAGTACCGCTGAACAGGGCAACGGAACCACCAGCGATGGCATCGTTCCGGGTCCAGATAACAGAGTCGTAGTCCGTCACCACGGCACCGGCCACAGTGTGGAAGTGCGCGGCGGAATAGGTGATGGTCTTATGCGTGCCCTCTTGGAACACTGCGACGTAGGTGGCATCGTCCCAAATCGGCGTGGGCTTGGCCAGGGTCAACGTGGCAGCTCCACCACTGAGCGGGCTGAGCGCGTTGGCCGGGTCTAGGTAACCGCCGGCTTCGTTATCGGAGCTATCCGTGCGCTGGACATACCAACCTTGGAAAGTGTAACCATTATTGGCCTTGACTACCGAAACCGGGGTTTGGGTGCCGGTGGCCGGGGCCAGGGTTTGCGCCGGGCTGCTGATGGTGCCACCCACGGCCGGAGCCGGGAGCAAGTCGCCATTCTCATCCAAGGTGACTACTTGATAGGTCAAGGTCACATCGGCGTCTTCTTGGAACAGCGCAACGTAAGTCGCTGCGGTGTAAACCGGGCTGGCGCCGGGCTTAGCCGGTTGGAATACATCGCTGGCGGTTAGCTTGGTGGCGAATGCGGTATCGTCTGCCCGATACCAACCGACAAAGCTGTAACCGTCAGCCGGGATAGCGGTAACTTCCGGGGTGCCAGAAGCCGGTGGCACTGGATCATTGATCAACTTGCCGCTTAGCTTGCTGGTTTGCAGCGTGCCGCCCGCGTTTAGGTCAGCAGCAGGTGCACCCAGGTTGGTCTTGGTCGCTACTTTGTAAGTGAGAGTAACGGGACCGTTCTCTTGGAACACTGCCACATATTCGGCAGGCACGTTGCCGGTACCGGATTTAACCGGCACGATGCTAACGCCGCTGGCTCCGTCGGCTTCATCCTCGGGTAAATCATCGGTGGTGGCCCAAGGGGTTACGCCTTTGAGATACCAACCCAGGAATGTGAAACCAGCTTTTTCTTCCGCGTTGGCGCCGCCCGCAGTGCCGGACAAAGGCGCGACCCATTCGCAAACCGCAGCCGATGGCGGGCACGGGAGAGCTGCGGGGCGCAGTGCAACCGTACCGCCGGAGGTGGTGACGGTAGCTGCGGTGTCATCCTGATTGAAGGTCGCTACCGAGTAGGCAATCTCGACCGGAACTTCCTCGCGGAATACGGCCACATATTCTTTAGCCACATTGAGGCCATCGGTGTCAGTAGCGGGGATGAGTTTGGTCCCATCCATGCCGCCAAGGGCGGTCACGGCTGCCCACGGCGTGGTGTCCAGGCTGGTCCACGGCACTGCGCTGGCCGGCTTTTCGAACCAACCCACAAAGACGTACTTGCTGCTGGCAACTGCGGTGGCGCCGGTAGCGCTGCCGGTAGCCGGAGCTAGGCTTTGGCTCTTAGTTGGGTCACAAGGCGTGGTGGTGCCTGGTAGCACTAGGCAGCCGCCGATGGAACCTGAGGCATAGTTCCAGTGCAGCCCGGCCAGAGTAGCCAAGCTGTCAAAGTCGTACTCGGTCACATCAACGTTGACATCGAAAGTCAAAGTCGAGTAGTTGATGGTAACCGGGCCGCGCTCTTGGAATACCGCAACATAGGTGGCGGTTGCCCATTCCCCGCTGGTCGGTTTGGGCAGCGCCAGCGTGCCGCCGGTTACTGCGGGCGTGGAGGCGCCCGGTAACGGAGTATCGGCACAGTCTGCCAGGTCGGACTCGAAGTCAGCCAGGGTACACCAACCGATAAAGTCATAGCCAGTGTTCGCCCGGGCGGCAGTTACCGTCGGAGCCGGGCCACCGCTCAGCGCGGGGTGCAACGTTTCGGAACTCTTAGAAACCGTACCGCCTACTACCAGTGAGCCGGTATCGGTGTTTAACGTGCGGACTTGGTAAGTCAGGGTTACATCTGCCTTCTCAGTGAAGAGCGCGACATAACTGGTGCCAGCTTTCCAAGTGCCATCGGTATTCTTTTGCGGCACGATGACGTTGCCTTTAACACACGGAGTGTTAGTTGGCGGTTCGGCCACACAAGTTGCTAACGGATTGTCAAAATCGGTATCAGTAGCTAAATACCAGCCGGTGAACTCAAAACCAGCAGTGATTTGGGCGCCCGGCACATAACCAGCCGCCTGAACCTCAGTGCCAGTAACCGGAGCCACTGCCACAGTTAGGCCGGTTGAAGGCATAACTGTGCCGTTGACCAAGACCTTGCCACCTGCATCTGCGGCTAAGTCGGCCCCTAGGTTGCTGCGAGATGCCGAGTTGTAGGTGATGGATCGGTTGGGAAGCTCACGGAATACCGCGAGATAGTCGTCGGCTGGATTGCCCGTATTGGGCCCAGCCGCGTAGCCCAAGGTACCCGCAACGTAATTATCCGCAACGGTTAAGTCGCCGAGTTTGGTGCTGGTGCTTAGCAAGGTTGGCAGTTGATACCAACCGACAAACTCGTAACCGGCTTTGTTGGCATTAGCCACTGCGCCCCAAGCGGTCCCAGTGGCCGGAGCGGCCCATTCGCATAATGCATCACTGCTGGCACATTGCACTGCTTTAGTTGCTAAGGCCAGTGAGCCACCATCGGCTTGGCCTGCTCGGTAAGTAACCGCGAAGGCCAACGATTGCATCGTGCCGGTGGCATCGTTATTGAGGGTGACTGCCCGGTACGTTGAGGTGCTGGGCACAGACTCGTAGTACACGGCCACGAAATCGCCGGAATGGTAAATGCCATCGGCGCCGACAACCGGAACCAATTCTGTGCCGGTGACTCCAGCCGTGATCCCGCCCGCTGGGGCAACCCAAGCACTACCGTCCCAGGTTAAGGGCAGGCTACCGCCGATAACCCAAGTCTGAACCAGGCTAGCCGGGTACCAACCGAGGAAGGTATAGCTGCTGTGCTGTTGACGCTGGGCGCCCACCGGGGTGCCAGATGCCGGAGCCACCTTTTCGCATAATGCGCCGCAAGCCGTGGTAGGCACTGCGTTGAGCGTGACTTTATTAGCCGGTTCGGTGCCGGGTACCCAGATGAGTTTGGTGTTGTCGGCCGCACCCACGCTGCCGTAGGTATCGCCATCATGGACAAAGGTGACAGCGCCATAGGTGAACTGCTCATCGGGATTTTCTTTGAACCGAGCCTGATAGGTGGCGGTGTTCCACTGCGCACCGGGCCGGGTCAGATTTAAGGCACGATCCATCGTGACCAGGGTGTTAGTCGAGTCGTACCAACCCTGCCAGGTGTAACCGTCCGTTTCGGCAGCGGTCACATTGGTAAAGGTGCCAGTAACCGGAGCTATCGGACAATCGATATGACCGGCCGGGGTGCTGGTCGAAACCGCAGGGGTACAGGTGGCCGATGCGGAGGTAAAACCGCCGCCGGTGATGACGCCGGAGTCAACTAGACCGCCTCCGCTGTAGTATACCCGCGTGATGAAGGCTAAGGTGACGTCGGGATTTTCTTGGAATACCGCAACATAAGACCCATCAGAGTTGGCAGCCGTAGGCCAACTAGGATTCGGCTTCAACATCGGGTTGTAGGAGGTAACAAATACCCCAGGTTCAACTTCGACACTAGTCCCGACCGAGACCGGGGTGCAGTCGAACTGCAAGTCACCGCTAACTGGCGCGGCGCACCACTTTACAAACGTGTAGCCCGTATTTGCGGTGGCAGTCGAAACCGGTTCCACCGATACCCGTGGGATGGAACCGCCGATGGTGGAGATGGTGCCACCCGCACCAGCCGGGGCGGTGCTGCTGAATACCGGAGTAGCGGCGGCATCGTCGGTTGCCCCATTTAGATACGTGGCGATGCCATAGGTGATGGTGCGGTTTTCCAGCTCTTTGAAGACCGCGACATATGAAACATTGCTGGTGACCGAGGCCGGGGCATAGGTGCCGGGAACGCTAGTGTCTAACCGGGGCAGACCGGTGAGATCGGGCAGAGTTCCGCCCGCTAGCTGTGCGGCATCGTACCAACCGAGGAATTCATAACCGTTGTTCGGATTTATGGTGGCGCTGGCACCCTGCGGTGTACCAGTGCTGGGGGCGACCCACTCACACAGCACGGCTGGCGAAACCGGACCGCATGGAACTGGGGTTCCCTCGAGCACGATGGAGCCGCCGCTCACTGCGGTGCCAGTATCAACTAGGCCGCCGGGGTAGCTGTAAGTCTTAGCCGTGTAGTTGGCTTCCCACGGTTCTCGTTCCCGATAAACCGCCACATAACTACCGGCCACATTCAAATCGCAGACTAACGGTTCGACGGTAGTGCATGCGGTTGGGTTGAACACTTCGTTACCGCTAAGCGGGGTGGTGATGGGGAGCGTATCGCCCACCTCGCTGGCAATGAACCAGCCAACAAACGCGTAATCGGTATTGGTCGTGGCAGCGGTGGCACCTTGCGCCCGCGTGGAGGCAGGCGGGACAGTCTCGCTGGTACGGGTTAACGAGAAATCGGTAGAGGTAGTGAGGGGATCGCCAAACGAATCGAACGTCTTTAAGGCGTAACTGATCGTGACGGTTGGGTCTTCTCGGAATACCGCTAAGTAGGTAGTGCCGTTGGCCCATTCGGTATCGGCAGCTTTAGTGGGCACGCAAGAGAAGCTCGGGCAGGCAGTGCTGAGCTTGCTGCCAGTCACCAAATGGCCGGCATCCCAAGTGGCATTGGAGGTGAACCAGCCTTCGAAAGTGTAGCCGGTGCCGGTTGGGTCACTGGCCACTACTGCATCGGGCACTCCGGTAGCCGGGGCGACGCTGCGGGTGGAGGCACTTACCGTACCGCCAATAGCGCTTTGCGTTTCCCAGCCGCTGGTGAGGGTCTTGACTTGGTAATTCAGAGTGACATTCGCTTTTTCGCGGAATACCGCCACATAACTGTCGGTTTGCCACAGACCGCTACCGGTACGCTCTGGAGTCAGGGTGGGGTCATCGTCAAAAGCGGGCAGGTCATAACCTGGCCCGGCAGTTGCCTTATACCAGCCTTCAAATTCATAACCGGCGGCCGGAGTTGCCACTACTTGGGCCGCGCTTGCCGGATCACTGGCTGGCGCCAGGGAAACGTTTCCGGGCTTATCTATGGTTCCACCGGAAGTGGTGTTAGCGGCAATTTCAACCACAACACCGTTGCTGGCCTTGGTCGCAACCTGATAGGTAACGGTCACCTTGGGCGACTCTTGGAATATCGCAACGTAGGTCTTGCCCTCATAAACCTGAGACAACATGCCCTTGGTTGGCACCAGGTTGGCAAGGTAAACACCTGAGCCGAACTCAGTTTCGGCGGTGAGGGACGTGCAATCAAAGCCAGTGCCAGCAATTAAGCCAACTCCGTTATAGTCTTCCCATTCACACCATTTAACGAAAGCGTAACCCGGCGTTACCGAAGCTACCGCGCCGGTTGGTGTGCCAGATGCGGGCGCCAATGATTCATCCTCGCGGGAGATTGAACCGCCGGTACCCTTGACTGCGGGGTTGACTCCGCTCGCGTACGAAACTTTGGTGTAGTTAACGGCGACATCGCCATCTTCAACAAACCGAGCGACGTAACTGCCACCAGTAAACAACCCATTGGCATCTTTAACTGGGGTGAAAGTTGCTTGATCTTCAAGCTGGTCTTCAAAGTCGGTATCTGCTGCCGCGAACCAACCTTCGAAGGTGTAACCGGGTGCTTCAGTAGCTACTGATTTTGCGCCATTCCCGTTAGGCGGGGAGACTGGCAAAATAGTGCCGGTTGCCGGGGCCACCGTGCCGCCTGCAGTGGGAGTGGCAGCAGGGTCAAGGTTGCTCTTAAACGACTGAGCTGAGTAATTATATGTAACCGCATCGCCTTCGACCCAGATCGGCGCAATTGTGATTGCCCTAACTTCATCGTTGTAAATAGGCGCAACGCCGCCAGTTAGCATTTTGTAAGCCGTCGAAGTAGTCAGCGTAATTACCGGAGAATAGGCTGCGCCGTCACGCATGGTCAAGGTCCACTCAGGGCTGAGCTGGTAACCTGGGCAGACTGGTGCCGTGGTGGGCAGCAAATTGGCACTATCCCACAATTTGCCGCTCTTAGCCGCGACCGTTGCAGTCCAGACGTCTGGGACTTTGTTTGGGCAAGTGGAAAGGTCGTAATTAACCGTATATATCTTGCCGTCCCACTGCGCTTGCAGCCAGATGGTGTCGTAATCCATCGCGCCAGCACCCAAAGTTGAAACTAATAGGTCGTTGTAACTATCGGCACTAGTTACCTCGCGGCTCGGGGTTGCAAAAGTAGTTGGCCCAGCTTTTGAAACCATCCAACCGGATGGGACTTTTAAGGTGTAACCCGCGCGGCGGACATCATCTGTCGGTACCAGGCCGGTGGACCAGAGGCGCACCGGGGTCAAGTCGGCCACCGCTGGAGACACAGTTATCCCGTTAACGGATGTTGCGCCGTTTAAGTCGTACTTGACGGTGTAAGACTTTTCAGTCCATTGGGCTTGCAATTTAACATAAATACAACCCGATGCCGCCAAATCGCTATACTTATGCGTATCGTACACAAAATCAGAACTCTTATTACATTCTGAAGCTTTCCAGCCCGCAAAGGTATAGCCGCGCCGGTCTAAGGCGGGCTTAGTTAAATGATCTTGATCAAATGAAACTTCATGATTAGCAGCATAATCTTCCGCTGTTAGTGGAGCACGATAACTACCACCATTAATGTCGTAAAGTACAGTGAAGCTGCCCTTTTCCCATTGGGCATAGAGCGTAATGTTGGTAAGCGCATCAGCCTTTGGGCAACTTGCGGGAACATTCAGATTCATTGCTGCACAGTACTGTGTAGCAAGTTTGGCATAAGAATCCCCAGCGATTACCGGAGTAGTTAGACCAGCCTGGTCCAGCGTCCAGCCGAGCGGGTTATACCCAGGGCGCGAGGCAGCATGCGGCACAAATCCGGTATCGCTCCACTTAATCCCAGGGCTACGAGTTTCTGATTCGGTAGTGACTATTCCGTCATTCCAATTATATGTAACAGTGTAATTTGCATTTTCTTGATAAATTGCTCGCAAATTAATAATATTGCGCCAACCAGGGGTGCCAACACCAGTTGATAACAAGTTATAAGGCGTGTTATTTGCCACATTATATTGTGCGGCAACAGATGGGCTAGTGTTATTGGTGTAGTTATTGCCATAACCATCATCAATCACGGTCCAGCGCACAAAGGTGTACCCGGTTTTGGTGGGATTGGTGGCTGGTAAGGTAACCGGAGCAGCGGAGCTAGTCAAAGTAAGGTTGTTGGCCGTACCTGTGCCGCCATTGAGGTCAAATGTGACCGTGTATTGCGATACGGGCGCCCATTGGGCATAAAGGATAACTTTCCCATCGAATCCAGGCTCGCCTGGCCGGGTATCGTCGCCTCCAGCCAATTCACCGTAGGTCTTAGAGTTGCTAGCCCAGACCCCAGTACCGTTGGCTTTGGTATTCCAGCCGATAAAGGTGTAATCCACAACTACGCAAGGCACTGCGGAGGTGCAGGTGGTTCCGTTAACGGTACCTGTGGTTTGGTTATGATTCCAGACCGGATCACTAGCGGCGGGCAACAGATAGCTTTGACCCCAGGCGACGGTACAGAGTGCAGTAGCGTCATCTACGCAGGGGAAACCAGTCTTGGTGTGGTTAAGGGGTACCACATTGTTGAACCACTTGGTATTGGGATCAGTGCTGTTTTTGTCATAACGTACGGTGTACCCTGATTTGGCCGCAAATTGTGCGCGCAACGTGATGTACCCCAGGTTAGGGTCGGTGGCCAAACTGCCAAAGGTATCAGTCTCCAATACCGGGCTCTTCGACCCGTTATCAACAACCGCCCACCCACTAAATTCATAGCCTACGGGCTCGGTAATCGGAGGTACTGAGACATTAGTGGCAGGGAGTAGATGGTCATCGCCCAGATAAGCCTCTATAGCGGGCACTGTGGTAGCCCCGGCGATGGTCCCGCCGTTTAGATCATACTTAACTAGATATGCAGGTTCAGATAGCCACTGCGCGTACAGAGTCACACCGGGGCAGGTTGCCCACGGTTGCGGCGGAGCTGCTAGCGGGTCCCGGTTAGCGTTCCAGAGGCAATTACCGATAACGTTGCTATCGGCGTCCAAAATAGCTTTTTCGAAAAGGTTGGGTGCGATTTCAACTTGGCCTTCGCCATTGTGCCACTGGTCGTCACCGGCGGCCAAGGTGCCATAAGTGGTACCTGGTTCAACCGCGATGCCGCTACCATCGGGTTTGGTATTCCAGCCAATAAATACCTTGCGAGCAGGCGGGGTGGGATTCCCCCCCGGAGCTGGCACCAACCCGTTATCATCCCAAGTTACGTTAGCGATCGAGGGAGTGCCAAAGGTGTTGCCGGGGTAATTGGCATCGAAATGTACATAGTACTTAATCGGCACCCAGTGCGCCCACAGTACAATGTAACTGCCGATCTGTCCCAAAGTGCACTTGCCCTCGGTAACTAGGTCAGCATCGCACATTGCCAAGTCACCGTAGTCGGTGCTTCCGGGGCTATACAGGTCATTAACCCGGTCTTGCACTGGGCCAAAACCTTTATCAGTCAGGTGCCAGTCATGGAAACGCGCCCCCAATTTGGTCGGTTCGCCATATGAGGTCCAAGTACCACCATCGTCGGTGCAGTCGGTCTCGACTGCCCACTGCGGGTCAGAGCATACGCCGGCTCCAGGCAGGCCGGGGATAGGAACTACTCGGTCGCCCTTTTCATAAGTTTGATCAATCAGGGGGTAAGCGGTATACCCATCATTTAGTTGATAAAACACATAGATGTAGTGGGCATCGCGCCACTGAGCTTTGAGCGTGATGCTGTTCTCGGTGTCGGACAAGGCCAATTGATCGTAGCTGTCGCTGTCGTTTACATTCTGTTGTGAACCATTAGCCACTACGTTCCAGCCAGTAAACACGTAACCGTCCGGGGCTGAGGCATCAGCCCCGCGGGCTAGGACTCCGCCAGGTAACAGATTATTGTCGAACCAGGTAACCGACTTGTCAGCGATGGTGGGTGAGCCTTCAAGGGTGCCGCCATCCAAGTCATACTTAACCAAGTAATTGGTGGGCGTCCAGCCAGCATACAGCGTGGTATTACCGGTCGGGTTTAGACCGAGGTCGGGTAGGTATAGGTCAGTTGATTCTTTCTTGTTGGGTGCTGGGGTGGCATAAGTCCCATCGCCATTGTACGTACCTGGGGTGTACCAACCAGTGAACGTGTAGCCGGGCCGAGTGGCATCTGCCATCGCGCCATAAGGTAAATCATATTTAACTGTCTTGGAGGCGGGACTCACATTGGAGGAATTGGCTCCCACCCAGTTCGGATCGAAATTGACCGTATAATCCTTAGCCCGATATAGAAATACGATGCGTTGATTGCGGGAGCTAAATTCTCCGTTGACGCTGCCATTGGGTTGTAACTCAGTCTTTATGGCATCTTCAGAATCGCCAGCAAAATACCAGCCGTAAGGTTCGTAGCCCGCAGGGATAGCAGGTTTGGCACTTTCTAGCGGCACCCAGGTTTTGTTTGCGGCTATGCAAGTGGATTCAATCAGGTATGCGCCATCGCTACAATGGGCCGGGACAGCGGCCGTTATGCCGTTGTTGCGTGGCGCGTTATATGGCTTGTGCTCCATGTAGTTGAGCACGGTGTCTTTAGCAATACCGATTTCGGAAATCTCTTCATAAAGGTTGTAACCCTTGGCATCGGCACCGATTACCCGATCCGATCGATACTGAATCTGGATGGGCAGGGGAACTTCAATATCCGACGATGCCAGTACGCCTTCGCCAGTCAGCTCGTCAACTGTGGGATCTCCAGGATACCCGCCCCATTCGATAAAATAGCCATACAATGAACTGGTATTAAACCCAGCATAATCATTCCAAGTATCGGGTTTACCGTTGGCATCCTCAGTTACCGTGCCGGGTTTGGTTAGACCAAAGCTGGAATACCAGCCAGTTTTGTACGGAGTTTTGACGTTGGCATAGCAGTAAGTGCTTGACGGCACGGACTCTTTGCCCGGGCCCACCTCGCTGGGAACGGCTAATGCCCGGCTAGTGTAATACTCAGTGCAATAGATATTTTCAGACTTCGGTAAATCACTATTGGCGGCACCTCCGTATGCGAATTGCAAAGTGTATTCCAAGTTGCCGCCATTTGGCTCGGCGCGGCCTGATGGCGGGGGATATGTTCCGACATAGGTCTTATCCGGATGGAAGTAATGCTGCCCGCCATCTGCAGGGTTACTAAAATTGTTATACACCCCGGTAACCGGATAGTTTTTGACTGCGGTGCAGCCACTATTTGCCGGCGTATCATTGCCCGCACAGTAGAAGGGGTTATCGTAGAACTCTAGTGGCCCAATTGCCGCGCCACGATTGGGGTCAGCAATTACCGTCTGAGTAATGGTCCAGGCACTTCCGTTGCTTTCGCAGATCGCTTGATTCTTATACGCTGAATTCGAACATTTTCCCTTGGGGTTAGCCAATATGGGTTCGGAAACACTACGCACAAAATAAGTGTTGTTGCCCGTATCTTGATCATGCACCACCCACGAATCTGCGGGGACCACATCCCAGGCGCTGTAAACCGTGTGGCCAGGGCCACTAGTGGCATACCATTTACCGGCGCTATCGTAAAAACCTGCGCGAGGGTAGGTAGTATATTTACCGTTGTTATAAACGGCCCAAGCTTCGGGACCATCTGCCCAGTACCACTTATTGCCAATTCCGAGCGCATACCCGGCTGAAGCACGAGTAACTTCGGTGGTGATTCGCGGCGTACCAGCCGAAGTAGCGAGTAACGGGATCGTTGTTTGATCCTGAATTTTCTTGACGGGGCCGATCTCAAAAGTTACCGCGCGGGTGAACCCAGTGGCGCTGGCCGTGGCGTTCACCGCCGATCCCACGGCGGTTACGTTATTTGCCCAATGTGCGTGGATGTTGCCCGCTAGCCCGGAAGTTAGGTTGTTGTAACCCGCGATATTTGGAACCGTGGCGCTGACGGAATGTGCGTCAATCCTTACTACTGCGGCCGGGTTGTTTTGGTATTCCAAAACTGGATAAGTAACTGTGGTGTTGCTCGCAGTATTTGTTGCCACCCCAAGTGGGCGGTTCTTTAATTCTACCCGGACACCGGGGGTCGCGGAACGGAATACGAACGCCGCCATTGTTACTGCGGGGGTCGCTCCGTTCCAAGTGCCGCTAGTGTGGTTGTTGCTAGTGGCGGTGTAGGTCGCCACCGTCAGCCCTGCGCCAGCGCCGCTGGCATTCGCTACCGTTCCAGGAACTACGGTCCACGGCGGAACATTGCCACTAGCCGCCGGTACGGTGGGACCAGCCGCAGTAGAACTTCTGGCCACTAGCACGATGAGGTCACCCGGTTGGTGACTAGGGATGGCTACTGTATTCCCGGCGACTGGATTAGTCTGCGCTACAAATGTAACGCCAGCATCGGTGGAGTTGACCGGTTGGGCCAACATCTGGCGTGTGCCCCCTAGCCAACCACTCCAGTCAGCAATGCCGCCGTAAAGAGTTTTCTGTTCTTCTTCGGAGGTGATAGTGGCTAGGTACCCGGTCAGTTTGTCATTAGGGTTGGTTGACCGCGGGTCCTGCATGGTTTTGTCTTTGGCCAGATTATACGCTTCCCACCAGTTTTTACATGTGACACCGCCACACGGATTAGCCCCTGCAGTTTCGGGTTTTGAGAATGGAACCCATTCATAATAATGAACAAAATCGTTTGGATCAGCGTAAGTAACTTGCTTAGTTTCGGAGGCCCTGATGCTGATTTTGGAGCCTTCTGGTGGGTATTCGTTTGAGTTAATCAGCTCGAAGTAAATGGACTGCAAATCGTTTTGCAATAAGGCGGCAGTACGATCTCCAGTTTTTATGATCCAGTTAGTGGTCCGAGTATTGCCATTATCGGTTTCATTAGTATTCCACACCGTACTAATGCTGGACGGTGCTACTAACCGTAATTCGGCAGGATATATAACGTTGACGGATTGGTAAGTGGTGGCATAAATTCCAAGAATGCTCAAATAATACTTGAGGGTACCTGCGTTGGCCTCGCCCCTCGCCTCAAATAGCACGGGGTTGTCTTTAGTCGGCTCAGCGGCCTGAGCTTGGGGCAATAGTTCACTCGGGGCAGCGACAAAGTAACTGCCGAGCATGGCAAACGAGAGCGCGAGGCTGATGGCCGCCCTGCGGCCGTTTTTGCGCATCGCAACGTTAACACGAGGATTACTGCGCAGGTCAGAACGCCTCTTTGCGTTCCGCCCGCTAAGCAAAACCTTGAACATTTCGCTCACCACCAACTCATAACAAGTGAGAGATGTCTCATGTGAGAGATCTCAATCCAAAGGTAAGTGAAATGTCTGATTTTGCTTCAAATTTACCTAAAGTGTTTGGTTTCAACCCGATAACGATTTCAGAACAATGGCCGGGCTGTAACCTTTTCGTTATTTAACCGCCCGCTGCGGCTTGGCTGCACCTGGTTAGCACTAGGCTGGGCCGGTGCAATTATCAGAGCGGACCAGCCGGTGGGCGCCTTACTTGGCCTGGGGTGCGGGGCTGGTGGCCTACATCATCGCGGTAGCTAACCGCAGCTCCTTTGGCGTGGCCGGGCTACTCGCTGCCGAAAGGTTCCACACTTCCGCCACGGTTTTATCTTTGTTTGTAGTAGTGCAACTTTCGCTCTATGCCTTGATGCAACTACCCGCTGGGATGGCACTCGACTTGTGGGGCCCTCGCCGCATGATCGGCATCGGGGTTTTGCTGATGGCTTTGGGGCAATTCGCGATGGCATTTGCTCCGACCGTGGGGTTGGCGATTGCGGCCCGGGTGCTAATTGGCTCGGGCGATGCCACCATCTTCGTTTCGGTAATCAGGTTGGTTTGGAACTGGTTTCCACTGCATCGGGCCCCTTTATTTACCCAGCTCACCGGAATCATCGGGCAAGTAGGGCAAATTATTTCTTCAGTGCCCTTCGCTATTGCCTTACGGACCGCTGGGTGGACCCCGGCTTTTGCGGTGATGGCCGCAGCAGGTTTAGCCGCCGCTATTTTCTGCATCATCACGGTACGCAACAGCCCCGACAACGCCAAAGTGGCGACCCCATCGTCCGGGCTAGCCGGACTCGGCGATGCCCTGCGCAACCCTGGCACCTGGCTGGGTTTCTTTTGCCACATGTTGGGCGGGGTTTCCAGCACGGTATTCATGCTGATGTGGGGGGTGCCGTTTATGGTGCAAGGCTTGGGCTACTCCCCAGCTACGGCCAGTTCGCTGCTGACCACTTTCGCCTTTGCCTCGGTGATTGCAGGGCCGCTGTTTGGCCAGCTAACCTCCCGTCGCCATCCGATTAATCGACCCTGGGTGGTGTTGGCGATGGGGGCGATTATCGCGTTAACCTGGATAGTGCTCATTATGCCAACAAATCCGGTGCCCGTTTGGGTAACCGTAGTTGCGGCGGCGTTATTCTCGGCGGGCGGTAACGCCTCTTTAATTGGCCTTGATGTGGCCGCTTCCCTGAACACTCCACAGCGCCGCAGTTCGGTACAAGGGATTGCCAACATGGGCGGGTTTGCGGCAGCCGTGATTTCGATGTTTGCCATTGGGGCAGTTTTGGATTCGCATGCCGCTGGACACCCCGGTACTGGGCCGGTTTATGGTGATTACCGGGCCGCGATGTCGGTCATGTTTATTCCACTGGCCGTAGCGGCTTTGGGGATTTTACTCACCCGGCGGGCAGCTTACTTGAATTCGCGTGCATCGGACTTAAGTGAACCTCAACTAAGCGCTGCGTTGGCATCGTCGGTTACCTAAAAATAGGCACGATAATGGCCCCAACTTTCCAGCCGAGACCGGGAAGTTGGGGCCTTATCGCGTTAGGAACTGTTAGGGATTAACCCAGGTCGGTTTAGCCCAGGTCGGTTTAGCCCAGGTCGGTTTAACCCAGTCCAGATTAACCCAGCACGCCCATCGGGATGAGGATGGCCAGGAAGATCAAGCTAACTACACCCGAGATAGCCTGCACGAAGGTCACATACTTGAAACCTTGCTTGGCATTGAGGTTGTAGAGCTGGGTGGATACCCAGAAGCCCGAGTCGGAAACGTGGGTGCCGACCATCGAGCCGGAGCCGATCAGCAGCGCGACGGCCAACGGGGACAGGCCGAGGCTTGCCATCATCGGGATTACCAGCGCGCCAGCGGTCATGCCGGCCACGGTGCGGGAACCAACGGCGGTCATCAACACGGCCGAGATCAACCACGGAACCAGGATGGAGGGCAGCGGCGAGGCGGCTACCATTTCACCCAGTTGGTCAATGCCGGGGTAAGCGCGGATTACGTTGGAGAACGCGCCACCCATCGGGGTAACCAGCAACGGCATCAGGGCGATAACCAGCGCACGGCCAACCCAACCGTTAACTACCACGTCGAGGATGCCCTTGGGCTTCTCACCGGTGTTGATTTCGGAGTTCTTGAGTACGTTGTTTTTCAGCAGCAAGCCGCCGATGAGGATTGCGGACAGAGCGGCAAGGGCCAGGGCGATGTCGCGCTGACCGAAGGCAGCGAAGAAGCCACGGATTGCGCTATCTTCCGGCAAAGTGAGGCCAGCTACCGATGCGCCAGCGATCAAAACGATGGGGAGCAGGATCGGGAATACTGCGGTGAATACGTTGGGCAGACCCTTTTCCTTGATGAGCAGACCTTGCCAGTCGTTGCCCTCATAGGTGTCAATCCCGGTGATGTATTCGGCCTTGGGTTCAATCCACTCGCGGTCAACCCACTTGCGCAGCAACAGCCACACGGCGAAGTAGGTGACGATGGACAGCGCCAACGAGGCACCAATCATCAGACCCAGGTCGGCGCCGACCAGCAAGGTTACGGCCAAGATACCGGGGGTCGGAGGCACCATCGAGTGAGTCAGCGAGGAAGCAAAGTGAGTCCAGGTGGACATGGTGGACATGGACTTCTTCTTGCGCTTGGCAATTACCGATACGATCGGGGCGGCCAAAATCTTGGTGACGTCACCGAAAATCGGGATGGAGATGATGAACGCGGCGAGGCCGGTGCTCAACTCAAGGTTTTTGCCCTTGAAAATCTTGATGAAGAAGTTGGTCAGCGACTTAATTGCGCCCGAGTCCTGTACGGAAACTGCGATAACCGAGCCGAAGATGATAATCAGGCCGATGGAGCGCATCGTGTTGCCAAAACCGGTGGTGAACAGGGCCATCGTCTCGTCCAAGCCGAAACCGAACGCCAAACCGGCGCCCAAACCGCAGACGAACAGGGCGAGAACCGGGTGGATCTTGAACTTGACCACCATGAATACCAGCGCGGTAATCGCGGCAACCAGCACGGTGACAAACAGCGGCGGGGCGGTGTCGGTGATTACCATTGCGGCAATCGGGATCAGGATGGCAGCCAACCAAGCAGCGTGAACAATCAAGCGGCGGTTGCTGGGACGGGTTGCAGTTGCAGTTGCTGGGGCAAGAGTTGGGAACTCTTCATTCAGCGTGTTATTAACTAGACCATCTTGGGCGACGTTTTTAACGCGCACCTCATTGCGGGTGTCAAGTGCCATAGTGGGTACCTTGTCTGTACGGCTTTGTACGGGTTGGCTCGTTGTGTCTTTTGCTAACTTTCTGTGGGATTGTTATCAAATAGAGACGTGGCCTCATTCAGGATAAAATTCGGCTGGGTTGCTTTTTCTTTGCTTGGTAATTTGTGAACGTACTTTTGGCACATCTCAGCAAAATTTTTTTAGTGCCGAACTTTGGCCGACGCTGCTAGCATTGGGTTGTTATGTCACCGTCTTCTTCAATCCCGCAGGCCATCGTGGTGATGGGTGTGGCCGGTTCTGGCAAATCTACGGTCGGCGCCTTGTTGGCTAGTGCCTTGGACGCGGTATTCATTGACGCCGATACCCTACATTCGGCAGCTAACGTGGCCAAAATGGCTAGCGGCTTGCCACTGGACGATGCCGACCGTTGGCCTTGGTTGGCGGCCTGTGCCGATGCCATGCGCTCCGCTGTTGCTGCCGGGCAGACAGTTGTTTTGGGGTGCAGTGGGCTGAAAAAGAATTACCGGGATGTGTTGCGGAGTTTCGGCGGCTCGGTGTTGTTTGTGCATCTGGACGGTAGCCCGGAATTGCTCACTGCCCGCATCTCGCAGCCTCGGGTTGACCCGTTTACTGGGCAACCCGGTGCGCATTACATGAAGCCTTCGATGCTGGCTAGCCAACTTTCGGCCTTCGAACCGTTAGACCCCTCGGAGAACGGTTTGGTGGTAAGTATCGCTAAGCCGCCAGCCGAGATTGTTACCGAAATCTTGGCAGCGCTCAGCTAATCAATCTCTTTGGTGCCTGCCCAGCGCCTGGTCCGGCCGTCGCGGGCGACGATTAGCCCGGATTGGGTGTTGGCATTAACGATCCAGTCGAGGTTGTTGAACCCGGCCACCACCGCTGCGGTAGCCCACATGTCGGCCAAGGTTAACGAGTCGGCAATTACGGTTGCGGACACGATGTCATCGTCGCTGACCTCTGTGTCAAAGTTGTTTAAACCGCCATCCACGGACGGAATCGGCGCCCCGGTTAGCGGGTCGAAGATGTGAGCCCCGCGTTCTGCGGTGCCGGAGGTTGCCACAGCCCCATTCACCAGGGCGAACCTGGCTAGTACCGTAGTTTTATCGAAGGGATTAGCAATCCCGGTTTGCCATTTCCAATCGCTGCCAGGCTTGGTTGCTACTTGCATATCACCGCCCACGTTGACTGCCACCGCAATTATCTCCGGGATTTTATTCATCGCCGGGGCTAGATGTTTGAAAAACTGCCGCTCAGCCGACCAGCCTTTGACGTAGCCAGTGGGATCAAACCAGCCTCGCCACCAAGCATCGAACCGCCCTTCAGTAGCAACTTTTGCCAACTGGCAAGCCTGTTCTACTTCGCGCACCACCTCCGGCGCCTCGGCCATCGTCAGCTCACCTCGACCGAGCTGGCAGATTACCGAGCTGTCATCGTAAGTAGTGAAAATTTTCTGGTCGGCCCGCATCCCATCCACGAAAGCCTTAATTGCCGATGCGGCGATATCATCGTTCTGCGCTGCCGCTCGGTACACCACCTGGATGGTGGCGACCGTACCCATCACCTCGGCGGTTCTCACCGAGGTGCGGATAGGTGCGGAATCTGTTGGTGCGGAATCTAAAGTCAAATTACAGACCGCGGGCTTGGTTGATTGCTGATTGCAACGAAGTCAAAAACGCTGTGGTGGAACCCGTAGCTCCGGTGACATTGGTGAGGTGTGCGCTCTGCGTCTCGACAGCTTTGTCTGCCAGTACCGGAATCAGCTCGGCGTTGGAAATCTCCGGGTCGCCCCACGAGTGTTCCGGCATAACTGCGGTCACTTCGGTGATGTGCCCACCGGAAACCACGATGGTTACGATCGCATCGCCCGCGCGGCCGGTGGAAGCCGGGTGTCCCACGAAAGTACCGTCGGCTACCGTGCCGAGTGGTTGAGCGCTGGAGACACCGGCCTTGGACTGGTTAATCGCGTCCTGCAACGATTGCTTGAAAGCCCCGGAGCTGTTGGTGGCGCCGGTGATGTTGCTCAGGTCGGCGCTTTGCTTTTCTTTGGCCTCGGTGACCAGTTGCGGGATGGCATCTGCCGAAATCCGCTCTGACTCTTCATTGCCTAACGGATAAGTGGCGGATACCCCAACGATTTTCCCGTCAACCACGCGCATCGTGACGTAGGTGTTCTGCGGGTTTGGGCCACCGCTTGAGATGTAACCCTGGCCGAAGAATACGCCGTCATGCAAAGCGGCAGTTGCCTCATGGGTGCCGCTGCCCTCAACTGCCCCCTGGACGGTACCGCCGCCCTGGGCTGGTGCAGCGACTTCACCCGCGTGGCCTTGCGCTTGGTTAATCGCGTCTTGCAGCGAACCCTTGAAGGCGGTACTGGTGACGGTGGCGTTGGTGACGTTGGTCAGGTTGGCACTCTGAGCTACCTTGGCTTCGTCAATCAACTGCGGAATTGCGGTTTCGTTTTCCGCCCAATCCAGCGGGTATTGTGCGTCAACGTTGGTGATCACGCCATTAGCCACCGTGATGGTAACGATGACTTCGCCGCCGGTTACCCCTTTGCCAATACCCGTGAAGTGGCCATCGTGCAGGGCGCCTGCCGGGGCTTGGCCAACTGGCGGAGCAGCAGTTACTTGCTGGTTACCGAGGCCGCCGTGAGTCAGAGCCGCCCAAGTCAACACACCGCCGGTCAGGGCCGATAGCGCAGCTATGCCGACCTTGCTACCCAAATTTGGGTTGTTATGGTTGCGGTAGTGATGGTGGTGATGGTGCACCTCATTGCCCACCACGGTGGTGGTGCCATCTTTTGGAATGATGATTTCGTCGCTCATTTATTTGCCTTTCTGATCAAGTTTTATTGGAGTTCTTACTCAAATTCTTTTCAAAGTTCTTCTCTAGTTTGAATTCTTAGTACGCGAATTCTTCAATGTGAATTTGGGATTCGGCTATCCCGGCGCGGAGCAGGTCTGCTTTTACGGCTTTCATCCAGACCGGAGGTCCGCAAACGAACACGTCAGTGTTGGTGTAATCTTCGGCATCTTCCGGGCTGAACAGCGGATCTTCACCTATCCAGGAGCGGATTAGCTCTGCCCCATCGGGAGCCACCCCATTGGCATCCGGGGGGAGCCAAGTAGAACCGCTGGTGGGTATGCCGCCAACTAGCCGGTGCCAAACCAGACCCCTAGTGTCAACCAGTTCCGAGATTTCGGGGATCATCATGGTTTCTTCTGGCACATTGTCCCTGGTGATCAAAATGGCTTCACCTGGCGCCCAGTCTTGTTCGCCCAAGATAGCCACCATCGGGCCAACGCCAGCGCCCGCTCCGAAAGCCAACATCCGGTCGCCTAAACGTAAGTCGCCACTGATCCGGCCCATCGGGCCTTCAATGAATACTTTGGTGCCGGGCTTTAACTGGGCGATACGGTTGGTGCCGTCACCTACCGTCCGAACTGCGATTTGCAGAGTGTCATCAGTCGGCGGCATCGAAAGTGAGAACGGGTGACCCCGGTATTGCTCTTTATCGCCGTTGAGGAAGCGCCAGTTGTAGAACGAGCCGCCACGGGCATTTAGCTCGCGGAGGTTTTTGCCGGTCATCTTGACGGTCACCCCACGGCTGCCATCTTCAATGACCTCAGCCACCCTGATATCGTGCCGGTTGGACCGCACAACCGGGATCAACACCCGGAAAATCAGCACGGACAACGCGGTCAGCACCCAAAGAGTGACCCAAAAAATTACGGCAGCCCGGTTGTGGCTCAGGGTGGCGCCCGCCCAAATCATGTGCGGAATCGCTAGGAAAACCGCTGGATACGCCAGCAAGTGCCACATGTGCCATCGTTCATAAAGAATTTTGGAGCGGAAATTCTTCACTGACATCAACATGACGAATACGAAAATCAGTAACGTGGCGATCAGGGCCAAAACCATGCCCGGCCAAGTGCTGATGATTTGCCCAAACTGCGTGAACAAGTTGCGGGCGGTGCCCATCGAATACCCGATACTCATGAACAGGATGTGGGCCAACACCACCCAGAACGACCAGAAGCCGAAATTACGATGCCAATGCATAATCCGGTCACGGCCAAACCCGAATTCCACAAACGGGATGCGAGCGGTGAGCAACACCTGGAATAAAAACATCAACGCTGCCAGCCAGCCGGCTAACCCGGCCAATGCGGTGACGGTATTCCGGCCCCCTCGCAGCAAGGTTGCGAAACCCCCACCATGTACCCATATTGCCAGGCAAATCAGCGTGATCAGCCAGACTAGGAAAATGGCCAAGTCATGCCGCAGCGGGTTATGGGTGCCTCGGGCCCGCGGCGCCGCGAAGTATCTCGGCTTCCCGGTGGTGCCGGAGTAAACTGGGGTAGTCACCGTGCTATCCAATCGTTAAACAACCTGCGGTTTACCTGCTCTCGCGAGTTAACCGCGCCTCTGCTTCCAGAGCCTAGTCGAAACGCCGGACAATTTTGCTTAGTTGCCAAATAAGCCCCAGTTTGGAGTTCTCTTGAATCGGAAAATTTTTGTTTGTGCCGAAGACTGACTATGGATAAAAGGGGCACCCACCTACCCCTGGCAAACGCGGCGGTCACCGACGGTCAAATTGGTGAGCGTCGGCTAACGAGCGGAAGGCTCCCCACGGACAAATCATCAATTAACACCCTGCGCTAACACTAGACCGTGAGCAGACCAAACCAGAATCGCAGTTGCGGTATCCATGAAATTCAGCTTACGAGCTATCGTTATTGATAAAGCAAAGCTGGATAGTGCTGCAGCTGCGGGAACGGCCCGCGATCTGAAAGCATTTGCCATTTGCGAACTGATCGCACGCTGGCCCGGATCATTAACAGAGATGAAGCTAGTCATCGACGGAGTTGATAAGGCCGGATTCGGCAGCGCCGGAGCCAGCCATCTGTGCCGAAGGCGGGACTTGAACCCGCACGTCCTAAGACACTGGTACCTAAAACCAGCGCGTCTGCCATTTCGCCACTTCGGCAGTGGCCACTGCCATAATGGCAGTGGGGCCGTGGTGGCGAAACTGACTAAGCAGAGTGCCACTTCGGCAAGTGCGCCGCCTAGCATAACTGCAAAACGGCCATTGAGCAAAAAACGGATTTACCCGGCCTGATGCGCCGCGATATCGGCCCGCACCTTGTCCATGTCGAGCGCCTTAACTTGATCCAGCACGTTGGCCAGGGCGGGAGCCGGTAGTGCCCCGGCCTGGTTGTAAACCAGCACGCCATCCCGGAATACCATCAAATTGGGGATGGAGGTGATGTTGCAGCGGGCGGACAGCTCCTGCTGGGCTTCGGTGTCAACTTTGGCATGCACGATGTCGGGGTTGGCATCGGACGAAGCCTCGAAGATCGGGCCAAACATCCGACAGGGGCCACACCAAGAAGCCCAGAAATCCACCACAGTGATGCCAGGCTTGCTGACTTCTTGCTCGAAATTGTCAATGGTCAATTCTTTAGTTGCCACGGTCGGCCACCTTTCAAAGTTCAGTATTACCCACCTTACCTCATTAACCAGCCCGGTTCATGTGAGTTTCCCAACCAGCGTAATGCCAGCAAAGCACAGACATCATCGGGCATTGTGACCTAAACTGGACTGGTGACTACCGCCCCCGAACTGCCCAACCCGGACTGGACTCCCGACGGCTGGCATCTTTCCGGGGCATCGGGCAATCCTGGCCCCGACCAATGGGGCGACGGCACGAGGGCATCGGGCGACGCTCCCCGCCCTGGCACGGGCTGGCTGACCGATGGCGACCTGGCAGTGGTGCGGGCGCAGATTCCGATGGTTTACATCAACGTGGTGCCGGTACGGATAGATGCCTCGGGCGATGTTACCGAGATTGGGATTTTGCTGCGGGCCGACAATCAGGGGTTATCGCGGGCGATAGTGTCTGGCCGAGTTTTGTACCATGAGCGGGTGCGCGATGCGATCCATCGGCACATTGAAAAAGACCTGGGTCCGATGTCGCTGCCGGTGATCCCGGTGTCCCCGCAGCCGTTTACCGTGGCGGAATACCTGCCCACTCCGGGTATTACCCCTTATTTCGACCCGCGGCAACACGCCGTCGCGCTGGCTTACATTGTGCCGATAACCGGCGATTGCCATCCTCGGCAAGATGCGCTCCACATTGACTGGGTAACACCCGAGGAGGCGTTGTCGCCGGGGATTCAGGCGGCGTTCGCCGATGGGCAGGGCGCACTGGTTCGCCACGCCATCGCTCATCTCGGTCGGCTATAACTCGGGCGGCTATAAAGTGAGTACGCTGGGCGGGTGAATGACCTCGCTACGTCCGCTGCTCCCACACCTACGCGAGCCGACGGGCGCTCGCCGGAACAGTTGCGCCCGGTCAAGATAACCCGGGGTTGGGCTCCGCAGGCTGAGGGTTCGGCTTTGGTGGAGTTTGGCAATACCAAGGTGCTGTGTACTGCATCGTTCACTGAAGGGGTGCCGCGCTGGAAAAAAGATAGCGGTACCGGTTGGGTGACGGCCGAGTATGCCATGTTGCCGCGGGCCACCAACACCCGCTCGGACCGGGAATCGGTTAAAGGTAAATTGGGCGGTCGTACGCATGAAATTTCGCGCCTAATTGGCCGGGCGTTGCGGGCGATAATTGATGTTAAGGCTTTAGGTGAAAATACCATTGTAATTGACTGCGATGTTTTGCGGGCCGATGGCGGCACTCGTACCGCAGCAATTACCGGGGCTTATGTTGCCTTAGCCGATGCAGTTAATTGGGCTCAGGCTAAAGGAATTGTTAGCAAATCGGCAAAGGTATTGAGTGATTCTGTTGCGGCTATTTCCGTTGGCATTATTGACGGGGTGCCGATGTTGGATTTACCTTATGAAGAAGATGTCCGGGCGGAAACTGATATGAATGTAGTGATAACCGGTTCGGGGGATTTTGTGGAAGTGCAAGGAACTGCTGAGGGTGCCCCATTTAACCGGCAAGAATTAAATCAGTTATTGGAATTAGCGATGCTTGGCACATTTGAATTGGCTGAGATTCAACGGCAAGCATTAGCATCATAGCCCTAATTGCGGGATAACAATGACTGCGCGTTTAGTTTTAGCCACACACAATGCGGGTAAAGTTGCCGAATTACTCTCCATTTTGCAGGCCGAACCGGCACTAGCGGGTTTAACGCCCGATGCCGTGGTCAGCGCCGCCCATTTTAACGTCACACCACCTGTTGAGGATGGGGTCACGTTTGCGGAGAACGCCCTGATTAAGGCCCGGGCTCTAGCTACCGCCACCGGGCTACCGGCTGTCGCCGATGACTCAGGGCTAGCGGTGGACTTGATGGGCGGGGCGCCTGGCATCTTGTCGGCCCGCTGGTGTGGGCATCACGGCGATGATGCCGCTAACCTCAACTTGCTACTAGGCCAACTAGGCGAAAACCTTGACCCGGCACAACGACGAGCGAACTTTGTCTGCGCCGCCGCTTTGGTGACACCTGACGGCCAGGAAACTGTTTGCCTGGGCGAAATGCCCGGCCACCTGACTACCGCGCCCCGAGGCACTAACGGTTTTGGTTATGACCCAATTTTTGTCCCCGACGAACAGCCAATTTCCAAGATTCGCACTAGCGCGGAATTAACTCCCAGCGAAAAAAATGCAATTAGTCACCGCGCTAAAGCTTTCCAGGCTTTGGCCCCGGAAATTGCAAAATCTTTAACTCACTAGTGTTATAGCCTCGCTAGTGTTTATAGCTCTGCGGAATTAGCTAAATTTGGAAAGTTCCCTCGGGAATTGCCAAAAATGTCGGCCCATTGAAAGTGGACTTGGCTTCGGCAAGAGCGACCTGTGGATCATTCCACGGCGGAATGTGCGTCAGCACTAGCTGTTTGGCCCCTGCTTCGGTGGCAATAACCCCCGCCTGAGCACCGGAAATATGCAGCCCCGGTAGCACGGTCCGACCTTCAACATGAGCAGCCTCGGCTAAAAGCAAATCGCAATCCCGGCTGAGTTGAACAATGTTATCGCAGTAATCAGTATCGCCAGTATAAGTCAGCGTAGCGCAATTACCTAGATTCTCGGATGAAGGCCCGACAATCCGCATGGCATAACATTCCACCATGTGAAATACCAGTTTTACTGAAATAGCAAATGGCCCGATGTTAATGGTTTGCCCATCATTCCAGATGTTAGCTCGTAAGACTGTCATGTCTTTGCTGAGGTCAATAGTTACCCGGCGAGCCCGTTCATCAATCCCGTCTGGACCCCAAATTTTAATTCCAGAAGGCACTCCGGTAATTGCGGAGCCATAAACTGGATTATGTTTTAGGTGGACATAAAGTGCGGACATATCCGCAAAATGATCACCATGTAAATGGGAAATTAATACCGCGTCAATGTGGTTAGCGTCAATGTACTTGATCAGCGGCCCCATCGCCCCATTACCAAGTTCCATCACGATGTTCCAGTCACGCACTTCAACATCTTCAGCTACGTTGCCAGCCGCAATACAAGCTGCGACCTCATCGGCCGTTACGGTAATTAAGTAGCATGATGCAGGCGAATCCGGCCCAGGCACCGAGCCGCTAATTCCGACAGTTCGTATTTGCATAATTCGCCTCCCCTTTTACTACTTTGTTATTAGAATAAATAGTCTCTAATTTAGTTCCGACCAGCGGCTTCAACTGTGGAAACCTCTGGGCCTAAGAACCGCCCGGCTAATTCTTCGAAAGACTTAGGATTGCCAGTTGACATAAAGCGATGTTTGGGTGGACCCGCATCGGGCGACCGCTCCAACTTGTTTACCATTAAGGCATGATAAACATCTTTAGCGGTTTCTACTGAAGAAGAAACTAATTGCACATCTCTACCCATCACATACTGCAAAGCGCCTTGCAATAATGGATAGTGCGTGCAGCCCAAAACTAAAGTATCAACTCCAGCGGCTTTAATGGGAGCCAAATACTCTTCGGCATAACCCATAATTTCCGGGCCAGAGGTAATTCCCTTTTCCACTAACGGCACAAATTCCGGACAAGCTTGGGTAGTGATTTCCAAATGCGGAGTTACTTCAAACGCATCTTCATACGCTTTAGATTCAATAGTAGCCTTAGTGCCAATTACCCCAATCCGGCCACTGCGCGAGACAATTACTGCCCGCCGAGCTGCCGGTCGGATTACTTCAATAACCGGGATGCCGCGCCGCACTTCATAGCGCTCCCTGGCATCGGGCAATGCTACGGCAGTGGCGGTGTTACAGGCGATGACCAGCATCTTTACCCCGTTGTCCACCAACTCATCCATCACGGCGAGCGCCATCGCCCGAACCGCCGCAAGCGGTTTCGGCCCATAAGGTGCGTTGGCGGTATCTCCGATGTAAAGGATTTCCTCATTGGGCAGTTGGTCAATGATTGACCGAGCCACCGTCAGGCCCCCGACACCGGAGTCAAAAACGCCGATTGGTGCGTTGTTCACCTGCTTAGATTAGCTGGTCTGAGGGCCGGTTCGGCCCAGAAATGGCCCATTCGTGATTGAGGTAACACCGTATCTGGGGTCAACGTGGCAGGGCGCGCCAATTTAGGGCGCCATTCGCTCCATCAAGGCAGTTACCAAGGTTTCTTGGGCGAAACCGGCGGCGGAAAACACACTTGCCAAGAAAACTTGCTGATCGAGTGCGGATTGGGAAGATGCCGACGCTGCATCGGGCTCGCTTTCTGGATTCTCGGCCACGACCTGTTCGGCGGCACGTTCCATTAATTGATAAAGAATTTCGGAATCTTCGTCAGTTTCGATATGCAATTTTTCGCCCAAGTAAACCCGAATTGCAGTTAACGCTTGTAAAACAGATTGGGCATTATCGGGGGTAATGACTAATTCCACCCGGCTAGCATTACTGAATTGGCTATTATCGAATTGGTTTGCAGTATCCAACTGGTTGACATGGTCCAACTGGCTAATACCTGATTGCTGGGTAACGGACGGTTCCGCATCGGGCAACGAGCTGATCAATAACGCGCCAAATTTCTGCAAAACCCGGAGTTTAGCGTCCTCGATTTGCCGCCCGATCAACCTGGAAAATTCAACGTCTACCGCATCGTCCCGGCTAAACACTGGCAGCAGTTTGGCGCGCGCCGGATCGTCGTAGGCATCGTCAGTTAAAGTCTCAATAACCCCACCGATAATCGCGGCAAATACGGCGACTTCAAAAGTGTCCCATTTTGCTCGATACGCGCCATCGCGATAAATAAATGGACTCATAACTATTGATCTTGTTCCATCGTGGCCCATAATCCGAATTCATGCATTGCGGCGACATGAATTTCCATTAATTCTCGATTGCCCGATGCCACAACTGCGGAACCTTCCGTATGAACCTGCCACATTAACCGTTCCGCTTCCAATTCATCGAATCCGAAATGGGACCTAAATACATAGGTGACATAACTCATTAAGTTGACCGGGTCATTCCAAACGCGGACAATCCAAGGCCGCGCCACCCAGGTTTCTTCACTGACCTCGGGGCGATCCAAGGTGGTCGGAGCGAGCGCGGGCACATCCACACCTTAATACAGCGCCGCCAGTTCAGGAGTAGAAAAAGGCCCCTTCTGAAAACCGCAACCAAGCATTCGCCAAGCATTGTAGAGTTGGAGCATGATGGATTGGCCTGCCACTCGTCCCAACACTGCGCTTTTGACGGATAAGTATGAATTGACGATGCTCGATGCCGCGTTGAAAAATGGCACCGCAAATCGGCATTGCATTTTTGAAGTGTTCACGCGGTCGTTACCTGCGGGGCGCCGCTACGGAGTCGTGGCGGGCACTGGTCGAATCCTGGAAGCGCTAGAAAATTTCAAATTCGATGAAGATGATTTGAATTACTTACGAGAAACTAAAGCTGTTGATCCGGCTACCATTGAGTATTTAAAGAATTACAAATTCACTGGCAATATTTGGGGTTATGCAGAAGGTGAAACTTTCTTTGCTAACTCACCCATTTTGCAAGTCGAGGGCACCTTCGCTGAATGTTGCGTATTGGAAACTTTGATCCTATCCATTTTGAATTACGATTCCGCAGTCGCATCGGCTGCCTCCCGGATGACTTCAGCCGCAGTTAACCGCCCTTGCCTGGAAATGGGGTCGCGGCGGGTAAATGAGCAGGCTGCGGTAGCTGCCGCGCGGGCCGCTGTGATCGCAGGTTTCACCGGCACATCAAACTTGGAAGCAGGTTATCGGTACGGGATTCCCACTATCGGCACTGCCGCACACGCCTTTACGTTATTGCACGATGACGAATTGTCGGCTTTCAAAGCCCAAGTTGAAGCTTTCGGGACTAATACCACATTGTTAGTTGATACTTACGATGTCAAACGCGGTATTGACAATGCCATAAAAGCAGCCGGGCCCGAATTAGGCGCAATTCGAATTGACTCCGGTGACTTAGGGGTATTAGCTGTCGAGGCTCGCGATCAACTAAATAAACTAGGTGCTAAAAATACCAAAATTACCGTAACTTCTGATTTGGATGAATATGCTATCGCCGCCTTAGCTGCGATGCCGGTAGATTCGTATGGAGTGGGCACCTCACTCGCCACCGGCTCGGGCGCGCCCACTTGCGGCATGGTTTACAAATTGGTGGCCCGGACCAATAGCGAAGGCGTGCTGGAAGGCGTCGCCAAAGCATCCTCCCACAAAGCTTCGAGTGGCGGGCGCAAAAATGCCGGGCGCAAACTGGACGCCGAGGGTCGGGATACTGAAGAATTGCTGGTCATTGGAGATGACGATGCCGTCAAGAACTGGCAGCCTAATGATCCCTCGGTTCGGCCTTTGATGGTACCGCTGGTCACTAACGGCGTAATTGACCGCAAGTGGATTGGGGCCGAGGGCGTCAAAAATGCCATCGCACGGCATCAGGCATCGCGCAATGCCCTGCCACGTCTCGCCCGTCGCCTATCCAACGGCGAACCGGCGATTCACCAAAGTACCCTGGATCTTGGTGGCCTAATCATGGACCGCGAGGTTTAAGGCCGGGAGTACGCAATCTGCGCGTTGCTGGGTTCGCTTGCCTACTCTTATGTAGGCGGCGTTCACCCGCGCCTAGCATCTTGCGAGGTCGCCAGCCTGAATAGCGATTGGGCTAATTGTGACCTTTTAAGAACCACTCGCGCACCATATCTACCCGCTTTTGTAAATCGGTCGAAGTGGCCTGGGGAACCTCCGGGCCACCATTGCGGCGCCGGAGTTCGGTGTGGATTTGGGCATGTGGCCGACCGGTCTTGCGGGACCATGCCGCAACCAGTTTGGACAACTCTTTACGCAAGGCAGCAGCTTTGCGGTGCTCCATCACCGGGTCTAGGTCGCTTGGACCCGATTCCGCATTGGCCGTGGACCTGCCCCGCGCCTGAGCCGCTTGCTGTTGGCGCAACAATTCGGTGATGTCTTCGGTTTCCAGTAAACCGGGGATGCCTAAGAAGCCCAGCTCTTCGGCGGTGCCGACGTTGGCTCCGAGGCCAAATTGGGCACCATCGAATAGCACGCCATCGAAAGCAGCCTGGCTCTCCATCGCTTCGTACTTGCCAACTAGTTCATCGGACGCTTTGTCATTCCGATTAGCCGCTGCGAGTGCGGCATCATCCAGCAATTCATCGGTTTCGGCTTTGGGGCGGTCTAAGGCGTGCTGCCGTTCGGCCTCCATCGCAGAAGCCAAGGCCAACAATGGGCCAACCGAAGGGAGGAACACGGTCGCGGTTTCGCCTCGGCGCCGCGCCCGGACAAACCTGCCCACCGCCTGGGCGAAGTAAAGGGGCGTTGAAGCGCTGGTGGCATAGACTCCCACGGCCAAGCGTGGTACGTCCACCCCCTCGGAGACCATACGGACGGCCACCATCCAGCGGTCTTTACCTGCGGAGAACTGTTCGATCCGCTCGCTGGCCCCGCCGTCATCGGACAACACCACGGTGGGCTCTTTGCCAGTAATTTGGGCTAATAAAGTAGCGTAATCCCGCGCGGCTTTCTGGTCGGAAGCAATAACTAAACCGCCAGCATCGGGCATTCCCAGGCGCCGCACTTCGGTCAATCGTTGGTCCGCCGCCCGCAGCACGGCCGGGACCCACTCGCCTTCCGGGCTGAGCGCAGTGCGCCAGGCTTGCTGAGTTTGGGCCTTTGTCATGGCCTCGCCCAGGTTGGCTGCGAAAACCTCGCCCGCGCTGTCTTTCCAGCGCATCAGGCCGGAATAAGTCATAAATAGCACGGGCCGTACTACTTTATCGGCTAAGGCGTGAGCATAACCATAAGTGTAATCGGCTTTACTGCGCCGCACTCCATCGTTATCCAAATCATAAGAGACAAATGGAATTGGAGAGGTATCGGACCTGAATGGAGTACCCGTTAAGCATAATCTTTTAGTTGCTGGGGTAAACGCTTCCCGGATACCATCTCCCCAGCTCAGCGAGTCGCCGCCGTGGTGGATTTCATCCAGTATTACTAAGGTACGATGCTGTAACGTATTATGCAGATGTAAAGTTGAATTGGCGGCAACTTGGGCGTAGGTTAATGCGACCCCATCGTAATGTTTACCAATTACTTTATTCTCGTTTTTAAAATTCGGATCAATTGAGATTCCAATTCGCGCAGCAGCATCGGCCCACTGATGCTTTAAATGTTCTGTTGGCGCTACCACCGTGACTCTTTGCACGATGCCAGCGTCCAGCAGTTCGGAGGCTACCCGCAGCGCGAAGGTCGTCTTGCCTGCACCTGGAGTTGCAACCGCCAAAAAGTCATCCTTAGCGGAACTGCCATCCGGTTTGGGCGTCAAACACTTTGCCCGATACGCCTCTAAGGCCGCCTGCTGCCAAGCCCGCAGATTGCTCGCGGTACCCCAGCGAGCGCGCTTCGGATACGAGGGTGATAAATTTTCGACGCGCGATGCCCGCGGCCCAGCTTGTACTGCGCCGGAACCTGGTGCAGAAGGTTTATTAAACACGGGAGTAACCTGAGTTGCTACCGATTCAAACAGATCAAACAAAGAGTAATCAACCTCCCTTCAAGCTTCTCGGTGCGGAGTTTCTGGCAATTGCGGCAGCGAACATAAGCCGTAGTGGAGCTGGTGTTGCGTAGCGGCGCCAGCGTGAACGGTTCGCAGAGCAATTGCCAGGAACTCTCGGTGAATCAGGCAACCGTTACTGGGAGTTATCGCCCCCGCCGTCTTGAGGTTGCTTCAAGCCGTCGTAAATTTCTTTGCAGGTTGGGCAAACCGGATACTTGTTGGGGTCACGATTGGGGACCCAGACCTTCCCACACAGCGCGATAACCGGGCGCCCGGTCACGGCGGACTCCAAGATGCGCTCTTTACGGACATAATGCGCAAATCGTTCGTGATCGCCGGGGTCTAAGCTTTCGGTGACCTCTTCGCGCTCCAAAAGCCCAACATTGGTACCAGTATCAATCCCCGGAATAGTGGGGGCCTCGGGAGCATCCAGCGCGACCATTTGCCCATCCTACGCCCCACCGGCTGCGACTCAGAAGCTCCCGTCGCGGACGGCACTGAGGCTTACCTCACTCACCCCAAAACGCGCCTGTGGATACCTGTTGATAACTCCTTTGACGCTTTCGTCGCCTCCGGCTAACGTTCCGATTACCGCTGCCACATTGCATCGGGTAAACTAGAAAGGCACCACAATGAGTTATTTCGGGACTATAATAAGTTTGTTAGGCACATTAATAGCCATATGTGGGGTGGTGATCGGAGTGCTTTGGCATTTCTTAAAACCACTCAATGAAAAAATTGATACGTTCAAGGGGGAACTTGGTGAGTTACGTACTGATATTAGCAAACTTAGCACTCAGTTTCTCAGCTTTGGGCATCGCCTTGACCGGGATGAGTCGAGGTTCAATGAGTTCCACGGAGCTATGGACCGTTTCAATATTTTGCTTGACCAGCACATTATTGAATTCAGTAATTTCCGAATTAAGTCCGAAGCCAGATTCGAAAATTTACAAGTGGATAATAGGAAGTTAGAACGATAGATGGCTGCTGATGGGATGAATTACGCTCCAGCCCCGATGCCGAACCCGGTGGTTGAACCGGGTGATTTTATCTTCTCTGCGGTCGGGCTGGACCACGGGCACATCTATGGCATGACCGAGGGATTGCTGGGCGCGGGTGCCACACTGAAGTCGGTTTACGACCCGGACCCGGCCAAAATAGCCGCATTTAAAGCGAAATTTCCCCAGGTCAACGTCGCACGCGATGAAAACGAGGTTCTGGACGATGGGGAAGTGCAGCTAGTCGCCGGGGCAGCGGTTACTTCCGAACGATGCGCGCTGGGCCTGCGGGTAATGGCTGCAGGTAAAGACTATTTCACGGACAAAGCTCCGCTAACCACGCTGGACCAATTGGCAGCGGCCAAAGAAACGGTAGCCAAAACTGGGCGCAAGTATGCAGTTTATTATTCCGAACGGTTGCATGTCGAAACTGCGGTTTTCGCCACCCAATTAATTGAACAAGGCGCCATTGGCAAAGTTGTTCAAGTTATTGGAACCGGGCCGCACCGGCTTAATGCGCATTCCCGGCCCGCTTGGTTTTTCGAGAAACAAAAGTATGGCGGGATTTTGTGCGATATCGGTTCACATCAAATCGAGCAGATTTTACATTACACCGGAGCTACTGACGGTGTTATCGGGCGTTCCCAAATTGCCAATTATGCCCATCCTCAATACCCCGAACTCGATGATTTCGGCGACGCCATGTTGGCCCTGAATAACGGCACTAGTGGTTATTTTAGATGCGATTGGTTTACCCCCGATGGCTTGCAAAGCTGGGGGGATGGTCGCTCTATAATCTTAGGCACCGAAGGCTTTATCGAACAACGTAAGTACATGCAGCTTGGCGATAAGCAGGGCGGGCCGGGACATCTGTATTTAGCTAATGGCCAAGAGGAAACTCATTACCAAGTTTCCGGCAAAGTAGGTTATCCCTATTTCGGGGAGTTATTATTGGATTGCCTCAACCGTACCGAAAATGCCATGACTCAGGCTCACGCTTTCAAAGCGGCTGAACTATCCGTCAAAGCCCAACTCCAAGCCGTCGAATTAACCGGGCGTGATACCAGTTGAATCTGGCCTTAATTCTGCAATCTCCAAAAATAGCCATCACCGTCATTCTGCGGCCAAGGATGAAATGACGCAGCACCCAGAATCCCCAACCGCTCTGCAGGTGGTCGGCGCCGCTGTTGTGCGCGATGGCCTAGTGTTGTGCGTAAAGCGGCCCCCTGGTGGCCCGATTGGCAATATGTGGGAGTTTCCGGGGGGTAAAATTGAACTAGGCGAAACCCCAACCGCAGCGTTAATCCGAGAGTGTCAAGAAGAACTCGGCATCGTCATCGTACCTAAATACCAAATCGCACAAACCACGATGAAGTATCCACGCGGCCCAATCACGCTGACTACTTTTTTATGCGATTTGCCCACTGGCGAACCACACCTAACCGAACATGTGGAACTCCGCTGGCTGCCCCCAGCTCAACTCAAAACCATAAACTGGGCGCCCCTTGATCGAGAGGCGGTGCACGCCATCGCGGGTGTCCAAGCTGACCGTTAAGGGAACCGCATCACACACCGGGGTTTCGGTAAGCGTTACCGCCATATTTCAGCGAGACTTAGGGCATGACGTTGCCTGAGTTGCCAAGTTTACCGGAAGAACTGACCAACAATCCGCTGTACTGCCGGGCGTATCAAAATGTGATGCGGGCGGCGAGCTATGTGATGCCTTGGCGCACACCTAAAGTTTTGGCTGATTACAGCGAACTGGCCGATGAGTTGCGGGCGAACGATGTGACATCAGTGCTGGTGGTGGCCGATCCTGGTTTGGTCCGCGCCGGGCTGGAACCCAAACTGGAAGAGTCGCTAAAGGAAGCCGGATTTACCGTAAATGCCTACACCGACACAGCGGCCGGCCCCACGGTGGACGATGTGGATCGTGCTCTAGAAATTTACTACGCGAATGATTGCAACGGGATTGTGGCCATCGGTGGCGGTTCCCCGATGGACTGCGCCAAAGCCGTGGGCGCAAAGGTGGCGCATCCGGATAAGTCCATCAACCAGTTACGCGGCGTATTCAAAGTCCGCTCCGGGATGCCTTACCTAGCAGCCGTGCCCACCACGGCTGGAACTGGTTCGGAGACAACCGTTGCCGCAGTTATCACTGACCCGGCCACCCATGAAAAGGGCGCGATTAACGATCCGGCCCTAATCCCCCAAGCTGCCGTGCTGGACCCCAAACTGACTGAAGGAGTGCCACCCGCAGTCACCGCCGCAACCGGCATTGACGCGTTGTCCCACGCGGTTGAGGCATACATCGGGAACTCTAATACGTTCGAGACCAAGCGCGATGCCCTGATTGCTACCAATCTGGTGTTCAAGTACTTGGCTCGCGCCGTCAAGGATGGGCATGATCTGGAAGCTCGGGCCGAGATGCAGCGCGCAGCTTTCTTAGCTGGTACCGCGTTCACCAGGGCATATGTCGGTTATGTGCATGCCTTGTCGCACCAACTGTCCGGGGCGTACGGCACCGTTCACGGGGTCGGCAATGGGGCTTTGATGCCGATTGTGTTGGAAAAGTACGGGGCATCGGCTTGGGCCAAGTTGGCCGACTTGGGCCGGGCAGCCGAAATTCCCGGTTGGGATGAGGGGACCGATCAAGAAAAGGCACAACGGTTTATCGCTGCGATCCGGTCGCTGGTAGTCGAGACTGGGCTGCCGTTATTCCTCCCCGAGATTCAAGATGCCGATATCCCGGAGTTGGCCAAGCGAGCTGCGAAAGAGGGCAATCCCCTCTACCCGGTTCCGGAAATTTGGCAGTTGCCCGATTTCGAAGAAGTATACCGGCAGGTCAAGGCCCCGATCCCGGTTTCCACCCTGCCTGCCGGAGTTCCAGCCGGTGTCAGTTTCTAGGTTTTAAACCCGCGGTCAAAGCGCGGCGGAATATAATAGCGGCGATGAACGATAGAAATGAGTGACCGATGTTCTGGTTAATCCCCGCGATTCTGCTTCCGCTGGCCGGGCTGGCGGTTTACGTCCCTCGGCGCACCACCGGGCATATGCGGTCGGCGTTGCTGATCAAGTGCGCCCTGTCCGTGGGGTTCATCCTGTACGCCCTATTTGCGGCCTATCACGGGGTTAACCTGGGGATACTGGCAAACCCTGGCGCAGCGGCCTCCGGGTTCGACCGAGGCGCAACCCCGGTACTGCTGATTCCCTGGGCCGTCGGATTAACTCTGTTGACCATTGCCGGGATGGTTTTTGCGCTGCTGGGCGATGTATGGCTAGACCTAAAAGATACCCATTTGGAACAGCAGAAGTTCTACATGTTTTGTGGTTTTAGTTGCTTTATGATTTGCCATTTGTTCTTTATCGTGGCTATGGCAATGAATTACGCACTACCCCATTGGGCCTGGCCCGTTGCCTTAGCCTTTGGATTACTTGTCGCTGCCTTCAACATTGTTACGGAACGCCCGATGGGGATGGACTTTGGAGTTTACCGGTGGATCGTTACGGTTTACTCCTTCATCATCGGTACTGCCACTGTGCTGCCGTGGGCTTATGCGATTCACATCTGGCGTACCCCCGGCCATACCTTACAACCGGCAGTTTTCGCAGTCGGGATGTTGCTGTTTTTGCTTTCAGATTTAGTGTTATCTCAGATTTACTTCAATAAAGATCGCGAAAAGGCCAACCGCCGCATTAATTACATCTTGAATTACCTGTTCTATTTCGGTGGGCAATATACTCTCGCTCTCAGCCTATGGTTCTTGCCATACCCTGGGCTACCCATACAATGACCGCGTGAGCCAGCAGAATCTATCGGAACGTTGGGAGCGACACACCGCTACCCCACTGACGGTAGGCGCGCTACTCTTTTTGGTGGCTTACGCGGTACCGATTATCCGGCCCGGTTTACCTCCGTCGGTCACCACCATCACCAGCAACATCATTCTGTGGGTTTGGGTGGGCTTCGGCGTGGACTATGTGGCCCGGTTTATTCTGGCCAAAGATAAGTGGTACTTCTTCACCCATAACATTGTGGATTTGCTGTCCGTAGCGTTGCCGATTCTGCGACCGCTCCGCTTGCTCCGCCTAGTTGCGCTATTATCGGTGTTGAATCGGATCGGCACTGGCACTTTGCGCGGTCGAGTGGTCACTTACGCGGCGGGCGGCACCGCGCTGCTAGTTTTTGTAGGTGCGCTGGCAGTGACCGAAGCCGAACGAGGTGCCCCTGGCGCCGGAATTACCACGTTTTTGGATGGGCTATGGTGGGCGCTGGTCACCTTGACCACCGTCGGTTATGGCGATGAAGCCCCGGTCACGCACACTGGCCGGCTGATCGCGGTGGCCTTGATGCTCGGTGGCATCGCGTTGCTCGGTATCGTAACTGCGACGTTATCGTCGTACCTGGTCGAGCACGTTTCCGAGCAAAAGCAGAAGGACGATGAAGACGACCAAAATGAGCTGCTTGCCAAGCTGGCGGAACTCCAAGCCGGCCAGGCCGCGCAACTACAACAAACTGAGGCACTTGCTGCCGAACTAGCAAAACTGCAAGCTTCCGATGCAAAAGTTGCGTAAGCTTTAGGGGCGCTTTTAGCCTAGAACCGCCCCAAAAGCTGGCACAAATTCCGAGCAGTTCACGCGGACGTAAATTAGCCCGTATTTTGCAGGCCAGCGCTTATACCGTTGACGGTCAACAAAAGCAAATGTTGCCAGGCGGAGCGGTCCGCATCGGTAAGGTCGCTTTGGGTCCGCAGTGCCCGCAAGGCCCGGACCTGCAATAGCGATAAAGCATCAATGTAAGGCGCCCGTAAACCGACCGCGCGGGCAAGCACGGGACGATGCTCTAGCGGCCAGGCGTCACCAGTTACTTTCAACACCCATTCCCTGGTCAGCCGCAATTCATCCATCACCTGCTCAGCCAATTCGGGCCGATCGCCCAAGGATAAATAACGCTCGGCAACCCGCTCGTCAGTCTTAGCCAAGGACATCTCCACATTGTCAACCAAAGTGTTGAACAACGGCCACTCCCGGAAAGCATCTTGCAAAATCGCTAAACCATCTGGCCGCGATAATGCAAAATCGCATAACGCAGTGCCGAGGCCGTACCAACCAGCTAAGTTGATCCGAGCTTGAGACCAACTAAATACCCACGGGATTGCCCGCAAGTCCTCTAGCGAATTGACGGATAACCCTCGTTTAGCCGGGCGGGAGCCCAAAGACAACATGCCGAGTTCATCCAAAGGGGTCACCTGGGCAAACCAAGGGGCAAAACCTTCGGCGCGAACCAGGCGGTGGAACTGCTCCCTTGAAGCCGCATCCAAAGCTGAAGCCAACTCACTATACTTTTCGGTAGCGGCGGCATTGCGAGCCTCAATGGACGGCGCCCCGGCCAACAAGATTGCCGCTGCCACCTGCTCAATATGCCGCGAAGCGATGGTCGGGTCGCCGTATCGAGCCAAGATAACTTCACCTTGCTCGGTTAGCTTGAAGCGGCCATCCACAGTCTGCGGTGGCTGAGCCAAAATAGCGCGGTTGGCCGGGCCACCACCACGGCCCAACGAGCCACCCCGGCCATGAAACAGAGTCAGCGTGATGCCGTTATCCTTGGCCCACTTCTGAATCCGAGATTGCGCGGCATTCAAGGCCAAAGTGGCCGCCACCGGGCCTACGTCTTTAGATGAATCCGAGTAACCGAGCATAACTTCAACCCGGTTTCCATTTTCCGCCAGCCGTTTTTGCACCTGCGGCATCAAGAGCATCTGCTCCAAAATGCTAACCGAGTTCTCCAAGTCGTTGAAAGTCTCGAACAGCGGGATGGCGTCAATCACCGGGCGGTCTTCCGCATCGGGGAAAGCGTGTTCGGCCAGCTCATAGACGGCGGCCAGGTGCGATGCATCCTGGGTGAAAGAGACGATGAAGCGGCGGGCGGCTTTTTCACCGAACTTCTTTTGCACTGCGCCCAAAGTGCGGAAAGTGTCCAGCACCTCAACCGTCATCGGGTCTAAGTCGGGCGATAACGCACCCTTGGCCGCGATGTCCGCGAGCGCCGCCCCGTGAACTTGGGAGTGTTGCCTAAATTCATGTTCGGCTAGGTGGAATCCGAAAGTTTCAACTTGCCAGATTAGGCGTTGCAACTGGCCGTAAGCCACCCGGCGCGCGCCCGACTCAACCAGGGAATCTTGCACGATGCGCAGGTCGCGTAGTAACTGTTCGGAATTGTCATAGGCCAAGTCGGCATTGCGGGTCCGGGTGGCTTGCAGGCGGGCCACGATCATCATCAGCACAGCCCGATGCGTTTCGCCGGGCACTTCTGAGGCCACTTCGGTACCCACATTGGGGGCCATCAACCGGAGCTTGTTGTAAAGCGCCCGCACTGCTTCGGATGGCGGGGTGTCCTCATCCGAAACGGTCAGTTTGCGAGCTACCTCTTTGGTGTGCTGTTCGATCGCGGCCAAAGCGTGGACTGAGGCTAAAGCTGCTACTTCGCGGGTGGTGTCCGCAGTGACGTTGGGGTTACCGTCCCGGTCCGCCCCAATCCAGGAGCCAAGCCGCACAAAGGCCGGGGCAACTGGTTTTTCCCAACCAGCGACCTCGCCTAATAAGAAATCGTCTAGCCGGCGGTAAACATCGGGGAACGTACCAAACAGCACCTCGTCAAACACGTTGAGCGCAGCCTTGACCTCATCCATCGGGGTGGGCTTTACCGCCCGGATGGGCGAGGTACGCCACAAGATGTCAATTTCGGCTAACAGGTGCCGGTTGTGCTCATGTAATGCAGTGCCTTGGGGGTTGAGTTGATCGCGGCTTTCCAGCAGTTTGGTGATGCGCTTGATCGCCCGAGAGACTGACCGGCGGCGCGCCTCGGTGGGGTGCGCGGTCAACACCGGGCGGAACTCCATTTCCGTGACCCGGCGGCGCGCTTCTTCTTCGCCGACTTCGGCCGCGAGCTGCCGGTATGCCACCGGGATTGACTCTTCAATGGAGTCCAATTCGCTACTGGAACCCCCGTTATCAGAATCCTGGCCTAGCAACTGTTGCACGCGGTGGTATTCCTCGGCCAAGTTGACCAGGTGGAAATAGGCAGTGAAGGCCCGGGCAACTTGTTCAGCCCGCTCCACGCTAAACGAATCGACTAACTTAATCGCATCAGCGAAAGCCGTACCGGCGTTATCGTCGCTCCCATAAGCCGCGATGGAAAGGAGGCGGAGCTTTTCCACGTCATCCAGCAGCTCTTGTCCACCGGCTTCCCGCAGGATGATTCCGAGTGATTGGCCCAAGTAGCGCACGTCGTCGCGCAGCGGGTCGGGGATGTTCTCCCGCGCCTCGCCGCGGTTGGCGACCACTGGGATGCTCATGGTCATGGGCGCGCCAGCAGAATAGGTGGTGCCAGGCTCTGGAGCCGCGACATCATCGAAAGACATGGGGCGCAGCTTACCGTCTGGGCATCGCCCGGAAAAAATCCCTCTGCGTGCTACCTGTCTCCGCTACGGTAATATCGCGGAGTGATTGAGATTGGGTGCCATTTTGACATTGCAAACGTGACAGCGGAGGCGGCCGCTGCCGGAGCGACCGCAGCGCAGGTATTTTTGAGTGACCCGCAGAAGTGGGTATCTAAGACCATTGCGTATCCGGGTGGCGCCGAGGCGTTAAAGCACGATGCCGCTGCCGCGCACCTGCCACTGTACGTCCACGCCCCTTACTTGATCAATGTTGCCTCGCTAGCTCCGAAAACTCGACACATGGGCCGCAACATGTTGCGCAGTACCATTTCCGGGGCGGCCGCTATCGGGGCCAAAGGTGTTATCGTGCATGGCGGGCACCTCGCCGCTGAAGACGACCCCATCGAGGGATTTTTGAACTGGAAAAAGGCCATTGATGCAGTGTTTGCTGAGGGTGCCACTCGCGGTTCCGTGCCGGTGTTTATCGAGAATACTGCAGGCGGCAACAACCCGATGGCTAAGGGGCTGGACCGGATTGCGGTGTTGTGGGAGGCCATTTCCCACTCGGAATTTGCCGCTCATGTCGGTTTTGCCCTGGACACTTGCCACGCCTGGGCCGCCGGATGGGACCTCTCAACTGCGGTAGCCGACGTAAAAAAGATTACCGGCCGGATTGATGTTATTCATCTCAACGATTCCCGCGATGCATTCAATTCCGGGGCCGACCGCCATGCGCCTCTCGGCCAAGGCACCATCCCGTCCGATCTGCTAGTCAACCTGGTCAAAGAGGCCAAAGCCCCAGTGATCATCGAAACCCACGGCGACCCCAAAACCGAAATCGACTGGCTAAAAGAACGGTTGTAAGCGGGTCCGAACAGGGAATGTCCAACCTCCACAGTAGATTATCTACATGGCAACCAAAGGCTCCCCACAAGTGCTTTCATTTTTTTCTGGCGCGGGTGGCCTCGACCTAGGAGTTGAGCAAGCGGGGCTAGAAGTCGTGGTTGGCCAAGAGTTGGATGAGCGGGCCTGTCAGACACTTGAAACAAATAATCACCCGGTGGTTCGTGGCGATATCTGCGCTCTGCACCAGACTGACCCACAGCTTTCGATTATGCGCGAGCATCTTAAAGGCGATCTTTTTGCGGTCATTGGCGGCCCACCATGTCAATCGTTTTCGACCGCTGGGAAACGCAAGGGTACTTCTGACCCTCGAGGTACCTTAATATTTGAATATTTGAAAGCAATTCAAACTCTGCAACCCCGCTTTGCCATCTTGGAAAATGTCAAAGGTGTTTTGAGTACATTCGGCACTTCAGGGCGTCCAATCATTAATGAAATTACCGACGAATTTGCGCGGATGGGATATCACAGCGTTTGGGGCCTAGTGGATGCGGTGCAATTTGGGGCTCCCCAATTCCGCGAACGACTAATTGTGATTGCTAGTCGCGATAATGAGCAGGTTTTCGTTCCCTTTGCCACTCATTTTCAGCGCCACCAGAGCCCCGCCCATCGGTGGCAGACTTTAGGTTCTGCGATCGGGGATTTACCGTCCGATCAGCACGAATTCTTACAATTCAGCTCCCGGGTATTGCATTATCTTAGGATGGTTCCCGAAGGTGGAAACTGGAAGTCGCTGCCCGCAGAGGTAGCCCAAGAAGCGATGGGTGGCGCATGGAAATCTGATGGCGGGAAGGTGGGTTTTTATCGTCGGCTCAAATTTTCCGAACCTGCCCCGACTTTGGTAACTTCACCGATTCAAAAAGCGACGATGTTGGCCCATCCCACTGAGTTGCGTCCGTTGTCCGTGCAAGAGTACGCGCGGATTCAAGGCTTTCCAGACAACTGGATATTTACTGGAACACTGTCTGAGAAATATCGGCAGATTGGTAATGCGGTGCCATCAGTGCTTGGGAAAGCGATTGGCGAAATGCTGCTTGCGGTGGGGGCTGGCAAAGAGACGGTAGAAACTAAACGCCGCCGAGGCACTTCTACCCATAGCTTGGCGGAATCTATTCTGGCAAAGGCCGCTTGATGGAGATTCCTCAGTCTGCGCTCGAATCGAAAGTGTCATCGCTGCTCGATTCCATCTACGAGTTACGAATCACTAAGTTGTCTGACTTAAATCTGCGCGATGTCCTCAAACGCAAAAATCCTTACCTGTACCGCGCAATCGGCACTGGTAACGCCCTAGATATTGTGAAGCTCTTATTGGATGCCACAATTTCAAGTTCTGATGAAACTATATTTGGTAACGAGTTTTTTGAACCTCTCGCGCTTTGGGTCGCTCAACAAGCCGCCCTGGATGGTTCTATTGCAAACGAGTCGGGCGCAGAAGGCGCTGACATTGACGTGATTTTTCCAGACCAATACCGTATGTATGCGATTAAGTCTGGAACCGCAGTTTTCAATTCAGATAGTTGGAAAAGGCAACTCACTAACTTTTCGGCTTCGCGGTTACGCTTAGCAAAAACCAAGAAACATTTTGATCCGGTAGTCGGTTATGGGTACGGTCGTACCAATTCTAAACGCAGTGTTCGTGAGATAGCGGGGCAGGCATTTTGGGGTGAACTATCGGGAGATCCCTCTTTTTACATTCGGATTATGCAAGCAATGGACGCGGGTTCCGCAGAACGCCACAATCGGTTCCAAGCAGAATACGACGAGGCAATAAATAGATTCTTACGGGAACTACTCGCTAACTTTGGCAATGAAGATGGTTGCCTCAATTGGGATAAGTTGTTGGAGTATAATTCAGCTATCCAGCCCCCAGCACGAGATTTCTGGCAAACTTTCCCGGAAACAGAAATACCTGAATAACAGAAAACTACACTAATCATCGGGGGTGAGCCAACTCCCCGGCTTCATCTCTAGGCCGATTTGCTCAGCGTCAATCGCCCGCAATGCTTCATCAAGCGCTCGGGCATCGTAACTGCCAGCCTCCCGAGCCTTCAGCAAGGCGGAGCGTTGAGTGACCAACGTGCGCAACCAAAGTTCGCGGTAAGCGGTGACGTTGTCCAGCATTTCTGGCGAGTCAATTACATCATCGTCCAGGTTATGTGAGTGAACTACCTGGTCTCGCACCCGCTCAATAACCTCTGGCGAGAAAGTCCGCCCATCGGTCCGCTTCAGGTTCGGATCGTTCAAGAAGGCCGCAGCCGCATCCTCGACCTCGTGATATACCGCATGAGCTTGGTCGGTATTGTCATCTTTCCCGATGAGGCCGAGGCGAGCGGTGACCCAAGGCAGCGTACCGCCCTGGAGTAGTAAGGACCCGGCCGCTACAAAGAAGGCCAGCATGATGACAAAGGAACGATGTGGGAAAGCGTGCGGCAACGTCTGCGCCGCAGCCAACGTGATTACCCCGCGCATCCCGGCCATCACCAGGAGGCCGCCTTCCGCAGTCCCCAGGGGTTGGCTGAGCAGATAATCGGTATCGGCCAGGGTACGCTGCACCCGGAAATGCAGACGACGAGCCCGATAAGGGGAAATTCCATCCACACCGGCGATAGTGAGTTTCTCGCCCTTGGGTGTCTCGGCCAAACGTTGGTCAAGTTTGTTAGCCGCCTCGGCCAGCCGGGCCCGATTGTGTGCGCGGCGCCGTACCACTTTTCGCATTTGCACCAATAGCGGCGCCACATACAGCGCCCGCACGGCCAGTAGCGCCACCGCCGCAACTGCCGCGAACACGAACGATTGCCACAACAAGTCGTGCGTTTCATGCACGTCCACGATGAGCGCGTGCACTTCCAGGCCCATCAGCAAGAAGATGGCACCCTCTAGCAACAACTCAACTGTGGCCCAGTTAGTACGCTCGAAAAACCGGTCTTGCGGCGAAAGATAACTGGCCGACAGGGAACCGGTGATCAACCCGGCCACCACCACAGCTACTAGGCCCGAAGCGCCTAGATGCTCAGCAGGCACAAAGGCCGCAAACGGCACGATAAACGAAATCGCCGTGGTCAAAGCCGGAGACGGTAGCGCCCGGCGCACCCACAGCGAAATAAATCCGACGATGCCGCCGCAAAGCACGGCTCCGGCCACCGCCCATAGAAACCCGCCAATTACCCCGCCTGGCGTCACTGTGGCCACCGATGCGGCAACCGCAGAACGCAAGATAACCAGCGCGGTGGCATCGTTCAGTAACCCCTCGCCTTCCAGTACGGTGACCACCCGTGGGGGCGCGCCAAGCCTTTTGGTGATTTTGGTTGCTACCGCATCGGTGGGGCTGAGCACGGCGCCTAAGGCAATCGCAGCTGGGAAACTGAGATCGGGGATTAGTACCCGCATCAGCAAGCCTAAACCCACTGAGGTCAGGATGACTAACCCCACTGATAGGGCGCTGATGGTGGTGAAATCTCGGCGGAAATCCATCGTGGGTAGCTCTACGGCGGCTGCGTAAAGCAGCGGCGGCAGCACCCCGGCCAAGATGATTTCCGGTTCTACGTCGATTCGCGGGGCAAATGGCAACATGGAAACTGCCACGCCTACGATCATCAAGGCCAAGGGCGCGGCAACCCCGGCTTGGCGGGCGGCGGCAGTGATGGCGATAACCACCACCAAGCCAACCAAAACCGCCAAGAATATGTCCACGGTTCCATCTTTGCGGAACCGTTCCTGGCCTGCCACTTCTCCCGTCTCCGGCGCGGGGTTGCGGTGTGGGCAGCTATGATGTGTTTGTGGATGATTGTGATAAACGTGTGCAGGTTGCTTGATGGCTGACCATATTTGGCTTTCGGTAGCCATCATTGCGCTACTCGTTTTGATCGGAGCGATTTTCTCCGGCACAGAGTTGGCAGTAACTTCGCTGCGCGAATCACAAATTGATGCCTTGGCCGCCAGCGGACCGCGCGGGCAACGGGCGGCGGCGATTGCGCGGGATACTAACCGTTTCTTAGCGACGGTTCAGATTGGCGTCACCACCTGCGACTTTCTTTCCGCTGCCTTTGGTGCCTCGCTACTGGCCCCGGCTTTGGCGCCCTACTTAGTCCGCCTTGGCCTGCCAGCTAGCATCGCCGGGTCTTTCGCGTTTGTGCTGCTCACCATCTTGCTGATTTATATTTCATTGGTGTTTGGCGAGCTGGTGCCCAAACGTATCGCTTTACAAAACGCCACCCAGATTGCCATGTGGATGGGGCCGCCCATTGATCATTTGGCCACGTTGTTCACCCCGATTATCTGGTTGTTGAGTAAATCCACTAACGGCGTGGTGCGGTTGTTCGGCGGCGACCCGACAGCCCGCCAAGAAGAAATCGAGACTTCGGAACTGAAATCCATCATCGCGGCGCAGGACAACATGGCAGTTGAGGAGCGGCAAATCCTGTCTGACGTGATCACCGCCGCTGACCGTACCGTGGCAGAATCCATGACGCCGCGAGGCAAGGTGGCCTTTTTACCTGCGGCGTGGACTCTGGCTGAAGCGACGGAGAAAATCCGGGAGCTGCCACATTCGCGCTACCCGGTTACTGGTCGCAACTTCGATGACATCATCGGGTTTGTTCACGTTCGCGATATTTTGCAGCCGCCGGTTGGGTCCGACCCCGATACCGTGCGTGTCCATGCCGTGCGGCGTCCGATTTTGGCCTTCCCGTCCACGCTGCGAGCCTTCGCGGCTATCTCCCAGTTACGCACCGCCGGGGCGCACATCGCGGTGGTGGTGGACGAATACGGCGGTACCGATGGCATCGTCGCTTTGGAAGACCTAGTTGAAGAGTTGGTGGGCGATATTCGCGATGAGTACGATGCGCCCGAGGTGGTCCATGCCGCCGGAACGTACGATGCTGGCTTGACCATCGAGGAGTTCCACCGGGCTACCGGGCAAGAGCTGGAAGATGGGCCTTACGAAACCGTGGCCGGGTTCATCTTGCAGGTGCTAGGCCGCTTGGCCGAACCGGGCGACACCATCGTTCTGGCCAACGGCTCTCGGATAACCGTCACCGAGGTGCAAGATCGCCGGATCCAGACCATCAACCTCACCACCCCCGCCTAGTGTCAGGCTTATAAAACTCACTAACTAATTTCTGTGCGTTTGGGATGAGGCGCAAGACAGAGCATGAGTGAATTGGACCAGAAGTCCATGAACGGGTGCGATAACGCCGCGCATCGCCCAAACACACCGAAATTTAGAAGTCGGCAGGCCAGCCGGGGCCTCCGGCATCCAGCGCATCCCCGAACCGGGAGTAATGGCCCTGGAACACAACCGGGATGTCACAAGTCTGGCCGTTACGATGCTTTGCCAAGATGAGGTCGGCCTCACCCACCCGGTCTTGATCTTGCATGTCGCGATGCAACAGAATCACTACGTCGGCATCCTGCTCAATCGAGCCTGATTCACGCAGGTCAGACAGGGCTGGCCGCTTATCGGCCCGTTGTTCCGGGCCACGGTTCAACTGGGAAAGCGCGATCACGGGGATTTCTAATTCTTTAGCCAGCAGTTTGAGCGACCGGGAGAACTCGGAAACCTCTTGTTGCCGCGACTCGATTTTGGCTTTGCCAGAAGTCATAAGTTGCAGGTAGTCGATTACCACTAATTCCAGGCCGTGTTGCTGCTTGATCCGCCGCGCCTTGGCCCTAATCTCCATCAGGGACAAGTTGGGTGAATCGTCAATGTATAACGGGGCTTTTTTGATCTTGTCCTGGATTTTATGGATTTTCATCCAGTCATCTTCTTTGAGATCGCCCGACCGCATCTTGGCTAATAGAACGTCGGCTTCGGCCGAGAGTAAGCGCTGCAAAATTTCTATTTTGGGCATTTCCAGGCTGAAGAATGCGGTAGTGCGGTTGTCCCGAACCGCAGCCGTCCGCGCAAAATCCAAGGCCAAAGTTGACTTACCGAGACCGGGGCGGGCCGCGATGACCACCATTTGCCCGGCGTGCAAACCTTGAGTGACCTGATCCAACTTTTCGAACCCGGTGGGGATGCCGCGCAGGCCGCCCTTGCGGCCCCCGGCGGCTTCGATTTCATTGAGTGCATCATCCACGATGGAACCCACCGGAACATAATCCTCTTTGGCGCCCCGGTCAGCCACCTTGTACATCTCGGCTTGGGCGAGGTTGACCAAGTCCACCGGCTCTCCGCCGTCCTCAGCAAAGCCCAGTTGCACAATCCGAGTACCGGCGTCAATCAAGCGCCGCAGCATCGCCCGCTCGCCCACGATTTTGGCGTGGTAGGCGGCGTTGGCGGCGGTGCGCACCCCATCGGTTAACTCGTTGAGGTAGGTAGCTCCACCGACTTTGGTCAACTCCCCGCGTTTGGTCAGTTCATCGGCCACCGTCAGCACATCGGGGCGCACGCCGTGGCCGAAAAGTTCCACCACGGCCTCGAAGATGGTTTCATGGGCCGGGTGGTAGAAGTCGTTGCCGCGGATGGCTTCGACTACGTCGGCTACGGCATCTTGGGAGATTAACATCGAGCCAAGGATGGCCCGCTCGGCGGCTAAATCTTGCGGCGGGATGCGACCAGAAGTCGGCTCGGCGGCCACCATCGGGATGACCGGGGCCAGCTCGAAATCGCCGTCACTGACGTACTCGTCCGCGTAGACTGCCTGCTCCATAACGGGGCACACTACTCCTGAAAACTAGGAATAATGTGACCCGCGACACGTCCCTGTTGATAACTCTGTTGATAATTTCGCATATTCCCAAGTCTATGTGTGGGTAAGTGGTTGATAAGTTGTTAGTTACTCCCAGTTACATCTGATAATTCCTGGTTTGACCAGCAATTATGTCGTGTTTTGCTTGTTAATAACTTTTGTGTCGTGGGCCACTTTGCTTAGCTGCACGATGTGCTGGCGCTAATCATTACTCCCGCTTTTGTGACCCACGGCACGGCCATTTACCAGACATATCCACAGGCATTCAACAAGACACGCCAAAGAAAAGGTCCCCTAGGATATTTTCCCAGGGGACTTAACTCAGTTGTTACAAACCGCTGTCTGCGCGACCTGCTGCGTTGCTCCCCTCGCACATGGACCTTTACGTCCACTTCGCTTTGGTCGCGCCTGGCATCTCATCACAGACACCGATTTGTCTACTTTGAAACGACGTTGACTTTCAGATTCGCGGTCACTTCGGGATGCAGCCGGATGGAGACCGAGTGGGTGCCGACCGCTTTGATCGGGTCCTTGATCTCAATCTTACGCTTGTCCACGGTCACGCCACGCTGAGTCACTGCCGAAGCAATGTCCGAGGTGGTGATGGCACCGAACAGGCGGCCAGTGTCGCCAGCCTTAGCGGTGATCACTACCGGCTCAGCAGCTAGCGAGGTGGCGAGAACCTTTGCCTCATCAACCGAAGCGATTTCGCGGGCTTTACGAGCTTTGCGGATCGCGGCGATTTGCTTCTCGTAACCCTTAGTCCACGGGGTAGCCAGGTTGCGCGGCAGCAGGTAGTTACGGGCGTAGCCGTCCTTAACCTCTACCACATCGCCGGGCTCGCCCAGACCAGTTACTTCATTCGTCAAAATTAGTTTTGCCATTTTAAGTCCTTTCGTATTAGCGACCGCTGCCGTGTCGCACCGAGTGGCGAAGCCACCGGAAGATGCGGCCACAAAAATTCTGCTGGTCGCTAATTATTTTTATTAGCGACCAGAAGATGAGTAGGGCAGCAGGGCCATTTCGCGAGCATTCTTAACGGCCCGAGCGATGGCATTTTGCTCCCGCACGGAAACGCCGGTCACGCGGCGAGAGCGGATCTTGCCCCGGTCGGAGATGAACTTGCGCAACAGAGCCACATCTTTGTAATCGATGTTGTCAATCTTTTGGCTCTTGAGCGGATTGGCCTTTTTCTTTATGGGTTTGTTGTCACGTCGCTGGATGTTAGCCACGATAAATTCCTTTACGTCGAATCGTAATTCTGCGAGTTTTACAAATCCGCCAGAATTAACAAAAAACTTGGTTTAATTAAAAATGATTAAGTTGGATTTCAGCTCGGTTTAGCAACGGGAGCAGCCAGCGTTTAGAACGGAGGCTCGTCGCTATAACCGGCGTCCACGTTGCCCCAGGGGTCGTCCATCTGCTGCGGAGCGCGGCCACCGCCGGCATTGCCGCCGAAGCCATTGGACTGCCCACCGCCGCCGCCAAAGTTTCCACCTTGGCCGCCGTAGTTACCCTGACCGCCACCGGCCGAGAAACCGCCACCGCCCCGTTGGGACTTGGTAACTTTCGCAGTGGCATTACGCAGAGACGGGCCAATGTCATCAACTGATAGCTCTAACGCGAACCGGGTTTGGCCTTGCTTGTCTTCGTAGCGCCGCTCCTCTAGCGTGCCGGTAACTACTACCCGCATGCCCTTGGTGAGCGTCTCAGAGATGTTTTCCGCCAAACTTTCCCAAGCTACACACCACGGTGCAATCTGGCCCGCGTCTTCCCACTGCTGGGTATCGCGGTTGAGCCGACGCCGAGTGGCGATCACGCGGAAACGGCAAATGGCTTTGCCGGAAGGCCCGAACTTCAGCTCCGGATCAGCAGCTAGGTTGCCGACCAGAGTGATCGTGGCTACGCCTGCCATTATTCGGCAGCCCGAGCAGTGTAGGCCTCGTCTTTACGCATCACCTTGGTGCGCAGAACTTGCTCGTTCAGACCAAGCTGACGGTCGAGCTCTTTAGCGGTATCGGAAGTAGCGGTGAAATCAATCACAGCGTAGATGCCTTCGCCGCGCTTGTTGATGTCGAAGGTCATCCGACGACGGCCCCAAACGTCCACATTGTCAACGGTGCCGCCATCAGCGGGAACCACATGCAGCAATTTGTCTAGGGTGGAATTGAGGGTGCGCTCTTCGACATCGGGATCCAAAATAATCATCATTTCGTAATGACGCATGGGTGAACCCGCCTCCTTTGGTCTATTCGGTCACGGTCGTTCCGTGACAGGAAGGGTTTTGGCGACAGAACGATTCTGCGCCGACCGAATAGTGTACCTCAGAGGCGAGTTATTTGAGAAATCGCCCTAGCGGCGGGGTAACGGCATTGCGCCAGGAACATCCGGCGGCGCCGGTGGCTCTACTACATCGGGCGGCGTTGGCTCAGGCGGTGGCGCCAAGATGGGCGCCTTCGCCACGGTCAGCCTAATGGTGGACCCTGGAGGCACGGCCTGGCCTGCGGACATGACCGCGCGAACCGTATCTGGGGCGACTAGCGCCGGGTCAATTTCTTCATAAACTATTTCCGAGTTCAACCCTAAACCAGACAAGATACTGGTCGCCGTGGAGACGTTGGTTCCCACTAAACCTTCAGGAACCATCACATATTCGATCGGTGGGATAGTTGGCGGTGCGGTCGGAACGTTGCCGCCGTCAACCCAGCCGTCTTCCGGATTCTCTTCGAAGCAAACCAACGTTTCGGTTTCGTCCAAGTAGCAATTTTCCGGAACCTCCGGCGGCGGCGGGGTGTAATCCGGGAACGGAATAACCGGCTGATCAGCCAGAGCCACTTGCATAAACTCAGTCCAAGCGGTGACTGGGAAAGCTGAACCGGTAATCTCCCGCCACTTGCCGAACGGCGTGATCGGCTCTTCCCCGGTGCCGTCTGCCGTATCTTGATGCAGCCCAACCACGGTAACCAGTTGCGGGGTAAAGCCCACAAACCAGGCAGCTAAGTTGTCATTAGCGGTACCGGTCTTGCCCGCGATTGGTCTAAATTCCCCGCCGGGGCCTTTGACTTGCAGAGCTGGCTTACCGGAACCAGACTTCACCACTTGCTGCAAGGCATAAGTGGTGGCGTCAATAATTTCCGGATTAACGCGGGGCACCCGGTTAGTGGGGCCTTCGTAGAGCACATCGCCGGTCAGCGAGTGGACTTCCCGGACGATGTGCGGCGTTACCTCGTACCCGTCACCGGCGATCGTGGCGTAAGCGTGGGCTAGGTCCACGGGCCGTACCGAAGCCGTGCCCAACACGTTAGCGGGGTTATCCGCAATGTAACCCGCAGCGGCTGGATTGGTGATGTCCGGGATGCCCAACTGATGGGCCACATCGGTGGTGTGGTACGGGCCAACTTCGATGTTGAGCTGGGCAAACACGGTGTTAACTGAGTTTGCAGTGGCTTTGATCAAATCAATATCGCCATATGAGATGTTGCCGTAGTTGCGCAAGTTAGTGGGCGAATCCCAACCTTCGATTTCGATACCGCTATCGCCATTAAAGACTTCCGAGAGGCGATGCCCGGTTTCGAGAGCAGCAATCAACGTGAAAGGCTTGAAAGTCGAACCGGCTTGCGCGCGACCATCAGTGGCGAAGTTGAACTGTACTTCTGCGTAGTTCTTGCCCCCGTACAGCGTCACATACTCCCCGTTGGTTGGGTCAATGGAGACCAGGGCCATTTGTAAGTTGGGGCTGGCAGGGTGGTCGCCATCAAGCGGGATATCATTAGCGATCCGCTCGGCTTCAGCTTGTAAGTCATGATTAATACTGGTGATGATGTTGAGGCCGCGAGTGGTGATGGCTTCCGGGTTTTCCGCAAATGGGCCAGACCGGGATAATTCGCGCACTACCTCGTTCATCAAGTAACCGGCTTGACCATCATTACCGCCGGTGAGCTGTGGCGGCGGCAGGTAAGCGGGGAAGCTAGCACTTTCCGCTTCGGCAGCCGTTATGAAACCGCCCTGGGCCATCCGGCTGATTGACCGTTCCCACCTCAACTTAGCAGTTGCCTCGTCTTTACTAGGGTCCCAACGGCTAGGCGACGGTATGATGCCAGCGAGCAAAGCTGATTCCGAGATGTTCAATTCAGCAGCCGGGTGGCCAAAGTACATTTGCGAGGCGGCCTCAATACCATAAGCACCCCGGCCCCAATAAATCGTATTCAGATAACCGTTGAGAATTTGTTCTTTAGGTTGCGCTTCGCTAACTTTCAGGGCCATAACAGCTTCTTTAGCTTTGCCCACATAATCTGTGACGGTATCAGTGTAATACCGCTCAACATACTGCTGAGTTAAAGTAGAAGCGCCTTGGCGAGAACCGCCCCGGATATTGTTATATAAAGCTCGGGCAATACCCCGCAAATCTACCCCATTATTGGTCCAGAAAGTTTGATCTTCAGAAGCCACTACCGCATTACCGACATATTCTGGCAGGTCAGCCAAGTCAACCAAGATGCGCCGCTCTTTAGCTAAAGTGCCGATCGGGGTACCAATTACTGACCCATCGGGTTGCACTACGGCATCGTTATAATAAATGGTGGTGATTTGGGCATTTACCGAATCTAGGTTATCGGGGATTTCTGTGGTGTACCAAGCGCCATAAAATAAACCACCGGCCACCCCAGCTGGGAATAACACCAATCCAAGTAATACGCGCCAACTCGGTAACCACCGATGCACTGGCCCTAAACCCCGCCGCGGGTAGTTAATTAGGGGCCGTTTACCGCGCTTCTGGTTGGCTGATTTCTGCGCGCGCAGAGTACGCCAGTCCACAGTCTGCCGATACGCAGAGCTTCCGGCCACCGCCACCACCTCGTTAAGCTGCCCGATAGTTATGCCAGATTATGCCGCCTCTCGTCCGTTTTATCGGTTTCTAAAGCCTAGTTTCGCGGGATAAAGTAAGAACTGTGACCGACACCGCAGCTCCGCGCCTGCGCCGAGGCCTGAAATCCCAGGGCCGCAGCCGCACTTGGCAAGAGCTACGGCAACTGCTCAGCCTGCCCGGGTTCCGCAAATTATTTGCAGTACGACTGGTCTCACAAACTGCCGATGGCATGTTCCAAGTCGGTCTGGCCACGCTACTGTTTTTCTCGCCCGAATCTATGGGCACTGCTGCCGGGGTGGCGGCCGGGTTTGCCGTGATGCTGGCCCCGTTCACCATCGTCGGCCCGTTTGCCGGCGTGCTGCTGGACCGCTGGCCGCGCCGCCAAATCCTGTTTCTCGGCAACCTAATCCGCGCGATTATCACGACCGCGATGGCAACCGCATTTTTGTTGCGTGGTGAGTTTGGGCTGGTTCACATCCTTGGCCTAGCCGCCTTGAGCGTGAATCGCTTCCTTCTCGCCGGGCTATCTGCCGGGTTGCCCAAAATCATCGCCGATGACACTGCTGCGTTGTGCCAAGCGCATGGCCAGGACCCGATGCTCAGCGATGAGTGGTGGCAGGACAGCAATAGTTTGCTGCTCACCGCCAATTCCCTAGTGCCGACCATCGGCGCCGGAGCGGCTTTCTTGGGCGGAGGCATCGGGCTGCTGTTGTCGCTGCTTTTGGGGCATCGGGCCACCGTCACTGAAGCAGGTGGCCTTAACAGTTCCATCACCTTGTTCGTAGCAGCCGTGATGATGACCTTGGCGGCTCTAGTGGCCACTCGGTTGCGGGTGCAACAATTAGGTCCGGAGTCTCCGCCAAATGAGACTTTCCGGGCCGGGTTAGTCCGCGTGGTACGCGACTTGACCGGCGCGGCTCATTATTTGCGATCCAGAGTAACTCCGGCCCAAGCGCTGGCAGTGATTTCGGTGCATCGGTTCATGTATGGCTTGGTATTTATCTCGGCAATTTTGATATCTCGCAACATTCTGGTGAACAATTCAACCGGGTTAGTTAATTCCGCTGGATTGGCAAATTCGGCTGGCTCAGACATGGGCCTAGGGCAATTTGCGGTAATAATGGGGTTGATTGGAGCCGGTGGGGCAATTGCGGTGGTGCTGACTCCATTACTATCCCGGTCACTCGGAGCGCAGCGCTGGGTAGCCGTGATGTTAGTAGTAGACGCGGCGGCGATGTTATTGCTGGCCACAGCCCCGAACCGGCTGGTAGTTTTCGCCGCCGCCCTAGTGATGGGGATTGGTTCCCAAGGCGCCAAAATCGCGGTGGATACCATCGTGCAGCGCGATACCGAAGATGCGTATCGCGGCCGGGCCTTCGCTTTTTACGATGTTTTGTTCAATGCCGCGTTCGTGGCTGCGGCGGTGTTGGCGGCTTTCATCGTGCCCGATGCGGGTTGGTCACGGCTGCTGTTCTTAGGCATTGCTGCCTGTTACCTAGTGGCAGCATGCTGGATGTACTTCCGTTCCGCCAAAGCCCCAGCCTAACTTCGGTTCTGATACCACTCTTTAAGCGCGGCGATCGCGGCGACATCGGGCATGGGGCCGTTTTCCATCCGGAGCGCCAACATATATTTGTAAGCTTCTCCGACGATGCGACCGGGTGGGACGCCTAATATCTCCATTATCCGATTGCCATCCAGGTCAGGCCGGATGGCATCTAGGGCTTCTTGCATCCGCAATGCTGAAATGCGATGCTCTAATTCATCGTAACTATCCCATAGTTGTTGCGCTTTGCGGGCATTACGAGTGGTGCAATCGGCTTTGGTTAACCGATGCAATCGTTCTAGTAACGGCCCGGCGTCTGTGACATAACGGCGCACTGCTGAATCGGTCCATTCGCCTTTCCCATAACCGTGAAAGCGTAAATGTAATTCGATTAACCGGCAAACATCAGCGGTGGTTTGCTTATCATACTTCAGTGCTTTCATTCGTTTTCGGATGATCCGAGCGCCGATTACGTCATGGGCATGGAAAGAGACGCCGCCGCCTTTTTCGAACCGCCGAGTAGCTGGTTTTCCCGCATCGTGCAATAACGCGGCCAGGCGTAAAACTAAATCCGGGTTGGGCACCGGGCCCAAAGCATCGGTCTCTTGAGCAATCGCCTGGTCCAAAACTTGCAGCGAGTGCCGATAAACATCTTTATGCCGGTGATGTTCATCAATTTCTAGCTGGAGCGCGGGTAATTCCGGTAGAAAATACTGGGCCAACCCGCTATCCACTAAGACTTCCAACCCAACTTTCGGATTATCAGAAAGTAGCAGTTTGTTTAATTCAGCTTGAATCCGTTCTGTCGACACTATTTTTAGCCTTTCGGCCATTTCTGTGATGGCGGCGAAAGTTTCCAGTTCGACTTTGAACCCTAATTGGGCCGCGAACCGGGCGGCGCGCATCATCCGTAACGGGTCGTCGCTAAAGGATTGTTCTGGACTGACCGGGGTTCGGATCAATTGTTTTGTGAGATCAGTTATCCCGCCAAATGGGTCCACAAAAGCTTGGCTCGGCAACCGGATTGCCATCGAATTTATCGTGAAATCTCGCCTGGATAGGTCTCCATCCAGATTTTTCCCGAATTGCACTTCTGGTTTACGGGAATCTGGATCGTATTCGTCCGTTCGATAGGTGGTGATTTCGACTATGGCATCGTCCCGTCGAGCCCCAATGGTGCCAAATTCTTTTCCGATATCCCAAACTCCGGAATTCTCCCCACCGGTTTGGCGGACCCATTTCCGCAGTAAATTTTCGGTTTGGTCTGGCTGGGCCGAAGTGGCGAAATCGAGATCATAACTTGGGCGACCCAACAACATATCGCGAACTGACCCACCCACCAGAGCCAGCTCGAAACCCGATTTATCGAACAATTCACCTAACTCAATAGCGACTGATGGCACTTTTGCCAAGTTCGCTAGCACTTGCACGGTGCTAGTCTGCGCCGAAACGGCCTATTTGTCTAGGCAACTGAGTAGGCTGGAATCATGGCTGGGGCGCGGGCAAAAGATGGCGGTGATGCCACGCTGCGCCCACTTCCGCCCGGCGGCAGCCCGCTGCGGGTTGACCCCACCCGGCTGCGTCGGGTCAAAAACTCTAAAGCCGATGGTGAAGTTTTCCGGTCCCTGCCTCCGGCCATGCTGCCCGGTTCGCATTTACCCATCGTAGAAGAGACATCTGCTGGCGGAGTGGTAGTGCGGGCGCCCGAGGGCGATGAAATCGAACCGCAAGTTGCGGTAATCACTCGCCGCAACCGCGCCGGCCGCTTGGAGTGGTGCTTACCTAAGGGCCATTTAGAGGGCCAAGAAACTCCCGAAGAGGCCGCGATCCGCGAAGTTTTTGAAGAAACTGGCATTAAAAGCGAGATTCGCAAACGTCTAGGGATGATTGACTATTGGTTTTCCGGTGATTCGCGGCGGGTGCATAAAATTGTACATCACTATTTGCTGCGCATGACCGGCGGTTATTTGACGGTTGAGGGTGATCCGGATCAAGAACCTGAAGATGTTTTTTGGATCCCCTTATCTAAAGTAGCAACTCGGTTATCGTACCCAAATGAGCAAAAACTTGGCACCGTAGCCGTGCATTTACTACAAGAACATCCGGAATTACTAATTGACGATGATACCGAATAATGCCACTTTGGTTTATCGCCAATTGGCGTTAGCGTTCATAATTTTACTGACGGGGGTTTTAACCCTCATCGGGTTAAATTCGCCAGCCGGGGCGGCAGGGTCTGAGCAAGTTCCGGTGCCGCCAACATTCCCATCCATACCAAGCGACTTTGTTGCCGATCCGCTGGACGATATTGACGACGGCACGGTCAGCCTCGACTTGCCTTATCCAGAAATGATCACACTGGTTTCCATTTTGCCGGCTATTGCCCAACCGGGCAGTGATGTTTCGGTCGCTTTTCGCGTTACGAATACAACTGCCGAAACCTTAGAAGGGCTAATGGCGAATCTCGAGATTTCGCCCCAGCTTCTCAGTACTCGATCCGGTTTAGCCTCATGGTTATCGGGCACTATGGAGGTAAATTCGATTGTTATTAATTCCGAATCTATACCCGAATTGCCGCCTGGAGCTTCGCAAGATTTTGTGTTCCGGATTCCGGTGGAAAATTTCCGGGAGCTCACTACTGGCCGCGGGCCACGCCCCATGCTGCTTACGGTAACCGATGAAGCCGATGAGAAAGTAAGTCAACTCAATTCGCTATTTCTTTGGGACCCAGGGGTGACCAGCGCGGCTACCTCGCCCGCTCGGTTGGGCTTATCGTTTATCGCTCCGGTTACTGGGGCGTTGATTACGCCAGGCCAAGTTGGTTCAGGCGATTATCCCCCGTTGATGTTGGCGGATAACGCGCGCCTGGCTGCTTTAGTTGCGGCTGCGAATTCGGCTAGCGTCGCCACGGGCAATCCAGCCGCCTTAGCTTTAGCCGTGGACCCGGCATTGGTTGCCTTTGCCGGAACGGACGATGCAACCGGTGAGCCAAGCTGGGCCGACTCCTTGGCATCCGCAGTAGCAAACGGGATTGCGGTATATCCGCTGCCCCCGTTTGACCCGGATCTGGCAGCATTAGCCCATGCTGATATCTCGCCGGAGGAGTTCCAGGTAATCACTAACGCCATCCTGACCACCAGTTGGCACCCGCCATCCGATTGGCATGCCCCCATTGCTTGGCCAGCGGATTGGCTCACCCCCGATCAAGCCACTATCCGGGCCGCTGCTCCGGAGTTTGAATTGTTCATCGCCCCGGCCGGGCGCCGTGCCCGATGGGGTACAGTGACCGGGCTAGATGCCTTAAGGGTTGAAAACCACAGCATCACTATTTTGATTAACGACGACCGGTTGGCCACTTCGTTTTATCGGGCAACCGATGCAGCCCCCGCAGGATCGCTTGGGCCGAGTGGTCAACTCCAAAACTTACTGGCTGAGTTGATGATCATTTTGGATCAAAACACCGAAACTCCGCCGCATCTCCTAGTGGCCTTACCGCGCGACTGGCACCCCAACCAGACTGCCACCGCTATTGCTTTTTCAACCTTGGCCCAGACGGACTGGCTTAACCTGGCTCCCCTAAGCACCTTGATCAATCAACCGGTGCCGACGGCGGAAAGGTTCGAATTCCCAACCATCGCTGCGCATCCAGGGGAACTACCGGGAGATGAAGTACGGCAACTGGTTGCGGCTCGAGCTAATCTAGCGGCCTACATTTCTGCTTCTTTGGAACCAGATACCCTAATTTACCACGCTAGCCCTGCGCTGATGTTACCGCTCTCAGTGGCCTGGCGAGATTACTTCGCAACCGCAGCGGCTGGGCCCGAGGCTGATGTTCCCGCGCTCACCGCCCAACGCTCGGCTTTAATCCAAGTAAGTTTAGCTAATTCGGTCTTAGCCGCTGGCTCGATGGAAATCACTGGAGCTGGGCTGACTTTAATTTCTAACGCTGGTTCCATCCCTTTCAACATTCAAAATAATTTGCCTTCAGCGGCAGTTGTGCGCGTAGTGCTGACGCCGCAAGACTCTCGGTTGCTGATCGAAGATGAGCCATTGGTCACAGTTCCCGCTGGGGCCACCCAACTGGTATATGTGCCGGTGACCGCTATTGCATCGGGCGATGTTCTAGTTACAGTAGAACTGCAATCGGAGTCGGGGGCCACCATCACTACCGCCACTGACCTGGAATTACGCATCCGGGCGGGTTGGGAAACGGCATCTACCTTAGTTATCGGCTTGGTGCTAGCGGCGATGTTTATCGCTGGAATTATCCGCACGGTTAAGCGCGGCCGAGCGCCGAGCCGTACGTTACCGGCAGGCACCACACTTGATGATCCTTTGATTTTTGACCGATCCTCGTAAGATTGCCGGAAGTAAAACTATGAGAATGTCGAGTAAGTCAGGAGGCCTCGGTGCCTGACCCGAAAAAAACCGCTGCTACCCCGCAGATTGCTGCCGGTCATAAACTGATTGATCGGTATCGGCTGGAACAGCCATATGCTACTGATCTAGCTGGGGCCGAGGCTTGGCATGCCCTGGACTTTGCCCTTGACCGGCCCGTGAGCGTGCTGCTATTGGGTGGGCCTATGGCCGAGGCTGGGGCTGAAGCCGCCCGGCGCGCTGCCCTGATTTCTGATAGCAGGTTAACCAAGATTATTGATGTAGGCTCGATTGAGGTAGGTGGCCAAACCCGCTACTACATCGTTACCGAACCAATCTTGGGGCCAACTCTTGAAGACCTAGTTTCCGAGTTACCGCTTGACCCGGAATCCACTCGCTCCATCATTGGCGAATTGGCCACTTCCTTGGATGAAGCTGACCAGCGCGGTTTGCATCATGTGGCGCTCCGGCCAGCCGCAGTTCGGATTCACAATGGCCGGGTGATGCTGACTGGGTTGGGCCTCGATGCTGAGTTGGGTGCTGCGCATCCGGAATTGGGTGATAGTGAGAACCAAGATGCGATTGGCTTGGCTGCCTTGGCCTATTACGCCTTGAGTGGTTACTGGCCGCTTGCCTCCCCCGCCGGCGAATGGCGCCGCTCTGATCTAGCTCCGCTGCCTGCGGCTCCCCGGACCGCTAGCGGTGCGATTGTGCCGTTGCGGGAATTAGTTCCCGGTAGCGACCCGGTACTGTTAGACCTCGCCGATAAAGCATTTGGGGAAAGCAGCACTCCGCCGCGCACGCCGTATGCGGTGGCTGCTCAACTGGCACCTTGGGCACCGTTATCAACTGAGCCGCCGGTTGCTCCTAAAGTTCCTGGTCCGGCCACGGGTGCGGTTCCGGTGGTAGTTGGCAGTGGTGGCCCTGGCCGTAAGTCTGTGCTGGCTGGTCATGGGGAACCTCGGCCTAAGACCGGGCGGATCCCCCGGCCCGGAAAGGCGCCAGTTAGTGTGTTGCCCGATGATGAACCACTCCACATCCGGCCACCAGAGGTCCTAGAGCGCGCAATTGCGGGGCCGTTACCGGTCCAAGTTGCTCCAGTTTATCGGGCACCCAAGCCGCCCAAACCCAAGGGCATCCCCGCTACTCCCATCGTGTTAGGTTTGATGCTCGCTGCCTTGGTATCTAGTGGGGCTTGGGCTGCGTTTAACGTGATTACGCCTTTTACCAACCCGGCAGCCGATCACTTAATTATTGAACCTGACCCGCCCGAGTACACCGCGGCACCCGGTTATCAGCCCGACGGGCACCCGGCGCCGCCCCCGGCTCCACCGGCCGAAGTGCATCCGGTGGTAGTGAGCGGCGTGGTGGTTGACCCTTACGGCGATGGGGAACGAGCGGAAAACGCTCCGGCAGCTATTGATGGCGATCCGTCAACATTCTGGTACACCTACACTTATGCTTCGGCTCCATTTGGCGGGTTAAAGCCGGGCGTTGGCTTCTACATCAGGCTGGCCCAACCAGCACCGGTATCGTCCATTACGATCTATGCCAATGGTGGCGGTGGTGAAGTGCAAGTGCGCCGTACCACTGATGGAGACCCAGGCGGCGGCCAGCTCCTGGGCAGCACCGAATTTGGTACCGAGTCCACCGTTGACTTCGGTGGCGAAATCGAACTTGACTCGGTGATGCTGTGGATTACCAATTTGCCCCAGCTTCCCGATGGCCGCTATCGCCTAGAACTACGAGAGGTAACCCTGCGTTAATGACTGAATCAGCTACCAAACTATTAATTGTGGGCTCCGGCCCGGCTGGCTATACCGCAGCCATTTATGCGGCCCGTGCCGGGTTTGCTCCCATCGTCATTGCGGGGTCGTTAACGGCCGGTGGGGCGCTAATGAACACCACTGAGGTAGAGAACTACCCCGGCTTCCCAGAAGGCATCCTAGGGCCAGACTTAATGGCCAAGATGCAAGAGCAAGCTGAGAAGTTTGGGGCCGAAGTGGTGTGGGACGAGGTTGAGAAGTTCGACCTCACCGGTCCAGTTAAATCAGTCACCACGGCTCTCGGTGATGTTTACACAGCCCCGGCAGTCATTTTGGCTACTGGTTCCGAGTACCGCAAACTCAATGTGCCAGGCGAACGGGAACTTTCTGGCCGTGGCGTCTCTTACTGCGCCACTTGCGACGGGTTTTTCTTTAAAGATCAACATGTGATTGTGGTGGGCGGCGGCGACTCCGCGATGGAAGAGGCTAACTTCCTCTCCCGGTTCGCTTCCCAAGTCACCGTGGTCCACCGCCGCTCTGAGCTACGGGCTTCTGCCATCATGGCTAAACGGGCCCAGGACAACCCCAAGATTGACTTCCTGTGGGATTCTGCCGTGGAGTCTGTTAACGATGGCGCGGATGGCAAGATGGCTTCGGTGACGCTGAAAAACTTAAATGATGGTTCAACCACTGAAGTGCCAGCTACCGGGTTATTTGTTGCTATCGGGCATGAGCCACGGTCGGCTGGCTTCGCTGACCAAGTTAACTTAGATTCCAATGGCTACATCTTAGTTGATGGGCGTTCTACTCGAACCAATTTGCCTGGCGTCTTTGCTTGTGGCGATGTGGTCGACCATACCTACCAGCAGGCTATTACGGCCGCTGGTTCGGGCTGTGCGGCGGCGCTAGATGCCCAAGCCTACCTGGAAGACGCTCACGCCGCCTAAAGCCCTGTGGGGCTATGATTCGACTTAATAACTGAGAGAGGGACTTCCTTAATTGGAAGCCCCTCTTTCAACATCGAGTACCCATTATTCTGTGTAAACGCAACACGGCGCAGACACCCCGTCGTTCTGCGCGTACGCGTCGCGCGCATACGCAGAATCTCGACAATCTATTTAGTTGAGCGTTATTTTAGGATAGAGCGCTGAAACTTAGTTTAAGTCGGGTGCAAGCAGGGCTAGCACCCGGTTCAAATCATCTAAATCTCTGAAGTCAACCGCAATCTGTCCATGCCCCGCGGTCATCTTGACTCGAACATTTGTATTAAATCGGTCAGTGAGTTTCTTAGCTATTTCACGAGTCTCGGCCACATTCACCCGTGCCGCCCGATGGGTTGTTTTAGTGGGGTCGGCAATGGCCTGCCGGTTTGCCACGATCTCTTCAACCGCACGCACCGAAAGTCCATCAGCCACGATCCGCTGAGCCAGTTGTTCCATCGTTTCCGGAGTGTCTAGCCCCAACAAGGCCCGGGCGTGACCAGCAGAAATAGCACCCATCGCTACTCGCCGTTGCACTAAGGGCGGCAACTTCAACAACCGCAGAGTATTAGTTATTTGCGGTCGGCTACGGGCAATCCGGGTCGCTAATTCTTCTTGGCTGCATTCAAAGTCATCTAAGAGCTGCCGATAAGCCGTCGCCTCTTCCAAAGGATTCAGATTGGCTCGGTGCAAGTTTTCTAACAGCGCATCCCGTAGCATCGCGGTATCATCGGTGTCCCTAATGATTGCCGGAATCTCGGTAAGTCCCGCAGCCGTTGAAGCTCGCCAGCGGCGTTCACCCATGATGAGTTCGTAGCAATCCGCCACTTCCCGAACCACGATTGGCTGCAACACGCCAATCTGTTTGATCGAGTCAATTAATTCCGCGAGCTCAGCTTCGGCGAAGTAGGTGCGCGGTTGCTTGGAGTTGGGCTTAATCTTATCGAGCGGAATTTCGGCAAAACGGGCACCATTGATCGGTGCGAGTTCTGGCTGAGGCGCTTCTAGTTTTTTGCCGTCAGATTTTGCTTCTGGCCGGGTGAGGCCAATCCGTCCCCCGCTCGCTGCAGCATCCCAAACCTTAGTAGCATCAACTTTATTGGGGCTGAAAAACACATCAACCGGACGACCATTATCTGCAGTAGCAGCAGGCCCATTGATAGTCTTGGTTGCCACTTTGGTGTTGGCAGGGACGGAATTTGCCGGAGCTTCAGTGGGGATTAGTGCCCCTAACCCACGCCCTAATGCAGAACGTACCATTTATGCAGCCTCGCTTAATTCGGTAACGGACTCGGACAGATTAACTATGGACGAGACCCCGCGTTGAGCTAGCTCTCGCGCGGCTTCCAAGTAGGCCAATGCTCCGGTAGATGACGGGTCATAAGTCATCACGGTTTGGCCATAACTAGGAGCTTCGGATACTCGGACAGATCTGGGGATTTTAGTTCGCATGATTTCCGCCGGGAAATACTTAGTCACCTCATCAACCACTTGCTGCGACAGATTGGTGCGGGAATCGTACATCGTCATAAGCACGGCGGAAATATGCAATTCCGGATTAACGTGTTGACGGAACATTTCCACGGATTTTAGCAAGTGGCCGAGCCCTTCAAGTGCGTAATACTCACACTGGATCGGGACTAAAACTTCATGGGCGGCCGCAAACGCGTTGACTGGCAACATACCCAAGCTAGGCGGGCAGTCAATTAAGACATAGTCAATTGGAGTTTCGCCGTCTTTGGCCAGGTGCGCGAAGTATGCATCCAATGCCCGATGCAGACGTGTTTCACGTGAAACCATCGGTACAAGTTCAATTTCAGCGCCCGCGAGGTCAATGGTGGCCGGAACGCCGAAAAGTCCCTTTACATTGGGTGATTCCTGTACCGCTTCCGCAATCGGCAGGCTATCTACCAGGATTTCATAAACTGATGGGATACCAGATTGGTGTTCCAAACCGAGTGCAGTAGAGGCGTTGCCTTGGGGGTCCACATCTAGCACCAGCACCCGTAGGCCACCTAACGCTAAGCCAGCAGCCAAGTTAACAGCAGAGGTGGTTTTGCCGACCCCACCTTTTTGATTTGCGATTGCGATAATCCTAGTGCGGTCGGGCTTGGCGAATTTCCGCCCCCGCAAGTCAATCCGCCGCCGGGCATCAAGAGAAAGTTGCGCGGCCAATGGGGTATCTTCATTGCCTTCTGGAATTACTTCCATCAGAGCTTTACGCGCTTGTTCGTCCAGAGATATGTTCTCAGAAACCATGCTGGCTGCTCCTAGATATTCTGTGTGATCGCGCACCAGCCTATCGGTACTCGGTTCATCGGAAGAGTGTTTGGCGGTCGCGGGGCTTGCTTCGCACTCAAGTTGGGCGCTGCCTAGTGCTTATTTTGTTTCACGTGAAACACGGCTACTTTCACACCGCTGTGACCTGGGACTATGACGCAGTCCACACGTTTTGCGCTAGCCAGACTAGGCGCGCCGGGTGCAAGATTGAGTTATTGAAAACGTTATCGAAAATGTTTCGAAAACAGTTTCGTTAACCAAATAGATCTACACAGGAGACAAGAAAATGATTATCGCAGCGATTGCTGGCTTCATCGGGATCTTAGGGCTTTTTGCCGCCGTTAACATCGAAGAACAGGCTTTACTCCCGGTGGCTCCACACATTGACGTTGAGCCAACCGATATTTAAGAGATCAATCCGGTAACATACTATTACTTGGGCAGTGTCGCCCTGGAAGATTGGAAAAACTAAAATGTTTAGTAAGATTCTTGACCTAGTTAACTTCTATCGCTTGTGGTGGGCTGCTGGTTCTGGCAACCTCGCAGTATAACTCGCATTAGGACACCTGATTTTAACTCGAACTTACAACTTAATACTGTCTAAAAACTGAATATTTATCAAAACTTACAGTTCCCATCAACAACAAAACGGCCTCTGGATGCTATGAGAGGCCGTTTTTCATACCTAGTTGTTTCACGTGAAACACATTAATTCGCTAGAATAATGCCATCGACTGGCACCCGCTCCCGTTTCGGAGGGGGCAGCCAGTCGGTTTGCTTAAATCCGTAGCCGCTCAGCGGTTTTCTGTATTGGCGTTGATATTTCGGGCAAACCCAAACTATCCGGCACCATAGCAGTTTCACGTGAAACATGCCTCTGTTGGTTATTTCCTAGTGACCTTCACGATTGTTGTTGGTGTAACGGGTTTCAAAGTTTCCGCGGTCAAGATTTCCGGCGGGAAAATCCATTCTTTAATGAGTTTCTTCGCTCCCGCGGCAGTGTTCGCCTCAAAAATTTCCGATACTGCCGTTTCGCCCTTTAGGGCGTATAGAGCACCGCCTGAGGTTAAAATCGGCGCCGACCAAACCATGAGCTTAGTTAGTGGTGCGACCGCGCGGGCAGTCACTGCCATTATTTCGGGTAACTTTAAAGTTTCCCCAGCTCGCCCCCTATGCACTGTGACATTGGCGAGGTCAAGCATATCGGCCATTTCGGAGAGCCATTTAGTGCGCCGTTGTAGGGATTCTAACAAAATAACGTTTTGGCCTGGTCGCATAATTGCGATAATCAATCCAGGTAAACCAGCGCCAGAACCTAAATCAAGTATGGTGCCTTCGCTAGGTAGCACCTCGCAAACACCAGCGCAGTTAAGGATGTGCCGTTCCCAAATCCGGTCTGCCTCCCGAGGGCCAATCAGCCCACGCGGAATACCGAGGTCAACCAAGAGCGAACTAAACTGGGCAATTTTCGGATATGAAGGCCCGAAATATTCTTCTAGTTCGCCGGGGGAGATGTTGTTAAGCAGCACTGACCGCGTTAATCGTGATGTAACGATACGGGTCAACGCCATGTGATTCAGACTGTAAACCTGCGGCGGCTACGGCATCGTGAACCACTTTACGTTCGAAAGCGTTCATTGGCTCTAAATCTTCGGGACGGCCTTTTTCAGTTACCCGAGTGATCGCAGCTTTCGCGAGATCAGTTAGGTGTTCTACTTGTTTGGCCCGATAACCAGCAATATCAAGCATCAACCGCGACCGGAGGCCGGTTTTGTTCTGTACTGCCAACCGGGTTAAGTCCTGTAAGGCGTCTAAGACTTTCGCATCTTCACCAATTAGCGCCTTAAGCTCCCCTACATTACCGATGATGTCAACGGCGGCGCGGCCATTACGAACATCGAGTTCGATATCCCCATCGAGGTCCACAATATCTAGGAACTCCTCGAGGTAGTCTGCGGCAATTTCGCCTTCTTCTTCAAGCACGCTGTGATCTACATCGGTCATCGCTACTTAACCTTTCTTGGTGCGGTTTTTCCGCTGTGGTTGTTGCCGCTGGCCGCGAGGTTCTTCGACTAGGCCGTTGGCGGTGACAGGTTCTAGGGTGATGCCTTTCGCGGCAGCTTTGTTGGCCCGCTTCAACTTCAGTGCTTCCTCGGCTTCCGAACCGGGAGTTGGCATCCGCTTGATGGTGTAATACTGCTGGCCCATAGACCAGAGGTTGGTCACCGTCCAGTAAATCAATACACCGACTGGGAAGTTGACGCCTGAAATCGCGAAGATTAGCGGCATCGTGTACAGCATCATCTTTTGAGTGTTAGCGGCCGGACCTTGCATAGCAGCGGACGGCATATTCTTCATCGTAAGCTGCCGTTGGGTGAAGAAGGTTGAGATGGTCATCAACGCAATTAGCGTAATTACCACAATCCGAGCCGCAGTAGATTCGGTACTGGTGAACACATCAGAAAGGTGTGCCCCAAAGAAATTTGAACCTTGCATATCCGTGGCGATGGATTGCGTAATCGGCCCGATACCAGCGCGTTCACCGCGAGCGATGGGTCCAATTGCATTCAGCACTCGGAACAATGCGAAAAAGATGGGGGATTGCAGCAATAGCGGCATGCATGACGAAAACGGATTTGTACCATGTTCTTTATACATGGCCATCGTCTCGCGGCTCATAGCTTCGCGCGAGGCCGGATCTTTTTTATCCTTATATTTCGCCTGGATGGCCTGCAATTCCGGCTGAATCATCTGCATGCCGCGTTGGGCGCGAATTTGCTTGACAAACAGCGGAATCATCGCCGCTCGTACCACAATGGTGAGCAGCACGATAGCGAGAATCCAGGCGATACCAGGTCCGTCACCGAACCCGATCATGGTGAAGAATCGGTGCGCCCCGACAATAATCCAGGCTACGACCCATTCGATTGGGGCTAAAATTCCCACTCTACTACTCCGTTAATGTTTATTGGTGGCGCCACTCGCGGGCACATCGTCAATACCGCCTGGTGTAAAGGGGTTACACCTGAGCAGCCGCCAAGCAGCGAGCCTAGCGCCTTTAAAAATTCCGAATCGCTCAATGGCGGTTATCGCATAAGCTGAGCAGGTTGGGTGATATCTGCATCGGCGGCCAAACATAGGTGACAAGTACTTTTGGTACAACCTAATCAACCCAACCAACGGATTTTTAGTTGCTGCCACGGTCATTTAGCTTCCCGTTGTTAGTCACTTTGGCCCACACCTTCACGATATCCCGATCCAGCTCTGCCAAAGAAGCGGTCACGCTTTGCGGAGTTAAGCGCCAAACGATGTTAACGGCCTGCCCGGTTATGGCTAAAGCCCTAACCCGCTCTCTAAACCGCCGCTTCGCATAATTACGCTTTACCGCAGTTCCCAACCGCTTACCGGTCACAAAGCAAAATCTGCATTCGCAATCGCCGCCAAAAAGGATATGCGCGGTGACCGTTGGGGTCCGCACTGTGAATCCCTCGGCAACCACCTGCCGAATATCAGCAGAGCGCGGCAGCCGGTGCTCTTTGGGTAGCAAATTACTAGCCTACTAGCAGCCGAGTAAGGGGAGTTCGCAGGACTTATCGCTTCTATACAGCGAGCTCAGCGCGACCCTTGCGGCGACGGGAATTCAGGATGGCGCGGCCAGCGCGAGTGCGCATCCGAATCCGGAAACCGTGGGTTTTAGCCCGGCGGCGGTTATTAGGTTGGAAAGTCCTCTTGCTCATAATGTCCTCAGGTTTGCTATTTGGTTACCCGTTAGTTGTTACTAAGCTCAACCATCGGGCATCTGCGTTCGCGCGCAGCAAATCTAGTTATTTCAACTGCCTAACGTTACGTTGGCCGAGGTCGCCACGTCAAATTCTAGATGTACCCCTGTACCTAATTTTGGCTGTCATAGACTGCCCACTGCGCCTCGCCCTACCTGCGAGTGCCTCGCCCCGTTCAAGCTACGTCAGCCGGGCCTACACTGCTCATTTTCATGCCATGCTTTGCAGGTTAAAAATCATTCGTCATCCAGGAGGCCAGATGTTTGCGTCGGCGCAACAATCGCCCGAGCCAGATGTCAGTGAGGTCTGGGATAGAGCAGTATTAGCTCTACGTGAACATTATGACCTAAATCCCCGTGGTTTATCAATTGTAAAGAAAGCTAAACCATTAACGTTTTTTGGCAACAATGTTTTAGTTGCCGTACCGCATGAATCCACTCGCGCTTATTTAGAAAATAACATTCGTGAAGAATTAGCCGCGGCCTTATCAGAAGTTTATGGTTTCGATGTAGGTTTTGGGGTTCATATTGACCCTTCTTTAGATGATACCGTTACTGGAACCTTTCCACCAGAATCGCATACTATAGACGACGATGACATCGAACTTCCAAGTTATGGAACAGTTACTTCCTCCCACTTAGTAAAACCAGTTCCAGCTCCAACGCTTAATCCTAATTACACCTTTAAATCTTTCGTAATCGGCACGTCCAATCGGATGGCGCATGCGGCCGCCTTTGCGGTAGCGGAAAATCCTGGTCGGGCTTACAACCCTTTGTTCATTTATGGAGGTTCCGGTCTCGGCAAAACGCACTTGCTCCACGCCATCGGGCATTATGCTTACAATCTTTACCCTCACATGCGGGTTAAGTATTTAAACGCGGAAAGTTTCTTCACCGACTTTATTAACGCGGTGGCCACAGGTGAAGGTATGCCCGCATTCCGGCGCCGGTACCGAGACATAGACATTTTATTGATTGATGATATCCAGTTCTTACAGGGTAAAGAAAAAGGCCTAGAAGAGTTCTTCCATACCTTTGAGGCTTTGCATGGCTCTCGCCGCCAGATTGTAATTACTTCTGACTTGCCCCCTAAACAACTACATGGCTTCGAAGATCGGTATCGTTCTCGCTTTAGCTGGGGCCTAATTGCTAATGTGCAGAGAGCGGAGCTGGAAACCCGTATCGCTATTTTGCGTCGGAAAACTGAAAACCAGAAATTAGAAATTCCCAACGATATTCTAAATTACATCGCGTCCAAAATCGTTACTAATATTCGTGAATTAGAAGGCGCCTTGACTAGGGTCGCTGCCTACGCAAGTTTGAATAACAAACCAGTCACAATGGAATTAGCGGAAGACGTGCTGAAAGAACTAATTTCGGACGATGATTTAGTAGTGGTTACTGCACCAGACATCATGGAGCTAACCGCAAACTATTTCGGCCTAACTGTTGAAGATTTGATCTGTAAAAAGAAAACTGGCGCCTTAGTTGAAGCGCGTTCTATCGCTATGTATCTCTGCCGCAAACTGACAGATTTGTCTTTCCCGGATATTGGTCGGCTATTCAACCGCGACCACAGCACGGTAGTGACCGCCTGCAAAAAAGTTGACTCACAATTCACCGAACGGGCTGCTACCTACACTCAGGTCACTGAACTCGAAGCGCGCATCCGACAGAAGCAAGAAGCGCCACAAGCTAACTAACTGTTGATATCATGTGGCTTTTCTGTGGATAAGTGTTAGCAGCTGTTGGTAATTGCGACGCAAATGTGTGTTGAGTTAATGACCCACATCACATTCCAACACTTAAGTTTTTTCTGAAACCGTTTTTATCCTGCTAGAACATCACTTATCAACCAATCCACAACCGCAACAACGACAAAATATTTACCTCAAATAACCTAACCGCCGACACCTGAGAAGTGTGCTGACTCACAGCAATCCAACCGACTAGGCTACTAGCTAGAACCGAACTTTACGCTTGAGGTTTGAAGCCCGAACTGGGCCTCGGCCATAACTACAAAGTGGAGCCAAAAACGTGGAATTTACCGTTGACAAGAACTTATTTGCCGACAGTGTTGCCTGGGCAGCTCGGGTGCTACCAGCTCGGCCAGCTACCCCGATTTTGACCGGCATCAAAATCGAAGCCCAAACAGACAACACCATCAAAATCAGCGCGTTCGATTATGAAGTGTCGGCTCGCGAGGTTGTTTCTGGTGATGTGGAAACTCCAGGTGAAGTATTAGTAGCCGGGAAATTGTTGGCCGAAATTGTCAAGTCACTACCCGGGTCAACAGTAAGTTGCCGAGTTAACGGTGGACGCCTTGAAATCCGTTCTGGAAATGCTAATTATTCGTTACAAGAAATGCCTCTGAGCGACTATCCCAAGTTGCCAGTTGTACCTGAAGTAATTGGAACTGTTTCCGCAGATAACTTCAAAAACGGGATTCAAAAAGTTGCTTTCGCTGCTGCTAATCGAGAAGAAGCCAACCCCATCTTTACCGGCGTGAAATTTAACTTTGAAGCAGATCAAGTAAACATGGTTGCTAGTGACAAAGTTCGCCTAGCTAAATTCGATTTACCGTGGGAAGGCTCAGCCGTAGAGAGTTCCACGCCAGTAGTAGTAAAAGCCCGCGTTGTGCAGGATGTAGCTCGCAGTCTGGCGCCGGAAGCAAACCAGGTTGAGATTGGCTTAGCAATTGATAATGGCTTAAATGTCATTTCATTCACCAGCGGGCACCGGGTCACTACTAGTCAATTGATTGACGGGGGCTACCCCAATGTTATGGGACTTTTTGCTGATTCTTACCCCATTAAAGTTGCGGTCGGCAAAGAAGCGTTAGTCAATGCCCTACGGCGGGTAGCCCTGGTTTCCGATCGGGAAGTAATGTTGAAGTTCCGGGAAGGCGAAGTTGAACTAGTAGCAGGTCAAGGCGAGGAGGCAAATGCCGTCGAGATCATTCCCTGCACTTTAGCTGGGGAAGATATCACAATTGCTTTGCGACCGGCCTTCTTGTTGGATGGTCTAGGTGTAGTTGACGAGGGCTTTGCTGCTTTGAACTTTACTCATCCAATTAAGCCAGTTGAGATGCGGGGCCAAGACAGCGTAGAAACCGAAGGCTCGGATCAGTTCCGCTACCTCTTTGTTCCTATCCGCCTCGCCTCCTAAACGTACGCAAACAGCAGATGGTTGCCGTGAGCGCAGGTACTAGAACGCTTGACCGAGTACGCCGAGAAGCGTCAAGAAATGGGTACCAAAGAGAACAATTAACTGCTCCGACCTTCACCGGAATGAACACGGACCGTAATTCCAAAAAAAACAGCCGTGAACCACAACCCCTAGCCGAAATATTAGGTTCCTTTTACGCCAACAAGTCAGTAGCTAAACAATTACTGCTTCCTCAGTTAATCGAAAATTGGGAATTAGTAGTGGGCGCAGTTGTCGCTGAACACACAAAGCCAAAAATGTTAGTGGATGATGTATTACAAGTAAGCGCAGATTCGACAGTTTGGGCTGCACAACTATCTGCATTGGGCCAGATTTTAGTTAACAAAATAAATGTAATTACCGGTTCTAGTGCGGTACGGCGGATTCAAGTCAGTGGCCCGAAAGCTAATGTGCCAAATTACGGCCCGAGAACCGTCAAAGGTAGAGTCGGATATCGAGATACATTCGGTTAAGTGCTAAAATAGGACTAATAAATCTTACTTTGGAGTAAACCCACGTGGATGAATTAGCACCTAATACTTACGACGCCGGAAACATTACTGTTCTGGAAGGGCTAGAGGCCGTTCGCAAGCGGCCGGGTATGTACATCGGGTCAACCGGGCCTCGGGGTTTGCATCACCTGGTCTATGAGATCGTTGATAACTCGGTTGATGAAGCTCTTGCAGGTCACGCCTCAGAAATTACGGTAACACTACTGGCCGATGGAGGCGTAAGAGTCTCAGACAACGGCCGTGGTATCCCGGTGGCAGAGCACCCAACCGAGCATAAATCCACCTTGGAAGTGGTTATGACGGTATTGCACGCTGGCGGTAAATTCGGGGGCGGCGGATATACCGTTTCCGGCGGTTTACATGGCGTTGGTATGTCAGTAGTTAATGCGTTAAGTACTAAATTCATTTCCCAGGTAAAGCGTGACGGCCATCAATGGCAACAAACTTACCAAAATGGTGGCCAACCTATTACCCAAGTCGAAAAAATTCGGGCCTTAGAAATTGATGAAAGTACTGGTACTACCCAAACGTTTTGGGCAGATGGTGGTATTTTCGAAACTACCGAATATGATTATGAAACTTTGCGGTTAAGATTCCAGCAAATGGCCTTTTTGAATAAAGGTTTGAAAATCACTCTAATTGATGAGCGTCCTGCTTATCAAGATACCGCAGACGAAATCGCTGGTGAGAACGATGATGAAAATGGCACTTTAGCTAGTATTGTCACCAGTCGCTCGGTCACTTATCAGTATGACGATGGTTTAATTGATTATGTACAGCATCTAAATTCCAGCAAAAAAGTTGAAATTATCAATCCAGACATAATTGATATTGAAGCTGAAGATAAAGACGCCGGGTTATCGGTTGAGCTGGCCATGCAGTGGACTGCTGCTTACAACGAATCAGTTCATACTTACGCTAACACCATCTCCACTACTGAAGGTGGTACCCACGAAGAGGGTTTCCGGGCGGCTTTGACTACCCTGATCAACTCTTATGCTCGGGATAAAGGTCTGTTGAAAGAGAAAGATGACAATTTAACTGGCGATGATATCCGGGAAGGATTAACCGCAGTTTTGTCAGTCAAACTCTCCGAGCCGCAGTTTGAGGGTCAGACTAAAACCAAACTTGGAAATACCGAAGTTAAGACATTTGTGCAACGGGTAGTGCGCGAAAAATTGACGGACTGGTTTGACGCACACCCCAATGAGGGCCGCGATGTCATCCGTAAAGCCATTTCCGCCTCACAAGCCCGGATCGCGGCTCGAAAAGCTAGGGAGGCTACCCGGCGTAAAGGTTTACTCAGCGGTGGAGGGATGCCCGGTAAATTGAAAGACTGCCAATCCCGAAATGCGGAAGAATCTGAGATTTTTGTAGTGGAGGGTGACTCGGCAGGTGGTTCTGCCGTTCGCGGGCGTAATCCGCATAATCAAGCTATCTTGCCATTGCGGGGAAAAATCTTAAATGTCGAGCGGGCGCGCCTAGATAAGGCTTTGGGTAATACCGAAGTACAGGCTCTAATTACCGCCTTTGGTACTGGCATCGGTGAAGACTTTGATCTGAATAAACTCCGGTATCACAAAATTGTGCTTATGGCCGATGCCGATGTGGATGGTCAACATATTTCCACGTTGTTATTGACTTTGTTATTCAGGTACATGAGGCCCATTATTGATGGTGGCTATGTGTACCTGTCCATGCCTCCGCTCTATCGCTTAAAGTGGAGTAATTCCGCGCATGAATATGTTTATACCGATGCTCAACGGGATGAGGCCCTTAAAAATGGTTTAGCTGCTGGGAAGCGTATTCCAAAGAAGAATGGGATTCAGCGCTATAAGGGCCTTGGGGAAATGGATTACAGCGAACTTTGGGAAACCACAATGGACCCGGAGCAACGTACCTTAAAGCAAGTGACCATTGACGATGCGGCGGCGGCTGACGAGGTGTTTTCAGTATTGATGGGCGAAGATGTGGAAGCTCGACGGAGTTTTATCCAACGTAACGCTAAAGATGTCCGGTTCCTCGACATTTAAGTGAAATTCACGGTTGCCACAGAATTTAACACCACAAACGCAGAATCTAAAAACAGTAGGTACAAAACATGGTAGATGAGAACGAAGAAATCACAATTACAGAAGTTGACGTTATCGTGGACGACGCAGACGATAGCGATATTGTGGATGCTGAATTCATTGATGACGGTGAAATAGTACATGGTCGGATAGACCAAACCGATCTCATCAAAGAGATGCAAGATAGCTATCTCGACTATGCCATGAGTGTTATCGTTGGCCGCGCGTTACCCGATGTCCGAGACGGGCTGAAGCCAGTACACCGGCGGGTAATTTACGGTATGTATAACGGCGGGTTCCGCCCGGATCGGCAATTCGTGAAAAGCGCCAAAGTAGTTGGCGAAGTCATGGCCAATTTTCACCCGCACGGTGATGCTTCAATTTATGACACTTTAGTCCGCTTAGTCCAAGATTGGACTTTACGGTATCCACTAGCTTTAGGCCAAGGTAATTTCGGTTCTCCCGGTAATGACCCGGCGGCTGCCCAACGTTATACTGAAACCAAAATGGCTCCATTAGCAATGGAGTTAGTAAAAGACCTAGATAAAGGCACAGTTGATTTCCAACCCACTTATGACGGGTCAAATGACGAACCAGAAGTTTTACCGTCCCGTTTCCCAAATCTACTCGCTAATGGCTCCAGCGGAATTGCAGTGGGGATGGCCACGAATATCCCGCCGCACAATTTGCGGGAATTAGTAGCCGGGATCAAGTGGTATCTGGAAAATCCAGAAGTTACCAATTCAGAGCTCCTTGAAGCTTTATTGACTTTCGTCAAAGGTCCAGATTTCCCGACAGGGGCCGCGATTTTGGGGCGGCGCGGCATCGAAGACGCTTACCGGACCGGCCGCGGCTCCATCATCATGCGTTCGGTTATCAATGTTGAAGAAATTAACGGCCGGATGTGTTTAGTAGTTACCGAACTGCCTTATCAAGTTAACCCAGATAACTTGGCCAAAAAAATTGCCGAGTTAGTTACTGATGGCAGGTTACAAGGTATCTCCGATATTAGGGATGAAAGCTCAGGCCGCACCGGTCAACGCCTGGTAATTGTGCTAAAGCGCGATGCCGTCGCCAAAGTGGTGCTAAATAATCTCTACAAGCACACTCAATTACAAGAAACTTTCGGCGCAAATATGCTCGCCATCGTGGATGGAGTGCCGCGCACGCTCAGCCTTGATGCTTTCATTCGCCACTGGGTTACTCACCAAATTGAAGTGATTCAACGTCGCACCGCTTATTTATTAGCTGAAGCAGAACGTCGGATTCACATTTTGCGTGGTTATCTTAAAGCTCTCGATGCGTTAGATGAAGTAATCGCTTTGATCCGCAGGTCGCCAGATGCTGAATTAGCCCGTACTGGGCTAATGGAATTGCTTGGTGTTGATGTCGACCAAGCAGATGCCATCCTATCTTTGCAATTACGGCGCTTAGCAGCTCTGGAACGGCAAAAGATTATCGAAGAGCACGATGCCATCGAACTGGAAATCAAAGACCTAAACCACATTCTTGCCACACCTGCGAGACAACGCCAAATCATCGCTACCGAACTCGATGAAATCAATGAACGTTTTGGAGATGATCGCAGAACTCAAATTCTGCCCTTTGATGGTGATGTGTCTGATGAAGATTTGATTCCTGTTGAAGAAGTGACAGTTACGATTACCCGTGGTGGCTTCGCAAAGCGCACTAGAACTGATGCTTATCGGGCGCAACGGCGTGGTGGCAAAGGTGTTAAAGGTGCGCAATTACGCGAAGATGATCTGGTTGAACACTTCTTCACCACTACCACCCATCATTGGCTATTGTTCTTCACCAATTTAGGTCGAGTTTATCGGGCTAAGGCTTACGAATTACCAGAAGGTGGCCGGGATTCCAAGGGGCAGCATGTAGCAAACATGTTGCAATTCTTACCGGATGAACGGATTACCCAAGTTCTTGATTTGAAAGATTATGAACAAGCCCAATACTTAGTTTTGGCTACTAAGCGAGGCTTGGTAAAGAAGTCTCCGCTGAATGATTACAACTCGGCCCGGCAAGCTGGTTTAATCGCAATTAACTTAAGAAACGATGAAGATGGGGAAACCGATGAATTAATCGGTGCTATGTTAGTCAATAACGATGATGAGTTAATCCTGGTTTCCAAAAAAGGCCAATCAATTCGGATATCCGCTGATGACACCAACATGCGGCCGATGGGCCGTGCGACATCGGGCGTTGTCGGAATGAAATTCCGGGAAGATGATGAACTGTTAACCGCCGACGTTATCCGGCCCGAATCATACCTATTCACGGTCAGTCAAGGTGGCACCGCTAAACGGACCGAGCTCTCCACGGATAACTGGCGCCAAACTGGCCGAGGCGGCCTGGGCGTCAAAGTGGCGGTTTTGCCGGAAGTAAATGGCGACCTGGTCGGCGCTCTAGTCGTAGATAACCAGGATGAAGTCATGGTCATCATGGAACAAGGCAAAATCGTGCGGTCGGCGGTGACGGAAGTTAGACCGACGGGGCGCGCCACGCAAGGCGTCATGTTTGCCAAACCAGGGCCAGGAGATCGGATAATCGCCGTGGCTCGCAACGTCGAACGCAAGGAAGTCGAAGATCCGGCCAATTTAGCGGTAGATTCTGCGGAAGTGTCAGACGCGACAATTGCCGAACCGAGCGCCAGCGACATCCTCACGGAATCAGATGGCATCATTGACGTAGTTGTTGAAAAGGTAAGGTAACGATGAGCAACGAAGAGTTTTCCGGCCCAGAGGTGGTTCCGGTTTTGCAAGCCACCGGCGACGCCGACCGTGAACGAGCGATGGAGCAAGCCCGCACCGTGCTAGCGGTGTCGCACAAGGCCACGTTGAACGAGCAACGGCCGCATGTGGTACATGAGGTCCCTGTGGCAAACTTCGCTCCCGAGGTGCCGCCGGTCAACTACCTCGCCCCCAATTACCAAGTGCCGGTGCCGCTGGTTAAGCCGGTTCACAAAGGCCCACGCCGGGTGCGGTTGACCGTTTCCCGCCTGGACCCTTGGTCGGTTATGAAAATGGCATTTTTGCTGTCGGTAGCTATCGGCATCATGTCGGTTATCGCCACCGCGCTTTTCTGGCTGGTGGTTGACCACCTCCAGGTATTCGCTACCCTGCAAGATTTCATCAATGAAGCCGTCGGCGCCGGCGCCACGGTTAACATCACGCAATACTTCGAGTTCGGCCGCATCGTCTCGTTGGCCACCCTGGTCGCGGTAGTTAACGTGGTCATCCTGACCATTCTGGCTGCGATTATGGCCATCTTGTACAACATCACCTCAACCCTGGTTGGCGGCCTGCGGGTCACCCTCACCGACGATTAATCGGTCAGGTTCGCGGATTAAGTCTTCATACTGCACGATGCCGTAGGGCTATGCAGTTTAAGGCCACGGCGTTTGCACAAGGCCGCCTAGGTCAGTATGCTTGCCTAGGTTGCGGGGCTATAGCTCAGACGGTTAGAGCGCTTCCCTGATAAGGAAGAGGTCGGAGGTTCAAGTCCTCCTAGCCCCACTGGTTACCACAACATCGCTAGCCATAAGGAGCACGATATGAAGAAGTTATTGAGTTTGATAATTGCTTCTATCGGGGGTTATGCCCTATTTAAGAAGTTCCAAGCCGCTAACGATGACCGTAACCTCTGGGCCGAAGTTACTGACGCAGTTCGCAAGTAACTTCCCGGTTCGGGGCCTTAGCTCAATTGGTAGAGCGCCTGCTTTGCAAGCAGGAGGTCGCGGGTTCGATTCCCGCAGGCTCCACTTTATTTTTCTACGGGGAGGCTCCCCCGCAGTAAAAATTAAGTCGAACTAACACAGGGGGAATCGACCCGGAGGACTGCCAGTGGCAGTCCGACATGTCCCGCAGGCTCCACTTCGTTCCGCCTGCGGGCGCAGGCGCCGCAGTTTACAGTGGAGCGCAACCCCACACCCAGCCTGGGATGGCTTCGCCCCCAGATCCCAAATTCATCGAAAGCTCATTGGTAAGCGCAAAGTAAGATGTTAAAGGTGTGCAAAAAATAACCCCGTCAATGACGGGGTTATTTCACGGAACTTTGGTTAATTTGAGACGGTCAGGAGGCCCATCTCTTTGTAAACGGTGACCAAAGTTTGGGACCCGTCAGCGTTTGCAACGAAGATAAGCCAAACTGGCCCATTGGTAGCACTCCCCGGCATTGCGCGAAGAATTTCGCCAGAGACTTGGGAACTTGCCAATTGTCGCGCTTCTACTTCGGTTACATCATCGTTCTTAATACGACCGATGAACTGCGAATACTCCGGGTGAAAACCAGAGTCTGGTATATAAGCGAGTGCCCAACCATTATTCTTACCCACGATGACGCGCAAAGTCCGGCCTGCATCAGAAGTGGCATCAAATGTCCAAGCTTCCGAGTTGGCATTGAATTGAGATAACAAAAATCCATCAGGTACCGCTAGTGCATGGGATCGAATGTTGGAGAGCAAATTGGCTTCCCAGGCTTCCCACTCTGGACCGGAAAGGTCCATCTCCATAGAACCGCGATCGGTGAATTCGATCGGGTTGCCGCCATAGGTGTTAATCACCAGTTGCTCTGCTTCTTCTTGGGTCAAAGGTGCGACATTGCTGGTAACGACCTCAGGAGTGGCCACTGGTTCAACAACAACTGGCTCGGGTTCAGGTTCGGCAGTTTCTTCCTCTTCGACGATGACGTCTTCAACGGTTGCGGAATCGGCTGCAGTGAGTTCCTCTGCGACGGCCGCTTCGTTAGTGCAGCCACCCAAAATTGAAAGTGCGGCAAATAAGCCAACACCTAGGCCGAGGCCTTTTAGTTTCTTCATGTAGTTTATCCTTGTTTAGTTAAGGCCCGGCATCGACTATCCTTGTGAATGGCGTCACAAATTGAACGATACCGGGCCAAACAGAATGAATATTTAACGAGTGCTACTCGATTGGTCCAAATAGCCGTCCGGCGGAGGCTGAAAACGGTGGATTGACAAATATAGGCACTTGATAGAGAAGTTTTGTGCCGTCTGCCGCCGGTAGTAACCAATTATCCAGTCGAGTGTTGCTACCGCCAATCGGGTATTCGGAGACTGTAGTCCCCCTTAAGCCGCCACCACTCATGCTGGACCAGTCATTTCCACCGAGATTGATGAGTAGTGCTTGGCGTTGGTCAGACTCGCCAATTTGGATTACCCAGCGCACTTCTTCGGTAAAAGCTTGGAATTCCTGAGCTATTCCGCTATCCGTATCAGTGTGATACCAAAGTGATTCATAATCGGTGAACTCATTGTGAGTGGCTTCAACTAGTGTGCTCGCATCGGCAGTTGCTTCTGAAAATGTTGCTACATAGTAATAGATACCTAGATCGCCATTGTCATGAAATGCCCAGCGCCACGAGTTGCCAAGTTCGTCACGCATTGCGCCGTCGGCAGACCAGGTGAAACTGGTACCAGCGGGGATGGTTGTAAAGTTATCCCCGGAAAATAACCCGCCCATTGCGTCTTCTACGTCCGCGCTAACCTGCATCTCCCACAGGAAAGTCCCATTCCCGTCCGCACTGAATTCCACGGCCCGGAATCCAGAAGTCATTCGACCACCCCAAACCCCGATTACTTCGGAATCAATTAAGACAACCGGGGTGGTTTCTTCAACTTCTTCGATCTCTTCCGGTTCAGTAATTCCCGTTTCAACCGGGTATTCGAAGTAACTGACTTCGACGGCTCCGGCATCGGAGGCACATCCGGTTAGGAGCGATGCCGCAGCAACTATGCCGAACCCGAGGGTGGCGAGTTTATATTGCTTTTGCATGGGTGGGTGTTGTTCCTTTTCTTTAAGTGGTCCAGCCGTTGAAGTTATGTATGCTTTTAAGGTGTTTTGACAGGTAACCGCCCTAAAGGCATACATAAACTTTCGAAGTGGGTGAATTGGTTGAGTGGATTAGTCGAAGACTGGCCAGTTGATGCCGTCACCTGATTCAGTGGCACCGTTTAGAATGAATATCGCGTATTCGTTATTGATTCTTAGCCTAACGGAACCAAGTTGGGGGTTTTCGATACCAGCCAAATTGAATATGAAGTTTTCGCCCCAAAAAAGGGAATGGCTATCGATTACGGTACCGTCAGGGGCGATGAACTGCGGACTACCCCACCGGATAACCCCGATGGCTACTTGCAGCCAAGGGTCACCTGGTTCAAAGTTACGTGCGCCCCATCTCCTTAGTTCTTCTGACTCGCTTTGACTTGTGATTCCAAAGTGCGCATCACTGAAATGAATTTCAGCTCCACTAATTTCGATTTGATCGCCAAGGACAAGGTTGCTACCGACTTCACGTTGCTCGATTTCTTCGGTGGGCACTAGAAAGCGAAAATTGACATCGTCAAAAATTAAATCAGTATAAACACCTAATTTACCATCAGGTTCGATGAATAGAGATATATCAGATTCCCTATGGCTCTCGGCGAGGAAATGGAGTCGCGTGACTGGGAAGATGCCGCTACCTGTGCCGCCACCACGAGAGCCATCGCCGGGTGAAACCATCCAGTAAAATCCAAGTGCGTCGCCCACTGTGTAGGTTTCTAATTCCCAAGTTTGAGCACTTCGCTCCGGTGATTCCGGAAGATATACGCTCCAGGTCCCTTCTGTGATCGGTTCTAGTAATGAAATCCGATAAAAAAGTCCTAAGTGCCCTTGGTTATGAATATAAAATCTCCAAAAACCACCATTTGCATCTCGCAATGTACCGTTTTCGTACCATGTGAACCGAGTCCCTGGTTCAATCACCGTACGCACCTCTTCTACCGAGAGGCCGGCATCACCGCGCATTAAGTTGTTGTTACCTGAGACAATTGAAAGTCGCTCTAGGGATAAAGCGTCTGGCACATCAAATTCTCGGAGGAATTGGCCTGTGCCGTCTGCGTTAAATCGCATTACTGGATTTTCCAAGTCTTGCCGAGAAGCCCATTCCGCAATTACGTCTGTCGGGTTTACATAGATTTCAGCATCCGGTTCCGGCATTGGAAAGTCAGGTTCTTTTGTTTCCTCTTCGACCGCAGCGGGTTCAGTAGCAACTGTTTCGGAAACAACAGGTGGGTTTGCCGCACCGGCGTCGTTACTGCAACCGGCAAGTAACGGTAGCGAGACAAGCAAACCTATACCGAGGCTTGCGAGTTTCACGTTTACTTTAAAGCGGGGGGGGTGTCATATTGCCTCCGTGGGTGTGGATGTGGGCTGCATCACACCCTAGGGCAAGCAAAAACCCGCCCCCTGCGCTTGGCGCGCGGGAGCGGGTTATGTTTGGGGTCAGAAACTAAATTTCGCGAACCTTAACCACCGGTTCTGCGGTTTCGGTGGCAATGATGGTGACAGGTTCTACTTCAACCACCTCAACGAGTTCTACGTCTTCGGCCTCTTTCTTTTCAGCGACATGGCGAGCGTGAGCCTCTTTGCCTTCCGAAATTAGATGCCGCACTTCATGTTCTGCCTTGGTAGTTACCGCAGCGACCAAGCGGCGACCTTCGGCAGCGCCCTTGACCTTAGCCTCTTCCAGCAGCTTCTTGGCTTCGGCTTCGGCAGCAACTTTGGCTTCGCCACCGAGAACTTTGGCCTCTTCAGCTAGCTTATGAGCCTCTTCTTCGGCTTTCACCTTGATGGACTCAGCTACTTTATGAGCTTCGGCTTCGGCGGCGGCCTTAGCCTCATCTACCAACCTGTGAGTCTCGGCGCCTACCTTGGCCTTGGCTTCATCCACGATATGCGAAACCCGGCGCGGTTTGTGCTCGCCTTCAACGAAGATGATGAACTCTTCATCTTCCGGACCTTCTAAGAAAGTGTCGCGGACATCGTCCAGGTCTTCCACTTCTGCTTTGGCATGATGCCCACGCACCCGGCCTACGCCTTCGCGGGTCCACTCACCAATTTTCTCGGCGGCGTCGCGGCCATAAGCCACGGCAGTACCCGCCGCAGCCCCGAGTTTCTCGGCAGCATCGCCGGCCACGCCATAGTAATCAGCGTGCTCGTTGTCGCCCTCATCGAACGGCTCCGCCCACGGGTCATGTTGCGGCTGCGCCCGGCGCCAATAGTGATAGCCGGCAGCTCCGGCAGCTAGCAGCAACAAGGCAGCTAACTTGCGATGGCCGTGATGTTCTTTAACCGGCTCAGCAACGCCCTCGGCAGCAACCACAGCCAGCGGAGCGGCGTGGACGGCCGCAACATCATGGTGCTTGGCATGACGCTTGCACGGGCAATGCCGCTCTTTAACTGCGGCAACTTCTACTGGGGCCACCTCGGGGGCAAGGTGATGTGCCACAGCAGCAACGGCTTTGCGTTCGGCAGCTTCATTAATTAGATGCACGATGCGCGGCAAAAACTCTTCGACTAACTTCCCGTGCGCAGCCGTGATACCTTCACCGGCTTTGACACCCGCCGCAGCCGCTGCTGGAACCAGTTTATCGTGAGCATCTTTCAGGGCCGGAGTCGCCTTTGCCGCAAAAGTTTCGACATGCGGAGCAGCAGCGGATACGGAATCCGTCCAGGCCTTGTCCACGCGCGGTTTTAACCATTCATGTACGTTGCTGAGCAAAGGTTCGGCCCAATCTTTAGCGGCTTTGACATGCGTTGACGCTGTCCCGGCAACTGATTTGCCAGCATCTTGCAGAGCACCAACGGCATGGGCGGCCGCATCCTTGAGGTCTTCAGGGTCAATGTTGACCAGAACCGATCCGTCCCGGTCGTTATCATCTTTACGCGACATGAGGTTAACTCTGCCATGTTCATCTGCATCGCGCATCTCATTCGGGCCCGCGATTTTTTAGGTTTCAGGTTTTGTCTGAGGGGTGTGTGAGGATAGCCACATGTACGCAACTCTGCACACTAATTATGGCGATATCCGGTTAGAACTCTTTGAAAATTTCGCGCCTAAAACGGTCAAGAATTTTGTCGAGCTGGCCGAAGGCAGTAAAGAATGGACCGACCCGCGCACCGGGGCGAAGACTAATAAGAAACTGTACGATGGGGTCACGTTTCACCGCATCATCAAGGGTTTCATGATCCAAGGCGGCGACCCCCTCGGCACGGGTACTGGTGGCCCTGGCTACACTTTCGACGATGAAATTCACCCCGAAAAGCAGTTCAACAAACCGTACCTATTAGCAATGGCCAATGCGGGCAAGCGCCGTAACGCTTTCGGCGGAGTTGAAGGCACCAACGGTTCGCAATTCTTCATCACCACCACCCAAACCCCGCACCTCAACGGTAAGCACACCATTTTTGGTGAGGTCGCCGACGAGGCCTCGAAGAAGGTGGTAGATGAAATCGAGTCAGTTCCGACTGGTCCGAACGATAAGCCTCGCAATCCGGTGACAATTGAATCGGTGACCATCGAACGGTAGTTGGTTTCACGATGTCGTACTCCCCTGACCCAGGACTTGGCCCTGACTCGGCTGCGGTGACCGCGTCTCCTGCGGTGCACCAGCCAGCGGCGTCGCCGGTGTGCCCGCGGCATCCGGATCGGGTCAGTTATGTCCGATGCCAGCGTTGTGGCCAGCCGGTTTGTCCCGAGTGCATGAGGTCGGCTGCGGTCGGGGTGCAGTGCGTGGGTTGCGTGAAAGAAAACCACCGGGCGGTGGCCGCCACGCGGCGCAATGCCATTGGAGCCAGGGCCATCGCTCGGCCTACGGTCACTTTCACGGTGATCGGGTTGTGTGCGGCCATGTTCGGGTTACAGATGATCGTTGGGAGCGCCTGGACGGCCCGGTTCGCTTTTTGGCCTGCCATTGGAGCCTTGGAGCCGTGGCGGTTCCTCACCTCAGCTTTCTTGCACTCCACCGGGTTCATGGGGCACATCCTGTTCAATATGCTGGCCTTTTGGCAGTGCGGCAATTTGCTGGAACGGGTATTGGGGCACGCCCGGTTTGCCACGTTGTGTCTGGTTACCGCGCTAGGCGGGTCCGTCGGTTACCTGTTGTTAGCGGGTGGGCCTACCAGTGCAGCCTGGGGGACTCCGGTCGTCGGCGCATCCGGGATGGTGTTCGGCCTGTTTGGCGCTCTCATTCCGATTATGCGTAAAGCGGGCAATAGCGCCCGGCAGATCTGGGGTTTACTGGCTATCAACGCAGTGCTTGGTTTCATCGTGCCAGGGATCGCTTGGCAGGCTCATTTGGGTGGCCTGCTAGTTGGCATGGCGATGAGCTGGGCTTATGCCCACTGGATTTCCAATCGCTCTGGGCGAGATTTACGGAAAATCGTGGCTTGGGCCATGCCCCTTGGTGTCGTTGCGCTGCTGGTTGTGGCAGCTTTCCTGAATTATCAATTGACCGGATGGCTCGAAGTTATTCGGCAACTCCGCTCGGTCACGGGCTAGCGAAGCATTACCTTTGGTTTCGACCATTCAACCGGTCGCAATCATGCTAGTAATTGTGTAACAGAGTATGTTTCAAATGGGTAGCGCGGTGCTTTCGGCATCTTCCCCGGAATGATGAGTATGAGTCGGCACCCAGGCAATTAGGGTCAGTAAGATTCCTAGACCCAAGAGAACCGAGGTCAAGATAAAGGGATAGGTCCGGTTAGTGGCAGACAACCAACCCCCGATCCACCCGAATGGAGCCGCGACCAGCATCACTACCATGCGCTGAATCGCCATGATCCGTGACCGTTCGGCTACGTCAACATGTAGGGCAACCAGCGATTCGGACAGCATAAAAGCCATACCGGCCCCAAATGCATCAAGTATAAGCGTGCCAGCCAACATGGCAAAAATCAAAGGCGTGGCGCCTTGACCCGCATCGGGCATCGGGATTAAAACCAGTAACAGTTGGCCTGCTAAGAAAACCGCAAAACCCCAAATGGTTGGGAACTTCAAGTCCAGCGCCGCGGTCAATTTAGGGATGATGGTGAAGAACAAGATGATGCTGAGCACTGACCGGCCCATAGCGAAAACCGGTAATAACGCATCGGGCACGCCAAGATGGGCGGTCACGGCTACGGACCAAAATGTGGAATTTACTAGCTGCACTGCTGCCACGATTGCCATGATGGCCAGGGAAAATAGCGTCCCACGCGACCGCAGGATGATACCGAATACGCCCCGATATTCGGCTAGGGAACGCCAGATGGAAACGCCATGAGTGGCCGCCATCCGGGTTCGGCCGGTATTGGTTTCGGAAGACCAGCGATAAAGGATGATGATTTTGGCGGTCATGATCAGTGCGGCATTAGCGAGTAAAATCCGGGCTGCATGCTCCAAGCCGAGCGAGTGTACCAGCACGGCCGCAATCGGGGCGAACAACGCCGAACAGTCACTGGCAACTTTGACCAACGAATAGATTTTGGTGAGTTGTTTGCGATCAGCATCCTCAACCATCAAACAATCCCAAGAATTTTGGGTGACCTGCCAGGTGCCGTTAATCAACGTTGCGGCCAAGAAAAACCAAAAATTCTGAGCCACCATCCAGATGAGTGAAGGTACCACCCAAGCGAAAATGTCGAATATCGCCGTGGTGCGTCGCCGCCCGAGTTTGTCGGTGAGTACCCCTGAAAGTAGCCCAAACACCATTTGGGAAACCATGCCGATGGTGGCTAAGAGTCCGATTTGCTGGTCATGCAGGCCTAGGGCCAGCATGTATACCGATAGGTAAGGCAATACTAGGGCCATCGAAAGGCCCCACATTGGTTCGGTCCAGACTGCTGCCTTGGGGTTGCCCTGCAAACTAAGCAGGGTCTTCAGCATCGGATTTCTAGGCATGGTCAATTAAATCGGATGCAATGCAAGGCGGAGCAGGAGCGAATTGGGCAAGACGCCCATGAGAGGGTGCGAGAACGCAGTAGGGCGCCGTTTTAACGCCATCGGGTGGTCATAATGAAGCCTGCGATGATTAGCAAGAACCCGACCAGGAGATTCAGGTTACCTAGCGCCGGGACCGGCAAGCGGGCCGCCCCCGCAGTAACGTAAAACACCACGATCCAGATCAACCCCAGCAACATGAGGCCGAGCATGACCGGTAAGAACCACGGCGGATTGGGCTTGAGGTCGGCGGAAGTAACTACCGGAGCTTGTACCCGCTCGCGGTGATTAGCGGACTTCTTTTTCCGAGTCTTCGACACTGGCATTAGTTTTTAGCTCATTTCTCAAACCAGACCCAGCCAATGCGGGTCACCTCAATATCTCTTGCCGTTACTCTAAATCCCAGCAGGGACAAATCGCACGCTTTGGCATAGTAGAAGGTCAATTCGGGGTGGCACAGGATGGTGAAAAGTAAACAACCAGGGAAGAATCTCAAATTCAACCCCCACGGCTTCGGTATCCGCCCCTCCCTGGCCGTCGCTGGAGTGGCTGCCATTGCCGGGCTGCTATTTGCCGCCAATGCCCAACTAGCGCGCAACCCCGTGGTCAGTCTGCGGAATCCACAGAATTTAGCTCAGTTAGTGGCGACCGGATCCGACCGGGTAACCCAATTAACGGAATTGATTTCGGTATTGAATTCCGAGATCGATGAGTTGGCATCGAACGTGGAAACTCCGATGGTGGTAGAAAATACCCAACTCGTCACGGCCGAAAACGCTGCTATCGGTTTTTTGCCCGTTACCGGACCGGGCATCACCGTAGTTTTGGACGATGCGCCCGTTTCCGCCGAAAACATCCCTGGGGTGACCCCCGATGACCTGGTGATTCACCAACAAGACTTACAAGCTGTTATCGCCGCCCTTTGGGCTGGAGGTGCCGAAGCCATGACCTTGATGGGTGAACGAGTTACGATGACCTCGGCGTTCCGGTGTACCGGCAACGTATTGTTATTGCACGGCCAGGTATTCAGCCCACCATTCGTGGTCCAGGCGATCGGCAACCCGCAACAACTCGAAGCCTCCGTGATGGCATCCGAGGGGGTGCGGAAGTTTTTATGGTACGTCGAGTGGTTGGGCCTCGGGTTTGGCCTCAACCGGGAAGATGCCTTGACTTTCCCGGCCTATGCCGGCGCTGGCGCGCTGTCATTCGCCACGATACCGGCTGGGCACAACCCTTTCCGCAGTTAGCTCGGGGTTGAGTCCCACTCACCCGAACTTTTATTTGGTTGCACCTAAGCGGTTGAAATCGCGGGTTAAGTTGGCCAAGTCGCCCTGGAATTGGGCATCGTCAACGCTATTGGCTCCGATTTCTTTCTTTACTTGGTAGTTCTCGTAAGCATTAACCAGTTTGGCTTGATCAGCCGTCAAGTCAACTACTGCAATGCTGCTAACATGCTCGGCAATATCAGTCATGTTATCAATTTCGGCAGCTCGGATTACACTGTTTTCTAGCTTATGCAGCTCAATCGCAATGTTAACTGGATCGGTGAATAACCGATAATTGCTCAACAACACTGCCATCTTTTGATAAATCAGCAGATAAAGTTCTTTACGGCGGGCCACAATAATATGATTGCGCAACATAATGGCTTCAAGTACCAAGGCTACCCCGATGCCAGCCAAGACAATCGGCAGATGCACTAGCACAAAACCGGTCATAAGCGACCCGATAAATACTGCGCTAATCAACGGAATCGTTAGGAGCATCACAAATACTTCTAACGCTCCATACCGGAGGCAAACTCGACGGTAGTGGTTGAATTTATCGTAATAAATAGCTGCTTGAGCCTCTTTATTTTGCCTAAGGTTTCGCATTGGTACTGAAAGCCGTTCCAGTACCTTATCCGAAACGTTTTCTTTAGCGAGCTTGACTGCTTCAACTTCGGTAACGGTCAACATAAACCGCTTTTCGGCTGCTTTGAATGTTTGCTCATACTCGTATGTTTTTTCATCAGTATTCACAGTCTCAGAACACATATTATGCCGAATTGCGACTAACGATGAGATGAGGCTGGGGGTAAGTTTCTTGGCGCGCATATCCCGGATTTGGCGAGTCATCATAGCCATTTGCCCAAAGGCAATAATTGCACCACCGGCGACAAAGAGCCCAGCGCCAGCCAGGAAGCCAACATTCAACCAAGTGGCAATAAACCCAAAGTATAGCGGCACAGTGAGCAGCATCCACAAAGTTTCCAGCACATAGAACTTGAGGCTGCGACGATGAACTTTCCAGAATGCTTCGGTGTAACGATCGATTTGGGCATTCTTTTGGGCCATCAAATCAATCATTGAATCGCATTGCCGCACATAAGGCCGATCTTGCAATACTCCATCTACAAATGAAACTAATTGCATCTTGGCTGCCGGAGTTAAATAAACTAAATTGGCCAAACGCTTGAATGATTTAAGTTTCTTGCTGACCTTCTTATGGCGTAGCATCCGTTCAAAGGTGACTGAACTGACCGAAGCTACATCACTAATATCTTGTAACACTTCATAAGTGCGCAGGTCGCCCGCAAAGAACAAGTCACGAATCCGGCGTTTGATCCGCCAATTCAAAAACACAAAATCGCTATCGTCGTTGTCCAGGGCCAGCGGATTTTCTTGCATCCAAACCGGCGGTAATTTCTCTACCGTTTTGGTCAGATTACCAAAACCCACGTCCCAGGCACCGGACGGAGCAAGGTATTCTAAGTTGGACGCTTTCAAAACATAAGCCAGTGGATGAACTAGTTGCCATTTGCCGCCGCCTTTGCCATCATTCACCCAAACCGGGTCAATGTACATACCAGCCGGGAACGACCACCGATTAGCCATGTCTTGCATGCCGAAATTACCGTACAGAATCCCTTTATCCCGCTTGTACTTCAAAAAGGCATTCCAAATGAATTTCTTGGTATATAGTTCATCGTCATTGTTCAAGAAGTTTGTTTCAACTTGCAAAATCCGTTGTTTTTTGGAGTCCAGGTTAATACTGGAATCATTGATCACACGGTTAACTAAATCAGCAAGTTGAGTTAATAAAATCTTCGATTTGCGTGAAGTGCGCAGTAACCGGCTAAAGATAACTAAGCTGGTAATTGCGACCGGGATAATCAGCAGCACGGCACCGGTACCGCTAATAATGGCCCCAAAGAAAGCCGCGATCATAGCCATTACCGAAACAACGCAAACCGTTAAATAGCCGTTTACTCGGTTTTGGAATTCTCGGGCTTTAGCCTGGTACTGAGCAACTTGATTTTGCTTAACCGTCAGATAATCGGCCACGCCGTCAAAGCTGCCGCCAACATATGGGTGATTCATCGTCATTCTTCCGCTCCCACCAACCTCATTTTTTTACTCATTACTAATGATAAATGCTGAGGTGGGAGCGGAATATTTACTGCCTAATGGCAGACTGAACAACGATCATTTCGTGCCAGGTGTAGTTATCTGAGCTTTAGGCGCGATGCCAACCAAATTACCGGCGATTACCTCTTCGAAATCAGGCCCATCCAGGTCTGATTCATTCAAGGTAGTGCTGTCACCCAACCGGGCTAAACCGGAGCGATCAGCACGGTTAGAACGACCAGCGGGGGCTACGCAACTTGGATCAGTGTTGGGGACACTAGGTCCAGGTGGATCATATGGACAAGGAGTGGTGGCCGGCGGCGCCTGGGGACCAGGTCCTCGGCTAACCTGGACCGTAACTGTGGAACCAGCGGCCAATTCCGTCCCACCCGCAGGCGAAGTGGAGATTACTGCGCCGGCATACTGCGTGAGGCTATCTGCCTCAATAACAGTGACATTGAAACCTTCAAGCTGACCAGCTACAGCCGCCCAGTTTTGCCCCACAATATTCGGCACAGTTAGCATTTGTACCTCTGGAGCAACGGCAACGTACAAAGCAACTTGGCCGCCTTGTTCCATTTGCCCAGGATTTGGGGACTGCCGGACGACTGTTCCTGGTGGTTGAGCGGTAGTCTGTTCCGGCCTAATTTCGTGGCGTAAGCCCAACTCATTGAGTTGTGCCACGGCTTGGTCTTGGGTGCGGCCAACTAGGTTCGGCAAATCTACCCAACCCGTGGAAATGTAAAGCCCGATGGTGTCGCCACGAGTCACCGCTACGGTAACGGCCGGGTATGACCGAATAACCAAACCCTCTGGAATGTTGTTATGCGGTTCCGAAGTGATATCGCCGACCTTAAGGCCGAGTGCCTCCAAAGCAGCGGTTGCCTGATCAACCGTCATCCCTTCCATGTTGGGAACAGCAACGGTAGCCGGGCCACCAGAGAACCAAAGCGTGACTGGCTGCCCAACTTCTAGTTCGGTGCCACCTAAGGGGCTTTGCCGTAAGAAAGTGCCAATCGGAGCATTTGAATCATCGTCAAACTGCGGATCGCAAAGCAAATCCAACTCATCCAACGCCGCACAAGCCTCAGCTTGGGTGACCCCTTCGGTGAAAGTTGGGACCGAGACCGTGGCTGGTGGTTCTTCCGTAGGCTCGCCCGATCCGCGCAGCAAGAAGAAAGCAGCTAAGCCAACTCCGATAATTAACAGCGGTAGCAGCACCCAGAGCCAGATCTTCGGCTTGGGCGGCTCTTCATGAACCTGCTCAATCCCATGCCCGGGGGTGGCTGGGCCGGTTTGCGCTAACGGCCCCCACTGGGGAACCGGGGTATGTGAACCCGGAAGTACACTTTCGGCGACCGGAGGCACAGCACCGGGGAAGCCTTGGCCATGATAAACCGCAGTGGCTCCCACTCCGGCTGCCACCGGACCAGCTACCGCTCCGATATGTTGGGTTTCGCCCACGCCACCGTGGATTCCGGGGTGGAATACCTGAGTGGCCGGAATGCCAGGATGGAACACTTGAGTGGCCCCGACCCCAGGAGCTACTACATGGGGAGCCGAATGAGTTACCGAAGTAGTTTGCCCAGCTAGGAAAGCATCCAGGTCAGCCCGGAATTCGGCCGCACTGGAATACCGTTGGCTGCGCTCTTTAGCCAGGGCTTTTAGCGTGATCCGATCCAACTCGGGCGGAACATCGGCGGCCAAGTCGCTGGGAGCCAATGGAGCTTGGCCCACATGTTGGTAAGCCACTGCTACCGGGGAATCGCCCACAAACGGCGGACGCCCGGTCAACAATTCGAATAATAGGCAGCCCGTGGAATAAATGTCCGAACGGGCATCAACCGTTTCGCCTCTGGCCTGCTCGGGCGACAAATATTGCGCAGTACCGATGACAGCCTGCGTCTGAGTCATCGTCGCGGCCGAATCAGCAACCGCCCGGGCGATACCGAAATCCATCACCTTGACCGAACCGGTGGGCGTGATCATCACGTTACCCGGCTTAATATCTCGGTGGATGATGCCCGCATGGTGGGAATAGTCCAGCGCGCTCAGCACCCCGGACGTGATCTCAACCGCTTCATCAATCGGCACGGCATCGCCGTGATTCAAAATTTCGCGAACAGTGTGCCCCTCGACATACTCCATCACGATGTAAGGGACATGTACGATTTCACCGGTAGTCGGATCCGGGTAGGTGTCTTCGCCACTGTCATAAACCGCCACGATGGCCGGATAATTCAACGATGCTGCCGACTGGGCTTCCCGTTGGAACCGGGCCTGGAATGCCGGGTCCCTCGCCAGGTCAGACCGCAAAATCTTGATCGCGACGGTGCGGCCCAACCGGGTGTCATGCCCGATGTGAACTTCCGCCATGCCGCCACGGCCAATCAGCTCACCGACCTCGTAGCGGCCGCCTAGCACGCGTGGGCCGGAATCACGTGTCAAAGTGTCAGCCACCTAGGTGCCTCCCTGTTTTGGTAGGTGAATAGTGTCTCGGTAGGTGAATAGAAAAGTACTAAGCTAATCGTGCCTTGGGCAACGGACATTTGCGCGCCCATTCCGGCGGCATCGTCAGCAAAATGCCTAACAATTAGGTAAAGCACGATGATTAACCCTAAAACAACGGCCCCAATCACCAGCCTGGACGGGGGTTTAGGTCGAATAGGCACCGATGGGTCTGGTACTCCGGATCGTGCTTCGGCCAATACGGGTCGTGCTTCGGGCAACACAGCAACGTGTTTAGGTGTCGCTAAGTGGGCATGAGCCGGTGTCGTAGTGCTGGGGCCGGTGCCGTTGGTATTGATGTTTGCGCGGGGGCGATTGAACGATGACAACCGGCGGGGCGTGACTTCGGCGGGCGGAGTGTAGGCGCCATTACCAACTGGTGAGACTGGGCGGCGCACCGAGCTACGAATCGGCACCGGCGGGGGTGTTGCTTGATTGACTGAGTAATGATGAGCCCCTGGCCCAGGTGCATGAGCTTGTTGCGGGTGCTGGGAAAAATCCGGGTGTTGCGTTTGAAGTGACCCATGTGCCGGTTGGGCTTGGTGAGGCTGATGCGGCTGATGCGGCTGATGAGACACCAAGGGGGTTCCAGCCGACCGCCGCTCCAATCGAGACGAATACTTTGGCGGCTCCGGGGCCGTGGCGGATGCCGGTTCAACCTGCGGTGCAGGTTTTGGTTCCGGAGTGACTAAGGCATCCAACTGTGCGGCCAATACCGCAGCATTCTCCGGGCGGCGATCCGGGTCTTTAGCCAGTAAGGCCATGATGATTTGGCCAAGGTGCGGGTCAACATGCCGTGGCAGCGGCGGCACCGGATCATTGACGTGCGCAATAGCGATGTCAACTGGAGATTTGCCGGTGAAGGGCCGTTTGCCGGTGCTAGCTTCGTAAGCAATCACACCCAGGGCATACAGGTCGGAGCGAGCTGTTGCCGCGCTACCGACGGCCTGCTCCGGGGATAGGTATTGAGCGGTACCCATCACCATACCGGTGGCTGTCATCGGAGCCTGGTTTGCGGCGAGGGAAACTCCAAAGTCTGTGATTTTCACTTTCGGATGGGTGCCAGGGAGCACCTCTTGCAACAAAATGTTCCCAGGTTTGACGTCGCGATGCACTACTGAATTGCTGTGGGCATGATGCAAACCACGGGCCGTATCGGCCAGGATCGGGATGAGCTTTTGCGCAGGTAGCACAGGTTGGCGGTCGAGTAAATCTGCCAAAGATTCGCCGGGGACCAATTCCATCACCAGATAACCCGTGCCAGCTTCTTCGCCATAGTCATACATTTGGGCAATGTTGGGGTGGGCCAGCGCAGCCGAGTTCCTCGCCTCAGTGCGTAAGCGGCGTAAAAATTCTAGGTTGCCGGTGTATTCCTCGCGCAATACTTTTACTGCAACACTGCGGCCCACCGACAGATCGTTCGCGGTCCAGACCTCGCCCATCCCGCCCGTGGCCAGCAGTTCTAGCAGGCGGTAGCGCCCGCCAAGCACCAGGTTGGTTTCTGCTTTCATCGTCCCAGTGCCGCCTGAATCACAGCGCGAGCAATCGGCGCGGCCACCCGGCCACCCGTTGCTTCCGAAGCTAAGTTGCCTCCGTTTTCGACCACTACAGCAACGGCGACCGTGGGGTTATCAACCGGCGCAAACGCCACAAACCAAGCATGGGGAGCTACCCCCGCCGCAGTTTGCGCGGTGCCGGTTTTACCCGCCACTTGCACACCAGGAATCCGAGCCCCAGTGCCCGTCCCGCGATTAACCGTGTCAAGCATCATCGAGGTGAGTGCTTCGGCGGTAGTGGAGTTAATCGCCTGGCCGAGAGTATCGGGGCTGGCAGTGTAAATGGTATCCAGCGAAGGGTCCCGAACAGTTTGCACCAGATACGGTTGCATCATTACGCCGTGGTTAGCGATTGCAGCCGCAACCATTGCCATTTGCAATGGAGTTGAGGTGACATCACCCTGCCCGATGCCGGAAAGCGCTTGACGGTCTGGTGTGAGACCTTCCACCGATGGGAACCCGGAAATCGCCGAGCGCATCGGGATTTCAAATGAGGAGTTGAAGCCGAAGCGTTGCGCTTGGTTAGCGAGACGTTCCGCGCCGAGCTCTACCCCCAACATGGCAAAGGCAGTGTTGCAGGAAATCACCATTGCTTCGTGCAAGGTCATTTCGTTGGTGGGCGAACAACTCGCGCCACCAAAATTTTGCATCGCATGGCTGGTCCCCGGCAAGGTGTAGGTGACCGGGGCGGGGATCATCTGCCCGTCCAGCACTGCTCCGGTCTCCAAGGCGGCTGCGGCAGTGACCAATTTGAAAGTTGAACCCGGTGGGTACAGGGTAGAAATGTTTCGATTGAGCAGCGGGTCATGGTCAGCCCTCACCAGCTCCTGGAAGCGTTCCGAAGCAACCCCGGTGGAATGAACTGCCAAGTCGTTCGGGTCGTAACTTGGTTTGGACACCATTGCCAAGATGGCCCCGGTTTGCGGATTCAAGGCGACTACGGCACCCCGCTGCCCCCCGAGAGCGTTCCAGGCGGCTTCTTGCACAGCCGGAACCACCGTGACCTCAACGGAAGCGCCACGCCGGTCAGTACCGGTGAACATATCTTGTAGGCGGTTTACCCAAAGCGCGGCCGCGCTGCCATTCAAATAATCATTTTCGGCACGTTCAATCCCGGTCATCCCATTCACGATGGAGAAGTAACCAGTTACCGGGGCATACATTTGAGCCTGTTGGACATTACCGCCGGAGAAAGTGCGCAAAAAACCAAACGGAGAATCCACCGGAACGGATTCGGCCAAAATCTGGCCGTTACTTGCCACAATCGGACCCCGGTTGTTCCCGTACTCGCGATATAGGGCCCGGACATTCCGGGGGTCATTGTTTAAGGCTTGGGCATTAAAGAATTGGGCATAAGTGGTTGAGGCCATGATGCCGAGGAACATTAAGGCCACGATGAAGGAGAGGCGACGTAAGGGCCGGTTCATCGTGCCCCCTCAACAATCATCGTGTGGTCCGCACTTGGGTTACTCGCGGCCGAGGCAACAGATTCCAATGAAGGAGCAACTGCGCCGCCCACGACAATTGGATCATCGGGCCGACCCGGTACCACATGTTGGCTGACTGGCATCTGGGCGATTTCGGCGACACCTGGATCGAAGGAAGGCCGCCGTGCGGAGTCGGAAATTCTCAGTAGCAGAGCGATGACCAGCCAGTTTGACACCATCGAGGTGCCACCCTGAGCCATAAACGGAACGGTCAAACCAGTCAGCGGCAGCAAACGAGTTACTCCGCCGATGATCGTGAATAATTGCAAGGCCAGCAAGAATGACAAGCCGCCAGCCAGCAGTTTGCCAAAGCCATCCCGCACGCCAATTGCGGCCCGTAAACCACGCTCGGTAATGATCATAAAGATGACCAAGATTGCGATAACGCCGGTCAACCCCAGTTCTTCGCCCAGGGAAGCGAAAATGAAGTCCGAGAAACTTAACGGCACTAATTGCGGGAAACCACGCCCCCAACCGGTGCCGAGCAGGCCGCCATTTGCTAAGCCGAATAGCCCGGAAACCAGTTGGAATGAGCCGCCCGCCCGGTTAAAAACCGCTGGGTCCATTGCATTAAGCCAACCGTCAATCCGGTTAGCTACATGCGAGAAAGTGCGGAACACCACCACTGCGCCGCCGGAAAACAACAGCCCGCCGATCATCAGCCAACTGACTCGTTGGGTGGCCAGATACAGCATTGCCACGAACATGCCAAACAGCATCAGGGACATGCCCAAGTCGTTTTGCAGCACCAAAACCCCGATTGAAGCCGCCCAAACAATTAGAATTGGGCCGAGATCGCGTGGCCGTGGTAGTTGTAACCCTAAAAACTTTGGGCCAGCTAAAGCTAAATTATCCCGGTTATGCACAAAATAACCGGCAAAGAAAACGGCTAAGAATATTTTGGCAAATTCTCCAGGCTGGAAAGAATAGTTGCCGATGGATACCCAAATCCGGGCGTTATTAATTTCCCGGCCTAAACCTGGAACCATCGGAAGCAATAACAACACTAACCCGATAATCATGGAAATGTAGGTGAGCCGCCGCAATAACCGATGATCATTAATCACAATCAGCAGTAAGGCGGAGGTGACAGCGGCCAAAATAGACCATTGAGTGGAGCGGACTACATTCGCGCCCCTGGTCCCGGAAAGATCAATCCGCAAAATCATGGCTAAGCCAGTGGCATTTAATAACACCACGGCAGGCAAAATAACCGGGTCGGCCCAAGGTGCGAAAAATGAAATTACCAAATGGTAAAACAGTGCAATTCCGATTAGCGCTGAAGCTTCAAACCAAAAATGATCCGGTAAGGAACCGGTAACGGTAAAGCCCACTAAACCATAAGCAAAAATGCCAATTAAGATCGCCAGGATCAGCAGGCACAATTCCCCAATCCGCACGGGGCGTTGCCGGAAGGGCAAGCCGGAAGTCCAGCGCAGGCGGTGGGCATCAAGCAGCGGCGGCATGGCCATCAACCACTTTGCTCTGGTAAGGCCGGTCGAGTCAGGTTGGGCCGACCTGGGTCATTGGAATTGCCGGGACCCTGAGTGCGGGCATCAATGATAAGCCGTTCGGCCCGGTCAATGGCATCGTCATAGGAAGTGGCAGGGATGGTATCAGTTAACCGCCCGATAAAGAGGGACGGGAAATGTTCAGTCTCTACATCAAAAACTAGTATTGGGTGGTTTAGCCGCAGTGGACCGATGTCTTGGCTGATCCCCCGGAAAACAGCGACTTGGTTATCGTGAATCCCGACAAAGTATTGGTTTTGAGTCCAGACGTAGCCCCGGTACAACCCGAACATCAGTAATGCAGCAAGCCCGATGAAAACTGCTGCAATTGTCCAAGGCCGATGTTTGGGCGCGGTACGCGCACCCGGATCATCATCGGCATGTAAATAAAGGGGATCGACCCGAGCCGGTTGTAAAACCCCGGCGGCGGCTCCGGTTTCAGTTTCGGTGACCGCCGGGTCAACTGCGGCCGGGACTGGCTCCCCCCAAGCGGTGACTTGAGTGGTGGCGGTGGCCGCGTTGACCACTGGTACCGGATTAGTAGGGATGTCGTCTGCTTGGGACCGATAATTTAAACCGTGCTCGGCGAAATCCTGGTCCGACATCGGCTCGGCGTCATCGTCGGCATCGTCCCAATCATCGCCCGCCACCACGGCAGCGACTAGGTCGGGTAAGGGGCCACCATTAGCGGCCGCACCCACAATTTGAGTTTGCGGGATGGGGCGTTGCAATTTGACCGTGGCTGCCGGGTCACCACTTGAGTTAATGCCGCTGCCGAAATGCACGGCTGGATCTACGATGTCGGCTACCAAGCAGGTGACGTTATCGGTGGACTGGTTTTTCAGTGCTTGGTTTATCAGCGCATCCGCAGCTAAGTCTGGGTCCCGCACGCCCAGCAAAATCGAGGTCAATTCTTCCTCGGTTAAATACCCGGATAGTCCATCGGAACACAAGAGCCAACGGTCACCCGTTTTGGCTTCCCGCACCGAAACATCCGGATGCAAATCCAGATCGAAGTCGGAGAGCACTCGCATTACCACGTTACGTTGAGGGTGATTAATTGCTTCTTCCGGGGTAATCCGGCCAATGTCAACCAGATGTTGCACAAAAGTGTGATCCACAGTGACCTGAGTTAATTGACCATTTCGCAGTAGGTAAGCCCGGGAATCGCCCATGTGAGCCATGACCAAAGTGGTATCGGTGCGCAGCAGGCAAACTACTGTGGTGCCTAGCCCTTGGAGTTGCGGAGCGGTGTCGCTGGCCCGGATTAGGGCGAGCTGGGAATGATCCAGCGCGTTTTCTAGGTCGTCTAATGCCGTTTTCGGGGTGTGACCAGGATGATCTAGATGTTTCAGAATCTCGATGGCGATGGTTGAAGCCACATCGCCGCCGGCATGGCCACCCATCCCATCGGCCACCACCAGCAGATTTGGGCTGGCATATGCGGAGTCTTGGTTGGAGGAGCGCACCAACCCAACTACTGAGCGGGCGGCGTAGTCAAATGCGTAGGCCATTACATCACCAACTCAAAGGTGGAATGCCCGATGGTGACCGGAACCCCGACCGGTAACACGGCGGCTCCGGTTAGCGGAGCTCCGCCCAAGAAAGTGCCGTTAGTCGAGTTTAAGTCTTCGACAACCCAACCCTCGGCGGCGGGATAAAGGCGGGCGTGATGGCCAGAAGCGTAGTCGTCATCAAAGACTAAGGTGTTGCTCGCAGCCCGCCCGATTGTGATGGGTAGGCCGGTCAGCGGTAGCATCGAACCGGCTAATGCCCCGGTGGTAATTGAGAGATACCGGGGTTGCCTAGGTGGCCCCACCACGATTGGTTCAGGTGGAGGAGATACGGGTGCGCCGGAGGCGGCAGCTCCGGGGCCTACCACGATTGGGGCGCTGGTGGCCGGGGTTGGAACTGGAACCGAGACTTGGTTGCCCGGCCAACCGCCAGAGGGCACCGGGCTGGGCGATGCCGGGACTTCATTAGTGATGGGGGCTTCGCTCGGATTTACCCAAGCGGCCGAACCTGGCTCCTCATCTGCCTTTGTTGCCGCAGAACGCCCTCGAATTGAGATGTCACGGCGCAACACGGCAACTGCGGAGAACACAAAAAGCCATAGCAAGAGCAAGTAACCCAGCCGCAGCAGGTTGAAGGTTAACTCGCTCATCATCGTGGTTTCACCAATGCTTAAATCTCATGGGCCAGCGGAGCACCGGCCCAATACATGATCCGGGTACGCCCGATAGTCAAGGTGTTCCCGTCTAACAAGGTGGCTGCCGGTACTTGATGGCCCTCCACAAATAACCCGTTAGTGGAGCCCAAGTCGGTAGCGATGACGCCTTGGGGAGTCACCCGGATTTCCAGATGCTTGCGGGAAACTCCGGGATCATCAACCACAATATCGGCATCGGGATCGCGACCCAAAACCGTGACTTGGCCGGTCAATAAGTAGCGTTGCCCACCGATGTCCAAAATAGGGTGGCTCTCCCCAGCTACCCCAACGGGAGCAATCCCGCCCCGGCTGGTTCCGGAAGCGACCTCAAAATTTCCAGTGCTCAACTGCGGATTCTCCTCAAATGCGACGGCCACGGGTCCAACAAAAGAATAGTGCTGACTGGCCGCATACTCCGTGAGGTTCGCGGCAAGTTCGGTAGCTAATGCGGGAAGGCCCCAAGTTTGGAGCTGAGCGTAATCCGCAGCGGACAGCGAGATGGTGAAAGAGTTTGGGGCGGCAGTGCGCTCCCTGGAGAGCACTGCGGCGTGGTCATCAAGCTCTCGGCGCAGCCGGCTGGCCAGCTCAACTGGCTTAACTTCGGACTTTTTCAGCACGGAAAAAGGAGTGTTGACGGCGCGTTCCAGCCCGCGCTCAAAACGCTCTAAGACACTCATGATGCGAGTATGTCACGGCCCCGAGACAAAACCGGAGCGGCGAATAGTAGTGGCGGATCACGCGGAATCAACAGCGCCACTTGATTTACTAGTGCTGCAATAACTTGGTAAGCTATGGGGCGTTGCCTTTCGAGGCAACATGGAAACGTGCCAGAGCGGCCGAATGGGCTTCACTGCTAATGAAGTGACGTGTAACAGCGTCCCGGGGTTCAAATCCCCGCGTTTCCGCCGCAAGGGTTGATTCGGGTTTGTTCCCCGAATTAACCATTGGTGGATAGTGATATTTTGGGGATTTGGGAGGAAGTAGCCCCGGTGGGGCTACGACGGTCCCCCGCGTTTCCGCGGAGATTTGAACCCGTGAGGGTGAGCGCGACCGTTCCGCTAACCGTTTAGGATTTGATCTTTGCGCACATTTGGCATCGGCGGGATGCCCGCGTCAGCATCGTCAATAAATTGCGGTCGATCATGTTCATTGGCCAACAAAGTGATGGAGCTGGGCACGCCCAAAGTGCCGTCGGCGGCCTTGCGAGCTTGGAGTGCCGCATAGCGTTTTTTACCGGCGCGCCGATTGGATAAATGAATTGCCAAGAAAATTAAGCCGCCAAGGCCAAACATAAATCCGATAGTCTGCAAAGCAAACCAAAGTAGTTCGAGAGTTCCCGCGTAATCACTGGTATGAGCCGGAATTACGTCCGTGATAAAGGTAAGCATAAATGGGTTGGCCTTTGAATCGAATTATGAATGAACTAGCTAAGGGCAAAGATTTAAGTCCCAGCGGCGTCCAGGCCATCTTTACCATAAGGCCGGTAGTTTTCGCCAAATACTTGAGCAATTGGCCGTTCGCCTTCCGGCGCTGCGGCATCATCGTCATTAATGAAGCGAGGCTTAGCACCCCCGTAAGCAATTTCAGTTAGCGCATTACTACTGTCGAGGCGGCCTTCGGCTGCAAGTTTGGCTTGATGAGCGGCGTAGCGTTTTTTACCGGCCCGTTTATTTATTAAGAATACGGCAAGCGCAATCAATGAGACCAGGACAATCATTATGATGAGCGCACGAAAATTAGTTTGGATTTCCTGTAATTGCTCTTGCTCGGAAATCTCGGACGGAGCAATTTGCTGCAAGTTATCAATTAGGTCATCTACATCGGGCGAGGTATCGAAACCGAGCAAACCGAAGAGCAATCCGATGGGCATAGTCCTCATCGTAATGCTTACCGAGGCCGATGTTGAGGTGTAACGATGCAAAAGTATTTGGGCAAAGGTAAAGCCCCCACCGATTAAGTGGGGGCAGAGCGGACTTGTTGGAGAAGTTAGAACGAAGAAATCATGATGCCGAACGGGGTTACTTGAACTGAGGAACGGCGTTGCGCAACCGGGCGAGCCATCCGGTAACCAAATAAATCGTGACCGTATGCTTCTTCGGCAGCGGCGGCTTCGGCCTGTGCCTTAGCCTTGGCGGCAGCGGCGCGGCCAGCTTCTACTTCAGCCAGACGCAGTTTCTCATCCATCGCAGCAACTTCGGCAGCGGTGTTGGGATCAGCTAGGAGCAAGTGACGCTCGGCCGACTTAAGGTTGTTGGTAACCATTTTGATCGAGCCAGAGACATCATTGGTGGTCGGGGCATCGCCCTGGAAGTGCTGGGCATAAGCCGCGAAAGCCTTGTTGAGGTGATCGCGAGCCGACTTTAATTCACTAGCGTTTAGGTTGACTCCGAAATCTTCTGCTTCGCTCAGCTTGGAGTCGAAGTCAATGAGTTGACCAGGGAAATCGCGCTTGGCGTTAGCATATGCAGCCTGGGCATCGTAAGCCGGCAGAGTGCGAACAGGGCGGCGAGTGGCCGCTGCTTCATCGTGCGTCAAAACCTGAGCGGCGCCGCCAGCCAGGCCGGATAAAAGGCGCATTACTGCAGGTACGACGAAGAACATCAGGAACAGGAGGGGCAGAATACCGCCGCCATTGCCTACTGGAAAGATCAACATTTTTAGTTACCCCCAAGTCAGGTCAGCCGAGGTTTTAGCGCTACCTGGCCACGCGCCGCAAGGCAAGAATGCCGCCTTTATCGCAGCCACTCATGGTGGGTCTTGTTTCGCGTGGCTATCGAGCGCCGCGGGTACGGCAAGCTTAATAAAACCAATTTTGTCTGCCGGGACTCGAGGGCCATCGAACCGGCTACATTAAGTACAACGCTCGCGAGGACCGATTCATTCCCATTATTACTGTGATGTATATCACATTTATAGGTGGTCGCGTTTCATAAGTGTTGCACGATGCGGCACAGGTGTTACACTTGCCGTTATGCCCACAGCTCTAAAACGGACGATGATTACGCACACGCAACCGTTGCAGGATGCCTTAGAAATAGGGATGCAGTATTTACCGTCATCATCGGTGTCGGAATGCCTTACCCAATTAGCTATTGAAGGCGCTAATGCAGTCCGCGACAGAAAGAAGGCTACTAGAGAACAATGGCGAGCAAAAGTTGTTGCCGCCTCGGGGCGCCTGACTGGCGTATATGGGGACAACTATCTTGAGGAGTTAAGGGAAGGGTGGCCCGAATGATTTTGCTCGACGCGTCGGTTCTAATTGCCTTTCAAGACTCTGAAAATGCAAACTATCAACGGGCAGTCGACCTGATTGTGAGTATGGATGAAAGTTACATATTTGTTTCAGAAGTCACATGGGCAGAGGTCTTGGTTGGGGCAATAATTGCCAATGAGGTCGAAGATGCAGTTGACGGGATCCTCCGAGAGCTGGGTGTTGCCGTGATAAACCCTGAGGGTTCAGATTGGCCCCTGCTCCTGGCCGAAGCTCGTGCGCGTACCGGCTTGAAAATGCCGGATGCCATAATTATTGCCACCGCGGAAATTCTTGGCGCGCAAGTCGCGACTCTTGATAAGAGATTAGCGAAAGTGGCAGCTAAGGAAGGTCTGCTTTATGAACCTGATGGGGAGTGATTACGAGTTTTATCGGTACGTCATGGCTCTCTCGTGGGAGGAGTTGCTCCGGTAGATATTCACCTTCAAATAGCAACGCAATCACGTTGGCATCCGGGTGCCGATGGACAAGCGCCTGGTCGTACCACCCTGCACCCCGGCCCATTCGAGTGCCTGCATAATCAACTGCCAAGGCCGGGACGATTATTAACTCCGCATTAACCAAAACCTCGGGCGGTTGGAGGTTGCCTTCCAACGTTTTCCATCCTGGGCTCAACCCACCAGCCGGGACTAATAGTTTTGAGCCTCGACTTGCAAGGGCCAAATTGATCTCGGAAGTGTCCGGTTCTGTAGTCCAAGAAATATAAGACGCAACGGTCTTCGCATCAGCGAATATCGGATGGGAAATCAGGTTTGCCGCAATCTGCTCAGACTGAGTGTGCCGGTCAGTATTACTAAGCAACTTCCGCTGCTGTAAAACCGTTTGACGTAACATCTGCTTAACTTCCAGCATCTGGTCACCCACGATAATAATCCCCTTAAAACTGGGAGGCCTAGCTAGCGACAGAGGTGCAGTCTAGTGGCAGAGTTCGAACAAGTGCCTGAGTTTCAATCTAGTGGCAGAGGTTGCCGCTAAGCCCAGAGGTTCGAACTAGTGCCAGCGGCTCGAGAAATACAAGAAGCCCCTGGGAGTCACCAGGGGCTTCATCCCGTTCGGTTAGCGAGTTTGCTCTATGGCGGCTCCGGGAACGTCATACCGGTCAGCGTTCATAATCTTGACCCAGGCTTTGACAAAGTCCCGCACAAACTTCTCTTTAGCATCGTCCGAGGCATAAAACTCGGATTGAGCGCGGAGTACCGAGTTGGAACCAAAGACCAGGTCTGCCCGAGTGCCGTGATACTTAACCGCACCGGTGGCCCGGTCCACCCCGACAAACCGATCGGAATTACCCTGCACGCCAGCCTGAGCGCCATCAGTATCATGGCCTTCCCCGTCGCCGCCACCGTGAATCCCGGTGTGCAATGGGGTGTCGTGACGAGTGTACTTGTCATCATCGTGTGGAGCGTAGGCTGGGTCTTTGTCGCTGGCGCCTTCCGCATGCCACTCGTTATCCATAGATAAGAGGTTGACGAACCAACTATTGTCGAGCACGCCCACTTGGTTTTCGAATTGGCCCAGGTCAGACCCGTCGAAAGTAGCCCCTAGGGTGCGCAGACCAGCGACCAGAACGGTCATCTCCGGCATCCGCAAACCTAATAGCGAAGCCCGGTCAACCAGGGAGTACTCGGCTTTCAGCGGTGAGCGGCCAGACCAGTTACGGAAGCCATCGGCTAATGGCTCTAGCCACTGGAAACTGTCCACGTCAGTATCGGCCTGGGTGGCGTCAACGCGACCGGGCAAGAATGGCACCGTGATGTCCACCCCAGCCGCCTTGGCAGCTTGTTCAATCCCGACGCCACCCGCCAAAACAATCACATCAGCCAGCGAAGTGTTGAACTTGTCAGCTAGTCCCTGCAAAACTGGCAATACCTTGTTCAACTGAGCCGGGTTGTTTACCGGCCAAGACCGCTGGGGTTCCAGGGCGATGCGAGCGCCATTAGCCCCACCGCGGTGATCCGAAGAGCGGAAGGAAGAAGCCGAAGCCCAAGCGGTGGAAACCAGCTCCGGAATGGACAAGCCAGAACTCGCGATTGCCGCTTTTAAGTCGGCCAACTGCGTATCGGACAAAGCCGGGTGCGTGGCCGCAGGTAGCGGATCTTGCCAAGGTTCGGCTGCCGCAGGTTTCCAGCTACCGACTAAGCGGTTGAATGGTCCCATATCGCGGTGGAACAGTTTGTACCAAGCTTTGGCCGAAACTTCGGTGAAATAGGCAAAGTCATCTTTGAACCGGCGCGCGATTTTGTCGTAAATCGGGTCAGTGCGCAGCGCGATATCCGAGGTCAACATGTTGGGGGGAGTCTTGCCCTTTAAGTCAGCCGTCGGAGCCATGATGACTTCTTGGCCCTCTTTCGGCTGCCATTGCCAGGCGCCAGCTGGCGACTTAGTCAACTCCCAATCGTAACGATACAGCACCTCGAAATACTCGTTATCCCACTGAGTTGGGTTGTAGGTCCAGGTGACTTCCGGGCCGGAAGTGATGGCATCAACCCCATGCCCTGAGCCGAAGCTGGATTTCCAGCCCAAGCCTTGCTGCTCCATCGGGGCATCCTCGGGGTCAGGCCCAACGTACTTCTCCCCAGCGGCAGCGCCGTGTGTCTTACCGAAAGTGTGCCCGGACGCGCACAAGGCAACCGTTTCTTCATCGTTCATGCCCATCCGACCGAAAGTTTCCCGTAGGTCGTGGGCCGAACCCATCGGGTCGGGCACGCCACCGGGACCTTCGGGGTTCACGTAGATCAGACCCATTTGGGCGGCGGCAAGGGTCGGTTGCAATTTGCGAGATTTATCCCAGCGTTCCTCGGCCAACCACACCGTTTCGGGACCCCAGTACACGTCATCGTCCGGTTCCCACTCATCAGCGCGCCCGCCGCCAAAGCCGTGAACGGGCATGCCCATGTCTTTTTGCGCGACGATGCCAGTGAAGACCATCAGATCGGCCCAGCTCAGCGCCCGGCCATACTTCTTTTTGACTGGCCAAAGCAAGCGACGGGCCTTGTCCAGAGATTGGTTGTCCGGCCAAGCATCTAGCGGAGCGAACCGCTGTTGGCCACCCTCGGCGCCCCCTCGGCCATCTTGGGCTCGATAAGTACCAGCCGCGTGCCAGGCCATCCGAATAAAGAATGGGCCATAGTGGCCGTAATCAGCGGGCCACCAGTCCTTCGAATCCTTCATCACCGCCACGATGTCAGCCGCGACTTCATCGAGGTTCAACTTCTCAAACTCAGCCCGATAATTGAAATCGTCATCCTGCGGATTTGCTTCAGCCGGGTCGTGGTCCAGCATCTTCAGGTTTAATTGCTCCGGCCACCAGTTGCGGTTACCGCCACCCTCCGCAGGGGTGGGGAGGCGGTCGGGGCTGCCGTGGCCCATCGGGCTTTTCATCTCATCGCTCACGGCCCCAAAGGTATCGCAATGTGTCGGATTTCACGGCGAAATTCGCATCCGGCGTTGCGCGCATAAATTCCGATCCTATCCCGTTTCGGCCCTCGGATATCGGGTTAACGCGCGATAACCATTACCTCGGGAGAGGCAGTAACGATGCCGTTTACCTGAAGCGGAACCCAAAGTTCGGATTGTCTTAGGGGTTGGATAGGGTCGGCATCGTGAAGCTAACAAAGTACGGGCACGCATGTATTCGCCTGGATGCGGACGGCGCTGGGGTTGGTGCCATCGTGGTGGACCCAGGTATGTACACCGATGTGGCAGCAGCACTCGACGGTGCGGCACACATTTTAGTTACGCATGAGCACGCCGATCATGTGGACGGGCCCAAGGTTGCCGCTGCGCTAAAGGCCAATGGCGGGCTGACTTTGTGGGCGAATAATGAGGTGGTAGCCGCTTTGGGAGCTGCCGGAGCACCATCGGGCCAATTATCTGGCTTGACCCCTGGCGATTGGCTGAATATTCCAGGCTGGCAGGTGCGAGCTGGTGGCGGTTGGCATAAACCGATTCGCTCGGGGATGCCTCGATTCCATAATCTAACGTACACAATTAGTGCTGACGGAGGCACGGTTTACCACCCTGGGGATTCACTAGATTTGCCGTATGGATCAGTAGATGTACTCTGCGTTCCGATTTCCGGGCCGTGGTTAGCGTTAGGTGAGGCCATTGATTATGTTCACGATGCAGACGCGCGCTTGGCGGTTGCGATCCACGATAGCTTAAATACGGACATTGGCAGTCAGCTTTGGGAGTTCCGGTTAGAGGATCACTCGCTAGTTGGCCCTACGGAGTTCAGGCGCTTGAAAATTGGCGAAACGATCACAGTCAGCTAGTTGAATTACGGCTTTTTACGGCGAGAATTAGGGGATTAACTATGACGATGCAGCAGCAAATTGCTTCTACTTTAGGCGTGCAGTCAACTATTGATCCGGCAGCCGAGGTGGAGCGCCGGGTCAAGTTTTTAGCGGATTACCTGGTAAACACCGATGCCCGAGGCTATGTGCTGGGCATTTCCGGTGGCCAGGATTCCACTTTGGCGGGCCGCCTGTGCCAGATGGCGGTCGAGCAGGTCCGGCATATGAAAGAGCGCTACGGCGATGGCATCGGAGTTAATGAGCCGGTGTTTGTTGCGGTGGGTTTGCCTTATCGAGTGCAGGCCGATGCCGATGATGCCGCCGCCGCAATGGCTTTCATTAAGCCCGATAAAAGCTATACCGTAAACATCGAACCGGCAGTTAGCGGGGTTGAGCAGAGCTTGGCCGGGATATTTCCAGGCGGCCTCACAGATTTTAATCGGGGCAACGTCAAAGCCCGGATCAGGATGATCGAACAATATGCCATAGCCGGGGAACTTGGGCTGTTAGTGGTCGGCACCGACCACGCCGCCGAAGCGGTGACCGGTTTTTACACAAAGTTTGGTGACGGAGCCTGCGATATCACCCCGCTAGCTGGGCTTACCAAATCCCAGGGGCGGGAAATGCTGAAGTGCTTGGGGGCGCCAGATCGGCTCAGCCATAAAGTTCCCACCGCTGACTTGCTGGATGGTAAACCGGGCCAGACTGATGAGGCCGAATTGGGTCTCAGCTATGACACCATTGACAACTACCTCATGGGCCAACGCATCTCCCCGGATGATGCCAACTCAATCGAAAATAAATACACCCGGACGGAACATAAGCGCCGTTTGCCGGTGACTCCCGATGACAGTTGGTGGAAGTAGCAGGTTTTGTGCTAAGTTAGATGGGCAACGCGCAGTTACTTAACTGCGCAATATGCGCAAGTGGCACTCTGCTAGTCAGTTCGCCACCGGCGCAGCACGCGCAAGTGGCACTCTGCTAGTCAGTTCGCCACTTGTCCACTAGCGCAAGTGGCGAAATGGCAGACGCGCACGGTTCAGGTCCGTGTGCCCGAAAGGGCGTGGGGGTTCAACTCCCCCCTTGCGCACATATGGATGGAACTCCGACATCTGGACGAAAACGGCGGAGCAAGGGCCGAGCCGGGGGCCAGTTGCGGCAGGTCAGCGCCGAGCATCTTCAACGGCTGGCAACTATCCGAGAAGCCGTGGTGGTGCCTCCGATTTTGTACCCGGAAGACTTGCCGGTCAGTCAATTTAGAAACCAAATCGCCGCGGCAATTTCGGCCAACCAAGTTGTTATTGTGGCCGGGGAAACTGGGTCCGGGAAAACCACGCAGTTACCCAAGATTTTATTGGAGCTGGGCCGGGGCCGAGTTGGCCAAATTGGGCATACCCAACCACGCCGAATCGCGGCCCGATCAGTTGCTGAGCGAATTGCAGAAGAATTAGGTACACCGCTCGGTGATGTGGTCGGTTATCAAGTTCGCTTTACAGATCAATCCAGTGACCGGACCTTAGTCAAGGTAATGACCGATGGGGTTTTGCTCGCGAGTTTGCGCACAGACCCACAATTACGTGCGTATGACACGATAATCATAGATGAAGCGCATGAGCGTAGTCTAAATATAGATTACCTATTAGGTTATTTGGCAAAGTTACTGCCTTATCGTCCCGACTTAAAATTAATCATCACTTCGGCAACTATTGATTCTGAGAGATTTGCCGAGCATTTTTCACCAGCCAACTTAGCCAGGGTAGCCGGTGCGGAGCCGGTAGTTGTTGCGGCTTTACCCGATAAAGCCCCTGTGATTGAAGTGACGGGCCGTAATTTCCCGGTCGAAATCCGTTATCGGCCATTATTAGGCGAAAGCAAACTAACCGACGCTGAGAACGCTTCAACTAAGCGAAATGCAAACCGGAAGTCAAGTCAATCAGACCAAGACCGGGACTTGATGACCGGGATTTTGGATGCTTGTGATGAACTTATGGCGGAAGGCCCAGGCGACATTCTAGTTTTCCTTTCCGGGGAGCGGGAAATTCGCGATGCGGAAGATGCTTTAGTTGGGCATTTGGGACCATTAGCCCAAGATCCAAATATGTATGGTTCAGTGGAAGTGGTTCCGCTGTATTCCCGGTTATCTGCCGCAGAGCAACATCGAATTTTCGCCCCGCATGATCGGCGTAGAATTATTTTGGCAACAAATGTTGCTGAGACTTCATTGACTGTGCCCGGAATTCATTATGTAGTTGATGCCGGATTAGCGCGAATATCTCGGTATTCTAAAACCACAAAAGTGCAGCGGTTGCCGATCGAACCGATTTCACAAGCATCGGCAAATCAAAGGTCGGGCCGCTCCGGCCGGTTAGCAAATGGAATTGCCATTCGGTTGTATTCCGAAGAAGATTATGAAAACCGGGATGAATTTACTGAACCGGAGATTCTGCGAACTTCATTGGCTGCCGTAATACTGCAAATGTTAGCGGTTGGGGTGGTAACTGAACCAGATGAAATCGCCGACTTCCCCTTTGTGCAAACCCCGGACACCCGGGCCATACGAGACGGCGTGATGTTGCTGCGCGAACTGGGTGCTTTAGCGCTTCCTACCGACGATGCTATCGGGCAGCCAAAGCTGACGGAAATCGGGCAAAAGCTGGCTGCCTTACCGATGGACCCTCGCCTCGCCCGGATGGTGATCGCGGGTGACAAGGCCGGAGTGGGTTATGAAATCGCAGTCATTACCGCCGCACTTTCAATCCAAGACCCACGGGAACGCCCTACCGACCAGCGCGAATACGCTGACCAACTCCATGCGCGGTTCACCGACCCCACATCGGATTTCCTATCGTTGCTCAATTTATGGAATTATTTGCAACGGCAACAAAAGGAGTTATCTAGCTCTGCTTTCCGGCGGTTGTGCCGAAATGAATTTATCCATTATCTGCGGGTACGTGAGTGGCAGGATTTGGTTTCGCAAATTCGGAGTATGGCCGGGGAAATTGGGCTGAACACCAAGAAACCAAATGGGGAGGTGACTGACTCCGACGGCATACATCGAAGTCTGTTAACCGGGTTGCTATCTCAAATCGGGATGCAAGATTCCGGCGAGATTAAAGCATCATCGGTGGCTCACCTACGGGGTGAAGCGCGGGCGCGGGCACTGCGGCAAGCGGCTAAGAAAGCTCGGAATGACTATTTGGGTGCCCGGGGCACCAGATTCGCAATTTATCCAGGGTCGCCGGTTTCCAAGAAGCCGCCTGCCTGGGTGATGGCTGGCGAGTTGGTAGAAACTTCACGGCTATGGGCGCGGCAAGTGGCCCGGATTAACCCGGATTGGATCGAACCAATTGCCGCTCATTTGACTCGGCGCAGTTATAGCGACCCGCATTGGTCGCGGAAACGTGGCGCCGCTCTGGCAACTGAAAAGGTGATGCTCTATGGCTTGCCGATTGTGCCGGGGCGGAAAGTGCAGTACAGCAAAGTTGACCCGGAATCGGCGCGGGAAATGTTTATCCGACATGCCTTAGTGGCCGGGGAATGGAATGGAACTTATCACAAGTTCTATACCCATAACCAACAATTCCAAGCAGATCTAGATAAGTTAGCGGCTAGGTCTAGGCAGCGACAAGTTTCGTTATCGGAAGAAGACTTATTCAACTTTTACGATGCCCGATTGCCCACTGAAATCACCGGCACAGCCGAATTTGACCAGTGGTGGAAAAAGGCACGCCAGGCTAATCCTGGGTTATTGAATTTGACTGCAGCGGGGCTTGAGTCGCCGGAAGTTGATCATCAGGAGTATCCGGAGTACTGGCAACAAGGTGATTTAATACTGCCGCTCAGTTACGAATTAGCTCCCGGTACTGAATCGGACGGTATCACGGTTCACATTAACCAAAGGGATTTAGTCCGGGTAGAGAATGGTGGTTTTGATTGGTTAGTGCCGGGGATGCTGGATGACTTATGCATCGCGTATATCCGGGCTTTGCCTAAAGAATTGCGAGTGCAATTAGTTCCGGCTCCAGACAGTGGACGGCAAATTGCTAAATGGTTAGTTACTCATACTCCGGCTTGGACCGACATGGCTCGCGCTGGCGATATGGCTGACCCGTTCCCTAAGGCTTTCGGGGCAGCAGTCCGGGCATTGAAGGGGATATTAATTCCGCCCGCTGAATTCGGCCCAGGGCACCAAGATCGGTTACCGGAGCATCTTAAAGTGCGGTTCCAAGTAGAGCATGATGGGCAGGTATTGGGGACATCGTCCAACCTAGTGGAACTCCAGCATCGGCTCGCTACCCAAAAACCGGGTGCCACGGCGATAGCGGCCGCATTTAACAATGCCACGGTGCGGCAAGGGTCTAAGGCTGGGCAACTAATTATTGGGGTGGCTGGCACAAAGCCTGGGTCAGAGATTGGACCGGAGATTGGACTGGCCGCTGGGCCGGATGTTGGGCAAGGTGGAGATTCAGTATTAGTCGATAAGGCAGACTATGCCAATGGCGTGCGGAAATTATTGCTAGAACAAAATCAATTAGCAGATAACCGGATATCCACCAGATGGTCCGGTAAACAGGCCCTAGCTTTGGGGGCCAGCCCATACCAAACCACAAGTGAGTTAATTAAAGATTTGCAATACGCGGCTATTGCAGAATTAACCGACGGGGAACATGGCATCCCGAAAGCCGAAGATTTACACACAAAAGAGCAATTCGAAGCAGCCAGTAAAGTTATCCGGCAAAAACTAGAAGATACTACATATCGGATTGCCGGCGACGTAGCAGCCGCGCTAACAGCTTGGCGTGAGCTGGATAACGAGTTACGGCAGACAAAAGCTTTAGCCTTAATTGCCACTGCCAGTCAGATTAGGCAACACCAACAAGCATTAGTGTATCCAGGTTTTATTGTGAAAACCCCTCCAGGGCAAATCAGGCACTTAGTGAGATACCTGCAAGCCGCCCGGCATCGGTTAGAGAAGGCCGGGGTAAACGTTTCTCGCGACCAAGATTTGTCGAGGCGAGTGGAATCGGTAGCCGGGGAATTGGCTGCCGCACAGGCATTGACCAGCCCAGATGACCAACAGCGGTTGTCTCAACTGAACCAAGTTGCTTGGCTCATTGAAGAACTCCGGGTCAGCTATTTTGCCCAGCAACTTGGTACCACCGAACCAGTAAGCGAGCAAAGAATCCGCAAGGCCTTAAAGGCGGTCGAAACATAACTAGTTCGGAACGATTCGACACCCTGGCCTGGGTTGTTAGAAAAAGTGGCTGAGCCAACAACAGGTAGCTGGTACAGATTTAGCTAAATCGGCCAATTCCGGTAGGATAACAGGGTGAAGTACGGACTTGCGGCTCGAGTTGAGGATGTTGCCCTCAACGTTGCCCAAGGCTTTGTTCACCAAGTTTTCGACTGGCTCCCACGCATCGAGGCATACACCTCAATTGGCACCCCGCATCGGGTTAGGGCGTTATGCCGCACCCTGTTATCTCCGGCCGAAGAGTATCGCACCGAGCCATCGCCATCAATGCGTGGGTTTCGCAGCTATATCTGTTTACCATCTGATGGGGAACAAGTAGAAATACGGATTAAAAACCAACGCAAATTAGTCGTAACTGATCGCGGCGGATACATTAATGATGATTTCACGATGTTGGATCCGTTAACCCCTGGCTGGCACACCATACATTTCACTGCCACTCGCAGCGGCGCTACCGCTGAATCAAAAGTTTATATTGTTGACCCCAGGGTGAAAGTCGGAATTGTTAGCGATATTGACGATACCGCAATGGTGACGGTAGTGCCCAGGTTAGCATTGGCAGTGTGGAATACCCTGGGTGAGCGGGTAGGTAACCGGCAACCAGTTGCTGGGATGGCCGATTTATTCAATACCATTATTGAAGCTAACCCCGGCGCCCCAATTGTTTATTTGTCCAACGGGGCATGGAATACCGCTAAGAGTATTCAGCGGTTTTTACATAAGTGGGATTTCCCGGATGGGGCATTATTCTTAACTGATTTTGGCCCTACCGATACCGGTATTTTCCGGTCCGGTAAAGCCCATAAAATCCGGATGCTAAATTGGTTAATGGAAGAATTCCCCCACATCGGCTGGATTCTGGTTGGTGATGATGGGCAGTCCGACCCGGAGATTTACACTGAAATTGCCCGTGAGCATCCAGGGCGGGTTGCGGCTATCGGTATCCGCACGTTATCTCAAGTGGAGCGGATTATCTGGCTCACCAATACTCACCCAGCTCCAATTGGGGATCAAGAAGAAGTTGATGTCCCGTTCATCGAAGCCCCAAATGGGAACCAGTTGTTAGCGGAATTTCGGAATTTGGGCCTGTTACCAAATTCATAAAAAATGTACTAATGCGATAAAGCATAATAATTAAAGAAGTAAGTTTGTGAGTTCTGCGGGCAAAGTTGATAATGTTAACTTAAAGATAGCTAAGCGAATGCGGCTTTCGTTGTTACTATTATTTGGGTTATTCGGGGTATTTTCCACTTCCTGGGCGGGCCGGGCCCCATCGGTTCGGGAGACCCTCGGTTTATCCGTAGGTGCATTAGGCACTGCAATTGTGGTAGGTGCCATTGGCACGCTGATTTCGGTGAGCTTAACTGGCGTATTAGTTCCGAAATTAGGTTCCAGAAATTCGCTCATATTAGGTGCCGCCGGTGCCTGGGTCGGATTATCATTAACGGTTTTATCGTTATTCATCGCATCTGTTCCACTATTCGTGATCGGCATCTTAATAACCGGATTGGTAAATCCGTTCACCAATGTCACCTCGAATTTAGAGGGCGCGCACGTCGAGAAACTACTTAATACTCCGGTATTACCGCAATTACATGCTGCCTTTCCGATCGGCGCAGCTTTAGGGTCGGCGTTAGCGGCACTCACCGCCCGCCTCGGAATCCATGTCGGGATTCACCTGCTGGTCCTGACCGCGCTCGGCACCATCGCCCGGGCTTTGCTGATCCGCAGCGCCACCAGATTGGCCACCCCGCGCAGCACTGGCCCCATCAGTTTCAAAGTGCCGTTTCTCCATCGGAAAGAAAACGACCTTCCGGAATTATCCAAAAAGGAACATAGCGTCTCGGCTTGGCGGGAACGGCGCACCCTCATGCTCGGGGTGTTACTAATTGCGGCCACTATGTCCGAAGGTTCGGCTGCGAACTGGCTCAATCTCGCCGTGGTCGAGTCATTCCACAGCCCCGAAGAGTTCGGCGCTCTGGCATATGGCACTTTCGTGGTCGCGATGCTCACCATCCGGTTACTCGGCGCCGGACTGCTAAAGCGGTTTGGGCGGATTAAAGTGCTCTACACCTCCGGGGCATCGGCGATCTTGGGCTTACTGCTCTTCGCTATCGCCCCAACTTTGCCGTTAGCGTGGGTTGGCATCGTACTTTGGGGTTTGGGCGCGGCGATGAACTGGCCAACTGTGATGGGTGCCGCCGCCGACGATCCGGCCCGCGCCGCCGCGCGCGTGGCAGTCACCAGTTCCTTTAGCTCGTTCGCCTTATTGGTTGCTCCGCCGCTGCTGGGCATGCTGGGCGACATTTGGGGTTTGCGTTACGCGCTGATGCTGATTCTCATCCCAATGGTAATAGCGCTATTTATGACCAAAGCCGCCCGTCCGCTTTAACGTTCGCACGGCAAAATAGCCGCCCGCCGTAATGACCGTCCGCTTACAACAACGCCCGCCCACTAGCGCGTTACAGATCGATGCCGCGCGCGACGCGGACCAATTCGTCCGTGATCGCCTTCACCGCCGGGGTAGGTTCACGCCGGTTGGCCCGATGCCGCACGTAAAGCCGGCGGGCGCCTAAACCGGTGAGCCGCACTACCTGGACTTTCTCCCGGTTGGGGATGCCCTGCAACGCCAAAGCCGGTAGCAATGCCGCACCTTGGCCAGCTTCAACCAAAGCCAAAGCGGTAGCGAAGTCGTAAGTGACATGGCGCGTCGAAATTTGCACGCCGAGCGAGCGGGCTAGCCGCTTGACTGCCCGGTCGGCAGCAGTGTTTTCGACCCCGGAGATGAACCGCAGATGAGCCAGATCTGACAGCCGCTCCGGCACGGGGGTACCCATCGGCACGATGACTCGCCAGGGTTCATCCAGCAATGGCACTTCGGAGATGCCCCGAGGCACCGAAACCTCCACTTCGGCATCGCGCTCGCCCACCAGCAAGTCCAAGTCGCCGGTGCGTAACATCCCGGCTTGCTCCACGGGGTCGCCGTCAATGATGTCAATGTCAAGCGCTGGGTAACGAGCCGCCAGCGGAGCCAGCGCGGGCGCCACGATCCACCGGATCGAAGTTTGGAAAGCGCCGATCTTGACCTGGCCGCTTACCCCGTCACCGAGGGCCGCGATAGCTTGGCGGGCACCGACTAGTTCGGCTTCGATGCGTTCCGCCGCGTCCACTAATACCCGGCCGGCTGGCGTCAAATGTACGCCACGAGGGGTGCGTTCTAATACGGGATATCCCTCTTCCGCTTCTAACCTCGCTATTTGTTGGGAGACCGCAGAGGGCGTAATGCCTAGTAGATCGCCTGCAGCTAGGATTCCGCCCGCCCGATGGACGGCTAAGAGGAACTGAAGGCGACGAGGATCGGATGGCATGTAGTAATACTACATGGTGGGTGTAAAATAATTCGCTTGCGCTTCACTCGGCGAGTCTGGCATACTAGGAGCTACCCACAAAACCCCCAATTTTTGCCGATGCTGCGCTGCGGTTTTCACGTAGATAACAGCTAGGTAACCCTATTAAAAAGAAGTATGGAGCGAGAGTTCAAGTGTTAGTCAATGTCATTACTGCATTCGGGTGGGTCGGAGCCGCTGCAGGTCTTACCGCTTACATGATGGTAAGCCGTGGTAAATGGATTGCCGCTTCTCTTGCATTTCAGCTTACTAATGTCATCGCCGCCGGCTTGATGTCAGCAGTAGCCGTGGTTAATGGCGTTTGGCCTTCCGCAGCCGCCAACATGGCCTGGATCGGCATCGGGGTCATCACTATCCACAAGATTTTGAAAGAGCGCGACTTCTCCCTGCGGAAGACGGCCATCAAAGGTATCGAACGTTCACTGCGCGCAATTGAGGTTAGCTCGGCCGCTGCGAACTCTTGGTCCACCGTTGGTGGCCAGGGCGGCTCGTTCGGTTATGGCTCCCACTCGCGCTTAGCCGGCTAAACTTTCCGCTAGGCTGACCCTCATGGAGTGGCAGCCAGATGTGCTACCGGGGTTCGAGCAGCTAGAACTGCAGCTAACCGCCGACGATGAAGGCCCAGTGGTGGCAACTTTGGTCCGCCGGGCGCCTACCGCCACCCCAAAGCAACTTATTGACAAATTACCCGAATCCGCACCGGAATCCGCTTTTGCAACTGAAGCTAAAGCAGATATCGGTGCGGATGTGCTTTACATTCACGGCTGGGTTGACTATTTCCACCAAAAACACCTAGCAGCCTATTTCGAGTCGCACGGGTTCCGGTTCTATGCCCTAGATTTGCGCAAATATGGCAGGTCAATCCGAGAATGGCAGACACCCGGTTTTACCGATTCCCTAACTCTGTACGATGAGGATATAAATGCGGCTTTGGCTGCGATCGGACATTCCCCAACCGGATTGGACGATGCCGTCGAGGCTGAAGCTGTACCCAGCCGGGATGAAACTGAGTCAACCCTGTCTGGCATAATTCCCCAAGTACCGCCCGGCATTATCCGCACCATCATCGAATCGGCCCGGTCGGGGTATTCCGAAGCGGCGGCCACCAAACCAGCCCCGTCCCCATCGTCGGAATACGATGACCGACCGGTCGCGGAACCAGCTACTACCAGTAATCGGCGGCGGCTTGTGTTGATGGGCCACTCCACCGGCGGGCTGATCGCCTCCCTCTGGGCACACTTCAACCCCGGCCGGGCCGATGCCCTAGTATTAAATTCGCCCTGGTTGGAATTCCAGACCGGCAACTTTGGCCGCCGTGCCTTAGAGGGGCCAGTCAAAGCCCAAGCCCGGATTGCGCCTATGTCGCACCTGGTTAACCCGGACCAGGGTTTTTATGTCAAGTCAATTTCCAACCAGTTTGATGGGGAATGGGAGATAAATCCGGACTGGAAACCGGTGGTGATGTGGCCGCCAACCGCAGCCTGGATGGCTGCGATATTCCGGGCGCAAGACCGGGTCTCCTTAGGGTTGGATTTGAACATCCCGGTATTAGTACTGCTCAGCGCTAAATCAACCCTGCCGCTCCGCTGGACCCCCGAGTTGCTGGAAACCGACCAAGTCATCACTGTGGACGATGTGATGGCGCGCGCGCCCAGCTTGGGAAATGTGGTGACCACCGTGCGCCTAGACGGCGCATTGCACGATGTCACCCTCTCCACAGCCGAGGTTCGGGCCAAGCTTTGGCAAGAGTTGACTCGTTGGCTTAACGCTTATCTACCTGGCTGAGGCTATATACCCACGCTGACCTTATTTACCAGCCTGAGACTCAAGTTGCTGCCGAACATAATCCACCACGCCGGGCACCGCCGCTTGGAGCTCGGCTAAACAGTTTTCAAATTCGCCCATCCCGCCGTACCACGGGTCGTCCACATCAAGCCGAGAGTCAGCAAACACAAAATCATCAAGCACAGATTTCCCGGCCACATCGGGCATCCCGGAATTCAATATTGGGTCGAACCACCGCATCATCTTTATGTCCGGGTTCAAATTCTGCGCGGCGGCTAAACGGCGCAGGGAGCGGGCGTGATTGGCAGTCATCGGGATCAGCAAATCAGTCTCAGCCAGGTCGGTACCCGTGATTTGCCGGGCTCGATGCGCCGGTTTAGCGGCGATGCCATGTGCAGCCAGCACCCGTACTGCCCGCCGATCCATCGGGTGGCCGGCTTCTTCATCACTAATGCCAGTTGAATCAACGATGACATCGAGGCCAGCTTGGTTGAATGCCGACTGGAGCAACACTTCCGCCATCGGCGAGCGGCAGATATTGCCAGTACAAACCGTCATCACTCGAAACGCCACAGCAGCGATTCTAAGCAATTATCTGGCTGGTATGCTGCGCACAGGCACGCAAATGGGCTAAGTTATCCACAGCCTGCCCGATGCCAGCTTTGACTTACCGTCCAACCCCTGGCAGGGTCAAACGCATGGTTAAACCTAAAAAAACTAATCCGCCAAAAACGCTGAACCGGCGGCTGCTAACCGCTCGGTTATACATATGGCAATGGCGATTTGCCCTAATTGCGCTCGCGGCTGGCATTGCGGCTACCGGAGTCATCCAAACGCTGGCCCCACCCCCGCCCCCGCAACTCAGTGTCATATTTGCGGCTCGTAATTTGCCGGTCGGCACCATGCTCACCGCCGATGATGTGCGCGAAGTTGCCCTCCCGGCCAAATACGCCGCCGGATTAGTTAGCGATAAAAACGAGATTCTTGGCCGGGTCACGATCACCGGCCTATCCGCTGACTCGCCAATTTGGCGGTCTGGAGTTTCCAATCCCGACCTGGGCGGAGTGGCACCGCCCGGAACGGTGGTGGTGCCGTTGCGGTTGGATGCCGTCACTACCTCAGTGCTAATGCCGGGCGATAAAGTGGACTTGGTATCGGTAACCAATGAAAACCCAATAGTGCTGGCCCAAAACGCCTTGGTACTCCCAGCGCGGTTGGAGACTACGGCGGCATCTGGCGGTCTATTTTCGGTGGGTACCAATACTATTCCGGTCACCTTGGTAGCGGTCAAGCCGGCTGAGGCGCCGCAAGTGGCGAGTATGGCACACCAAAATCAGATTACCGCAATCCTGATTCCGTAACTAAGGTTTTAAGTAGAAGCCGGTTTAGCTGCCGGTTTGCTGGTGGAACCAGAAGTTTTGGTAGTGCTCGATTTATCCGACTTCGCCGACAGGGACGAGCTGGACCCACTGCGCGAGTCGGTGCGGTAGAACCCGGAGCCTTTAAAGGTCACTCCCACGCTGCCGTATTGCTTGCGCAACTGCCCACCACATTCCGGGCAAACGGTGAGGGCATCGTCGGAGAACGCCTGGCGAATGTCAAACGAGTGCCCGCAATCCGAGCAGCGGTAAGCGTAGGTGGGCACTAGCTACTTATACCACAGTATCAAGGGCTGGAATAACGGTAGCCATTGTGCGGTTGGTTACCGTGAACCAGGTTTGCGCGGTCGGGGTAAAACGTGATTTAAGACGGCCTGGATGAATTTGTTGGCGAGTAACTGCCAAAATGGGGAATAAACGGGTAGCCTCAGAACCGTGTCAGAAGTTGTACCAGCCGTCGGGGTGCCGTCAGAGGGATCGGGGCCCATTGCGGTTGCAGTCATGCCTGCCGATGTGGAGCAGGCGCGCGCGGTTGCTAAGCCACGCCGATGGAAGCTGTTCGCCATTATCGCAGCCATTTTGGCAGTGGTATTAGTTGCCGCTGGTCTGAGTGTCGCCCATATATTACGGCGCCCGATGCCACGCGGCGGAGACAACCTGGCCATCCCCGGACTGATCGCGCCGGTGCGCGTCACGATGGATGAACGAGGCGTGCCGCGTATTTATGCTGACCACACTACTGACTTGTTCCGCGCCCAAGGCTACTTGGACGCCAGCGAACGCTTTTTCCAAATGGATTATCGGCGCCACGTCGCCAATGGCACCTTGGCCGAGTTCATCGGGGGCTCGGAAATGGCCCTCGCCTCCGATTTAGTGGTACGCACGATGAATTGGGGTGCGGTAGTTGACCAGGAATGGGCACAACTGGACCCCGAGACCCGGTCAATCCTGGAAGCCTACGCGGATGGGATCAACGCGTATCTGAGCACCCGGTCGCCCGATGAGGTTTCGCTGGAATACACCGCGCTGCGGGGCGATTTCGGCTCGGTCAGCATCCGGCCTTGGACGCCCACCGACTCGCTGGCCTGGTTAAAGGTGATCGCTTGGGAAATGCGATCAAATTTCGACGAGGAACTCGACCGCACATTGGCCTACTCGCAACTGCAAACTATCGAGGCAGTAAACCGGCTATTCCCGCCCTTCTCCGCCAGCGGCAACCAACCGATTTTGCAGTCAGATGACGTGGTCAACGCGCCCAGCCCGCATCTGCCGGTGACTGGTGAGAAATATGGGACCGGCGAATTGTCAGCGGGTGCGACCGAGGAACTTTCTGTGACCGAATTTTTGGACGGGACGCTAACCTCCCAACCAATTCCAGCCTGGCTCAGCACTGCCGATGCAGTGGCATCGCTCAGCAATACTCAGATCGCGTTTTCCAGCATCCCCCGGTTAATCACCGGCAATGGGGCTACCGGGTCCAACTCTTGGGTGGTGTCCGGGCGATATACCGAGTCGGGTCTGCCAATCGTAGCTAACGATCCGCACATGGCTTTGACGGTGCCGTCAGTGTTTTCCCAAGTGGGCCTATTCTGCAACACGGTTTCTGCGGACTGCCCGTTCAACGTGACCGGGTTCTCGCTCGCCGGTTTCCCAGGAGTCTATGTGGGCCACAATGGCCACTTGGCCTGGGGCTTAACCAACCTCCGGGCCGATACCACCGACCTGTTTGTGGAGCGGGTCTTCGATGACCAGGTCAACCTGGATGGGGAATGGCAACCGATGGATCTGCGCGAAGACGTGATCCAGGTAGCAGGTGATGGGGCAGCAGTCCCAATCACCATCCGAAGCATCAATGGCCGTCCGCTGCTTTCCGACATTTACGATATGGGAGCAGTGGCAGCCGTCCCGATTTCCGGGCCGGAGTATGGCGATTTTGGCGTCTCTTTGGCCTGGTCCGGTTTGGAGCCGGGTAATACCGCTGCCGGGCTCTTGGCTCTGAACCGCGCTACCAATGCGGAAGAGGTCGCGGCTGCGGCAGCACAAATCACTGCCCCCACCTTGGCTGTCGTGTTTGGCACAGTTGACGGGGACATCGGTTTCCAATCAGCCGGGTTAATCCCGGTACGGGCCGAGTTGGTTGCCGACCCTGAGGATGATGAGGCACCCGATACGATTATTGACTTACCCACCGATGGCACTTGGCCCCAAGACGGCCGCAGCAGCGCCAACTTCTGGCAAGGTTGGGTACCGGCAGCCGAGATGCCGCGTGCGCTTAACCCGGAATCCGGATATATCGTGGCGGCTAATCAACCCATCGTGAAAGCTGGGTTTGGGCCGTATCTCGGTTCTGATTTCGATTATGGTTTCCGTGCGGCTCGGATTAGCACTCTGCTTAAAAAGTTCATGGACAACGGCTTACCCATCACGGTGGCCGACACAGCCGCAATCCAATTCGATGACCGCAGCCCGGCCGCTGCCAAGATCGTGCCGATTTTGAGTGGCATCCATCTGGACTCTGATTGGGTGGCTTCAGGCCAAGAACTGCTAACCGACTGGGATTACCAGATGGATAGTGGTAGTGCCCCGGCGGCCTACTTCGCCTCAGCCTGGAATCATATTTTGCAGGCGACTTTCTGGGATGAACTGCCGGAAAGCGCCCGGCCAGATGGCACGAGCCGCTGGTTGGTAGTGCTCGGCCAAATGCTCAACGACCCGCACAATGTTTTCTGGGACGACCGTTCTACCTTGGATGTTACGGAATCCCGCGATGAAATTCTGCGGATGGCCATGTTAGATGCTCGCAACGAGCTGACTACCAGGGTCTCTAGCAACACCTCGGATTGGCACTGGGGCGCCTTGCATCAACTGCGGCTCACCAGCCCGGTGTTGGGGGTTGATTCCCGGCCGCGGGTAATGCGCTGGTTGGCTAACCCCGCCGCCGTGCAAACTTCCGGGTCCACGCTATCCGTCAATAGCACTGCCTGGCCTGCTCGCATCGGAGAAATGGGCGTAATGAACGGCCCAGCTTTCCGAGTAGTAATGGATTTGGGCAATTTAGATGGTTCCACCTGGGTTAATGTGCCGGGCAACTCCGGTCACATCCGGGCTAGGCATTTTGATGATCAACTCCAAGCTTGGAATAAAGGTGGGCAGTATCCGTTCCGGTTCCCAACGGACATTGACAATGACCCACAAGGTCAGACCCCGTTTATGACCTTCACCCCCAACTAGGCTCAGCGCTTTCATCGTGCCGTGAGAAAGAGACTGCGGGCCAACAACTTTTGGCCAGTGACGCTGCGCGAAGAAACTCCGCAGGGCCTTGTGCGTTTGCGGCCTCTAGTTGTGAGTGATGAAGTGGCTTGGGGCGATGTGCGGCGGCGCAATCATAATTGGCTCTCCCCTTGGGAGGCGTCAAATCCAGGGCGGAAAGCTGGATCACCTAATTTCCGTCAATTCATCGCCCTACTTGATCAGCAGGCCAAAGAGGGCACTTCGATCCCTTGGGGGATTGAGTTTAACGGTCAATTGGTTGGTCAAATTACCGTTTCTTCAATCACTTATGGCTCTTTGTGTTCAGCAACTATCGGGTATTGGATTTCCCAATCGGCGGCTGGGAAAGGCATTATGCCCACTGCTGTGGCACTCGCCACCGACTATTGTTTTTGGGCGCGCTCTTTGCATCGGGTGGAAATTAATATTCGGCCCGATAATCAGCGCAGTTTACGAGTAGTAGAAAAACTTGGTTTCCGTGATGAAGGCGTTCGGGAAAACTATTTGCACATTAATGGCAATTGGAGTGATCATCGGACATTCGCGTTAGTGGTTGATGATGTGCCCGGCGGTTTGCTGACGCGGTGGCGGGCTATTCAAAATAACCCCGTTGCAAAATAGACTCTAAGTGTAAAACACGCCGATGTAATTTACCCGGATCGAGCGAAATCGGGCATATCTTTTTGCTTGTGGTCTATGCGGGCGGGTTGGTTGACCAAGCCAGCCTGACCCCGTCAGTGGCCGGGTTGGTTGTAGTGGGCCTGTTGTTGCTGGCCTTGGCGCTGTTGGTGCCGGGGTTTGTGCAACACCGAAAAACCATTAGCAATCTGAGCGAGAGTTGCGAACTTTCGCGAGAGGCGCATGTGGTTACCACTAAAACCCCAGGTCACGGCGGCCCGGTGATCGAGCCGCGCTCGTTAGGCCAACCCAAAGTGGTACTGCGAGCTGGTTGCGTGCCGGGTTGCCGCCCGGACAAAACTCCCGCTAACCCCCAACTTAAGGAGCCGACAATGCCGAAACTATTTGGGGGAAACCGCAGCAAGCAAGTAAAGGCGGCATCTATCGCAAAGCCAAGTCATCCGGTTGGCGTCGGCAACCCGGCCGCTCGGGCAGCCTATCTGAAGCTACGCGCCGCGCGGGCGCATAAGCGGCTCATCTTGACTTTAGTGTTACTCGCTTTCACGGCTGATCTGTGGGGTGCTCGGCTCATCCCAACTTTCTGGTATCCCTGGTGGTACGGAGTTATCCCCACCGCATTGCTACTAGCCGTTTTGATAGCAGGCCGGATGGCAGCCAGGGCGGCGCACGCTAATGACCTGCGGTATTCCAGTGCGCAACGCACCAGTCAACGGCGAAACAGTTCCAGCCGACTAAGCGGTTCCAACGGACTAAGCGGTTCCAGCCAACCAGTTTTCGCCTCGGTAGTAATGGACGATGCAGACGCAGAAGTTTACCAACAGTTTGAGGAGATAGCTGTTCCAATTTATGATGAGCCGGTTTTTGTCAATGACCAAGTACGGTTGCCAGTGCCCGCCACTCAGTTAATCCCGGAAGCGGATCAGCGGTTGGCCGTGTTGAACAATCTGAAAGACGACCCCGAAGTTGAGACAAGTTGGTCACTGGGCACCCCACAAGTTCCGGTGGCTCGGTCTCGTCGGCGGAAAGCCGAGCGGTTTGAGGTGGCTTGCTAACCGGCAGCCACGCTGGCTGCGATCTGGTAGGCGCAGCCGTTTTCCAGGGTATGAACCGTTAAGGGGCCGGCTACCGCATCGGGCATACTGGTAATTGCGGCAAATGCGATGGGGCCAAGTTCATGGTGATTGGCCGCCGAGGTGATTCGGCCTAGTTTTGTTTCGCCTGTGTACACGCCATCCCCGCTGAGTGGCAGTACGTTATCGGTGCCGTCTAGGTGGAGAAAGACGATGTGCTCATCTGCTGCGGCGGTATCGGCGGGGCCGGGTTGACCAGCCGCGATTCGGATCGCATCGTGCGCCCACTGCCCGATGCGGCAGGGAGTTTCGCCCGCAGCTAGCGCAGCTTCTAGCGCGCGTTGTTCTCCAAAGGGGTCGCCATAGTGCAGGGCTGGATTCACGGTTTAAGCTACCGGGCTAACGTTGCCCAGCAAATAGTTTGTAAATGATGAACCCAGCAATCGCCGCGATGGTGAGGGTCGCCGCCACCAGCAGCAGAGTGAAAAATAACTCGAGGCCATCGTACATACAAATACCTTATCGGTTAGTAGCTAAGTTTTGTCTTAGTCAACTGGTTTAATGATGCCATGAGTGACCTGTTTTTGACCAAAGCCGAAAACCCGGTCACGGACCGTCCCATCAAAGTCGGCCTACTGGGGTCCGGCTTCCGCGCTCGCACCATCCTGCGGGTGATGAGCGCCCTGCCCCAATGGTTCACTGTGGTGGGCGTAGCGGCGCGCAATGCAGATGATCGCAGCCTGCTAGCTAGTTTTGGTTTCCCGGCCTACACCACAGTGGAACACCTGGTTACCCACGGAGCGCCGGATTTTGTGGTCTGCACCATCCCGGACGGGGAGGCCCGGCCATACCTCACCGAATTGGCCGCACTGCATATCCCGGTTTTAATGGAAACTCCGCCCGCCGGTTCTTTGGATGATTTGCTCGCCCTTTACCAGTTGGTGCAGGCCGGTGCGGACATCCAAGTGGGCGAGCAGTATCACCTAGAACCGCTGGTCAGCGCCCAACTAGCGGTGGCCGCCTCGGACATGCTCGGCGAGGTTACCGAAGCTCAAGTTTCCATTGCCCACGATTACCACGGGATTTCGGTGTTGCGCCGGGCGTTGGGAGCGGGGTTTGCCGAGCCGTTAATCACTGCTCGGCAAGATGCACGCCAGATATTCCCTAGCCCCACCCGGTATAGGGACCCGGAAACTCTGGACTTGGCCCCCACTACGCGGACCATCGCCTGGTTTGATTATGACTCGGAATCCGGTTTACCAACGGCGGGCTCCGGGCAGCCTCGCGGCTCCAAGCTGGGAATTTACGATTTTGACGATTCCCAATACCGCAGTTGGGTCCGCTCCCCATCCTTAGTGATCCGGGGTCCGCTCGGCGAATTGCGCGACGACATCGTACGGTTGGTGGCCATCACGGCTGGGGACCATTCCACTCCAGCGGACGATGCCGACCAGGTCAGCGCTGCGGCACACGGGGCGGTGGCCACGCCAATGGCGGCTCACTTGGAACGCATCTCAGCCGGAGGTGCCGGTTCGCATGAAGGTCTATTCTTGCGCGGTTACCAAGTCTTTGGCGAATGGGTGTATTACAACGTGTTCCTGCCCGCCCGCCTCGCCGATGAGGAATTGGCCATCGCGACGATGCTGGCGCGGATGGGGGGGCACGTGTTGAACGGGACGCCCGGCCCCTACTCGTTTGCCGAGGCCGCCCAAGACCAATACCTCTCCCTGGTGATGAAAGAGGCCGCTCGCACCGGCAAATCAATCAGGGCAGTGCGCCAACCCTGGGCCGGTTAACGCTTCCCGAATAACTTAGCTAGGAAACCTCCGGCACCTGAACTGTTCGCAGCCCCCGGCGCCGGGACGTGGCGAAGTACCGCTAAAGCTCCGCCCAGGGAGGCCCGCAGTTGTTGATTATCTGCTTGGGGTAAAACAGTGCGCTCTATCTCATCCAGCAGCGGACCCGGCAGATGCACTTTGGCCTTCTGAGCATGGCCTAATAACAGGTCAACTGCGGCGGCGGTTTGGCCTTGGTTGCCCAGCTCGCGCGCTTTACCTCGAATCTGAATCGGCAGCGCAGCCCCCGATGGCCCAGCTTCCGAACCCCATTCACCGCCCCGGCCACCCAGGGCAGAGTTAAGTTTGGCCAAAGTCAGTTGTGCGGCATCCAACGGCATCGTCCTAGTTTAGCGCGATGTTGAGCGAGCCATGAATCGGCAGGCCACCGCGCCGCTACGATGGCGAAGTATGGGCGATGCCGACCGTTTGAGCTGGGACTATTCGGATCAAATTGCGGAACTGGTGCGCGCTGGGCTTTCCGAACCGGAAGCGCGGTTGGTAGCCGAGCACCGGCTGGCTCAGGTTCCGGCTTCGAGTGCTTCACCAAAACACTTGAACGCATCACCACAGCACCTGTTGGAACCGGTAGCAGCAGCGCAGAGTCAACCGAAATGGGTTTCGTTGGCGGTGGCGCTTGGTTTAGCTTTGGTATCCGGGTTGCTCGTCCGCTTGATATTCAACCAGTTGCTACGCGGGGAAGTACGCATTGGCGAAGAGGCGATGATTGCCAATTTATTTTTCGCCACTCTCCCATTAATTGGAATTTATTTCGCCTGGATGCGGCGAATCCCTTGGAAAGCCACTTGGTGGGCCATTGCGGCTGTTGCGCTTCTGGCGCTCGCAGTGAATTTGTATCCTTTATTGCCCGGTTATCAGACGGTTAATAATTATATGACCGGCGAAGCCCAGGCTCAGACCGGGGTACTAACTGCCCTCCACTTGCCGGTAGTTTTATGGCTGTTAGTGGGAGCGGTTTTCGCGGCAACTTCAGGTTGGCATTCCAATGCTGGGCGGTTGGATTTCATTCGGTTTACTGGAGAATGGGTAGTTTTCCTAATTCTTACCTGGCTTGTGGGCGGAGCGATAACTGGCATCGTTATTGCGGCGGTAAACATTGCTGGGATCAATTGGTGGGCTAATGACGGCTTTATTTCAATTATCGCCACGCTAGTTCCAATTTGGTTATTCTTATCGGTCTGGTTAGCTGAACAGACCCGCACCATAGTTACCCGCGTGCTTTCTATTTTGACCTGGGTGTTCACCCCCTTAATGACCTTGGCCTTAATAATTGTATTTTGGGTGTTAGCCAGTTCCGGATCGCTTATCCGAGCCGATCGAGATTTATTAATTTTGCTTGATGGGGTATTAGTATTGGTACTCGCTTTGGCGCTCTATTCCATATCCGCCCGCAACCCCGCAGACCCACCACAAACTTTCGATTGGCTGCAATTCGTTATGATCGCTTTGGCGGTTTTGATGAATCTGTTTGCCTTAATTTGGATGTTTGTCCGCTTGGCAGAATTCGGTTGGACCGCTAACCGGGCAGCAGCGCTTGGGCTTAACCTGGTATTAATGGGTAACTTGGTTTGGACTGCTTGGTTGTTATTGAAATTCCTACGGTCGAATTTGGCCTTTGCCCGGATAATTAAATGGCAAACTAGTTATTTGCCTATTTATGCCATTTGGGCTGGCCTTGTGGTGCTGGTTTTCCCACTGATTTTTAGCGTTCGCTGGTAAAAGTGGCCTGCGCGAAATCCCTGGGCTGCGAAATCCCTGGGCGGCGGTAATACTAGGCGGCGGTAACCAGGTCCAACTTCGACTTAGCCGCATCGTCCGGTTGCGCCGGGATAGCAAGCGTGGGAGGTTTGATGATGTTATCTTGCTCCCCACGTTCTTTGCGGAGCAAGCCGCGCCGGAAGTAGAACCAAGAGGGGATTAGCACTGCGGTGGCAGACGCCCAGGCCAACGGTCCGGCCAGGACGGCTGCGGTGAACCCGAAAGTGCCGACCAGGAAGATGCCAGCCAGGGAGCGCATGGATAATTCCAGGACTGACCCGATGGTGGGGATTAACGTATTGCCAAGGCCTTGAATAGAACCGCGCAAAATCATTTTTAGGGCGAGTATCCAATAAGTGAAGCCGTTAATTCGTAAGAAAGTTACGGCTAAGGTATGTACGGCCGGAGCATCATTCACTACAAATAGCGAAACTAAATAATCGGCAAATATCATAATTAAGATGCCGCTGATTATCGAGAATACGACTGAGGCGAGTACCATGCGGGAAACGCCGACGCGAATTCGGGTCCACTCTTTAGCGCCTCGGTTTTGTGCGACATAAGTGACAATGGCGATCGCGAACGAGAAAATAGCCGTGGTAGCTAATTGTTCTACTCGCACACCTGCGGTAAAGGCCGCTACGGCATCGGTCCCTAACCCGTTAATTGCCATTTGCAAGACCACGGCACCAACCGCGATAACCGACACTTGCAAACCCATCGGGATGCCTAACCGTGCTGCCGGCTTAATTGCTTTGATTCCAGCGCGCCATTCGGCCCGGCTTGGCACTACATCAGGAATCTTTACTTTGACGTAAATTATGCCAGCTAGTGAAGCCCCACCTTGGGCAATAATCGTAGTCACCGCTGCGCCAATTAAGCCCCAATGGAATACCCCAACAAATACCACCACTAATACGGCGTTAAGAATAGATGCTGCAATTAAAAACATCAGGGGTGATTTGGAATCACCAACCGCCCTAATCGCCGCAGATAAATAGTTAGCTGCCACAGCAGTAACGGCGCCGCCAAAGGTAATAGCTAAATAAACCCAAGCACCTTCGAAAATCTCAGGGGGTGTGCCGAGCAATCGTAATAATGGCCGACCTAGGCCCACGCCAAATGCGGTAATGAAAGCGGCAATTCCGATCGCCACATAGGTGCCGCCCGCTACGGCCACGCGGGTGGCTACCAGGTCGCGGGCGCCGAAGGCTTTGGAAATCGGGATTGCCAAACCAGAAGAGGAGCCCCACACCATGCCCATTAGCAAGAAGATTAACGATCCGCCCGCGCCCACGGCAGCGAGGCCTTCAATGCCGAGGAGTTGGCCCACCACAATCGCATCAGTAAATTGGTATGCCTGCTGGAAGAGGTTCCCGAGCAGTAGTGGCACTGAGAACATCATCAGCAAGCGGACCGGCGAGCCGGTTGTCAAGTTTTTCAAGTGGGATCGGGCCTTCATCGAATCGTTTCGTAGTTCACAATTTTACGGAATTTGGCGCGAAAGATTCACAAACTTGTCGCTGATGTTAGCTAGATTGGCCGATTTAGTTCGGCCTGATTCAACTGTTTGCCTGATTTAGTAAAACTAATTAAATGATTGCGTCCGCTAACCGGTAAGTGCCCTAACAATCTAAACGGCTCGGCGGGCAGTGGCCCGATATAGTTCGCGCGGCGAAAATGAAACATTCTGGCTGGCCGAGATAGTCACAAAGGGACTAGCGCCTTGGCTGGGTTGAGCAAATTCGATCACCCAGGTCAATTCAAATACCGTGGGCAGCAAAGCGCCGCGAATTTCTAGCGTGGTAGGCGAAGTCCAGGCGTAGCTGGCCGCAAATTGAGTTTGCTTATCAAGTTTCCTCAGGTCGGGGCGGGGCTGCTGGCGAACTAAACGGTCGTCGCCAAGGTGCCAGTTACCAAATTCGGCCACAAATTGCGTGGGAGCAGTAAGGAGGTTGATATCAGATGGCCCAGTCGGCGGCAGGGAAGCGGCCAGCGCATTTGGCCCAATCTGACGCACACAAAACTCGGCTCCGGCCAACGCATCGGGCACGTCATCTTCAAAGCGATACCAGATGCCGTCAACGTTCAGACTCTCCGGGCCGGTGGGCTCCCCTTGGGGCGTGGGCGTTTTTAGTCCGGTAACAATTAGTGGCTGCCCAGGTTCAGTGGTCGCTTTGGCCGCAGATGAATTATCGAAAGCCTCCGATAAGTTATCCCACACAATTTGAATTAGCGCCTTTAAATCATTGGAAGCAGCAGTAATCACGATGACGGATTTATACTTGGGCCAAATAATGACAAATTGCCCAAATGCCCCATCGGCCCGCACCGCGTCAAAACGGCATTTCCACATCTGGAAGCCGTAACCTTGGGCCCAGTCGCTATCCATATCCCCATCACCATCGGGTGCGGTCCGAACTTGCGGGGTGGTCATTTCCGTAATCCACGATGCAGGCAGTAATTGCTTTCCGGCCCAAGCGCCTTGATTCAAGATGAACTGGCCTAATTTCAACAACGTCGAAGTGGTGACATGATAACCAAATCCGCCCATGTCAATCCGTTGAGGACTTTGCTCCACTATTACATCACTAATTCCAATTGGCTCAAACAACTTCTCAGTTAAATACTGCGAAACTCTTTTCCCGGTCAACCGCTGGACAATAGCCGATAACCAATATGAGGCACCATTGTTGTAAACAAATTTAGTACCTGGCACAGAATCGACTGGTTGATAGAGAAAGTTTTGGGCTATGTCCTTAGTGACGAAATTACGTTCACTTAATTGGAATAAACATTCGGAGTGCCCACTCGACATCGTTAATAAGTCCTTGACCGTTACCGCGGCTAAAATGGCATCGGGCACAAATCCGGTGGGTAACGGGAGCAAATCCACAATTCGGTCTGTCACCGTTAGCAAACCATCTGCCACCGCAAATCCGACTGCCAAAGCTGTGAACGTCTTTGTTACTGAGAAAATGGTTTGCGGCATCGTGGCGGTGTATGGCTCCCAAAACGCCTCCGCAATTACGGTGCCGTGCCGGGCCACCATAGTGCTGTGTGCTACGCCGCTGGCATCGAGGGCAGCGATAAAATTCTGTAACGCGGCGCGGCTCACCCCTTCGGTTTCCGGGGCGGCGGTGGGCAGGGCGTTTTGATTAGCGGACACGGAACTGATTATTGCGCCGGTGAGCAGGGTTAACACAGGCGTTGCGCGCCCAGCATAGGAATTTGTCCGCGCTCTGACCTAGAATCGCTGCATGGCAGATACCATTTTGCAAGACGATGTAGCCTACCGCGGGTTTGCCCTTGGTCACTGGGACGATGCGATTGACGTCCGCGACTTCATTCTAAAGAATTACACTCCTTACACCGGTGATGCGAGTTTCTTGGCCGGCCCTACCGATAAGACGCTGCGTACCTGGAAGCTGTTGAGCGACACTTACCTGAAAGAGGAGCGCGCGCGCCGCGTTTACGATGTGGATACCACTCGTCCGGCTGATATTGACGCGTTCCCGGCCGGGTACATCAACTCGGACCCGCACGTTCCGGGGGATGACGATGTAATCGTGGGCTTGCAGACCGACGTACCGCTAAAGCGCGCGATGATGCCGCAGGGTGGTTGGCGTATGGTGGAGACCGCTATCAAAGAGGCGGGCAAAACCCATGACGAGAACATCAAAGAGATTTTCACCAAGTACCGCAAAACCCACAATGATGGCGTTTTCGATATTTACACTCCGCGCATCCGCGCCGCTCGTAGCTCGCACATCATCACCGGTTTGCCCGATGCCTACGGCCGCGGCCGCATCATCGGTGACTACCGCCGGGTAGCGCTGTACGGCGTAGATACCCTGATCGCCGAGAAGATGAAAGAGAAAGACCGCTATGTTGGTCAAGGCTTCTCCGAAGATTGGGCGCGGGACCGCGAAGAGCACAGCGAGCAAATAAAGTCGCTGCAAAAGTTAAAGCACTTGGGCGAGATTTACGGTCTGGAATTGGGCCGCCCCGCTCGCAACTTCAAAGAGGCTGTGCAGTGGACCTACATGGGCTACCTGGCTTCGGTTAAGTCGCAAGACGGTGCCGCTATGTCCATTGGGCGCCTGTCTGGTTTCTTCGACATTTACGCCGAACGGGATTTCAAAGAGGGTACCCTCACCGAGTCTGAGGCACAAGAGATCATTGATGCGCTAGTAATCAAGCTGCGCATCGTTCGATTCTTGCGCACCATCGACTACGATCAAATCTTCTCCGGCGACCCGTACTGGGCCACTTGGTCCGACGGCGGCATGGCAGAAGATGGTCGTCCGCTGGTCACCAAAACCTCTTTCCGCTTGCTGCAAACCCTGCGTAACCTGGGCCCAGCTCCTGAGCCGAACATCACCATTTTCTGGGATCCGGCTATGCCCGAAGGCTACAAAGACTTCTGCTCCGCCATCTCAATCGAGACCTCGGCCTTGCAGTATGAGTCTGACGAGCAAATCCGCGCTAAGTGGGGCGATGATGCGGCAATCGCTTGCTGCGTTTCCCCGATGAAGATCGGTAAGCAAATGCAGTTCTTCGGCGCCCGGGTTAACGCCGCTAAGGCATTGCTCTATGCGATGAACGGCGGTCGCGATGAGGTCAGCGGCAAGCAAGTTGTTAAAGGCTACGACCCCATCAAGGATTCCGGTCACGTCACCGAAATCGAAAAAGATGGCAAGAAGCTTTACGAAGACACAGTGCCGCTTGACTTTAACGATGTCTGGCAAAAGTACGAGTCCATGCTTGACTGGGTAATTGGTACCTACGTCGAGGCGCTGAACATCATTCACTATGCACACGATAAGTATGCATACGAGGCGATCGAAATGGCTCTGCACGATGGTGACATCGTGCGGACGATGGGTTGCGGCATCGCTGGTCTGTCCATTGTGGCCGACTCGCTCGCTGCCATCAAGTACGCCAAGGTTTACCCGATTCGTGACGAGAGCGGCCTGATCGTTGATTACGATACCCAGGGCGAATTCCCGATGTACGGTAACGATGATGACCGCGCGGATAACATCGCCGCCACCGTGGTTTACACCATCATGGACAAGATCAAGTCCATCCCGATGTACCGCGATGCCATCCCGACCCAGTCGGTGTTGACCATCACCTCCAACGTGGTTTACGGTAAGGCCACTGGCGCCTTCCCGTCCGGCCACGAAGCTGGTACCCCGTTCGCACCTGGCGCCAATCCGGAGAACGGCGCGGACACGCATGGCATGGTGGCTTCGATGATGTCCGTCGGCAAGCTCAACTACTCGGACGCATTGGACGGCATCTCGCTGACCAACACCATCACCCCTTCGGGTCTGGGCCGCGACAAGAACGAGCAGATCAAGAACCTGGTGGGGGTGTTGGACGCGGGCTTCATCCCCAAAGACGAATAAGGGGCCATCTTCAGCGCATCTGCTTCGTTGCTTCCGTCGCTCGTGGACCCTTTTGTCCACGTCGCTGGGGTCGCGCCTTGCATCTGCACTAAATCTGACCCCTTCTTCGGGGAGTCGTATATTGTGATAAACTTAAGAAGAGACTTAAACGAAATGGAGTGACATGACTGTCAAGACTTATGACCAACGTGAAGCCGAGATGAAGGCTCGCCGCGATGAGACCGGTGGGGTACAGGGTTTGTATCACGCCAACATCAACGTGCTCAACAAAGAGACCTTGGAAGATGCGATGGAGCATCCGGAGAATTACCCGCAGTTGACTGTGCGCGTGTCCGGTTATGCGGTTAATTTTGTGAAGCTGACCAAAGAGCAGCAGCGAGACATCATCTCCCGCACCTTCCACGAATCTGCGTAATTTGCAGATATTCGCTAAATAGAAGAAGCCCCCGCGAGGGGGCTTCTTTCATAATCGGGTATTCAGAGTCTTATTGCATAGAGAATTGGCCGACTTTTTCCCGGTAGAGTTCCAAAATATCTTTGCGCATCTCGTCAATGCTCCGACGTAAGCTGTCGATGTTATTGTCAACTCGCTCGAATTGTCGGTCGTACTTGTTTTCCATTCGATCAAGTTGGGCCTGAATCGGCTTTAGGAAGTGCATCATCGCAAACATGTTTGCGAATAATGTGCCAAGTAAGCCGAGGCTCAAAATCAAATAATCCATTCTTATCACCTTATCTATTGTAGCCGTAGCATAGTCGCTGCGGTAATTGAAGCCTAACATAGTTGGCATACATTTGTACGAATTTCTAACCACGGTTTATCCAGAATCTTTTGGTAAAATGGGCGACGTGCCGTTCTGGAAGCGAGACCCTAAGCCAGTTACTTATGTGATGGGTAAGGCCACAAAAAACGTCCCGGATTACATTGACGAATCGTTGCGGGGCAAGTCTCGGCGGATCACCGAGATTGGGGAGCCGGTGTTGCACAACCGGGCTAGCGATGTGGCCGCGGCCGAGTTTGGCAGCCCGGAACTCCGCGAGCTAATTGATGACATGTTCACCACGATGGACATTGCCGAAGGAGTGGGCTTGGCCGCCCCGCAAATCGGAGTGGATAAGCAAGTTTTTGTTTTTGATGTGCCGGGTGATGACGATAACCGTTATATCGGCCATGTTGTGAACCCACAATTAACTATCCACAGCGATGGTGAACCCCAAACTCGCGGCGAAGGCTGTTTGTCTGTGCCGGGGGCTTATGCGGATTTGGAACGGCCTTATCGAGTTACGGTTACCGGTTTTGATTGGGAAGGGCACCCGGTAAAGCTGGAAGGTGAGGGTTATTTGGCCCGCGCTTTCATCCACGAGTATCAGCATTTACAAGGAACCCTTTACTGGGATCATCTTAGTGAAGCGGAACAGCAGCGGACTTTAACGCAGCGAAACCAGGAGCGTCCACGAGTCATCGAGCGCCGTAAAACGGTAGCTGCCGAATTAGGTAAAGAACATCCAAATTATCCCGAAACCCCCGCCGGAGGCAAATAGTTATCGGACGACCGTGACGGGGCAATTCGCATATTCCAACACTTGGCGAGAGACGGAACCGAGCAGCAGTTGCTCAAAACCGCCAACGCCACGCGCACCCACCACGATGCGGGAAGCATTGCGCGAGGCGGAAATGAGCGCCGGAGCAGCAGCATTGTGGATAACCTCAGCCTTAACTCGGTCATGAGGTAACGGCAGGTTGGCCGCAACCAGTAAACCATCAAGAGTGGTGAGGGCGAACTTCTGATATTCCTCCAAGGGCGGCGCCCAACCCCAAGAGCCTGGCAGCGGGGCCAGTGTGGTAATTTGCCAGGCAAATACGGCATGTAAATCCGAGCCGGTAGCCATCGCCTCGGCGGCCGCATGTTGCAACGCCCGCTGGGAGGCGGCTGAACTATCAACCCCGACCACGATCGGCCAAGATCGATGGTAAACGTGGGATTCGCGAACCACGGTGACCGGAACTTCTGCCCGTTCCACCACTTCGGAAGAAACGGACCCTAATACCAGGCGCCCAATCGTGCCCATGCGGCGTCGCCCAAGCACCAACATTGAGGCACCCCGCGAAGTGCCCAATAGGGCCTCGCGGGCTGAACCAGGGATAATCTCAATTCTGAGTTGCACCGAATCGGGAGGAAGTTTTAATAATGCCTCACGTTGACGGACCTGAGCCAGGATTTCGTCAGCCCGCTGACGGCGCCTAGCCTCGTCTGCAGCGGTATTCCCGACCCATTGCGGGGAGGCGCAAACCAGCACGAGTTCAGCTTGCCGCTCTCTGGCTTCGGCCAGCGCCCAATCCAGCGCCTCGTTAGCCTCCGGGGCAGAGTTGACCCCCACCACAATCCGGGCTGGTCCCATCTTATGATTATCACCTAAAATCTCACGATGCGCTATCTCCATAAAATCACACGATGCGCTATCTACAAAAATCGCGCTATCTTCGAAATCGGATAACCACCGGAAGACGTTCAGCAATAATGGTGTACTGAGAAAACGCGAGTATGTTGCTTGGCCGAGTGACAATTTGTGCCGGGATTCTCGCCTTACGCGAACAAAAGAGCAATTTGGTTTTCCCGGTGAGTCAAACCCTCTAGGCTATGGGGCTAAATCCAAGTTTGAGTATCCAAACCCGAGAGTCTGCGTTTTTCGCCGTATTGGCTTGCCGCAGAATGACGGTGAGGCAGGAGATGACAGATGTTTGAACGGTTTACCGATCGGGCTCGGCGCGTAATTGTGTTGGCGCAAGAAGAAGCGCGCGGCCTAAAGCACAACTACATCGGGACCGAGCATGTGTTGTTGGGCCTCATTCACGAAGGTGAAGGCGTGGCTGCGAAGGCGCTGGAACAACTTGGCATCTCGCTGGATAAGGTCCGGGCCCAAGTAGTCGAGATTATCGGCGAAGGCCAGCAGCAAGACCAGAGCCACATTCCGTTTACCCCACGGGCCAAGCGGGTACTGGAACTATCCCTGCGCGAAGCCTTGCAACTCGGCCATAACTACATTGGCACCGAGCATATCCTGTTGGGCCTCATCCGCGAGGGAGAAGGCGTGGCTGCCCAAGTATTGGTCAAGCTAGGTGCGGACCTCGGCAAGGTGCGCCAAACGGTGATCCAACTGCTCAGCGGCAACACCGGCAAGGAGCCAGTAGCCGCAGGTGGCATCGGTGAGCAGGGGACTCCCTCGGGCAGCGCAGTGCTCGATCAATTCGGGCGCAACCTGACCCAAGCCGCCCGCGAGAACAAGCTTGACCCGGTTATCGGGCGTGGCAAAGAAATTGAACGCGTGATGCAGGTGCTCAGCCGTCGCACTAAAAATAACCCGGTGTTGATCGGCGAGCCGGGGGTCGGTAAGACTGCCGTGGTTGAGGGGCTGGCTCAAGATATCGTGCGTGGCGATGTGCCTGAGACGCTGAAAGATAAGAATCTTTACACTCTAGACTTGGGCGCCCTGGTGGCCGGGTCCCGGTATCGCGGTGACTTCGAAGAGCGCCTAAAGAAGGTGTTGAAGGAAATCCGTACTCGCGGCGACATCATCTTGTTCATTGACGAGATTCATACCCTGGTAGGCGCCGGCGCCGCTGAGGGCGCGATTGACGCATCGTCCATCTTGAAGCCGATGTTGGCGCGCGGAGAACTGCAAACCATCGGTGCCACCACGCTGGACGAATACCGCAAGTATGTGGAGAAGGATGCCGCCTTGGAACGCCGTTTCCAGCCGATCCAGGTGGCCGAACCGAACCTGCCCCACGCCATCGAAATTCTGAAGGGTCTGCGCGACCGTTACGAGGCGCACCATCGGGTTTCCATTACCGATGAAGCATTGGTGAGTGCCGCTACTTTGGCCGACCGCTACATTAACGACCGCTATTTGCCGGACAAGGCGATTGACCTGATTGATGAGGCGGGCGCTCGGTTGCGGATTCAACGCTTGACCGCACCGCCGGAATTGAAGGCGCTTGATGAGGAAATCGCGGAAGCTCGCCGGGAAAAAGAAGCTGCCATTGATGAGCAAGACTTTGAAAAGGCTGCTGGGTTGCGCGATAAAGAAAAGCAACTTACGACTAAGCGCGCGGAAATGGAAAAGGAATGGCGCGAAGGTGGCAGCGACAGCTTAGCTACGGTTGATGAAGAAATCATCGCGCAAGTTTTGGCTATGTCCACTGGTATTCCAGTAGTTAAATTAACTGCTGAGGAAAGTGGCCGTTTGCTCAAGATGGAAGAAGAACTCCATAAGCGGGTTATCGGCCAAGATTTAGCAATTAAAGCTTTGTCCCAGGCAATTAGGCGTACCCGCGCTGGCCTTAAAGACCCGAAGCGGCCTGGGGGTTCCTTTATCTTTGCTGGCCCCACTGGCGTTGGAAAAACCGAATTGGCTAAGGCGCTCGCGGAATTCTTGTTCGGCGATGAAGATGCGCTCATCCAGTTGGATATGTCTGAGTACCAAGAAAAGCACACGGTATCCCGGCTGTTCGGCTCTCCGCCCGGTTATGTTGGTTACGGCGAAGGTGGGCAACTAACCGAAAAGGTAAGGCGTAAGCCATTTTCGGTAGTGCTGTTCGATGAGGTCGAAAAAGCGCATCAAGACATCTTCAATTCATTATTGCAAGTGCTTGAAGAAGGTAAATTGACCGATGCCGAAGGCCGGGTAATTGACTTCAAAAACACCGTTATCATTATGACCACAAACCTGGGTACTGGTGATATCGCAAAAGGCATCCAAACAGGTTTTGGTAATCATGGAGATAGCGCAACTAGCTATGAGCGGATGAAAGCCAAAGTTCATGAGGAATTAAAAAAGAACTTCCGGCCAGAATTTCTCAACCGGGTCGATGAAATGATCGTATTCCCGCAATTAACTCGCGAGGAAATAGTTAAGATCGTGGATCTGGAAATTGCGAAACTTGACCGCCGGATGCGTGATAAGAACATGGGGATCGAGTTGACCGAAGCAGCCAAGGATTTGCTGGCCGATAAAGGCTACGATCCAGTGCTTGGCGCCCGGCCCTTGAAGCGGGCAATCCAGCGCGAGATCGAAGATCAGCTTTCCGAGAAGATGCTGTTCGGCGAACTCAAATCTGGCGAACTCGTAACAGTTGAGGCTGCGCCTTTGGACGATAACGGCAACCGCCCCGTCCCGGCGTTCACTTTCACCGGGGTTGAAGCTGCCGATCGTTCGCGGGTCTCCCCGCCACCGCAATCTGCTACGGATGTGCCCCGCTCCAGTTACGCCCCATCAGCACCAACCCCCGCGCTAGCTGCCGGAGCTTAATCAGGCGTTACCTTGGGCTGATCTGCGGTGTTATCACACCCGCTCGTGGAGTCTGCCTCCATTTCGCTCATGTTCTGCCTTGCATTTCAGCCCAATCTAACGCCTTATTACTGTGGCCAGGCTAACCGGAAAACCGAAAAGAGACCTTAGTAACGAACTGGACATTTAGGGCGCGTCCAGTTGAGGAATGTCTCAAACGGGTGGACACTGGAGTCTCCTAGTATCTACCAATGGGGCGATTATGAAGGAATCTTATCCGCAACGGCGCAAAGGCCAGTTGGCGCGACCTGCGCCAAAGTTACCTAAGGGCTGGGTTCGTGGCGCGATCGCAGGGATCGCCCTGTCGGGCATAGTCGGCAGTTCGCTGTTGGCATTTGCCGAGGATATGCCAGGTGGATTCCAGTATGTAGGTCAAGACGGCAGGCCGCAGCATATTAGTAAGTCCGGCATGCAGCTGATTGAGCAGTTCGAAAATCGCAAGCTCACCGGCTATGTGTTGGGCGATGGCATGTGCACCATCGGGGTTGGGCATGCGGTGCCTTTATCGCAGAAGTCGGCTTCCGATTGTAAGAACTGGACCATTACGGATGCTCAGGCCGATCAATTCTTACGTGAAGATGCGGCCGAGTTCGAACAGTGCATTAACGACCATTTCACCAGGTCATTTAACCAGAACCAATTCGATGCTCTGGTTTCATTTACTTACAACGTGGGCTGCGCCCCTCGGAAGTATGACTGGAGCCCTGAAGCCCCGGACAGCTACTTCCCCGGGGTGATGATTCAGTACACAAACCCACCACAATTTAAAGAGGGTCTGACTAAACGTCGGAAAGCAGAGATTGCGTTATTCCAATCAAACCCTAGCGAGCCGGAGCCTGAAGAGGTAGTTGCTCCGGCTGAACAACAAATGCCCACCCCGTCTAGTCCAACTAGTGAAGCCCCAGCGGTAGCACCCGCAACTGTTGAGGTACCGACCCCCGTGGTCACCCATTTCCCGGCCATCTCACCATTGTTCTCAGGTGGTATCAGTGCTCGATAATACTTCGCTAAAGTCAAAAGTCGCCCTGCTCGCATCGGGCGCAATCTTTGCTGCGGCTGCCATTGGCATCGCAGCCCGTGGAGGCGGCGACCACGATGCGTCGCTGCTAGTTACCGGGAGCGATACAGAGACGGCAGAGGTCTCTGACCTCTCGATAGATGTGGGGATTTCCACGCGTCCTACTCCCGAGATATGTACCAGTTGGTTAGAGAAAGCCGAACGCTTGCCTGCGGGTTGTCCGCTGGTAATTTCGTTCACGGTAACCAACGATGCAGATACTCCCGCTACCAATGTCATCCTGACTGCGCCAAGCCCCAAGGGCTGGGATCCAACCATCACCACCACATCGGGTGAGTGCTTGGTCGCGGACGGCGAACACGGAGCGCTCAGCTGCTACCTTGGCACCCTCGCGCCACATGCCAGCCAAACTATCGTGCTGGATGCCGATAGCACCGATGCGACGATGGATTCTCGGACCCTGACTGCGGTAGCTTCCGTTGAGTCCGATGGGATAGACCGTAGCCCGGAGAGCGCTACCGAAGCGGTAATTATCCGGATCGTGCCGCAAGCTGATTTAAGCGTCACGTTGGATGCCTCCGACGCGTCCTTGATTCCTGGTGAGGAGGCCACGTTCACGGCTCACGTTACTAACGATGGTCCATCCGTAGCCCGCAATGTTCGCATTTATCAGGCAGTTACCGATCCGCTTTCGGCTGATTTCACCGATGTAAAGGTTGTGACTAGTTCGGGTGCCCCCGATGGCTCCTGTAAGGGCGAGTTTGAACAAAACAATTCCACTGCTCGTTGCAAAGTTGAAGAATTAGCACCAGGTGAAACCATTACGATGGTAGTTACCGCCACTGTTGCTTCTGACCTTGACACCGCTGGTGAACCGGTTGAAGTTGGGGTGGGGGTTAGCTCTGAAACCGCAGATACTAACAACTCGAACAACAACGCAACCGCAACCATTACTACCGCGGCCTCCAGCTCGGATTTGAGTATCGGGATCACGGGGCCTCATTCCGTGGCAACTGGTGAACGGGCCACTTGGACCGTAACGGTTGAAGATTTAGGGCCGTCGGATTCCCCAAATACTCGGGTTAATCTGAACATACCCAGCAACTTGAAAGACGTACTCGTGACCTCGGAACGAGGCGTGTGCGACTTATCTGGCTGCGACCTGGGCACATTGAGGGCAACGCTTGACCCCAACATGCCGGGTAACAACGTTAACATCGCTATCACTGGCACCTCTACTGCACCTGGTAGTTTTGACTTAGGCGCAGTGGCGACTTCTGATAACGATTCTTCAACTGCCCCGGACATCAGCCAGTATGGCGACGGCGCTTGGGAAGCTGCCACCGCAGCCGCTGAGGGGCCGGACAACGTCGCTTCATTCACCGTAACAGTTGACCCCGCGTTAGCTGCCGTCCAGCAGGATGATGAACCGCAAGCTGACATAGTGCTGAGCGATTTCACCATCACCCCGTTGGATAAGACCTATACCGGGCCGGGTTCGCTCCGGAACATCAGGTTTACCGCTACGAATAACGGGCCTGATCCGGCACAGTATCCTTGGTTCCGGTTGACCCGCAGTACCGACGCTACTACCGATTTGACTGACTATCCTGATGCCGCTGGCTTAAATGCCTGGATTGATAAGATGTGTCAGACCACTCCGCGGGAGATTATGTGCGCGCTGACCGATGCCGAATATCTCGGGGTCGGGGAATCGGTTACCGTTGATTACAACATTGCGCTAGCTCGGATGGGCCGTCCCGGCAACTACACGGATTATGTGTATGCATATAGCCAAACTCATGATCCGAATGAAGCTAACAACTACGGCCATGAAGACATCGTGGTGGGTGAAGGCCGAAGTGCCCTCAAACTCACTGCGGTTGCTTTGGACACCGAACGCAATGCCGGCAGCCCCGGTACGCCAGGGTCAGTGGCACAGCCTAACGGGCATGACTCGTTCGTGGCCGGTGCTGAGTTCGCATATCAGATTACCGTTGAGGTGCCTGATGCCCATATGGCCGATGCCACCGGCGTGACGGTAACCGCACAGTTGCCAATGGGCTTCTCCGCCACCAGCGCACGCACCGCCAGCGGTCAGTGTTCAATTGACGGCGTTGCATCAGAGGGCCAGACTGTCACCTGCCAAATCCCGGTAGTGGCAGCCGTACCGACGGCATCTAGCACTCAAATCACCGTTTCTGGTCACGTTAACCAAAACGCTAACGACATCCAATTCGGTGATAAAGACACCGACTCTTGGGCCGAAGATGTGCCGATGGTAGTAACTGCCAGCTCCACAACGCCGACCAAGGACGGTTCGGACAATACTGCCACCACAACAGTCAATGTGGATATCATCGAATCTGCAGACCTGCGGTTGTACGTAACTCCCGACCAAGCCGGTAACCTCGATAGCGATACCGTTGGCTACACCTTGTTCGCGTTAAACGTTGGTCCTTCCGGGGTGGAACACGCCGCATTTACGGCGGTTATTCCTGAAGGTTATGCGTTCGATGCCGCAGCTTCGAATTGCGTGGCGCCCACCAATTCCGAAATGGATTTGGACTTGGACGGCATCGTTGACCTAGTTCCTACCACTACCGGTTTCACGGTGGGTGCTGAGAACGCGGTGGTCTGCAAGGCTAACCTGATGCGGTCAGACGTTTACGGTAACCTTGCTGCCGGGCAAGCTGGTTCGGCCCGCATCGTGCTAACCCGGATCCCCGGTGCTGCCGCTTACGGCGACAATGTTGAAATTGTGGTTGGCTCCTTGGCGCCAGACCCCGATGTCAGCAACAACGTATTAAACGTCTCCACGGCACCGCCGACTCGGTTGATGACGCTATCGGCTGCTCACCCTAACGGGCTGAAACTAGCTAGGTAAAACAGTTACCAGAACCCCGCTGCCAGACCAAGGCGGCGGGGTTTCTGTTGTTACGGTTACAGGGTTTTGCTGTTCCGAACGCGGGGTTTCTGGAGGCTCCGATTTAGCGGTACAAGTTAGCTGCTCAGGTGCTTAAATAAGGCCACTCAATCGAAACGTTTTTACGCTACTCAGGTGGTGGGGGGAGCCGCTTAAAGTTGCCGCTTTTGGCGGATTGGATCCCCCACCGGGCGTACCTTTAGAGAGAGCCGGGGTTGGGTTACACCACAAGGCGAAGACTTCTGCTCAACAACTTGGTATTGACGACGTTGTCAGTACCATTAAAACTTAAATCGAAGGCCTCGCTCGTAAAAAAGAGTGGGGCCTTTGTCAACGAGATTGTTTGGGGGTTGTCATCGGGTACCGTTTCAACTACAATGTTTCGGATAATCGAAACGATTCGACAAAGCTAGACTTTTAAATAGATACTGACCGGAGCTTTTCCAGTGAAAAACCTGACCACCGGCAACCCAACCAGGCTGCTGTTGCGGTTCACCCTGCCCTTAGTCCTCGGTGGTCTGTTGCATCAGGCATACCAAATCACCGATGCCGCAGTAGTGGGCCGGGTGTTGGGCGCGGAGGCGTTGGCAGCGGTTGGCTCAGTCGGCGCGCTGATCTTCTTGCTGCAAGGGTTCGGCTGGGGGTCCACTAACGGGTTGGCCATTCCAGTCGCAAAGGCGTTTGGGGCTAATGATTTAGTCGAAACCCGCCGCCGGGTTGCTGCTGGTGCCTATGTGGCAATCGCCGTCGCAGCGTCAGTATCGTTCATTGGCCTAGTGTTTGGCCGCCCCATCCTGAACTTGATGGCAATCCCCAATTACCTGCTTACCGATGCCGCTCTTTATCTGCAAATTCTAATTTCTGGTACGGTGTTCACCACGGTATTCGCCTACTTGGCGGCAGTGTTGCGCGCGGTGGGGGATTCCAAGACCCCGGTGTATTTTGGTGTTGCCTCCCAGCTTATTAACGCCGGGTTGACTATTTGGTTCGTATTCGGTTTGCGGCTGGGCATTGCCGGGGCGGCATCCAGCACGATAATTGCGCAATTCCTTTCCCTAACCATTTGCCTTACTTACACCGCCCGCAAACTTAAAGACATCATCCCGAGCCGCAGCGAATGGCGGGCCGGCTGGCGCTTGGCTAGCCAGTCTGCGCGCACTGGGTTACCAATGGGTTTGCAATCCTGCTCCATCGCGTTGGGGGTAGTGATTCTGCAAGCGGCCGTCAATACCTTGGGCGGCGAAGCTATGGCCGCTTACGCTGCCGCTGGGCGCATTGAAGGCATCGTGATCGCGCCCCTACATGCTTTCAACGTCGCGACCATAACGTTCGTGGCCCAAAATCGCGGTGCTAAACACTGGCTGCGGATTCGCAATACCGTGACCCGAGCGCTGGGGGCGGTGGGCTTGATTGCGCTGGCTTTGGGTAGCTTCCAGTTTTTTATGGCCCGGCCATTGGTGGGGGTATTTTTGCACGCTACCGCCGAAGCGCCGATCCAGATGGCGGTTGGCTACGTCCGGATAACTGCTTTCGCTTTCGCCCTTTTGGGCTTGAAATTTGTGATTCGTGGCGCGGTGCAGGGGATGGGCAATTCGGTTATTCCCACGATTTCCACGATGCTAGAGCTAGTGGTACGCGCACTGCTCGCCTTCTGGCTGGTCAACCGCTTTGGTCTGGTCGGGATCGCGGTTGCCGCCCCGCTGGCCTGGACGGTGGCGGTTGGCTTGAATAGTGTGGCTTGGCTGCGCATCCGGCGCACGTTGTTGGCACGGCATCGGGCGAGCATGGTTAACGCAGAGTATGTGGTCGTGGCATAAAGGCCACGTCAACGCGCGCAACCCGGCGGCGCACACCATAATTTAACTTGTGACTAATTCTCGGTTAACGCCCACCACGGTGCTGCCCGCAGCAGTAAAGCCTCCAGTCGGAGCCCCGGAATCCGTTGGCATCGTGCATCTCGGCTGGGGCGCTTTCCACCGCGCTCACCAGGCTTTATATACTCAAGAAGCGATGGCGGCCTCAGGCGACCATAGTTGGGGCATCCTGGGCGATGTGGAGCGCAGCCCCGAATTGGTGCCCGCGCTGCGCGAACAAAATGGCCGTTACACCGTGCTGGAAGTAGGGCTGGACGATGCGGGCGCCCCGATGCAGGTTGCCAAAGTGGTGGATTCTGTGGTGGACGTGGCTTATCCGGGTGATGAGACCGGCCGGCTGTTGCAGGCAATGGCCGTACCTGCCACCCGCGTGATCACGCTGACCATCACTGAGAAGGGCTACACTCGGGGCCCCGATGGGCACCTTGACTTAGCGCAAGCTCAACCTGACGTGGATGCTTTCCGGGCCGAGCTAGAATCTCCGCTTGAGGGCATGGCAGCAGATGCCGCCCCAGCTCGCACCGCGATAGGGCTGTTGGTGCGAGGTTTGCTGGCCCGGTACCAACGTGGCGGTTCGCCAGTAACTGTTTTGAGTTGTGACAACATGGCACATAATGGCAAAATCCTCAAAGCAGTAGTGGATGAGTTCATCGCGGCCGCCGATGATGCTGCGGTTGGGGTGGCGTCCTCTCCGGAGATGACCGGCTTCCGCAAGTGGCTAGCTGAAAACACAACGTGGCCATCGTCTATGGTGGACCGGATCACCCCACGGGTCACCCCGGAAACCCTGGACCTGATTGAGCAGTCCGTGGGCGCCCGTGATCAGGCTGGCATTAGCGCCGAGCCATTTAGGCAATGGGTGATTGAAGATAACTTCGCCAATGAACGGCCTGCTTGGGAACTCGCCGGGGCTGAATTTGTGCCTGATGTGGCGCCTTGGGAAGAGACTAAGCTGCGGATGCTAAATGGTACCCACTCGTTACTGGCCTACTCCGGTCGGATTTTGGGGTATCCCACGATGGCAGAGGCGATGGCGGCCCCGGAGATTGCGCCGCACGCTCGCGCTTATATGTTTGAAGATGCATTGCCATCCATCACGGTGCCGGAGGGTGCTGACCTGCCAGCTTACGGTGAAGAGCTACTGCATCGCTTTGCCAACCCGGCCACCGGGCATACCACGGCCCAGGTGTCCACCGATGGTTCGCAGAAGATTCCCTTCCGTTGGGGCGCCGCCACTAAGTACGCGCTGGAACATGGACGAGTGCCCGATGGGGTCGCTTATGGTTTAGCAGCTTGGTCGGAATTTGTCCGCAGGGCCGTGCGTGATGGGATTGACTTAGGTGACCCAGCCTCCGAAGCGGCGCTGACTTCCATCGTGCAGGATGCCGGGGTGGACTCGCCCGTCACCGTGGCAAAAGCATTGTTGACTTTGCCAGGTTTATTACCGGATGGGGTGGCGACTAACCCTGCGCTGGTTGATGCGGTGGTCAAGTATGTTGAGGAATTAGCTGCTGCAACCGAGACTGTAATTTAATAGCCGAATCGAAACCAGAAAGACGGCGAGAGGAAACGTAATTATGAAAATGGCATTTCGGTGGTATGGGGATGGGAACGACCAAGTATCGCTTAATGATATTCGCGAAATCCCTGGCGTTGACACCGTGGTTTGGTCTTTGCATCATAAGCAGGCCGGCGATGAGTGGACCCAAGCAGAAATTGATGGTGAAGTTGCCAAGATAACCGGCATTTCAGCGGATGATGCTGCCCGCGGAATTAAAAAACGCCTAAACGCCGAAGTTGTCGAGTCGGTGAATGTGCATGAGTCAATTAAACTCGGTAAAGATATACTGGGCCGCACTCGCGACGAAGCAATTCACAATTACATAACCGCTATTGAGCGGCTGGGTAAAGCTGGCGTAAAAGTTATTTGTTATAACTTTATGCCGGTATTTGACTGGTTGCGTACTGATATGTTCCACCCGCTGCCCGATGGCTCCACCGCCCTCTACTACGAGAAGGCAATTGTGGATAAAATGACCCCGGAATCATTAATTGCTTCGATGGAGGGGGCCACCGACGGACTGACTCTGCCCGGATGGGAACCGGAGCGCTTAGCATCGTTCCAGGAAATTCGGGCCGCATATGAAGGCGTTACCCGTGAAGACATGTACGCCAATTACAAGTATTTCTTGGATGCGGTAGTGCCCACTGCGGAAGCTGCTGGGATTCGCCTAGGCGTTCACCCGGACGATCCGGCCTTTGACATTTTTGGCTGGCCCCGGGTAGTTTCCCGCAAAGCCGACTTGGCCCGGGTTTTATCCTTGAATGATTCGCCAGCTAATAGCCTCACGTTATGTTTAGGCTCTTTTGGTTCTAATCCAGATTCCGATCCAGTAGATGCGGTCAAGACTTTTATGGACCGGATCGTATTTAGCCATGTGCGCAATATTTTGCATTATGAAAATGGTGACTTTACTGAAGTTGGGCACCGGGCTGATGAAGGTTCAATTGATACCGTCGGCATCATGAAAGCTTATGCTGATGCGAATTATCAAGGTTATATCCGCCCGGATCATGGCCGCCACATTTGGGATGAAAACACCACTAAGAAGGGTGGAGTCCGGCCTGGTTATGGGCTTTATGACCGCGCTTTGGGCACGCAATACTTGCTCGGCGTTTGGGATGCTTGCCGGTACGATAAAGACGGCCCGCAGACTAAATCAGGAGTTCCCGTGCCCTAGCCCGGCGAGCTGGGCGATGGTTTTCTCAGCATCGTTTATGCCCAGTGGGCGGCAACCTTTCGCCTCCCACCCGGCGATTAGCTGTGGCTCTTGGCGGTAAAGCCCGATGCCCCGTCGGATTAAGGTGGGTACGGACTTCCGGGCTTCGGTTAAGTCCCTGACCAGCCGGAACCCGAAAGTGATCATCCGGCGGCGCCTGAGGCAAATGGCATCGGCCAATAGCCCGGCGGCTTGGCAGGGGGCTACTAACTCTGCGGCGAATACGCCTTCTGCAACCACGATGGTGGCTCGGTAAAGTTTCACTTGTTTGGTGCCGACCCGGCTGGAAGTGGGAATGTCGTAGTAGGGCATATCGGTTTCCCCGGTGGTGCATAACTCAGTCAACGCGGCCAGAGCGCCAGCTTCGTCCCAAGTGGCCGGGTTATCCCAATCCACGATGCCAAACCGTTTAGGCATACCCGGATGGTCATGGTCAAAGTAGAAGTTGTCCAGCGGTAATACTGGTAACCCGAGCCGCCGGGTGACCCTCGATTTCCCGCAGCCCGATGGCCCGGTCAGCAGAACTACTCGTGCAAGAGGCGCCACACCCACTATTCTGACAGGGTGGGAGATGATTTGCCGCCTGTGCCACTAACTGATACGCCACCGGTTCTGTTTGCGCCGACTCTTTGGTTTGTCGGTCTCACCACTCTTGATGTGATTCATCGCGGGCTGGCTCCGGCCCATCGCAACCAAAAAGTCACCGCTAACTGGCAAAGCGTCTCCGCAGGTGGCCCGGCAGCTAACGCCGCGGTGGTAGCAGCCGCTTTGGGGGCCCGGTCAGTACTGTTGACCGCGCTGGGTGATAGCCCGGCGGCCCAAGTCGCCCGCGCGGACTTAGAAGCCCACGGGGTGCAGGTGGTTGACTTCGCGGATGCTGCCTTCCAGTTCCCGGTGTCAGCTATTCTGGTTGACGAGCTAACCTCCGAGCGATCAGTAGTATCCCTTGATGGCGGAAGCTGGGGCACTCAGCAACTGGCTCCGATAGATTTTGCTGCACTCGCTTCCAAAGCGAATGTGCCGACCGATCCTGTTGCTGAGCGGTCAAATCAGGCTCCGCGCAATAGCGAAACTCGCGGGGGGCCAGATGATGGGATACCGGCTTGGGTGCTATTTGACGGTCACCACCCCAACCTGGCTCGCCAAGTCGCTGACTGGATATCTGCTCAGCAGTCGAGAAAGCCCAAGGTAATCCTTGACGGGGGCCGATGGCGACCCATCTTCGCGGACTTGATCCCCATTGCTGAGGTAGCTGCGCTCAGCGCCGACTTCCAGATTCCCGATGCGCAGTCTTCTTTGGGTATGGGAGCGAAAGCGGTTGTGGTGACTCACGGCCCAGCCCCGGTTGCGTGGGAAATTGCAGGCCAACGTGGAACTGTCCGCGTGCCGTAAGTTGAGGCCAAAGACACGCTCGGAGCCGGAGACGCTTTTCACGGTGCACTTACTTATTACTTAGCAACCGGCCTAGACTTACCAACCGCTGTCGAAAACGCCAACCAAATCGCTGCGTGCAAAGTTCAGCACCAAGGCAACCGCGATTGGCTCAAATCCCTACCCGCTGATTGCAGGCGGGGTTAGCGTACGCCTACGATGTCCACCACAAAGACCAGGGTGTCTGAGCCCTTAATCCCTGCCGCTGGCATACCGTTTGGGCCGTAACCCTTATGCGGCGGGATGGAAATTAGTACTCGGTCACCAACTTTCCGACCGACCAGAGCCTCATCCCAGCCCGCGATAACCATGCCGACCCCAATCGGGAACTCCACGGTTTCGCCCCGGCGGAAAGAGCTGTCGAATTCAACCCCGTTCCAGGTCTCGCCCAAATAGTTGACCTCAATCGTGTCCCCGGCTTGCACCACTGCGCCCTCGCCTTCATGCAGAATTTCGACCGCCAAATCGGCGGGGGCTTTGGAGCCGGGCTCAAATTCGAGCTTAGGAGTTTCGCCAAGGAAGCCTTTTACCGTAGGTAGAGATGACATGGGAAGTGCCTTTACTTCTTAGTGTTTAGCTGACAGTTGTGACCCTAACAACAGGCCCGGACAAAAGTGCCACCTACTTACCTGCACCAAAAAAGCCTAGCTGCCGCCAGGCTTCGTAAATTGCGATGGCAGCGGAGTTGGTGAGGTTGAGCGAGCGGCGGCCAGGTAGCATCGGGATTCGGACCCGGTGGGTAACTCGGGGGTGGTTGAGTTCAGCCGCAGTCAACCCGGTTGGTTCTGGGCCAAACAGCAAGATGTCCCCTTTTTGATAAGCCACTTCGGTGTATAGCATCGTCGCGTCAACTTCAAACGCGATCACGCGACTGTGCGGTAAGGCGGCCAATGCGGTCGAATAATCCGGGTGTACTTCGACTACGGCTAATTCGTGATAATCCAGGCCAGCTCGTTTCAGCTTGGGTTCCGACAAGTCAAACCCCAGCGGCTCTACCAAATGCAACTGCGCGCCCGTAGCGGCTGCCAACCTAATAGCCGACCCGGTATTCCCCGCAATTCGCGGTTCGAAATACATCAGGTGGAAAGCCGGATCGGCACCAGGCCGAGGCGCGGTCAAGTGCGGATTCATTTTTGCTTTGTGAAGAGGCCTAAGGTCTTTTTTAGGAGCGACGGGGAGGTGGCGGTAGGTTGCTCCTGAGCCGGAATTTCGGTGTCATCGTCCACCCAATCTAACGATTTGGTGATCGCCTTATTCCACTGCCGGTACAACCGATCCCGCTCGGCCTCAGCCATAAGGGGATGCCAACGCCGATCCTCTTTCCAATTCGCCTTCAAGTCCGCCTCATTGGCCCAGAAACCGACCGCTAACCCGGCGGCATAAGCGGCCCCCAAAGCGGTAGTCTCACGCACTAACGGTCGAACCACGTCAACTCCAGCTTGATCCGCCTGGAATTGCATGGCTAATTCATTCGCGGACATACCGCCATCAACTTTCAATTCATTGATAGCAAAGCCGGAATCCTCGCGCATTTCGTCCATAACTTGCCGAGTTTGATAAGCCGCAGCCTCTAATGCTGCTCTCGCAATATGTTCCCGAGTGACAAAGGCAGTTAGACCGACGATGACCCCGCGAGCGTCCGGCCGCCATAACGGAGCATAAAGCCCGGAGAACGCCGGAACGAAATAGCAGCCACCATTGTTGTCAACTGCTTTGGCCAGGTTTTCGATGTCAGCCGCGTTTTCAAAGAAATGCAGGTTATCGCGTAACCATTGCACTACCGAGCCACTATTGGCAATTGAGCCTTCCAAGGCATAGTCGGGCGGATTTTCCCCGAATTTGAATAAGACGGTAGTTAACAATTTGTCGCTGAAAACTGGTTTAGTGCCAGTATTCATCAGCAAGAAGCAACCAGTACCGTAGGTATTCTTGATATCCCCAGCCTCAAAGCAAACTTCACCAACCGATGCTGCTTGTTGGTCACCTAATATGCCCGCAATCGGAACTCCCGGTACCAAACCGCGCGAGCGTCCCGTGCCATAAACTTCGGAGGAACTGCGGATGTCGGGCAACATAGACATCGGAATGCCCAAATCGGCACTAATGTCAGACCGCCAACTAAGTGTTTCCAAATCCATTAATAACGTGCGCGAGGCATTAGTGACATCGGTGGCGTGGACCCCACCATTGGGGCCGCCGGTCATATGCCAAAGTATCCAGGTATCGGGGGTGCCGAATAGTAAATCGCCGGCTTCGGCTTTTCCCCGAGCGCCCGGTACATTATCCAAAATCCATTTGACTTTAGGGCCAGAGAAATAAGTTGCTAGTGGTAAACCGGTAATCCGCTTATATCTGGCTAAACCATCGGGCGACTCGGCGGCCAATTCTGCGCAAATGTCATTAGTGCGGGTATCTTGCCAAACAATTGCGTTATAGACAGGTTTGCCAGTTTTTTTATCCCAGACAATTGCAGTTTCGCGTTGATTAGTAATACCAACTGCCGCTAAATCCGCATAAGTGATGTTAGCCCTAGTCAATGCCAGGCCGGTAACCTCACGCACGTTATCCCAAATTTCAATCGGATCGTGTTCCACCCAGCCGGGATTGGGGTAAATCTGCTGATGTTCCAACTGGCCGACTGACTTGATGCTGCCATCTTTGGTGAACACGATTGCGCGGGAACTGGTGGTACCTTGGTCAATCGCCAAAATGTAGTCGGCCATATACCAAATCGTAATCTACGCGTTAAGATTTCGGGCGCGCCAACCGCCGGGCGGGCAAATCAGCCTGCCCAGATATGACCGACAATGCCCGCTAACGCCCCGCCAAGCAGCGGAGCAACCACTGGAATCCAGGCGTAAGCCCAATCTGAACTGCCCTTATGCGGAATTGGCGCAACCGCATGAGCAAACCGGGCGCCCAGGTCGCGCGCTGGATTAATCGCCCAGCCGGTGGGACCGCCTAATCCCATGCCAATCGCAATTACCACTAATGCGACCGCTAAGGGGCCGAGCGCTTCCGGAGTTGGCCCGGAAACTAATACCCAAAACACCAGTACAAAGGTGGCAATGACTTCTACAAAAAAATTTTGTAGGGGGTTACGAATAGCTGGAATAGTGGAGAAAGTGCCGAGAATTTTTTCTGGATCATCCGCTAAATCATAGTGTTGCCGATAAACTAGCCAGGCTAAAGTAGCTCCGATAAATGCGCCAATCATTTGGGCAATAATATAAATTGCCGCATTGAGAACAGTCGGGGCGATAATGGGGAAAGCGGCATCAGAATTGAATGGTTCCCGTGCAACCAATAAGCCAATGGTTACTGCCGGATTTAGGTGAGCGCCTGATCTAAATGCCACAAATACGCCTACAAAAACCGCAAAACCCCAACCAAAAGTAGAGGCGGCTAATGCGCCCCTGCTTTGTTGCCCTTTGGTGCGAGGCAGCGTTAGATTAGCGGAAACTCCGGTGCCGATCAGCATTAATATCGCTGTGCCAAAGAGTTCCGAAGCGAAAGCCTCAGCAGTCAGCAAGTCGATCCCCACGGTCGAATCTTACGGTAATAACTTACAAATTCTGCATCGGGGTTAATTCTGGGGCTGCATCGCGAATGTTCTGCGCATCAACATCGGACGTTTGCCGAATAGCGGCTTCATAAGTGGCCACTCGCTCGCGGTAGGCATCTTTCTCGGCTTGGGTTGTCGCTTCATCCCAACCCAGCAACGGAGCTGCGATATCAGCGATTTCATCCAGCGCCGCTAAGCCGTGGTCGCGCAATTCATAATCCAAGCGGGTCCGATATAACAGCAGGTCTTCGAGGTGCAAAGCGCCTTCATGCGTAACGCCGTGGGCAATCTCCGCCCGGAGGTACGCCGGCGCCGCAGTTAGTGGCCGGGCTAGGGAGGAGTCAGCTTGGCAAGCGGCCACCAATTCGGTGAGATCCGAGCCGTAACGATGCAGTAGATGATCCAGTTGCCGTCCCGACCAGCCGTACTGTTTGGCCCAATCTTTAGCCCGGCGAGTCACGGCCCCCAACCCGACCGCGCCGGTCAGCGGGATCTCCCTAGTTATGGAAGGCAAAGCTTCTGCCTTTTCGCCCAGCGCATGGTCCACTGCATCCTTGGCCATTACCCGATAAGTGGTGAGCTTGCCGCCAGCAATCACGGACAGCCCCGGCTTGGGCGAAGCGACTGTATGTTCGCGGGAGACTTTAGCTGAAGCTGTGCCCTTCTTGGTGCCGGGTTGCAATAATGGCCGCAAACCAGCGTAAGTCCCAACAATGTCATCGTGGGTAAGTGGATGAGCCAATACTTTATTGGCATGTTCTAAAACATATTCGATATCATCAGCGGTCGGAACCGGATTCCTTAGGCTTTGCTCATAAGGCGTATCAGTTGTGCCGATTATCCAATAACGCGACCAGGGAATAATAAACAACACCGACTTTTCGGTTTGCAGAATTAGTCCCTTTTCGCCCCGGATGCTTTCCCGAGGTACCACAATATGAATCCCTTTAGAGGCTAATACTCGCAAACCGCCTTCACCGCTCAATGCTTCGGTTTCTTCAGTCCAAACCCCAGTCGCATTAATTACGGCATTGGCTTTGACGGTTATCCGTTCTCCGGTTTCTTGGTCAATAACGATAGCGCCGTCAATCTTGCCAGTTTCATCTTCAGTTAACTCAACTAATTGGGTACGGGAGGCAGCATAACCACCGTATTGCTGAGCGGTTCTAATTAGTGTAATTACCAACCGAGAATCATCAACCGTGGCATCCCAATACTGGATTGCCCCAACGGCTGCCGATTCAGCCATATCCGGAAAGTCGCGGCGTAATTGGGGTTTGAAATAATGCCGGTGGAATGGGGTAGCTCGGCGACCAGGCGCAATCGAGGCTAAGGCATCGTACAGGGCAATACCGGAACCGATAAATGCTCGCTGCCATAACCGATGTTCCATCGGGAATAGGAACGGAACTGGTTTAACTAAATGGGGCGCGATATACTTTAACAATAAATCGCGTTCAGTTAATGCTTCGTGTACTAAATGGAAATCCAGCATTTGCAGATAACGCAAACCGCCATGCACTAATTTCGAGGACCGGGACGAAGTGCCAGCCGACCAATCCTGCGCTTCAATTACCACCGTGTCTAACCCACGGGTGGCAGCATCTAAGGCCACCCCAGCGCCAGTTACCCCGCCGCCTACCACCAATAAATCAAGAGCTTTACCCGGTTCAACCGATTCCCGCAGATGTTCTAGGGCGCGATTTCGCGACTCAACGGTGAGCATTGAACTAGACATGGTTTTATCTCACTAACCCTAGATTCCGCGACAATGACCTCGCGGCCTAGCGCAGAATGGCGAATTGTAGAAATAGAGTACCGCTAAGCTGCGATGTTTCGAGTTTTGCTCGCCGATTTACTTAAAGGTTGGTTAGTGGTTCCCTGTTGTAATAACGAGCCGGTGTCACGCTCGGAGTCGAAGCTGCCCCCTGGGTTTTTAATTCGACCTGCGTTGCCTCGGGACGTTCGAGCCATGAGCGCGATTATCGAGCCTTATGCCGATCGCGGGATTTTATTGGCTAAACAGCATGTGGCGCTTTATGAGGCGGTGCAAGAATTTCTGGTAGCCGAAGTAGGCGATGCCATCGTCGGTTGTGGTGCTTTGCACGTTTTTTGGGAAGATTTGGCAGAAGTGCGCACGTTAGCGGTTGCGAACCCTTATTTGGGAATGGGAATTGGGTCCGCCTTGTTGGAGCGGTTAGTGGAGCGGGCGCGCGCCTTAGAGATTCTACGGGTTTTTTGCCTGACCTTCGAGGTGGACTTTTTCTCACATCACGGTTTTACTGCCCTACCTGGGGTGGAGGTGCCAGGGCCGCTTTTCGATGAACTTTTGCAATCACGGGACGATGGAGTCGCCGAATTTTTGGATTTAGCGCGAGTAAAAGCTAACACCTTGGGCAACACCAGAATGTTGCGCTATTTGTAGCCCAAAACGATGGTAGAAAAAAGGGATGAACCGGACAGAGGTGTTGCGCGTCCGGCGTAGGCGCCGTCGCACCATACTGTCCATCGCTTTCATGTTGGCGTTGGGTGTGCTGGTCACCGCCGGGATCGGCCTCGGAGCCGCAGTGGGTTTCGCCGCCGATCGAGTACGTTCCTCCGAACTGTTGGCCAGTTTTTTGCCGGTTGAAGAGCCATCTCTCCCGGCCGCTAAGCAAGTGCCACCTCCGCCGGTGGATATTTCCGGCCCGGCCGTCGCTTGCGCGGCTTCGGCTTTGACCTTGACTGTGCATCCAGATGCGACTGAGGCCGATCCTGGCCAGCCGGTGGGAATGCACGTCACCGTCACCCACAGCGGTCGCTACCCTTGCCTGGTAAACGGCGGCATGGAAAACCTACGGCTGCGAATTGTGGATGCCGCCGGTTTGGTCGGCTGGTCGGCAGCAGACTGCGGGTTGACCGGCAGCCGAGCATTATTGATGGGGCCGGGCAACCAAATCGCTTGGGACGTAACCTGGGACGGACTCAGGTCGATCCCCGGCGGCTGTACGGGTGGGCAACCGCCGCTCACGCCCGGCACTTGGCAACTAATCGCCAGTTTGGGCGAGGTGGCTCATTCGGATTCCGACCCGGTCAACTTTGTGGTGCGGGCGCCCTACGTCCCCGAACCGGAACCTGAGCCGCTACCCGAGGTCATCTCCGAGCCGGAATTGGTATTCGACGATGCCGCAGTCGAACCGCCGATTGTTGACCCAGTAGCCCCTGAATCTGCCGACGGCTAGAAGTCGCTCCAGCGCGAGTCTCGGCTGAGGCTGCAAGCTGTTTCAAGGCTGCTAGACCTGGCCAGGCCGCTGGTCGGAAGCCGGCGCGGCTAGACGTACCGTTCCAGGATCGAAGACTCCGCCAAGCGTGACATGCCCTCGCGGACAGCCCGGGCGCGTTGCTCCCCGATGCCTTCCACGGCCAGCAACTCATCAACTGAAGCAGCCAAGAGTTTCTGCAAAGAACCAAAGTGAGAAACGATGCGCTCGCGGACCACGGCAGGCAACCGGGGGACCTTGGAGAGCAACCGGTAACCACTCGGCGCGATCGGCGTATCCAAATTTTCACTGGCGCCAGGCAACCCCAGTACCGCGGCTAACTGCCCAAGGTCAAGCAAGTCACTAGCGCCCAACCGGGCCAAGTCGTTCTCGATCTCCGGGATCCGACCTGTTTCAGCCTTGGGGGCATAGTCACGAACCACAAACTCCAAGTCTGATCCGATACCCCCGATCAGCTCATCTAGCTGCAAGGCAACTAGGCGGCCATCGGTACCGAGTTCAACGATGTAGCCCTCAATCTCTTGGGATATCCGGCGCACCATTTCCAGCCGCTGCACTACCACACATACGTCGCGGACGGTAACCAAATCTTCAACTTCAAGGGCGAACAAGGTGCCGGAGACTTCATCAAGGCGAACCCGATACCGTTCCAACGTAGCCAAGGCCTGGTTGGCTCGACCCAGAATTGTATCGGAGGCATCCAGCACATGCCGGTATTCGCCCATATACAAGGCCACTGTGCGCATAGAGGCCGAGACGGAGATAACCGGGAAACCGGTTTGCTTAGCCACCCGCTCAGCCGTGCGATGCCGGGTGCCCGATTCGGAGGTGGGAATGGTTGGGTCGGGGAGAAATTGGACCCCAGCTTTCCGAATCCGGGAGGAATCGTTGGATAGCACCACGCCGCCGTCCATTTTCGACAATTCCCGCAACCGGGTCGCGGAGAATGGAACGTCAATGTCAAAGCCGCCAGAACTGATGCTTTCGACCGTGGGGTCCAAGCCCAATATGATTAAGCCGCCCGTGCGCCCACGTAGAATCCGTTCCAAACCGTCGCGCAACTCAGTGCCGGGCGCCAGCGCTTTTATCGTGCCCCGCATTAAGTCCCATTTGGCAGCTTCAATTGCCACGCTTTAATCTTAACCGAATACCAGCCTAACCGGCTCGGAGATGCTGCAATACCCCTAGGCGGCGACTTGGTATTGCGCCGTGCCGCAGATTAGCAGCGTGGAGACCGCTGCACTGATATCAGCGACTTCCGTGATTTTCAGTTTACGAGTCCCGGTGGGGAGCGATGGCTTGGTACCAGGTGCAACTAGGGCCTGAGTAAAGCCGAGCCGCTCAGCCTCTGCCAGGCGCCGGGCTAACCCGGTAACTGCCCGAATATCGCCCGCCAAACCAACTTCACCAACCGCAATAACACCTGGTGGAATTGGGATATTCCCAGCGGAAGAAGCGATAGCCAACGCGGCGGCTAAGTCCCCACTAGGCCCGGAAAGTCTGACCCCGCCAACAGTGGCGAGATACACCTCCCGATCCAGCACCGGCAACCCGGCATGTCGAGCCAGTACCGCTAACAGCATGGCCAACCGAGCTGATTCGACGCCAGATGTTGCTCGGCGCGGATTGGCATTATGCGCCGGGGCCACTAAGGCTTGGAGTTCCACTGCGAGTGGCCGCCGCCCTTCTAAAGTAACCGTGACACAGGAACCAGGAGCTTGCTGTGCCCGATGAGTCAAAAACAAACCGGAAGGGTCGGGCAATCCGGTCAACCCACTCTCGGACAATTCAAAACAACCTACTTCATCGGTAGGTCCAAATCGGTTTTTCAGCGCCCGTAATATTCGCAACGTGGATTGCGAGGTCGCAGCCAGCCCAGGGTCGCCTCCTTCAAATTGCAACACCACGTCAACTAAGTGCTCCAAGGTGCGCGGCCCAGCTACGGTGCCATCCTTGGTAACATGGCCAACCAAAACCATCGGGACATTACGGGTTTTCGCAGCCGCGATTAGCGCCCCTGCGACTTCTCGCACTTGGGCCACTCCGCCCGGTGAACCTTCAATTTGAGCCGACGCGATGGTCTGAACCGAATCCACAATGACCAAGCTAGGTTCCAACGCTTCGATTTGGCCTAATACTTGGCCCAAGTCGGTCTCGGCCGCCAGATAAAGTTGAGCCGCTAATGCGCCGACCCGCAAGGCACGGGAGCGCACCTGAGATGCCGACTCCTCGCCAGTTAAGTAAAGGGCGGGATTTGCTGCGGGAGAGTTGGCCAATTGCGCAGCAACTTTGAGCAACAAAGTTGACTTGCCGATCCCCGGCTCCCCGGCCAACAGCACCACCGAACCGGCAACCAAACCCCCGCCCAACACCCGGTCCATCTCAGCAATTCCGGTAGGCACCGCCAAAGCATCGGTGGCCGAAACTGCACTAATCGGGACAGCCAGGCGAGTCGCGCCTACCCGACTAGCCACTGTGCGCGGCGCGGCGGCATCGTCCCCCAACTCGACCACGGTGCCCCAGGCCTGGCACTCCCCGCAGCGCCCCACCCATTTGGCCGCTATCCAGCCGCACTCAGTACAGTGGAAACCCTGTCGAGGCGGAGCCGAGGTTTTCTGTTTGTTTGCCATGACTAACAACTAAAGGACGCCACGGACGAAAAGAGCGGGGGGCGGCATCGGGCAGCGTACGATTTACCTATGCCCACCTCGGCACAACAGGTAAAATCCTACGCAAATCCGGCCCTGCGCCGTCGGCGTGTCACGTTCTTCGCTTTCGTGACTACCGTAGTGGTGGGCGGCACGGCCGTATTCACCTCGATTTTCTATCCCGGTTTCGCCATCGCTGATGCAGTTGAGGTAGTTACGCCAGCAGCCACCATGCCCGCCCCGGCTTTGTTGCGCGGACCGCTAGAGCGCATCGGGGAGCAAACTGCGCTGGTCAAAGCTTTACCGGATAAGGTCGGGAAATGGGTGCAAGCCGGAATTAGCGGCTTTATGGATTGGCAGAACGACGATGCCGTCGAAGCTTGGACGGTTAATTATTTAGACGGCACTGCGGCGCCCGATGCAGCAGTGGCCCCGGCGGCAATTCAATTAACCGTGGCCCAATGGGATACTCCAGCTAATGCAGCTTTGTTTTTCCGGGGGCAAACTCGGGATATTGAAAATCCGGTGATGACTGGCGATGTGACTCTCGCCGATAATGCTCAAGTTGCTGGTCAATATGTATTAGCTACCGACCCGGAAACAGGTATTGGGGTAATGTGGTGGCGTAACGGTACAGTTGTTATCAAAGCTGTCGGCCCAGTTGATTTACTGCCCGATTTTTACAGCATTTATCCATTATAGTTATTAGTCATTAACAAAGGATGATTGATGCCCAACTCGCAACTTAGTGATGTAAAACTTGCAATTCTTGGGGCAGGTAATATGGGCCAAGCTATTTTGGCTGGGGCGTTAAGCGCGGGGGTCGCTGCTAATAATATTACGGTCACCACTGCGGATGAATCTGCTAAAGCCAAGTTGATCGAAAAATACGGCATCGAAGTTGCGGAAAATAATGCAGTGGCGGTCGAATATGCCGATTTGGTAATTCTGGCGGTTAAACCTTATCAAGTAAGCGAAGTCCTAAAAGAAATTAGTAATGAATCTGTGCCGGGTAGCCTTCGGCGATACGTTCGGCTTGAGCCGGATGCAGTGGTGGTTTCGGTAGCAGTAGGCCTAGATTTAGCTGCTTTGGCGAAAGATTTACCGGCTGGGCAGCCGGTGGTGCGGGCCATGCCGAACACTCCTGCAATGGTTAGCCGGGGGATAACCGCGCTTAGCCCCGGCGCCGGGGTCACGTCCCCGCAGTTAGAATTAGCAAAGTCGGTATTGGCCGGTAGCGGCAGCGTCATCGTGGTTCCAGAAAAATACCAACCAGCGGTGGGTGCGATTTCTGGCTCCGGGCCTGCTTATGTGGCATATTTCATCGATGCCCTAATTGAGGCCGGAGTGCATCAAGGGTTACCGCGTGACATCGCAACCGCACTGGCCGTGGAGACTTTCGAGGGGTCAGCCGCGATGCTGCGCGTCACTGGCGACCACCCGGCGGTCGCTCGCGAGAAAGTCACTTCACCCGGCGGCACCACGGCTGCTGCTCTGGGCGAACTGGACAATTCTGGGGTTCGAGCTGCGATTAACCGCGCGGTTGCGGCCGCGATTCGGCGCACCAAAGAAATTCAGGCCGAGGGTTAAGTTTTGCGTTCCCGGCCGCAGTCGCCAAATCTACCCGTTTCGATAATTAGTTTTAGGATTGTCGGGTGAGCTTAGAGGCATTTTCGGGTAAGGCTGCGGCTTACGCTGCGGCCCGGCCTGGCTACCCGGCGGCTGTGGTGGATTATTTAGGTAGCCTCGCCTCAAGTGTTGAAATACCAAATCCGGTTATCGCTGATGTCGGGGCGGGTACCGGCAAGTTGACTTCATTGCTGGCACAACATGGTTATCAAATTTATGGCATCGAGCCGAATGATGATATGCGGGCCGAATTAGCTAAAACGTTAGCTGATTATCCAAATGCCGTAGTATTAGATGGTTCAGCCGAAACAACTGGAATTCCCGATAATTCAGTTGACTTAATTGTCTGTGCGCAGGCTTTGCATTGGTTTGACCCGGCAGAGTTTTGGGCGGAATGTCGCCGGATAGGTAAACCAAATGCTCAAGTAACGGCAGTTTATAACAATATGGATGGTGGCCGGGGCGGGCAACATCGTTGGGAAGCGGTAGATAAGTTTTTCACCAATCCCACGGTTGCCGAATTTTCCCAGCCAGTTAGTTATTCGCGTGATTCTTGGCAACAATATATGCTTTCCCATTCGCATAGCCCGTTACCGGATGATGAACGATACGAGGGATATCTTCGCGAAATCAATGGCATATTTGATGCCGAGCAAATTGGTGGCACGCTTACTCGCATCGTCACTACTACGGTTTACTCGCAGCCAATTCACGATGCGGCAATTCACGATGCGGCAATTCACGATGCGGCAGCGGACGATGCGGTAGCGCGCAGTACCGTGGTAGGTGCTGGGGCAAAACCTGATGCAGTAACCACTGGTAGTCCATCGAAACGTCGGATATTGCGTCCACGACATTGGGCCTTTATCGCGCTAACTGTTTTAGTGGCCGGACTGGAAATTCTACAAGGCACTAACGCTTGGCATATCGGCGGTGATTGGTGGCGGGGAAACCAAGGACTAGTTGCTCGGGAATTAGCCTTGCCCTTAGAAAACGATGCGAGCGATGCCGATATTCTGGCTGCTTTTAATGAGATGTGTGATAACCCAGCAGTAGCTACCCCAGATTATGATGATAAATTCACTGCGGTTTATGAATGCCCAGTAGCTGATACCCATTTATGGATATCCATTGACCGGGGAAACGGTGATGCTGTGCGTTATATCAACTTAGCGCCTTGTTTTGCTGGCATGGACCCGACTAATACGTTATCGGGCGGGCGCTGGATGATTGACAACATCGGCGATCCAATTCCGGAAGCTGTACTCGCAAAATTCCCGGCCCAAGTTATGCGCTGGTATTGTCCGCCCGAAGAAGAATCAGCTCTGCCCTAAGCAATTACAGGGCGATCCATGAGTGGGTGTGATGACACAGCAGATCGCTCAGATATTTGATTCCGTTAGGGCTTGGCGGCAAATTTCTCTAGCTCAAACGGATTACCGGAAACCACCAAGGTGTCGGTCGGCTCAATCACCGTATCTGCATTGGCGAACTTGAACGCCGAGCCTTCAGATTTAACGCCAATTACGGTTACGCCATAACGATGCCGTACATTTGATTGGGCCAAAGTGAACCCAATCATTTCCAGAATCGGTTTCATTTTTACGATCGTGAAACCATCTTCTACTTCAATGTAATCCAGCATTTTCCCGCTGACTAAGTGGGCCACTCGAGCGCCAGCATCGAACTCTGGATAAACAATGTGATTAGCCCCAATACGCTGCAAGATGCGGCCGTGTTTTGCAGATTTAGCTTTAGCCCAAATTTGGGGAATACCGGCATCGGCCATATGGGCAGTTACTAACACCGAAGTTTCCAGAGATTGAGAAGTACCCACCACGCCGACGCTGAAATCGCTGATCCCGATTTGGTTTAGTGCTTCTGGATCGGTGGCATCGGCCTGCACAATCGGGAAACGACCGGCCCATTGAGCCACCGTTTTCTCATTGGAGTCAACGGCTAGTACATCTTGGCCCAGGGCATCGAGGGTCAATGCAATGGCAGAGCCAAACCGGCCCACGCCAACCAGCAGCACACCCGCATCGCGACCGTTACTTTGACGCCCGGTTCTAATCCTTGCCACAAATACTTATCTTAGGTATTCCATTGAGGTTTAGATAGGCGCAACCGCCGGGAGGTTTTAGTTGTTGTGAGTAACTCGCAGTAATAGTTTCGGGAAAGCCAGCTCAAGTAGTTCCCCAGGCTCCGATGAATAGTTAACCGATAATTGGGCGTTCTTCGGGATAACGGATTTGCCGCTGCCGATCTCGTAAAGCTAACGCGGCCGCTAAGGTCATCGAACCAATCCGCCCGGTGAACATCAAAATTATCAGTACCACTTTACCCGTGGGCACTAACCGTTCTGCTAATCCATCAGTCAACCCTACCGTGCCAAATGCAGAATGGACTTCGAATAGCACTTCATCAAGTGAGGCATCACTTATAGATAATAAAGTTAGTGTACCAGCGACAATTAACAATGCAGCCACAACCAATACGCCAACCGCAACCCGGATAGCATCGGGGGGTAATCGGCGATGGAATACTTCGATATCGCGATCACCGCGAGCCTCAGCCCTAATTGCTAAAAGTAAAACTGCAAAAGTTGTTACTTTAATGCCTCCAGCGGTGCCGGCCGCCCCACCACCGACAAACATCAACATTTCAGTGACTAGCCGCGTGGCTGGGGTGTAATTTGCGGGGGCGATGGTGGCAAAACCACCAGAACGGGGCATAACTGCGGCAAACAGAGCAGTTAGCACTTGGGTATTGTGGTTCAGACCGCCCAATGTTAGGGGATTGGTAAACTCAAAGGCGATAAATGAAATAAAACCAAATAACAGTAAAGCGAGTGAAGTACTGAGCGTAATTTTTGAGTGTAATGACCAATCTCGCCAATGATGTAGCCGACGTTTTTGTACCGAGAAAATGTTCAAGATAACTGGGAAACCAAGCGAGCCAATAAATACCCCAAGAATTAGCGGTAAACAAATAAACCAGTCCCCGATGTAACGGGAGATACCGTGGGGAGTTGGTACAAAACCCGCATTATTGAATGCGGAAACACCATAAAAAATTGCATGCCAAGCAGCCGGTAATGGGTCGCGGTAAAGGAATACAAATCGAGGGAATATCATTAGCGCAATGGCTAATTCACAAATCAAACTGGTAATGATTACCACGCGGATCAGTGCCCGGATGTCGCCCAAGCGCCCGACTTTAGTTTCCGACGCCATCAAAAGCCGTTGGGTTAGGCCCAAGCGGCGGGAAACCACCAAACCCAGGATAGAAGCGGTGGTCATAATGCCTAAACCACCCACCGCCACCGCTAGCATGATGATGAACTGACCGAAAATGGACCAATAAGTACCGGTGTCAACTACGGTTAACCCATTGACGCAGACCGCGGAAACAGCCGTGAATAGTGCGGTCAAAAACGGAGGCCGCCGCCCTGCCATCGTCGAGACGGGGAGGGACAATAATGCCGCAACTGCAAGGCAGACGGCGATGAACAAAACAACTGCGGACCGGGCAGGTGAATGGCGCACATGCTTGGTAATCCAGTCATGCATACGATGGGAAGGCAGCTCGCTATCCGCGACTACTTGACCCACGCGGCCAACTCTGCCACTTTTTACCGCCAAGCGGCAGTATCAGCGCCGTGACAACTGTTATTGTTTCGGCGATAAAGCTCACGAAACTTTAGATTTTAAGGAAGAAGAGGCCAGATGGGTTCCGTCATCAAGAAGCGCCGCAAGCGTATGGCAAAGAAGAAGCATCGCAAATTGCTTCGTAAGACGCGGCACAAACGTCGTAATAAAAAGTAGTTCAATATCTACCCGAGTCGGCAAGGCTCGGGTTTTTATTTACGCGGTTTTAGGTCCGGAACGCGTTGGGGCAAATCTCGTTCAGCCGGTTTCGGCACGATGAACTATTCGCGATAGACTACTAAAGCACGATGAGTTATTTGGGCACGATGATGAATTGCTTCACACGGCGTTTGAGCGACCGGCGGATAGCGCGGATTATCATCCCGACCACCCAAGCGCCGCCCGCAATTGCCGAAGTACGGACCGGATGGCCAGTAATTCGCTTATTGCGGAATTCTGCCGTCCCCCAACCCATCTTCTTGGCGTAACGTTTTAACTTGCTATCAGGGTTTATTGGCCGAGGGTGGCCAACTAACGTCATCATCGGTAAATCATTCAATGAATCCGAATAGGCGTAACTGGCATCTAAGTCCAAATTACGCTCTTCAGCGAGTTTACGAATGGCATCTGCTTTCGCTTTACCATGCATTAAATCGCCGATCATCTTGCCGGTATAAATACCGTTCACGGTTTCGCCGACGGTCCCCAAAGCGCCGGTAGCACCTAGGCGCCGGGCAATTAGTTCACCTACTTCAACCGGGGAAGCGGTAATAAACCAAACTTCATCGCCGTTGGCTAAATGATCGTCAATGATGGCTTTGGTGCCGGGGAATATGCGCAATGACAACACAGTGTCATAAACTTCTTCCCCGATTGCGACAACTTCAGCCGCAGAGTGGCCCTTAATTAAGGCTAAAGCTCGTTCCCGAACTTCTTCAATGTGTTTTTTAGATTCGCCTTGAATCAAATAACGGGCCTGGATAATTCCAAATTTAATAATATCTCGCAGGCCAAAAAATTTTCGGCGCCGCAATTCTTTAGCTAGCTGATAAGAACTGGCACCCCGGATAATCGTATTGTCCACATCAAAGAAAGCCGCCGCGCGCGGGGCGGCCTCAGCTACAACGCCAACCGCGATGGGGCCTGCTTCTTCCGGGCCAATTTGAGCCACGCTAATATGCTACCCGTAAACTGGGTTTGCAGCCTGGTCACCGAGTCTTTCCACATGTGATGCTGAAAACAATGCAGGTGGATGGGTGGCTCAACCGCTGGAACCCGTTAGAGTTGAATCATGGCCAGCGCAAAGCCCACTCGGATTTATTTGGTTCGGCACGGCGAAGTACACAATCCGGAGAAAGTGCTTTACGGGCGGTTACCTGGTTTTCGGCTGTCGGATCGGGGGCAACAACAAGCCAACCTCGTGGCCGAGTTCTTAGCCAATCCCAAACGGGATATCGTTGCCATCGTCGCTTCACCATTGCAAAGGGCGCAAGAAACCGCAAAACCAATCGCCGCTGAATACGGCTTACCTATTCAAAGTGATGATCGGTTAATTGAAGCTGGTAACCAATTCGAGGGCACCACAGTAGGGGCTCATCCGACCCAATTATTAAATCCAAAACATTGGCCTAAATTTCGCAATCCTTTTAAGCCGAGTTGGGGTGAACCTTATGCGGAACAAGCCGCGCGTTTAATGGATGTGATATCTGATCTACATGAAAAATATGCCGGGCATGATGTAGTTGTAGTTTCCCATCAAAGTCCAATTTGGACAGTGCGGCGAGCTTTGGAAGGTAAAGTTTTATGGGGTGATCCGCGCAAACGTCAATGTTCGGTTTGTTCCGTAACTACTTTAGAGTACCCGCCCGGTAAAGATGTGCCCACCATAACGTACGATGAACCAGCCGCCGAGTTATCTAAGACGCTCAGCGCGGAAGGCTGGTCCGCCAAATAATTTTTAATTCGGTGTGTCTAAAACCATCTGCTGCGTTGTCGCCGCCGTTTGTGGATTATATATCCACGTCACTCTTGCTCCGTCTTGCATCTGGTCTTACCCACACGCGAATTAAGCTTGAATTTGGCGGAATTTGGCGGAGTTTAGAGCGAATTAGGGGCGAGTTAAGGCGAAAGCTAGGCCTAGCAGAATTGCGTAGCCTAGTTCTAAATAGGCAGTGCCGGATAATACCGGAATTAAGGCTCTGCCTTTAGCGCCGAGCCGGACGGGCGCCATGATAAGCGTGGCAGGCAGCAGCAATAACGCAGTTAGCCAAGCCCAAGGAGTTACCCAAATAGCGGCTAAGAAAGCGAAGGCAAATGCTAAATAGATAAAGCTGATAAACCATCGGCGGGCTCTAGCATTACCTAGCTGGGCAGCCAAAGTGCGTTTCCCGGCGACCCGGTCAGTTTCAATGTCTCGGATGTTATTTATCATTAAAATGGCACTAGCTAATAGGCCGGTACCAAAGGCGCCTAGTATTGAGGTTAGCGTTAATTTCTCAATCTGGGAAAACGTAGTACCTAAGGTGGCAACTAACCCGAAGAAAATAAAAACAAAAATTTCACCATAACCGGCATAACCATATGGGTGCTTACCGCCGGTGTAGAACCAAGCCGCCAGTATCGCAAGTGCACCGATCGCCAGCAAAGCCCAGGCCCCGCTGAGCCAGGCTAAGGCCAATCCGAATAAGGCAGCTACCCCAAAAGCAATAAATGCGGCAGTTTTTACTTGTTTGGGCGCGGCTTTGCCCGATGCGGTTAGCCGGGTTGGCCCGGTACGATCCAGGTCAGTGCCGCGGATGCCGTCAGAGTAGTCGTTGGCGTAGTTGACTCCAATTTGCAGCGCTAGCGCCACACCGAGGGCCAGCAAGGCGCGACCCCAAGAAAAACCACTCCAAAACCCGGCGGCATCTATTTCGGCGGGGGTGAAGGGATGGTTTTCATCATGAAAATGGCGCGCTCCGAAAGCCGCCCCTAACCCAACCAACACCGGCGCGATGGAGGCTGGCAGCGTGCGGGGGCGAGCGGCGGAAATCCATTCAGCGCGAGTTGCCACGATTCAATCCTATTCAGCGCTGGCGGGATACTCGGTAGCCTCGGCTCGGAAAGCATCGCTAGATAGGGGTGGGGGCGAATTAGTAATAAGTGCTTTTCGGTCTATTTTGCCGCTGGCTAACATAGGTAATTGTGAAATTAACCGAATAGTTTTTGGGGTAGCGATTGGCCCGAGTTGCTGTTTTATTAGTGCCTGTATTTGGCGTAGTTGTGAATCGGTTATTTGTACAGATGCTGCGGGTTGGATAACCGCAGTTACTTCTTGGCCCCACTTAGAATTTGGCAGCCCGATAACGGCTACCTGGACTTCTTGGTCAAGTACTTGAAACCAAGCAGTTTCCACAGCTTCTTCTACTAAGTGCGGGTGGACTTTGACCCCGCCGGTATTAATTACATCATCTAATCTGCCGATGACTTCCAATTTGCCATCGGGAGACCAGCGGCCCAAGTCCGTGGTACGGAACCAGCGGGTGCCATCGTTGGCGGTGTAATAATACGGTGGCTGCGCAGCGACTTCAAGGTAACCGTCCGCCAGCATCGGGCCGGAAATCTCAATCACCCCGATGCCATCAGCATCTAGCTCAGCTAACCGAACCGAAACGCCGGGCAAAGGGATCCCGTCGTAAACACAACCACCCGAGGTTTCGGTCATGCCATAAGTGGCAACCAGATTGAGGCCATGCCGAATTGCATCGTCTCGAAGTGCCGGGTCTAGGGCCGCACCGCCCACTAAAATTGCCTGGCATCGGGCCAGTAAACTTAACGCCAATTCCCGTTGCGTAATCGGGGCATTGAACAGCGCAAATAATTCGGTGGGAACTAAGGACAAGTAAACCGGCGCCGGCGACAAGCGGAAAGCCGCAGCTAGGGCGTCGATCAATTCCGAAACCGAAAAGTGCACCTCTGTGCCGTTTGGCATCGGGCCGCAGACGACTAGCGAGTCGTTAATGCCGACTGCGGCAGCGAGTCGGGCGCGGTTAAGCACCTGGAAACCGGCCACCCGGTCTGTCGGCAGTGCAACCACCCATCGTCCCGGCCCACCCAAAAAGTCATGTGTGGCGTGGGCGGACCATTCCAAAGCGGAACGGGGAACCTGCACAAAGCGAGGCTCCCCGGTTGATCCGCTGGTTGGGAAAAATGCGTGCTCGCCGATTAGCTGAGTTGCCAACTGCCAGAAGTGGGGACTACTTGGACAAAGGTGTTACCGGGAGCGAAAACCACCGGTTGACCATCAGCATCCAAGAAAGTAAAGGGGTCCGCCGGGCCGCCCTTTTGCCAAGTGCCTTCAATGTATTTGCCATCGGCAGCGAATACCGCACGACCGGTGCAAACACTGGTTTCACAGCCAGGCACACCTTGCCCAGAGGAGTTAACCGGGGACAAGTTGGCGTTAGGAACCGACGAAGTGCCGGCCACATCGGTGTTACCATAGAAGGTCTCGATGAAAATTAGATTTACCGCGCCTAATTGTTGGCCGCTGCCCTGAGTCGAGTCGGCGCGCATGAACTTGCCGTTACTGGCGTTCCAAGTAAATACCGAAGTTTGGCTATTGGACATCCGCGCAGTTAACGTGGAAACCGGGGCGCCGTCCGTGCCAGCCGTTGAGCTTTCCGCATCGCGGGCGAATGGCATGGTGCCTTGCGGCGGCGAAACCCGAGTGGCATTTGCCAGGGCCAATAACGGGCCGGGGACAGCGGCGACACTGTGCAGGTCATTGCGGCCATCAGCGCGGGCTAGGTTCGAGCCGCCAACGCCGGAGTCGAAGGTCAAAGATTGGTTACCGGCCGCGTTAATCGCCTGAATGAAGGGGCCTTGGGCGCCGGAATATACGAAGACGCCACCATATGGCGTGATGATCGGAATATCTGTAGGACGCCCGGACCGCACTGGCATAACGCGCGGCGGCAATTCAGATTGGAATACTGCGATTAGGCGAGTAATACCACCCTCTACCACTACCTCATAGATAACGTCAGCGTATTCCAAACCCTCTTGCGAACGACGGCCGGTCGGATCGTTACCCACTTTAACGATAAAAGCAGGACGGTCGGCAACTTCGTCAGTGCCAACGCCGGTCAGCGGCCAGCGTGCTCCGTAGGGGTCTGGCGCTTCGGTTTCCACCTCGTCTGGCTCGGTTACCACCTCTTCGGGTTCGGGAGTTTCGTCAACAATTTCCACCGGAGGTGCGGCGGCTGGTTCGTTATTGGCGCAGCCGGTGAGGATTAAGGCTAGAGCCAGGGGTAAACCGGCTAGCAGGGCGCGTGGGTTTTTGGTCAAGGCCATAAATCCCAAGATAAAGGTTAGGGCTAAGTGTTTGGCTTACCTCGTCGTGGTGTGCCCCATATCTAGACATGCGACTGGGCAAATTGAGACACATTCGTTATGTATTCTCAGCTTTAGCCGGGTAGCCCACCCAACAATTCTGTTGGCTATGGACGATGATGCCGCGCTCAACGTGGCTGGCCAAAACCGGACCAATCTGGTTGGCGGTGTTCCAAGAAAGCATCTCGACCCTCGCGCGCTTCGGCAGTGCCGTAGGCTAACCGGGTGGCCTCACCTGCAAAGACTTGCTGACCAGCAAGCCCGTCATCAGCCAAGTTGAATGCAAACTTCAACATCCGAATTGCGGTAGGAGACTTCCCCACGATTAACTGGGCATACTCCAAGGCCAGATTTTCCAAGTCATCATGCTCGGCAACTTCGTTAACAGCGCCCCAGCGCTCGGCTTCATCGGCCGAGTATTCCCGGCCAAGGAAGAATATTTCCCGAGCTCGTTTTTGGCCCACCTGCCGGGCTAGTAGAGCCGACCCGTAGCCGCCGTCAAATGACCCGACATCCGCATCAGTCTGTTTGAACCTGGCATGTTGCCGACAAGCGAGGGAAAGGTCAGCCACCACATGCAGCGAGTGACCGCCCCCGGCAGCCCAACCATCCACCACGGCAATGACTGGCTTCGGCATCGTGCGCATTAGGCGCTGCACCTCCAGGATGTGCAGCCTGCCGGTGTTAACTCCCGGTGCAGTGGTTGGGGCTTCGCTATTACCGGTACCGTCCGGTTCGGATTCATACCCACTGGCTCCCCGTACCCGCTGGTCACCGCCAGAGCAGAAAGCCCAGCCCCCATCTCTTGGCGAGGGCCCGTTACCAGCCAGTAGCACCACTAGGATTTCCGGGTTCAACCGGGCATGATCCAATGCAGCGTAGAGCTGGTCAACCGTCTCGGGCCGGAAAGCATTGCGCACTTCGGGCCGGTTGAAAGCGATTCTCACTACCGGCAGTAACTCGCTTTGGTCTGCCTCAGCAGTTGGCAAAGCTGCCCGCTGATAAGTTATGTCGCTGCCCGCAAACCCCGGCACCGCCTCCCACTGCACTTTATTCATGCCCCCATCTTATTAGAGGCGCAACCAGACCCGAGGTTGCCGTTGAAAGACATTTTTCTATTTTAAATATGCAGTTTCATACGACAATTCGGGTAAATATCTGCGTGGGACGAGGTCAACAGGCAGGTTCAGAAACGGAGTTATCAACAAGCGCAATTTTCGGTTCTTGACTTCGTTGATGGGCCGATTAGCTTTGGTTTCGTAATACCGATATAAAAGGATTAGACTAGAAGGGTGATCACAATGGATTGGGCAACCCTAGCTGCCGTAATTGCCATTTTGGGCACGGTTTTGATTTCGAATCATCACCTGCGGACGGAGATGATGGCCAGATTCGATAAGCAGGACGCGAAGTTTGAAGCTAAATTCGATGCGTTCGATACGAGGCTAGAAGCGTTGGACCGAAAATACGACAAGAAAATAGATGAGATTCGACGCGACATTCTCAGCCTCTCTCGGGATATCAATCGAAATCAGGATTGGAAAGGCCAAAGCCCACGGCACCGGCAGGGCGCACCAGCCTCAGTTGCTTAGTCGGTTTAGTGTTTTCCGAGCCGCAAAGCCAGGTGTGGCAAAGTCCGCTGCGAGTACCCTTTAGGGGGCTTACCAGCCGCGAAGGCATGTTGTTGCGCGGGAGATTGGGGTGGGGAGAGTTCTCGCCATTTTGGGATTACGACGATGACTCTGCTGCGCGTTGGTTAGCATGCGCGAGCGAGCAAGCCAACGAAGGTTGGCCAAAACCAGTCCGGCTGAGTATCCCGGTTAACGTAACAGTGCCCGCAGTCTCGCCAGGAATCGCAAAGCAATTAGTTCAAAATGGTGGCGGCTGCCGAACCGCTAAAGTCAAGGTCGCGCAAAGGGATAGCGCGCAACGGGTCGAGGCGATCGAGACCGAAGTGGCCCGGATTGTTGCAGTCCGTCAAGCCCTAGATGCTCAGTTTGGTCCAGGAAAGGGGAAAATAAGGGTAGATGCCAACGGCGCCTGGACGGTAGCGGAAGCCGTAGCGCACCTCAGGGAACTCAACCAGGTTGCGGGCGGGCTGGAATACGCTGAGCAGCCCTGCGCGACGGTTGAAGAGTTGGCGGAATTGCGGCAAGCGCTGCGGAGAGCCAAAGTTGACGTGCTGGTGGCAGCCGATGAATCGATCCGGCGGGCAGCCGACCCTTATCGGGTCAAAGAGTTGAACGCGGCAGATGTGGTTGTGCTGAAAGTTGCGCCGTTAGGCGGAGTCCGGGCAGCTTTGCAGTTGGCTAAGGATATTGGCTTGCCGGTGGTGGTCTCGTCAGCGTTGGAAAGCAGCATCGGGTTGGCCGCTGGCCTGGCGCTCGCGGGCGCGCTGCCGGAATTGCCATTTGCCTGCGGGTTAGCTACTGCATCGTTACTAATGCACGATGCAGCAGCCGATCCGCTACTGCCAATAAACGGTGAATTGCCGGTGCTCCGCCCCGATGATTTGCGCCTCAACCCAGCGGCATCGGGCATCGAAAGCAGAGAGCTAGATGCAGAATTAACCGCCAAATGGCGCGCCCGTCTGGCCCGAGTTGCAACAATAGCGGCGTGAACGCAGCAATAAATACTCCGCAGTCTGGTGTCTGGGTGGAGCGGACCGGCTCTGCCACCTACCGTGGCGTGTCGGCCACTGGAGCACGCGTGCTGATTGGGCGCGCTGGAAATGGGCCCGTTTTTACGCCTGGGGAGTTGTTGCAGTTAGCGCTGGCGGCTTGTAGTGCCATGTCGTCCGATGCCCAATTGGAATCGGTATTGGGGCCAAATTTTGAGGCCATTACTAAAGCCGTGCCGGTAAAGGATGGGGCAGCCGATCGTTTTGCCGAATTTAATGAAACGATGGAAATTGATTTAAGTGCCCTGACGCCAGAAGCTAAACAAAAGCTAATCAATTCAGCACTAAACAAAATTGCAATTAATTGTACAGTGGGCAATACTATTGTGGCGAGTGCGAAAGTTCCACCACTCGAATTTATTCAACCGTAACTGTTAAATAAAGCAATAAACCACACTATCCTGCGATTAGAGTTAACGATAATCGAATTTCGGTTAACCTCTCCAGAAACGCTTTCTCGTCAAGTTTTTTACGCCGCATCCAACTAGTTACTTCGGATTCGCATTTGCTGGCATTGCAACTGCGGCATGCGGGCACCACGTTGATCAGCGTGTACCGGCCGCCATGTGCGATGGGCTGAATGCAATCTTTTTGCAAACTAACTCCCGATCTGCCGCAGTAAGCACAGCCCGCCCAAGCCTCCCGCAAAGCCAACCACTCGGACTCGGTTAGATCATTATCCGCAGCTTTAACCCGGTTAGCCCGCCGCTTGGCATATGTTCGCTTGCTGAAAACCATAGCTTTAATGTACCGCTGTATTCTCAACAGGTGGTGCTACGCCGTCGGGCAACCCAATAATTGGTATCTGGCCGATTTGGTCACAGGTTTTGCGCAGCATCGACTGCAATTCCCCGCATCGTCCCTGGCGCATAGTAAGTTTGCGGTGTGAACTTCCCCCAGGCTATCGGCAGCGGCTTCCGCAATTACGTCAACTTTTCGGGCCGGTCCAGCCGTTCCGAATTTTGGTTCTGGACGTTATTTACCTGGATACTAACCGGCGGATGGGCGAGTTCTTTGGCGGAAGGCGCCGGGAATACGCTGTTCACCTACGGTGATGGTCCCTCGACCGTGGTGAGCTTGATTTCGCTAGCATTGTTGTTGCCCACCCTGGCGGTGACGGTACGGCGCTTGCACGATACCGGCAAGTCGCCGCTCTTTTTACTGTGGGGATTAGTGCCCGTAGTGGGTTGGTTCATAATGTTGATGGCGTTGGTGAAGCCCAGTATTCCGGGCGATAATCAGTACGGCCCCAACCCGCTGGGCGTGTACAGCTCTGACTATTACCAATCGCAACAGTATTTACCGACGATGGGGCAGCGGGCTGAGTTGCCAGCGCCTTCCACTTTTCCCGGTTACGGCTTTAACTTTGGTCAACACCCCGAGCCGGAGGCTGTCCCCGTGGCTCGCGAGGCGGACAATTGGGCGCAACAGTTTAATAAACTGCATCAACAGGCCAGTCGCGATGTGCCTGAGATGTTCCGCAACCACTATTTCACGGATGTTGAGTTGAAGGCTTTACGGGCTGGCCACGGGCAAGCGGTTCTGTTGGAAGATGCCTCTGGCGACTTCTACCTGGCCGAAGTAGCGTGGAATGGACGAGAGTTCACAGAGCAGCGCCTAGACATCTCCGGCGGCTTATAATCTAATCCAGGCCCCGCTAATTGATGAGATACCATTGGTAAACCTTGTAAGTTATAAAACCCGTTTGTAACTCGACAATCACGAACCAACTGAATTCCGGTACTATACAGCTATGATGCTCGCAGACCGGCGCAAACTCGCGCTTCACCGACTCGTGGTTGAGCATATTATAGCTGATCCAGTGAATACCCGTGAAATCGGTCTGAATAATATTGCTAAGTTGAAATCCCAATATTCCAGAGATGGGTGGGGTACAAACGGATTGCAGTGGGTTGAAGACTGGGAGCGTTTACTTAATGCCGACAATCAAGATTTGCTGTTGCAGCTGTGCCTTTCGGAAAGCCAATACGCATGTGATATGAGGCAAGTGAGCCCATTCACTGGGGTATTGTCGAATCAAGAACGTTACCAAGCAATTCGAGAAGCCCACGATGCGCAATGGTGACAAGGGTTCAACTCAAGCACGCTATTAGAGCCTCCTGCGCGATTTTGGAGCAGCCAGGTGTAATCGTTATCGGTTCACAATCAATCCTGGCAACATGGCCGGATACGGAACTACCGGTGGTCGCCACGCAGTCAATGGAGCTAGACATTTGCCCACTCGCAGATAATGACGCGCAGGCTCTTGCGATGGTATTAGGCGGAGCTATTGGGGAACTGTCCCCGTTCAATGAGGCATTTGGTTTCTATATTGATGGGGTCGGCAAGAACACCGCTACATTGCCGGATGACTTTTCGGAACGACTCATTGCAGTAAGTGACAACGATACGAAAGGATACGTTGGTTTTTGCATTGATCCCCATGATCTGTGTGTGGCGAAGCTGGTTGCGGGACGCGATAAAGACATGATCTTTGTGGATGCCCTAATTGGGCAAAGATTCGTTGATCCCCGCATCATCGGTAGGTTTTTGGTACATACCAAAATGCCGCACTCAACACGCAAACGGATCGAACAATACCTGCAACCTATAATTGAATTGTGGGATCACCATGAAGTGAGGGCAATGCAGCCGAGGCGGTCTCTTGGGGTGCCGTATTCCAGCGTGAATCACGATGCTCAAACCGCACTAACTGCGTATCTCAACGAAATTTGATTATTCGGCGTAGGATACTAAAAGTGCAGGTCAAGACCAGTTTTGTACGCCCTCAGGGGCTCGAACCCTGGACCCGCAGATTAAGAGTCTGCTGCTCTACCAACTGAGCTAAAGGCGCATGTGCGCAGCTTGACAGCGCGCGTCTAAACACTAGCAGCAACTGTGGCGGCAAGCAAATCTGGAAATGGTCTAATCGGACGATGCCATCGCAGTGCGTTTGAGCGCCGCATCGAACCAGACCTGGGAACCAATGGCAGTACCCAAACCCACAGCGAAACGAATAACCTCAGCATTCCTGAGAGGCGCATACGTCGGAGTGACGGGGGATACGTCGAGGTTACGCGAGTTGAGAGCGAAACTAATGGAACCACAGGGCATGCTCATGTACATGCCCGTGTCAGAACCGATGCAGAATCCGCGCTTCAATTCCGAGAATTCGAAATAGTGGCTTTCAAGGGGCCGATACCCGCGCCGTGGGTTCTTGCCGAGTATGACGAGGTCTGCCCAGGGGCAGCTTCCAGATGGAGGGAAACTCATCTGCGTAATGAGACGGTGCGAGCCGAGGCGGTGGAGCGTCTCAGTCGGAGTGAATCTACTGCCACCACGATGGGGGCTTTGACCGTTCCGTTCGTTGCGATCGTAGGTTTGATAGGGGCAATTGCTCTTATTTTCTCAGGTCACTCGGTTTTTGCAGTCGCTGTAGCAATACCGGCGGTGCTGGCCGCAACCGCCCAAGTTATTGCCGCGACTCGCTCCACGCGCAACCCTCCGGAGAACGAATAGGCCGTAGTGCGTAATAGCGGCAACTGAAAAGGAGGAGGCCTGACTGTTCCTGAAATCCAGGATAACTCCAGCACCCTCAGGAGTTAGCCCTCCCTCAGTTCCGGACGTTTTAAAGCCTGCATCCAGGAAGGTTCTCTGCCAAAATGAGATATGCCATCTAGTGTGGATTCAGGAATAGCAACTATTGTCGCAGCGGTCATCGGCGGGTTATTTATGGTACTCATATGGTGGCTTACACATCGGCATCCCAGAAAACCCTTGCCCCGGCAACCACGGAACGATAGTCCTGATCCACTTGAAACTATCAGAAATGCCTGGGGCCGAATACGAAAAGAAGTGCTAATAATTGGCAGGGAACACACAGTGAGGGGAAGGCCAACGACAAAAGTGGACGTGATACTAAATCGCCTCCAGTCCGAAGGGAAAATATCGGACGATTTAGCAGCCTTTGTTCGTCGCCTAAAGCGGGAGCAAGAGGACTACGGTAAAGGGCGCGAACCCGCAACGGCCGAGGCTGCTCATATTTTTTCGGCCAAGGCCGATGAGGCGGTGAAGGAACTTGCTAGTTTGCGGAAGTTGTTGGCGGGTAGTAAATCTGCACGATGAATTTGTAACGAGTTGGTTACGTTTGGGTGGGATTTAGGGTAATTCGGACATTGCGGCTCAAACTAATCTTTGCGGAGAAGTGACGAAGCTCATAGACGTGCGTCACATCTCCACAGAGATGGAGTTTGGGACATGTGCATCTTTTGCAGTATGGCTGAGGGGATCAGCGACACCGCCTCTGAAGCGTACCTAAAAGCAACAGAGGCATATGCCGAGCATGCCGCTCAATGGGGAGCACAGTACGATGCAGCCGTCTCAACCTGGAGCAGCCATGTAGCTGGCGTGGCCCACACTCTTGCAGCTTCCGCCGCCGGCATCGGGATGCTCGCCAGTTCGCTCGCCGGACCTGCCGTGCTCGCCCCGATTTCTACTTTTGCATTAGAAGATGAACCTATTACGATCGGCGTTAACGTCGCTAATAAGCTAGATGTGGCGCTCGCGGTCGGCGAAAATCCGCCAGCCGAATATGGTGATGGTAAATTTGAACGCGATTTACGGGAGCGCCTCTCAGGGCTATTGTCGGCAAAATTCCCCTCGCCAGTGGTTCCGAGCGATCTATATGTTACTGCGGCCAAGGCGATGGATGTTAGCACCGATAGTACTTTCACTTGGTGGACCTGGGATCATACTATTGCCCCGGCCAATGCTACCCTGGGAGGGCAGCCCAAACGTCAAGATAAAGATGCTATTAATCAATCATTTGCTTCGACTATTTACCCATCCCATCAAGCCTTTTATAACTATGTAGTTAAACAAGCAAACCCAGGTTTCTTCCCATCGCTGCCCCCGTTCAATGATACAGATAACCAAATCACGGTAACCTCTAATAACGTAACTGCAACTTCGATGACATTGCCTACGCACCAAGTTGGGGATTTAATCATTCTCGCAGTTCGCGGTGCATACAATAACAACACCGTACTAACTCCCCCTGCTACCAGCACATCAATCCCGCAGTGGAACGCACTCTCGGCCGCCACTACCCCAGCCACCGCAAATAATGCCAATTTGCAATTGGTTTACACGGTAGCCGGTGACACCACCCACACTAGCTCGGGGACGTGGACAGGCGCTACGGCCATGACTGCCGTAGTGTTCCACTCTGTTGAGGGCCACCCTTTGACGGTAAAGCAGGCAATAGCCAAAACTAATGCGGCAAGTACCAGCCTTATATATCCGGGCATTACGTTAGCGCAAACCGGAGATACGGTAGTCAGATTCGCCGCCAAGGGAAATACCCAAACTGCCGCCGCAGTTAACAACCCGGTTAGCGGGGGTACCTGGACCCGTCTCGCCCCTATTAGCGGAAATACGCTTTTGGCTGCGCATGTATTGCAAAATGCGCAAACAAACCTAACCGACGAAACCGTCACCCAAACTAGTGCTGCTTACCGTACCGTCACCATTGAGGTTGGGCATACCGAAGCTAACTCTTGGCCCGCGACCAGAACTTGGACAACCGTTGGCCCACCAAATCCGGTTTCGCCCCCCCTCTTAGGTACAGATCTGAGTGTGGTTGGCCAAAATTATGGCACCGGCACCAGTTTGACGTTGCCTACTCATCAAGTGGGGGACTTAATCGTGCTAGCCGCACGTGGGGCAACTGCCGCCCCAACTGCCACCTCACCCGTGCCTGCTTGGGTGGATATATCTGGGACGCTTGACCAAGTAACTCTGGTAGGGGCAACGCAAAGCGCTACTAATGCGGGCAGCGTTGATTTACCGCCTCATCAGGCAGGCGACCTGATTGTGATCGCCGCTCGTACCCCCACCACCACTTTGGCTACAATTCCGCCGCAAAGCGGAGACGTGCCTGCCTGGGATAATCATTCTAGTTCGGCTGCGGGGACGAACAGTTTGAGTTTGCGAATAGCTTACGCCACAGCTACCAGCGACCATCACGTTAGTGGCAACTGGGGGGTGGATGCGACCGTCGCTGCGATTGTGTTGCGAGGCGCAGTGCCCATAACCATCAAATCGGGGACGGGCGGTAATGGCACCACCGCTAATGCCACCACTACGGCGAACAGTTCCACCACCTACCCCGCCCAAACGCTCACCCGTTTAGGTAATTCTGTTCTCCGCATTTCGGCTCGCAGTGGCACAGCAGGTAATGAATTGCCCATTGTTAGCCCGAGTACCCAGTTGACGCCCAGCAGCGGTAATGCATTTTTATCTACGCATTTTCTTGCTAATGCTACTGCTAATCCAGCGGTAACAACGGTTAACAATACTGGGGCAAATGCATATTCTAGATCAGTTACCTTGGAAATTGGCCCGGTAAATCCTTGGCGACTAAGTTATTTCAGGGCTACAGCAACGACTACAACGTCTGGAACCTGGACTGGTGCAGATGCGATGTCAGCGGTAGTCCTAAGGGGCAATACTAGTTCGGGGCAATTGACAGTTAAGCAGGCAACTTACCAGGGCGGCCAGGCAAGTAATGATGTGACTTATCCTGAGGCTACATTACTCACTGCAGGTGATGGTGTTCTTAGGATTGCGGTTAGAGGGGAAACTGGCCCTTACGCGAATACCGCCCCAAGCGGGTATACCCCGGTATCTCCTGCGTCTGGGAACTCTTTGGCGTCTATGTACCTTTTGAAAGACTCTCCAGTTCAAGTTGCGGAAAGCACAGCGAACCAAGCCGCCAGTGCCAGTTACCACGCCGCCACTTTAGAAATTGGATATTACGGAACTAATTGGGATACTGCTGCGGCCACAAATCTGACTGAAAACGATTTGACTAAGTACAAGCTAACCGGCGATAACAAAAACCCAATTTTGGCTGCGATGGCGCGGGATTGTTCAGACCCTGCCGTATTGATTGATAACCGTAGCCGCAGTGGGGTATGTGGGCTGATTACTAGTAACGGAAATAGCACAAGCTACAAAGTAATAAACGATGTTGATCATATTTATGTAGAAAATCATGGTTCAACAAGCGCCGCTCAAACTAGTACTTACAATACTGCCACTGGATATATACACTCCACCGATAAAACCAACCCAAACTACGGGCCCACTAACGCAACAACGGGACAGACTCATCCGTATGATGGAAATCTGTTCCACATGGAAGAGTCTAGCCAGGGTTCCCAAATGGACTTTTATGGTTATGGAAATTACTCTTATAAAGATTTTAGGTTCTTACCAAACAACCAAGAAACCACTAAGACTTTTGAATTTGCTATCGCGGAAGATGTGGCCTACGACGCCCTTGACGGTGTAGGATTCTTCTTCAATACTGGCGTAAACAACGGCGACTATGGGGTTGCGGATACTAGTACTCCCTGTGTGGAAGCCCAATGTATGAGTGGTTATTTACTATTTTTACATTATGGAAATAGTACGACCAGCCTTCTAGGTAAAGGCATCGGTATGGCGCTATACCGGTTTACAAATATCAACACTGAAGATTTACACCATAAAGTTGCTGCCACAGGCACCAATTACGGTGGGATAGATCCGGCTATCACTAATTCATTCAAGGATCGTAATAATAACGCCTTTGTTAAAGTGGCTACAGCGCCTTACTCAAGTACTGATATGACCCGGCGGATCAAAATCGAAGCCCGTCCAGAACGAGTCAAAGTTTGGTATGTAGGTAACCCCAACAAACAGGGTACCGAAACCGGTGATGCGATTATCAATACCAAATTGTCGGATTATGAACCTTGCCTAAATGACTTGACGATTACATTGGAGCATCCGCTTTTCTTGCGACCAAGCGAAGAGAATCCAGCAGTCTTGAAATGCATCTTAGGCGCTAACGGTGCCAAACTTAGCATCGCCGAATTCAATGCACTGAGTCCCGCAGCCCAGGACGCTAAGGTTAATTGGTATCGGACTTTTTATGCGGCAAATCTACTCAATGCAGTTAATCCAAACAGCAACCCAAAAACTGCTTTGACTTGGACGGTTGCGGCTGGGGGCGCGGTTACTGGCCAGACAGCAGGGTCAGCTACCGCAGAAGTTAAGTTAGATAAAACGAAGATTGTCAGCTACGGTTTCGGTCCAATTGGTTCCTATTGGGGTCACGGTTGTTCGCGGCCTACCCACATCGCTTTGCAAAATTTGTCAATGACAGTTGAGAAAGTCAAGACTCTAGTCGAGGCCGTGCAACAACCAGAATGGCGGGAAAACACTGTAAAGTTTTTGGTTTACTTAAGTGGCCAAGAAATTGATGATTTCGGCCAAGCTTTCAAGACAGGGGAATTGCTAACCCGCTTGCGTAATGATGACATTTTCTATGTGGGTTGGGCTAATAATACTAATGCCTTATCCTCAGAACAGTTCTTGGTTAAGTATGACCTTAAAGGCTTAATCATTAATGTTGACGACTACAAAGATAGCACCACCACATACCCATGCACTGATAAATATGTCGAAGGCCTGATTTATCGGAATGATCCGAATTATGACTACACCGGTACTTGCGTGGCGGCAGGTAGTCCGAGTTGGGTAGCTAATCTGCTTACTGTCTCCCCCGGCCTCACGGAGGAGCAGATCAAAGAGGCGCGATATTCCGAGCAAATGGATGCTTTAGCGGAGGAAATTTATCGGTATTACTGGAAAGCCAATATTCAAAATATTGTCTTAACTGATGACCACGTTAGCGGCGTCAATCTGGCGATTTCCGGCGCAGATATTTCTGGTACCACTGATGCGCTCTACACCTCTGGTAAGTGGAAAGTGGACTTTTCCGGTACGCCTTCACTTGCCTATTTGGCAAGCTTGCCAATTGGTACCCCAGCAAGTGAAAAAGCTGAGTTTATCAATTGGGTTAACGAGAACCCCAACACTAACCGGTACCTAGATGATTTAAGCGTGGTGCAGTTCGACTTGCCCGGTTACTACGACATTTACTACCGGGATGTATATATCAAGACGATCATCGCGCATGAATTGCCTAAAGTTAGGTTCAACTTTAAGTTTGCTTGTCGGCAATCACCTGCGGGTTGTGGTACTTCCGACAGCACTCAAGTTCTGCTGACTCCACGGGCGTTCGACCCTGACCGGGCAGTGGATTCGAGCGTTACTACTCCGGTCGGAGTGGGCGGCATTGCCACATATGAGTGGAAAAAATTGAATTTGCTGGATGGTAGCGAACATGCCGAACCGTTTGACCCAAATGATTGGGAAATCAATGACGGTGAAGCTTGGGAGGTAACCTTAACCGTTATTGATGACCTAGGTGCTATTAAGAGCTATTCTGAAATCGTCAATTATTCAAAAGAAGATGATGCGGCGAAGATTCAGCCGCCGTTCGCTCAGTTCGACATTAACCCCAAGAAGTTTAATTATGGCTTAGAACCCAACGATGCCGTTTTGATCAATAACAGTTATGACTTGCAAGGCTACTGTATCGCCCCATACTGGAGAGTCTATAAGGACGGTTATCCCTTCTATTCAGCCTTTGATAAGGTTACCTTGTCTGCTGATGGTTTAGACCCTTGCACTTCGTACACCAGCGCCAAACTACAGGGGTTCAGTAGTCTCGACCCCGGGACTTATGTTATCTACTTGGAGATGAAGAACCAGTTCTGTTATGGTTTTAGCCCTATCGCGCCAGCTATATTGCAGTTTGATTATACTGGGCAAGCAGGCTTATTTGAGTCAGCTATTGCGCAGTATATCTTCACTGGTGATGATGGTTTGGTACTCGCACCATCTCCGCTTGAGTGCAAAACTTCAGTATTAGTCACGCAGACGATTACCGTGGTAAAAGATATGGAACCGCCAATGGCGATAATGGTTCCAGGTCGATGCGATGCGGTTAGTCCCGAATGTCCGGAGGGCCATTTGACCGGCACCACAAATAAGGTGACAGTCAAATTTACCGACACCGGTGATAGCGGTTTGGCGCTTCAGCGCGTAGCCGTGACCCCGTTGGGTAGTTATCCAAATTGCCGAGCCGCTGGCGAAGCTACGGTTAAGGCGACAATGAATGGGAGCTGGGCCGGCTGGTTAGACTCTGGCTTGGTCAATGGTTCGGACCATTATGACCGCACTGTGGGCCTGACACTGAGCGGGCTACAATGCGTACATTGGTGGGCGATTGACCGCGCCGGTAATGAAAATTCCTCGTTCTCAGTATTCGAGGGCGACCTGCTACGTTTCACTGGTTCTTCTGGGGGCCCCTACGACCTCTGGCGGAGTCACATTGACTTGCATCTGGAAGTTGCGCCAAACGAACCCGCTTACCCACATTCCACCGTCTTTGGCGACCCGTTAGTGCTTACGGCTTACCTCGGAGACGAGGAATTGGACCCCAACACCGTGCGTGGTGGGGGAATGAGGTTCAACATCACGAGTCCGGATCACGGACTGGAAGATGCCTTCTTAGGGTCGGCCGTGGTGGTATCCGGCACCAGGGTAGCTATCTTGGATTACATCCCGACCCTGCCGGCTAGCTCATGCGGAACCTGGGTTGCCGGTTGCCCGATTCCCACCGGTTATCACACCTTTACCGCAGTATTCCCGGGGAGCGCCTTGTACGACCCCAAGACTTCAAACCCCGTTGACTACGAAATTGTGGGTCCGGACTTGCAAATGGAAATCTCTGCTTCGAGTTACTTGGTCTCGGTAGGCGACATCGTGCGGATTGATTTCCAAATCAAGAATGCTGGCACTTTTGCTGCCTACGACGTTTACGCCATGCTAACTCTGCCCGATGAACTTCGGGTGGTCCCGGCTTACGGTAATGCTCCTAGCCCCGCCACTAGCCGTTTAGACCCGGCTGGGGATTGGCATGCCGGTATGAGGTGGGAATTTGATGAGCCGATGGATTCCGTCCCGTTCCGGCGTGGCATGGTTGATCCCCAGGCAACTGCCAGTGTCTATGTACTAGTTACTGACCCTGACATCAGCAGTATTTCTGCCAAGGTTCATACTTCATCTACTGAGTTCGAGTTGGAGAACAACTTGGCTACCTTAGTTCTCGGCCCAATGGGGGCTTCGGCTCCTGGCGGCGATCCAGTAGATGTTGAAATTGCCGAAGCGACCCCGCGTTGCCGGGCCCTCACCATCCTGACCGGCGCCACCCCATAAGCCAAAACTAATTGGGCAGGATATCGCCGGTTGTGCGGTACCTGTGCAGCAAGCGGTTTTCGATGTGCCAGGCTCCGCGTTGACGGGTGATGGTGGCGCGCCGTTCCAATCGTTGAGCTTGAGTGGCGATTTGCGCCGGAGTCTTCCCAAGAAATTCAGCGACCTTCTTGCCATTAGTGGAGGCCAGTGAGATACACCAGAACTGGTAGGAAGATATTGGCTTTGCTCCCAGTTCCGGCTGCATCTGCGTTCGACAAAGTATCACGTATACGTTCGCCTGATATTGCTAGTTTGGGGGGATGTAGTCGAAAGTCCGCGGGTCGGGGTCGGCAGCTACTCCCTTGTCGAGGCTGGAAATGGCAGACATAGCCGCATCGTCCAGCTCGAAATCGAACAGGTTGAAGTTCTGGACCATGCGCGATTTGTGTACCGACTTGGGAATGACGATATCGCCGCGCTGCAAGTGCCAGCGTAGAACCACTTGGGCCGGAGTGCGATCAAGTTTCTCGGCAATATCGCGGACCACTGCCTCATCTAAAACTCGCCCTTTAGCAATGGGCGCCCAAGCCTCAGTCGCGATGCCATATTTAATATTGGCATCCCGGCAAACATTGTTTGGGGAATAGGGGTGAACCTGCACTTGATTAGCCGCCGGAACAACTCCAGTTTCGCCGATAATGCGTTCTAGATGTTCGGGCATAAAGTTGGAAACACCAATTGCGCGGGCAATGCCATCGTTTAGCAATTCAATCATGGCTTTCCAGGTTTCGACATAATCAATGCCGATAGTGGGCAGGGGCCAGTGAATTAGGTAAAGATCAATTTGGTCAACATTTAAAGCTTGAAGGGATTTATCGGTCGCGCGTAGTGCATCGTCCCGGCGATGGTATTGGTTATTCAGTTTGGTGGTAATGAAAACATCGTCACGGGATAAGCCGCTCAGCATTATGCCATCGGCCACGCCCTGTTCGTTGCCATACATTTGAGCGGTATCTATATGGCGATAACCAACATTTAGAGCATCGCGGACTGCTAATGCGGTATCGGGCGGCGGGATTTGGAAAGTGCCGAAACCGACTTGCGGAATGGGAACTTCGTGGAGAACTCCGTTAGTCAAAATGATATCAGGTACTGTGTTCATGGTTACTACTTTCTGCTGGCCGCTCAACTGCCGGGATGGCCTGGCTAACCGCCAGCCTTGCGGCGGAACATGCGCTGGGTGGGCCCTGCGGTTTCCGGGCCTTTACTGGTGGATTGGCCACCGTCGCTCTCGCCGCCGCTGGAAGCTTCGCGGGCTTTGGCATTCTTGGCGTCTAGGGCAGCTTTAAATTTGGCTTTGGCATCGTCCGACGCCGAGTTTGGTTTCTTAAGCTCGGTCATTATCTCATCATACGTCTGCGGCGGGATTTTGCGAATACGCACAGAACGATGGGGACGATGCCCAAGCGGGCGGGTAGGCGCGAAGTGGCGGAAAACAAAATTGTCCGGGGGGCTAAGTAGCGTTGGCGGCGGAGGTGGTTGTGGTGCAAGCGGAGATTTTGAGCATCGGCACTGAGATTTTGCTGGGCGATATCACCAATACCAATGCGGCTTTTTTGGCGCGGGAATTAGCGGGATTGGGGATCAACTGCTTCTACCAAACCTCGGTGGGCGACAATGCTGGACGGTTGCGGGCGGCGTTAGCTGTGGCATTGAGCCGCGCTGACCTGGTAATTACCACTGGTGGCCTGGGGCCAACTCAGGATGACCTAACCAAAGAGACAATTGCTTCATACTTGGGTTTACCGCTGGCTTTCCATGACCCAAGTTGGGAGCATGTGCGGGCGATCATGGCCAGCCGGGGCCGGGCGCCGGTGGAGAGCCAGCGGCGTGAAGCGATGATGCCGGTAGGGGCCGATGATGGGTTACCAGTAGTAAAGGTATTGCCCAATGGGAACGGGACGGCTAACGGGGTTTGGCTGGAGGTTCGATGCAATGGAATGATAAAAACACTGGTGATGTTGCCGGGGCCGCCCCGCGAGATGAAAGCATTATTTCACGATGAAGTACAACCGCTATTGGCGGCCGCAAACGGCGGAGCCTTAGTCTCGCGCAACCTGAGGCTATTTGGCATCGGGGAGTCTTTAGTCGAAAAAGATTTGCCGCCGGGCCTGTTGGAGGCAGCTAACCCGACCGTGGCGCTCTATGCCCAAGATACCGAAGTGAGGTTGCGGGTTAGTGCCCGGGCGGCATCGGAGGCTGAGGCAGAAGCCCTAATTGCTCCGGTAGTGGCGCAACTCTCGGAGCAGTTTGCCAAGTATCTATACGGTATAGACGTAGCCAGCTTAGAGGCCGCGCTGGTGGCAACGTTAACTGCCAAGCACCTCACGGTAGCGATTGCCGAAAGTTGCACCGGCGGCCTAGTGGCGCAGCGGGTCACTTCCATCCCAGGCAGTTCGGAGGTATTCGGCTATGGCATCGTCAGTTATGCCAATTCGGCTAAACAAGAATTGCTGGGGGTGCGGGGCAGCACGTTGGCGCAGTATGGGGCGGTCAGCGAAGAGACTGCGATGGAAATGGCCGAAGGGGTGAAGAATTTATCTGGCGCTGACATCGGGCTTTCCATTACCGGGATTGCTGGGCCAGGCAGCGGGCAAGCGCCCGGCCGCGGGCCTTTGCCCGTCGGCGTAGTCGCCCAGGAGGGCGGTACGCCTGAAAAGCCGGTCGGCTTGGTGTGGCTGGGGATGGCCAGCCGCAATGGTATTCGGGCAGTTAAACTGCAACTGAGCCGAGGTTATCGGGAAGAACGCAACTTCATCCGCGAGTTTGCGGCCACCCATGCGCTCTATCAAACCCTCCGCGAAGCCGAGTCTCTAAAATAGTTGTTAAAGTTGCGGCGGTTTTTTATGAGATTCTGCGACAACACAGCGCGGGGCCGGTGATGCCGGTGATGCCGATGGGCGAAAGCCCGCAGTATTTGCGCAGAAAGTACGGGTAGCGCCTGGCAAGGATTTATAGATGAACGTTCCATTTATTACCGAATGGCTGCAATCATTTGGGATGGTTGGCCAGGTACTTTTACTGATACTAGGGATCGCCGCGTTGTTTTTGGGTGGTGAGTTCACGGTGCGCTATGCGGTAAAGCTGGCCGAAGCTTTCCGGGTGCCTACGCTGATTGTGGGCCTAACCATCGTGGCGATCGGCTCCTCGCTGCCGGAACTCGCCGTGGGCATCGAAGGGGTGCGTTACGGCAACGGCCCGATAGTGATGGGCAACATTGTCGGCACTAACATCGTGAATATCCTGCTCATCCTGGGCTTATCCGCGCTGATCCGGGCGATCCCCGTACCCGAAGGTGTGGTGCGATTTGACTTACCGATGATGATCGGCACCGGAGCGCTCCTGATGGCGCTTGCCGCGATCGGCACCGAGCTGTCGCGTTGGAACGGGGCCATCTTGCTATTCGTCGGCATCGTGTACCTGATCGCCGTGGTGGTCACCGCGCGGCGGCGCCCCGATGCCATTGAGATTTCCCACGATTCTCCGCCCGCCGGCCTGGCCGATGAAGCTCACGGCCTACGCTTGTCCGACCCCGATGCGGTGGCGCACGCGCCGAAACCAACCGCCGGTTATTTGCTCCTCACCGTGTTGATGCTGGCCGTGGGCCTGCTTATCATCATGGTCGGGGCCAACTGGATGCTGGACGGCGCAATCGGCGTCGCCGAAGGCTTAGGTGTTTCGCAAACCATGATTGGCCTGACCATTGTGGCTATTGGCACCTCGGCGCCGGAACTGGTCACGATGATCGTGGCTACCATCCGCGATGAACGAGGCCTGGCATTTGGTACGCTGATCGGATCGTCCATCATTAACGTCACCCTAATTTTGGGTACGTCGCTGCTTTTTGCTCGGGCCCCAATCCCGGTTGCCCACTCGTTTTTGCAGGTTGACATCCCCATCATGATTTTGGTCAGCCTGGCCTGTGTACCCGCTTTCATCACGGGCAAGCGGATGAGCCGGTTAGAGGGCGGGCTCTTTGTGGCGGCTTACGGCGGGTATCTCGCCTACACCATCGCAACCGCCGTAGTTTAGAACTCTGTGGTTCCAAGCTTGGACTACCAGCTTTCTAGGCTTAACTCCCGGCTTGCCTTAGAACTCCAGCGCTAAGACTGCCGCTGGTTTGGGTCAGAGTAGTTGTTGGTGATCCGAGTCAGCTCTTGGGAGCCTTGCGCCAACAGTTTCCCAGCCGAAATCTTGGCTAACGCAGCAACTTGGCGGCCAACCGCTTTGGCGGCATCAATTAACTCTTGGTTAGAATTGACTTTCGGCCCTGCCAGGTACATCCGGGCATTATTCAAATGTTGATCTACCTCGAAAGTGGCATTTTTGAGTGGCACACCCTTGTGGCTATCAGTGGCGAACCAGCGGTTATGCGCATGGAAAGCAGCATTGAGAGCGAGACGAGCCTGTAACACATCCCGTGCGCGCTTCGGATCGGCTTGCGCCTCGGCAAAACCGATGTGCTCATCCATCGTGATTAGTTCCGCCGATAACCGCTGCCGGGTGGCAAAGTATTCGCGCTTGCGCCGAGATTGGTATTGCACACCCGCCAGTATCCCACCTGCCGAGGCCGCGACCGCAGGAACCGCCCAAGGGAGCGCGGCAAGCACAATTTCTGTCACCATGTCGCCTGTTCGACCCCCTGCAATTTATTTGCCCGATGCTATCTGGTGCGATTTTAGCGGTTAGTTGGCATTTCGCGGTAACGTGGCGGCTATGGATTTAAGCGCGGCGGCCAGCGAGTACCGGAACCGACCAGTTAGTTGGGTACGGCGCGGGGTGCGGATGACCGATGGGCAAGCGGCGGCCTGGGCCGAGCACGGGGAAAAGTACCTGATTGAACCACCGCGTGGGGTGTCGCGCGAGTCCATCGTGCCAGGTTGGACTCTCGACGGGGGTGGGTTGCCTAGCGGGAACAAATTTGTGGTTGAAATCGGCACGGGGCGGGGTGAGAACATTGTCTCGGCTGCCGGGCGGGAACCGGAAACCAATTTTTTGGGGGTTGAGGTTTATGGGCCGGGTTTAGCTCGGGCGATTTTGTTGGCCGAGGGTGGGTTGCCTGCGGCTACCGCTGCACCTTTGGTTCAACCGGGCGGGCTGCCAAATTTGCGGTTAATCCAAGCTGATGCCCCGGAATTACTCGATGCGCTGCCGGAGCATCAAGTTGATGAATTGTGGGTATTTTTCCCCGACCCCTGGCCGAAAAGCCGACATCTGAAGCGGCGGCTGATTGATAACCACTTCACTGCCCAAGTTTCCCGAGTATTGAAACCAGGTGCCATAATTCGCCTGGCGACCGATTGGGAGCATTATGCCCAGCAGATGCAAGCGGTGTTCACCGCATCGTCGGACTTTGAGCCGCTGGCCGATTCCAGCGCAGGAGTAACGGAGCGATTTGTGGGGCGCGTGCTAACTGCGTTTGAAAGCAAAGGCATCCGCGAGGGCCGCCAAATAACCGACCTAGCGTTCCGCCGATTATGACTTTACGCCACTGCTGACCGTTACCCTGAGAATCACTATTGTGCGCTGAGAATCACAATTGCCCTTTAACCGCGCTGGGTTGTTAATCGGGGAGATAGGATGGGACGATGCAGGCACGGGTGGCGTTAGTGACTTGTCGGGATGCGAATGGATTGGGGCCAGATGATCGGCGGTTAATCCCGGCGCTAGCCGAGCGGGGCATTGATGCCCAACCGGCGGTCTGGAATGACCCCAACGTGGATTGGAATTCCTTCGATTTGAGCGTGGTGCGCTCCACCTGGGACTATCCGCGGCATGTTGATGAGTTTGTGGCCTGGGCCAAGTCGGTTCCCAATTTGGCTAACGAGTCCAGGGCGATTGAATGGAACACCGACCGGCGTTACCTAAAGCAGTTGCACGATGCAGGCGTACCGGTGATTGACACTATTTGGTTGGACCCGGAAGCACACTTGTCAAAACGGGCCATTCACTCGCGGATGCCAGCCTTTGGCGACTTTGTGGTCAAGCCTGTGGTGGGGGCCAATGCGGAAGATATCGCCAGGTATCAACCGATCAGCGCACAATCCAGGGCAGCAGCTATTTCGCATGTGCAGCGGCTGCTGGACTCAGGCCGCTGGGTGATGATCCAGCCTTACATCACTAGCATTGATACCCAAGGCGAAACTTGCTTAACTTTCATCAACGATGAGTTTCAGCACGCCGTCGCCCGTAAAGCCTTGCTGGGCGGAGGGCATCGGAAAACGGTAGGGCTTTCGCTTTATGCTGAAGAAGGCATGGTTCCGGCCTCGATTACGGAAGAGCAGTTGGCCGTAGCAAAGAAGGCGCTTGCGGCAGCTCATCAGGCATCGGGCAGCAAAGAGCCATTCCTATATGCGCGGGTTGACCTCGTCAATAGCGACGGCACGCCTTCTGCACAGTCCGCGCGATTTACGTCGCCTACCCAACCGGCAGCCGATGGCCCATTGGTAGTGGAGATTGAACTTACTGACCCGAGCCTCTGGTTCCGGCATAGTGGGGCCAATCCCACGCTGAACAATTTCGCCGATGCGATCGCCGCACGGGCTGCCAAAGGGGCTTTGCATGCCGATAAAATCGCGGCTCGGTTAACTAAATATTAAGTAAACTCCCGGCTCAGCCGGTTGCTGCCCCGCAATAAGTTCGAACTTGCGGGAGAGGATTTTTCGGTTTCGCTCTATCGTTGGCAGCATGGTCTTTGCGTTCCCCAGTGGTCTCAATCCGGAAATTTTCCCCCTGGCCTGGTTAGTCGGGGAATGGGAAGGCGAAGGCCAAATCTCCTATCACGAGCAGGTGCCGACGGCCCGAGCCTGGAATCACATTAAGTTTTCGCACGATGGAGGCACCTACCTTAAATACGAATCGGTGATTCGGATCATCGGGGAGGGCGAGGCAGAATTGCCTGGGGCCGTGCTGCCCACCGAAGGGATGGGGTCGGCAGAAGTCCAAGAGTTGGTTGACAAATACTCGCACGGGCATAGTGCCCAGCCTTTTGAGGTTGATCTTGCTGAGGCCGGTGGTGGGGAGCCTAGTGATGAGCCCGGCACTAGCGACCCGGACGATGCGGTCGCTGCGGCTTTGTCTGCCGTTGGGTGCAATGCTGAAGTTGATGATGTTGCCTCGGCGTATTCACAGGTGGAATCTGCAGAAACTGAAACCGAAGCCGTTGCGGGCGGCGCTGGGGCAGTAGCAGCCGATCCGCGACAGGGCGAAATCTGGAGTTCGGAAACTGGATACTGGCGAGTTAACCCGCTCCCGCACGGCTCGGGTAAGGGTAACGAGTTTTATCTGGATGTCTTCATCGTTGATGCCGGGGGGCGCATGACTTTCTTCAACGGTGAGGCTTCCCCGGCCAGGGTTGAATTGGCCAGTGCCAAAGTGGTGCGGGCGGCGCTCGCGGCTGAAGTGGATGGGTCGAAGCGGATGTATGGCTACGTCAATGATCACCTAGCCTGGGCGGAAGACATGGTGGCTTTCGGCCATGACCTCGGGAGTTATGCATCATTCCTCCTTACCCGCACCGTTGATGGGGACGGCAACGCAGTCCGAGAGTAGTCCGAACTTGTTCGGGACTACCGAGGGCCAGGCAGCCGTTTGAGGAACGAAGTGACGAGACACGGCAGTCCGAGAGTAGTCCGAACTTGTTCGGGACTACCGAGGGCCAGGCAGCCGTTTGAGGAACGAAGTGACGAGACACGGCAGTCCGAGAGTAGTCCGAACTTGTTCAGGCGGTTTTCCGGTGGTGGTTTAGGGCTTGGATAATTCAATCGGTATTAGCAAACGATGAAGCATTTGCCCTGACCAGCGGGTTGAATGGCCGAAAATTGTCTGCCGCCAATCGTCTGTGCTAAGCACGCTGGCAGGCTTGCCAACCGAGCTTGCCGCGTGGCATGATTAAGCCATCGCCAAGCAGACCGAAAGGGAAGCGGAAACCGAGAGGGAACCGCAGAACCGAGGGAAGCATCAAGGCCCGCCACTAGGTTGGCGGACTGGTGTGGCTTCGAGAGAAGCGGCAAGGCGAGACGGCCCGCAGGTAAGCGAGCCGGTGGAGTTGCTGAGAAGCAAAAGCACCGAGCACGCGAGGCCACCCCGAGTCAAGACCAGGGGAAGCGGGAGGTCCTGCTTCAGCCGGAACTGCAGGCCCGAGTCGCAAGAGGTGCGTGAGCATCAGGAGCGAAGCGGACTGCGAGTGGCTGACTTACACGAAGGCCAAGTGTGAGCGGTGGGCGGCATCGAACGGGAGACCGAACGATGTGGTGAAGACCTTGAAACGTTGCTGGAGCAACCGGACCGGTCGGAGACTCAACGCAGCGGAGTTCGCGAGAACGCCAAAGCCAAAGGAAACCGAAACGGATGACGAGACCAGAGGCGGCAAGGCCATCAGGCAAGGCAAGCGGGATGCAACCCGCAAGCTAAGCTCCAGAGGCAAAGGGTAAGACTAGAGCCAAACTGGGAAAATGATGTGTTCGCACTCGCGCTGAGCGACGGCGAGGCTAAGCGAGAACGTGTGGCGACGGCGGCACGCGGACAGAAGCGAAAGACCCCGGGAAACCGGGGCTTTCTGCTTTATACGGCTAAACAAAATCGCCTCGCTACACAAAATCTCCTCTAGCGATATGGGTATCGCGAATGATGTGTTGGGTTTGTTCCATCTCTTTCGCTCCGAAAACTTTATCCCGATGCGCCACAAATTTATTGATGATTTGCGCAGCCTCAGTCGGGTTAACCCGTTTGCGAGCGAGATCAGCCCGCAAGGCATCCTCGGCATAGTAAACTGCCGAGATGGGCCGCTTGGCTCGGATTAAATCAAAAGCCTCAGCCGGGTCCCAACCCTGATCTAACAATATGGCATAAGCAGTGGACGGCCCCCGGTTAATCCCCATGTGGCAATGCACAAATACTTTTAAGCCGCGCGCCTGAGCATCCCTAGCAATCATTACCGCTTTATCAAAGTCGGCCGGGTCTATGTGATTACCTTGATAATCGTCTTCGGGAATATGATGATATTCCACCGGATGCTTTGACCAAATAGCTGCATCGTCATCTTCAATTCGAGTGTCAATAACTACGCCGACTTGTTGCTTTAATAAATCTCTAAGCTGTGCATTAGCGACTACCGCGTTATAGTCGAAATCGCCACCGGTAGCTAAGCTATTTGTGAGCCAGGAGATATCCGCCTTAACCGGCACAGTTGGGATGCCCGCAGTGGCTGTCGGATCGTCCATAAAACTCACACGCCTACTCTGCCAGGGATTGCTCCAGTCAGCACGATAACGAAACGCGCGAGTGCATCACTTTGGTTTGGTGCCCGCCTCGGACCGAGTAGCGATAGCAAATATTAGGTATTTACGGTGGCATCGTGCTATCCTTTTGGCTGGCCAAACGGCACAAAGCAGTGCGGAGCGGCAAACCCGATAATTTAATCTTGAACCCTTCTGGTCGCAACGAGCGCAACCGTTAGGGGTGTCGTAACGTTTCGACGGTGTGCCAATTGCGCGCGCACCGCCCGCCAGGCGTTGTGACGTACACCATTTTTCGCGCTATGCTGCCTAAGTTGCGCTCACTTTTGTTTTGCCCATTTCGCCTTAGCTGCCGCTTTCGCTCTGAAAAAGAGCCAAATTTGACACCCAGGGTGAGATATGTCCAGACCGAGGCGAGCGCGACACCGTATGTGAACCGAGCGAGGCAAACCGTCGCGCTCACCCAGTAGCAATACTGGGACCCTCTAGGTTAAGGACGTAATCTTGGCTGCGTTGCGCACCCCCACAGCTCCTAGCGCCGAAGCAATTGCGAACCGAACTGCATCGCCCCGCGTTTCGTTCGCTCGTATTCCCGAACCAGTAAACCCGAAAACGGGTGGCTTGCTGCTGCCCGACCTCCTCGCCCTGCAAACCGAGAGCTTTGACTGGCTGCTCGGCAACGAGGCTTGGCAGGCCCGCGTGGCTGCTGCCGAGGACGGCACCGTACCCCAAACCAGCGGTTTGGCCGAAATTTTTGAAGAGATTTCCCCCATCGAGGACTTTGGGCAGACGATGTCGCTCAGTTTCTCGAACCCATATTTCGAAGAGCCTAAGTACACTCCGGAAGAATGTCGGGAAAAGGATCACACCTATTCTCGCCAGCTTTATGTGACTGCGGAATTCACCAATTACCAGACTTTCGAAATTAAGTCGCAAACGGTTTTCATGGGTGATTTCCCGATTATGACTCCGCGCGGCACTTTCATTATCAATGGCACCGAGCGGGTTGTGGTTTCCCAGTTGGTGCGTAGCCCCGGTGTTTATTTTGAGCGGGTGCCGGATAAGACTTCCGATAAAGACATTTTCAGTGCCAAGATTATCCCGACTCGTGGGGCTTGGCTGGAATTTGAAATTGATAAAAAGGATGCCGTAGGCGTCCGCATTGACCGTAAGCGTAAGCAATCCGTCACGGTTTTGCTAAAAGCGTTGGGCATGACCGCCGAAGAGATCCGCGCGGAATTCAAGGATTTCCCGGCTGTGCTGGAGACCTTGGAAAAGGACACCGTTCAGACCCAGGATGAGGCGCTGCTCGACATCTACCGCAAGATTCGCCCAGGTGAGCCGCCGACGATCGAAGCTGGCCGCAACCTGCTGGAGAACTTCTACTTCAACCCCAAGCGTTACGACCTAGCCAAAGTTGGCCGCTACAAGATAGGCAAGAAGCTGGGCCTAGAGGGTGACCTCAAAGAGTCCGTACTGCGCCAGCAAGATATTGTCGCGACCATCAAGTACCTGGCTGCGTTGCACGCTGGTATGGCCACTCTGCCCGGCACCCGCAATGGCGAGCCGGTTGAAGTACGGGTTGAGACTGACGATATTGACCACTTCGGCAACCGCCGCATCCGCGCAGTTGGTGAGCTGATTCAGAACCAGGTGCGCACTGGCCTTTCCCGGATGGAGCGCGTGGTCCGCGAACGCATGACCACCCAGGATGTCGAAGGCATCACCCCGCAATCGCTCATCAACATCCGTCCGGTAGTGGCTGCCATTCGCGAGTTCTTCGGAACCTCGCAGCTCAGCCAGTTCATGGACCAGAACAACCCGCTGGCCGGGTTGACCCACAAGCGCCGCCTCAACGCGCTCGGCCCCGGTGGCCTTTCGCGGGACCGCGCGGGCATGGAGGTTCGTGACGTTCACCCCTCGCACTACGGCCGCATGTGCCCGATTGAGACTCCGGAAGGCCCCAACATTGGTCTGATTGGCTCGTTGGCATCGTTCGGTCGGATTAATCCCTTCGGCTTTATCGAGACCCCATACCGCAAGGTCGAAAACGGGCACGTCACCGATGAGATCGTGTACCTGACTGCCGACGATGAAGATCAGTACATCATCGCCCAGGCCAATACCCCGCTGGACGAGAACGGCAAGTTCCTGGCCGACCGCGTGTTGGTGCGGATTAAGGGTGGCGAGACCGATGACGTCACGCCTGACCAGGTAGAATACATTGACGTTTCCCCGCGCCAGATGGTGTCGGTGGCGACCGCGTTGATTCCGTTCTTGGAACATGACGATGCAAACCGCGCTTTGATGGGTGCCAACATGCAGCGCCAAGCTGTGCCGCTGGTGCAGAGCGAGATGCCGCTGGTCGGTACCGGGATGGAACGCCGGGCTGCGATTGACACCGGCGATGTAGTTGTCGCTACTAAGCCGGGTGTGGTTACCGAAGTTTCTGCTGACCTGGTCAAAGTTGCTAATGATGATGGCACTACCGGGAGCTACCGGATCGCCAAGTTCATGCGTTCGAACCAAGGCACCTCATACAACCAGCGCGTAGTTGCAGTTGAGGGTGAGCGAGTCGAGGCTGGATCGGTGTTGGCCGATGGCCCGGCAACCGAAAACGGCGAGTTGGCCCTAGGCCGCAACCTGCTAGTCGCATTTATGAGCTGGGAAGGTTACAACTACGAGGATGCGATTATCTTGTCGCAGCGCTTGGTAGAAGAAGATGTACTCAGCTCGATTCACATCGAAGAATACGAAATTGATGCGCGCGACACTAAGCTCGGCCCTGAGGAAATCACTCGCGAAATTCCAAATGTTGGCGATGAGGTATTAGCTGATTTGGATGAACGCGGCATTATCCGCATCGGTGCTGAAGTTGACGCTGGCGATGTTTTGGTCGGTAAAGTAACCCCTAAAGGTGAAACCGAATTAACTCCCGAAGAGCGTTTATTGCGTGCTATTTTCGGTGAGAAAGCCCGTGAAGTCCGCGATACCTCGCTGAAGGTGCCACACGGTGAACGCGGTACGGTTATCGGCGTACAACCATTTAGCGCAGAAGATGGCGATGAATTGCCCACCGGCGTTAATGAAATGGTGCGCGTGCATATCGCCCAAAAGCGCAAAATCACGGTAGGCGATAAGCTGGCCGGCCGCCACGGTAATAAAGGGGTAATCTCCCGGATTTTGCCGCAAGAGGATATGCCGTTCTTGCCCGACGGCACCCCGGTTGACGTCATCTTAAATCCGCTGGGTGTGCCTGGCCGGATGAACGTAGGCCAGGTGATGGAGACCCACCTCGGTTGGGTGGCGTCGCGTGGTTGGGATGTGGACCAGGTAGCCGATGCCGAGTGGAAGAACCACTTGCCGGAAATCGCCAAATCCGCCGAAGCTTGGACCCCGGTAGCCACCCCGGTATTCGACGGTTTGGAAGAGGACGCGCTACAAGGGCTGCTGAACTCGACCCTACCGAACCAAGATGGCATCCGGATGATGGGGCAGCCCGGCCCGCTTGGCCCGGATGTGCAGCCTGGTCAGCCTGGCAAGGTTTACCTGATGGATGGCCGTTCCGGTGAGCCGTTCCCCGGCCCGGTTTCCGTGGGTTACATGTACATCCTGAAGTTGCACCACTTGGTGGACGATAAGATTCACGCCCGCTCCACTGGCCCTTACTCGATGATTACTCAGCAGCCGCTGGGCGGTAAGGCCCAATTTGGTGGCCAGCGCTTTGGTGAGATGGAGGTGTGGGCTCTGGAAGCTTATGGCGCCGCCTACACTCTGCAGGAATTGTTGACGATCAAGTCCGACGATATCCCTGGTCGCGTCAAGGTTTATGAGGCCATTGTTAAGGGTGAAAACATCCCCGACTCCGGTATTCCGGAATCTTTCAAAGTGCTGCTCAAAGAAATGCAGTCGCTCTGTCTGAACGTTGAAGTGCTCAGCACCGATGGCGAAATCATCGACATGAAAGATTCTGATGATGAGGTTTACGCGGCTGCGGATGACTTAGGCATTAACTTGTCTTCCCGCCCGAATGCCGCTGCTTCGATTGACGAGATTTAGGACCAAACTATGCTTGATGTGAACATCTTTGAGGAACTGCGGATTGGTTTGGCTAACGCCGACGATATGCGCGCCTGGTCCCACGGCGAAGTTAAGAAGCCGGAGACCATTAACTATCGTACGTTGAAGCCGGAAAAAGACGGACTGTTCTGCGAGAAGATTTTCGGGCCCACCCGGGACTGGGAATGTAACTGCGGTAAATACAAACGCGTCCGTTTCAAGGGCATCGTCTGTGAACGATGCGGGGTTGAGGTGACCCGCTCCAAGGTGCGCCGCGAACGCCAGGGCCACATCGAACTGGCCGCGCCGGTGACCCACATCTGGTTCTTTAAGGGCATGCCGTCCCGTCTGGGTTATTTGCTGGATTTAGCGCCGAAAGACCTGGAAAAGGTGATCTACTTCGCCGCTTATATGGTGACCTTTGTGGACGAAGAAATGCGCCATGAAGATATGCCACAGCTTCAAGATGAAGTTGATTTGGAAAAGAAGCAAATTGCCGAAATGCGCGATGCCGATATCGCCGCCCGGATGCAAAAGCTGGAATCCGATTTAGCCGAATTGGAAGCCGAAAATGCTAAGGCAGATGTTAAGCGGAAATTGCGAGATGCCGCCGAGCGCGAAATGGGCAACATCCGCAAACGCGCCGATGGCGAAATCGAACGCTTAGAGCAAGTTTGGGATCGGTTCAAGAATCTCAAAGTCGGCGATTTGGAAGGTGACGAAAGCCTTTATCGTTCGATGCAAGCGCGTTATGGCGATTACTTCCAAGCTTTGATGGGTGCCGAGGCGATCCAGAAGCGGCTGCAGAGCTTTGACCTGGCCAAAGAGGCCGAGGAGCTTCGCGAGATCATTGCGACCGGTAAAGGCCAACGCAAGACTCGTGCGCTAAAGCGGTTGAAAGTTGTAAATGCTTTCTTGACTACCGATAACAAGCCCGAATCTATGGTTTTGGATGTCGTGCCGGTTATCCCGCCGGATTTGCGCCCGATGGTGCAATTAGACGGTGGCCGCTTTGCGACATCGGACCTTAATGACCTTTATCGCCGGGTAATTAACCGTAATAACCGCCTAAAGCGTTTACTCGAATTGGGCGCACCAGAAATCATCGTGAATAACGAAAAGCGCATGCTCCAAGAAGCTGTGGATGCGTTATTCGATAATGGCCGCCGCGGCCGCCCGGTAACTGGACCTGGTAACCGCCCGCTGAAATCCATTAGCGATATGCTAAAGGGTAAGCAAGGGCGTTTCCGCCAGAACTTGCTAGGTAAGCGCGTGGACTACTCGGGCCGTTCCGTAATTGTGGTTGGCCCCACTCTGAAGCTGCACCAGTGCGGCCTGCCTAAGGACATGGCACTGGAGCTGTTCAAGCCGTTTGTGATGAAGCGCTTGGTTGACTTGAACCACGCCCAAAACATCAAGAGCGCCAAGCGCATGGTCGAGCGTGCTCGGCCGGTGGTTTGGGACGTGCTGGAAGAGGTCATCACCGAACACCCTGTGCTGTTGAACCGCGCACCTACCCTGCACCGCCTCGGCATCCAAGCGTTTGAGCCGCAATTGGTTGAGGGTAAGGCTATTCACCTGCACCCGCTGGTTTGCGCTGCGTTTAACGCCGACTTCGATGGTGACCAAATGGCTGTTCACTTGCCGCTTTCGGCTGAGGCGCAGGCTGAAGCCCGCATCTTGATGCTGTCGAGCAACAACATTTTGAAGCCGTCGGACGGCCGCCCGGTAACCATGCCTTCGCAGGACATGATTATCGGTCTGCATCACTTGACTTGGTCGCCTGACCTGGACACCGAAGAGGGCCGGGCGCTGGCTGAATCCATGAAGGGTTATGGCCGCACGTTCAGCTCGCAGGCCGAGGCCATCATGGCATTTGACCGGGGCGAGTTGGACCTAGATGCTATGGTCAAGATTTATATGCCGGAATTGGCGTTCGATAAAGGCAAGCAGCCCGAGGGTGCCAAGATCGTCGCGGAAGACCCGGAGCGTGGCGTAGTAGTGGTAGAACCGCAAGTGTTCGAGACCACCTTGGGCCGCACCCTGTTCAACGAAGCGCTGCCGATTGACTATCCGTACCAGAACCGCACGGTTGGTAAGAACCAGCTTTCCGAGATCATCAACGATCTAGCCGAGAGTTATCCCAAGGTGGAGGTTTCCACCTCGCTCGATGCGCTCAAGGACGCCGGTTACAAGTGGGCCACCCGCTCTGGTGTGACCATCGCGATTTCCGACGTGGCGATGCCCGAAGAAAAAGATGCGATCATGGCCGAGCATGAGGCTCGCGCTGCCGAAGTGCAATCGCAATTCGACATGGGTCTGCTCACTGAAACTGAGCGCCGCCAAGAACTCATCGAAATTTGGACCGAAGCTACCGATAAAGTAGCGGCGGCCATGCGTGAGAACTTGGAAAAGAATTCCCGCAACACCCTTTACCGGATGGTTAGCTCCGGGGCGCGCGGTAACTGGATGCAAGTGCGCCAGATTGCCGGTATGCGCGGCTTGGTGGCCAACCCGAAGGGCGAGATCATCCCGCGTCCGATCAAGTCGAACTACCGGGAAGGCTTGTCGGTGCTGGAATACTTCATCGCATCGCACGGTGCCCGTAAAGGTCTGGCCGATACCGCGCTGCGTACCGCAGACTCGGGGTACTTGACCCGGCGCCTAGTTGACGTGTCGCAGGATGTGATCATCCGCGAAGTTGACTGTGGTACGTCGCGCGGCCTGACCCTGCCGGTCGCCGAACTGGTTGGCGACGAGTTGGTACCGCACCCGCGGATCGAAACATCGATTTACGCTCGTTCGCTGGCCGCAGATGTTACCGATGCTGATGGCAAAGTAATTGCGCACGCTGGTGACGACCTGGGCGACCACATGATTCACCACCTGCACGATGCTGGCATTGAGAACGTTAAGGTTCGCTCGGTATTGACCTGCGAATCCCGAGTCGGCACCTGCGCCATGTGCTACGGGCGTTCGCTGGCCACCGGCAAACTGGTTGACATTGGCGAGGCCGTTGGCATCATCGCTGCTCAGTCCATTGGTGAGCCGGGTACCCAGTTGACGATGCGTACCTTCCACACTGGTGGTGTAGTGGGCGCACAAGACGTGACTCAGGGTTTGCCGCGTGTGACCGAGTTGTTCGAGGCCCGTACCCCCAAGGGTGAAGCCCCGATCGCGGAATACACCGGCACCATCTCCATCGAAGAGGGCGAGCGGTCGCGTTCGATCATTTTGACTCCCGCCGCCGCCGATGTGGAAGAGCAGCGTTACTTGGTTTCCCGCCACGCCCGGTTGATGCCTGGCGTTGAGGATGGCGCCGAGGTAACCGTGGGCACTCAGTTGACCCAAGGTGCGGCTGACCCCAAGAAGGTGTTGCGTATTCTCGGCCCGCGTAAAGCTCAGCAATTCCTGGTTGACCAGGTGCAAGAGACCTACCGTTCCCAGGGTGTGGAGATTCACGATAAGCACATTGAGGTTATCGTGCGGCAGATGCTGCGCCGCATTACCGTGCTGGACAGTGGCGATACCACGTTGTTGCCCGGTGAGTTGGCCGAACGTTCTCGCTTCGAGGATGCCAACCGGGAAGCTATCCGCAATGGTGGCAAGCCGGCCTCCGGTCGCCCTGAGTTGATGGGTATCACCAAGGCTTCGCTGGCTACCGACTCGTGGCTGTCGGCCGCATCGTTCCAGGAGACCACTCGCGTGCTTACCGAGGCTGCCACTTCCGGTCGCCGCGACTCGCTGCTGGGCCTCAAGGAGAACGTGATCATCGGTAAGCTGATCCCGGCTGGTACTGGTTTGGCTCAGTACCGGGAGGTGGAGATCGAGCCGACTGAGCAGGCTAAGGCTGAGTTGTACCCGTCCTTCGGTTATGACGAGATTGACTTCCCGACCCTTGGTTTGGGTAGTGGTGAAGCGATCCCGCTAGATGATTTTGATTTCTCCGAGTTCCGGTAAGAATTAGGTAATAGCCCCCGGCCCCCTGTTATTAGGTGAGCCGGGGGCGTTTTGCTAGAATTTTAGGTAATGATGGAAAGCAAACTGAAATCGCCTATACGGCGTTTATTCGAGTTGCCCGATATTGCTCCCATTGGGTTAGTGCTTGCCTTTGGCTTGATTGTCAGCCTTCCGCACATCAATTCTCAATTGTTGGCTGGTAATGACTTTGCCTTTCATGCGTTACGGTATATGGGCACCTATCGAGCTTTGCTGGATGGGCAAATTATTCCACAAATGGATTCTGCCTCAATGGGTGGATTTGGCTATGCCCCAAATCTCTTTTACCCACCCCTTACCGCTTACCTAGCAGTACTATTGAATTTCATATCACCCAACTGGAATCTCACCATTAATCTGGCCAATATATTAACTTTGCTAGCTGCTGGGTTAGCAATGTACATATTCGTCCGGAAAGTTGCTGGTAACCAGACCGCAGCCGTGATCTCAGCTATCGCATATCTGAGCGCCCCGTATTTTCTGGTTAATACGATGTTGCGTTCCGCCGCCGCTGAAACTATGGGGATGGTATTCGGGCCGCTGTTATTTTTAGGTGTTTGGAAGATTATTCATCGCGAACGTGGCTGGTTAATCTTGGGCGCTAGTGCTGCAGGTCTGTTGTTATCGCATCACCTTTCCGCAATAATATTTGCTGCATTTGCCTTAATATTCATGCTTTGCTACTTAAAGCAGTTAATGAACTTGGGCGCGCTAAGACAATTATTGCTAGCTTTAACAATGGCTTTGGGGCTGTCGGCATTTTTCTTGTTACCGTTATTTGAAGCCCGGGCTGCGGCTGAATATAATGCCTTTGTACCTGGGTTCATGCTTGGTGTTTGGGCTGGTGGTACGGCCAACTTAGTCCAAGCGCATACGCATCAGTCTCTGGCTTCCCTTCTGTTGCCAAACGACCGGCCACCATACGGCTGGATTGGGTTCTTATTACCACTGGTTCTTATTGCGGTGCCAGTGGTGTCCCGACGTCTGTCCCGATCGCAAAGAACATTCACGCTAATCTCGCTGGCTTTCGCACTAGTTGCTTTCAGCGCGACATTGCAATTGTTTCCGTGGGCGCAGCTGCCTGATGAAGCGCTAATGATTCAATTCCCGTGGCGTTTCAACATTGTTATCACCCTATTTATCGCGGCAATTGCCGGGATAATCGCTACTGCGACTTGGGCACACTCCCCATTTTCGCGACGTTGGCCTAGGGAAGCAGCGCCCGTTAGCGGATCACGTGAATCTAGTTCACCTGTTTCGGCTGGGCGGCAGGGCCTTAACCTAAGGTTGATTGGCATTGTTTCAGCGATTGCCTTAGTAACTGCGGGCATCGCTATTGCCAACTTTTCCCTGGGCCGTGAAGATGCTTATGCAACGGCTGACTTTCTGCTACCTAGAGTTTGGAATGCAGACTATCTGCCTACTCGGCTAATCAACTATGTAGATGATGAGGAAGCAGCAGCCTTCGGAGCTTCCGGGATCAATCGGGGCCATGACCCTCTCGCGTTAACCGGGCAGATGGTATTTGACAATTTCCAGCATTACGGGCGCCGGTTGCAGTTTGAAGCTTCGGTGACTGAAGGCGGAATTGTAGAGTTGCCAGTATTTTTCTACCCCGGTTATCTGGCGTCCGTTAACGGGGTTCGGGTGCCAGTTTTTGAGTCAACCAACGGTTTCGCGGCAATCATACTACCTGATCCCAGCGCAAACAGTTCCGCTGGTCAAGGAGAGGTTAGTTGTACTCCAAATTGCTCGGTCAATGCCTACTTTGGGATGAGCCGGGCTACTCAGATTGGGGCCGTCATAACGGGTTTGACTCTGTTAAGCCTCGCAGGTTATTGGTTTGTCTGTCGATCGCGAACTAGATTGCGAACTAATCAAGTGGGCCTCGCGTGAAAGAGCTTATGGGTGGCCGCTACCGGAACTATCTGATACTTGCGACATTTGGGCTGTTATTCAGTTGGATGCAGTTTAGCCGACTAGTGGTAGCGGGCACTGATACGGCCTTTCATATGGCACGGTATATAGGTACGTGGCGGGCTCTACAAGACGGGCAGCTAATTCCGCAACTTGATTCAGCGGTGCACGGCGGATTCGGATACGCCATTAATTTATTTTATCCACCATTGAGTGCTTACTTAGCTGTTATCGCTAACTTGGTTGCCCCAAGCTGGAACCTTGCTATCAATTTAGCGAATACCCTCACGCTAATGTTCGCTGGTTTTACTATGTATGCCTTTATTCGACATTTAGCTCAGAATGATGACGCTGGGTTACTGTCTGCCATTGCATATATGAGTTCACCATATCTTGTCACCAGCATCAACATTCGTTTTATGGCTGGCGAGTTCTTGGCGATGGCCATCGCGCCACTATTCTTTTTAGGGATGTGGAAGTTGCTTCAAGGGGAGTCGGCCTGGGTGCTGATTGGCCTGAGTTTTGGTGGTATCTTGTTGTCCCACAATCTTTCAGCAGTTTTCTACGCTTTTTTCGCAGTATTTTTTTTGTTAGCCTATTGGCGCCAAGCTTGGCGGTTTTTTGCGCTAAGACAATTGCTACTGGCTGGTGCAGTGGCTTTTGGAATATCCGCGTTCTTTTTGCTGCCGTTTTTAGAGGTTCGGGCGGCTGCCGACTATAATGTATTCACCCCAGGATTTATGGCAAATTTCGGCTTAATGAATGTACATTCACTGTTCAGGCTCAGCCGTGCAATTATTCCCAATGGAGCGCAGCTATTTTCCTGGATTGGATTAGTGGCTATTCTGACGCTGATATCGATCCCCTTTAGATACCGAATGTTGCCTTTTTCGCAGAAAAGATTCATTCTAGTTGCGGTAGCGAGTTCACTTTTTGCATTTATTTTAACCACAGGGTACTTTCCCTGGAAGTTGCTACCCGAAAGTTTTGCCGTTTTGCAATTTCCCTGGCGGTTGAACCTGATGGTCGCTTTTTTTCTTTCCGCGATTGTTGGGGTACTTTTTACTAGTTTCAAGTGGCCTAATTGGATCGCTATCATTTTGGTCGGCGGCCTCGGATTCGCCACTACGTTAATTACCTTGTTGCCTCCGGTGGCCGCACCACAAAGTCGAATCGATGCGTATCAAATTGGAAACCACTGGCCTAATACCATGCAGTTACAAAATGCTGATTACCTGCCAGTGCGAGTGATAAGTTATCTTGATGGGGGGAAGCAGGTATGGGCAGCTCCCGGACACCATTGGATGATGCCACAAATGTTCTTTACTCGCAGCCATGATCCCATTGCCCTCACTGGTGATATGCAGTTCAGCGGTCTTGCGCATTATGGGCGTCGCATGCAGTTTATCGCCGAGGTAGATAGTCCAGGCGTTTTGGAACTGCCGCTTATCTATTATCCAGGTTATCGCGTTTTCATTGATGCTGATCGGATACCCGCATTTGAATCGCCAAATGGGTTTGTCGCGGTGGATGTACCTTCTCCAGGTAGTCATGTGGTCAATTCTTATTTTGGAATGAGTCCAGCTACCAAAGTTGGGGCTGTAACTACCGGAGTAACGATAGCTAGCCTGGTGGTGATGGCAATTATCCGCACCCGCAGGCAAACATCTCCACCCGCCGACGAATTACCGGACATTGAATCGACCTTAAGCGATCTATATGTATTCAGGTTTACTGGGGGTGCGCAATGAAAATCCAGGAACTAGCATTACCGAGATATATCAGCTCGAAAAAAAACTTGATTTCCAGCTTGGTAGTTGTGGTGACGGCTGGATTGATATTTAGTTTCCCCAATTTCAATCCTTTGGTTCTATTGGGACACGATGCCAATTTCCATATTGCCCGGTATGCTGGCACCTGGCGGGCCATTAGTGATGGGCACCTTATTCCCCAGCTTGATTCGGCTTTTTATGGCGGTTTTGGGTATGCTCCGAATTTGTTCTACCCACCCTTGAGTGCATACCTGGTAGTCCTGCTTCAAACAGTAGTAACCAACTGGAATTTAGCCATCAATTTTACCAACATTATAATCCAGGTTGGAGCTGGGTTGGCGATGTTCGCATTTATGCGAAGAGTAACGTGTAGCAACTTTGCGGGGCTGCTGTCCGCGTTGGCCTACATGTCTGCGCCTTATGTGATTGCTAATGGTTTAATCCGGTTCGCTGCCGGGGAGTACCTGGGGTTAGTATTTGCTCCGATCGTGTTTTTGGGATTATGGAAAATAATTCATGGAGAATCTGGTTGGTTATTATTGGGTTTAGCCACCGGCGGTTTATTGCTATCGCATAACTTGTCCACCGGGATTTTTGGTTTGTTTGCATTGTTGTTTTTGCTCGCCTATGCCAAAACCGCATTTCAGGTAGCCGCACTGAAACAATATCTCTTTGCCGCTGCGTTAGCATTTGGGCTATCTGCATTTTTCTTGCTCCCGTTATTGGAAGCACGGGCATCCGCTGATTATAACGCTTTCCATTTGGGGTTTTTGTCAGACATAGAAAGGGTTCAAGCTGCCGCGGTCCCTTCAATGCTGATGGCTTTATTGCCCAATTTTAATCCGCCTTTTTCTTGGATTGGATTTCTAGCTACTTTAGCATTGCTAATTGCTCCGCTGGTTGCCGGATTTTGGCCCCACAAATGGCAAAAAATGGGTATTGTTTCAACGGGTTTAGCGATATTATCCTTGTTTATTAGTTCCCGGTTTTTCCCTTGGAAATTGATGCCCGAACAGTTGCTGTTAATTCAGTTCCCTTGGCGGCTAAATCTCATCGTCACTTTCTTTTTGTCTTGCCTTATCGGGTTAGTGTTTGCTGCCCCGATCCGTATGAAACGTGTCTCAAAAGTGCTGTACCGGCTGCAATCGAAAGCCATCTGTATCAAAGCGGTAATTGTCGCGGTAGTTGCCGCCCTGGCCACAATAAGTATTGCGATGTCCCTGCCCTATTTGCCGCCTCGAGACGATGCCAACGTGTGGGATGCACATATGTTGGGCGTACAAGCAGTGTGGAACTGGGATTATGTGCCAACCCGAACGGTTGTAGCTGACGGGTTTTTTGCTCGAGACCACAATCCAACGGCCCTGACCGGAGAAATGAGTTTCGACAACTTCGCCCACTTTGGCCGACATTTATCGTTGACAGCAAAAGTGGAAACCCGCGGTATTTTGGAATTACCGCTGATGTTCTACCCCGGTTACCGGGCCGAGGTGGACGGCAACCGGGTTCCAGTTTTCGAATCAAACTATGGTTTTGTAGCAGTTGACCTCCCAGCTGGGACGCACCAAGTGGCCGTTGAATTTGCGATGAGTCCGGCTACCAAGGTGGGCGCGTCCCTCACTGGGGTCACCCTCTTGGCCATCGCTGCCTACGGCGCGACCCGCCATAGTCATGCAATAACCGTTTTCTGCCAGTTTTCGCGCATCCAAGCGACGATGACGCGGCAGCGCCCTCGCCCAGTACCATGATGTGAGGGTGACTTCTGTTCCTGAAAGCGCGATGTCGAAGCCGTTGCTAAACGATGCTTCATCCATCATGTTGAATCCTGGTGGGTTCGCTGAGAATTTCGCTGGCAATGCCCTAGTTGGCTCCACGTCAGTTGACAACACATTGGCCAGCAATACCCCCTTGGTGCCCGCTGTGCCGGCTGCCCCGGCGATCACCGGTGGACGGTTCGCTTTCCTAGACCGTTCCCGCACCATCGCGCCCACCACCTACTCTCGCTGGTTAATCCCGCCGGCGGCCTTAGCGATTCACCTGTCGATTGGTCAGGTTTATGCGCTTTCGGTGTTCAAGCCGTTGTTGGAAGCCCGATTCAACGTGGCGCATACGGCCATTGGCTGGATTTTCTCAATCGCGATTTTAATGCTCGGTCTCTCCGCCGCTTTCGCCGGGACCTGGGTGGAGAAAGTTGGCCCGCGCAAAGCGATGGCGCTGTCCACCGTGTTGTGGGTAACCGGCTTCTTAGTGGGTTCACTCGGCATCGCCACCGGCCATCTCTGGTTGCTTTACTTAGGGTACGGCGTAATCGGCGGAATGGGCTTGGGCATCGGTTATGTTTCGCCGGTATCCACCCTGATCAAGTGGTTCCCCGACCGCCCCGGTATGGCGACCGGTTTAGCTATTATGGGCTTCGGCGGTGGTGCGGCCGTGGCGGCTCCGTTGTCCACCGCATTGCTTAACCATTTCAGCCGCTCTTGGAGCAATGCGCACCCGGATGCTGGCGGGCTTTCGGTAATGCCCCCGGCTGAACTGTCCCAGGTAGTGGTTCGCACCTTCTTGACTTTGGGTGCTATTTACCTGCTGGTAATGGTGTTGGGCTGGATTTGTATTCGGATCCCCGCTCCCGGTTGGAAGCCTGCGGGTTGGGAGCCGAAGCCGGTTTCCGCCAACTCGCTAATCTCGCACAACAATGTTTCGGCTCGGTCGGCTATCCGCACTCCGCAATTTTGGTTGCTATGGGTAATTATGTTTGTGAACATTACGGCCGGTATCTCCATCGTGGAAAATGCGTCAATCATGATCGGCAATTACTTCCCGGCTCTAATCGCCGGTGGAGCCGCTGGTTATGTTGGCCTGAATTCGCTATTCAACATGGGTGGCCGGTTCGGTTGGTCTTCGCTATCGGATAAAGTGGGCCGCAAAAACGTTTACATAATGTATTTAGGGCTTGGTGCCATCCTGTTTGTCGCATTGTCGTTCCTGCACGTTACAACCATGTGGGTATTCCTAGCGATTTCAGCTTTAATCCTCTCATTCTACGGCGGTGGCTTTGCTACATTGCCGGCTTATATCAAAGACCTCTTTGGTGGTTATCAGGTATCGGCAATTCACGGCCGAGTCTTGACCGCTTGGTCGGCTGCTGGTATTGCTGGCCCTTTGATTACCAATACTTTGATTGACCGGCGCGAAGCGGCTGGGATTGAAGGTCCGGCTTTGTATTCTGTTTCGTTGCGGGTGATGGCAGCATTGTTGTTGATCGGGTTTATCGCTAACTTATTAATGCGGCCAGTTGCGGCCCGTTGGCATGAGCCAGATGTGGCCGCCCCGGCGCCCGGCGCTATCCCGGATGGGCATGGTGGTTACATTTTGCCTGATCCGGCTGACATCGGGGGGACTACTAACTTAAGGGTTGGGTCCTTGGAATTCTTGACAGTACGCAAACATGCCCGCGGGGGACTGCTGCGGATCGTACCCATCATCCTATGGGTGATAGTTGGTGGTGGCTTAGCCTACGGCTTGTTCCAGACGATATTAAAAGCAGCTCATTTATTTGGTTAAAGTTAATCAAGCGATTAGCCCCACCACCATATACACCTGGCTGGTGGGGTTATCGGTTGCTACTTTGTTGATAAGTAATTTAGCTTCCACAAAGCTATTCGATCTATTCGGTACCGGGTTGGTAATGGATGGGGGAGCGGTCATTTTCCCTATTTCTTATGTGCTAGGTGACGTGATAGTTGAACTTTATGGGAAAAGGCGCGCTCAGCGAATCATCGTGATGACTGTGATGATGAATTTGCTGGCCGCAGTGGTGTTTCTCATCGTGCAAGCTATGCCCCCGGGAGCAGGCTGGGAAAATCAAGCTGCCTTTGAAGCGATTTTAGGTTTCGCGCCGCGAATTGTACTTGCCAGTTTTGCAGCTTATTTACTCGGGCAATTTCTAAATGCCCATGTGTTCACTGCGATTAGGCGGACGGAATTCGGCGGTCGCAATTTATGGTGGCGAGCTTTGGGCTCATCGTTAGCTGGCAACTTAATTGACTCTTTGGTATTTACCGTTATCGCATTTATCGGCGTGATCAATCCTACGCAGCTTGTGGCTTTAGTGCTGTTGGCCTTTGTGGTCAAGATGTTGGGGGAAACACTGCTATTACCGATCACCTATTTGGTAGTTAGCTGGTTGCGCCGGTTAACTGGACCCACGGGCCTAATCGGCGGCGACAGCCTCGAACCGGGCCTTGCCATCGGGGACAGAGACTTCAACTAGCTTTGCTTTGACTGGCTCGCCCAGTTCCAATGGCACCAGACCATCCGGGCTATCAATCCGCGCAATTACTGCCGGGTCGGCCAACATCACATCGCCCCGGACGATCGGCTTGTCCGGCCCGCGCTTTTGCACATCAACCATCACGCCATCGAAGACCTCGCCGATCCGATTTTGTAGCAATGACGCCTCAACCACATCCGCACATTTCCGCTCGTACTTGTGCGAGGTGCGGTAGGCGGCGGCCATTTCGGCAGGTAGCGCAGGTAGCCGGTTCAATACCCATTGCGGTACCGGAGTGCCAGCGGTGTGCGCCAAGCAAATCTCGGTGCCATAGCGATCCACTAGGCGCCGCAAAGGGGCCGTGACATGGGCATACTCGGCAGCAATAGCTGAGTGCCGCCGTTCCGTATTTAGGGTGCTGCCCGATGATGCGGCGATGGTCAGGTGGTCAGGGTCGCCCAACCCGGCGCCGCCCTCGTCGTTTACCTCGGCAGCTTCTTCGCGGTTCATGTTGCCTTGGTGGTCAAAGGCCAAGTATCCAGCGCCCTTAAATAATGTGGTCGCCCTCGACATGAAAGCAGAGGCTTTGGGATTACTGGAATCAAGGCTGCGAAGAAACTCGGCGTAAGGCATTTTCTTGGGCCAATCCAATTTCAGCGCTTTGGCCGTGGCTCGCAGGCGACGTAGGTCCATTGCTGAGGCCGGAGGCAGCGTGCGCAGGACGCCAACACCCTCATCGGACATCATTTTGGCGGCGGCCATGCCGGTTAATAGCGATATTTGCGCATTCCAACCTTCGACTGGGAGTGTTTTTCGGTACAACAGGTTGAAGTCGCCGTCAACGTCTTCTTCGATTTCTTGATCGGGCACTTCAAGCGAGACTCCGCCCCGCTTGCGTTCGATATTCTGGCGCAGCAGCCCTACTTCTTTGAGCAGCTTTAATGACTCATGCGCGCCATCGGGGATTGGGGTGGTATCCCCAGCGCCCGCTGCGGTATCGCCATGATCGAGAAAATTTTGCACTTGGTCGTAACTGAGTTTGCCTCGCGAACGCACGATAGAGCGCCGCACGGCAGCCTTCACGATTTTGCCTTTGTTGTTAAGGTCAATTGTCCAAAGGGCAGAAGGGCGATTTTGATCGGGCAAAAGGCTAGCTGCATCTTCCGACAATGCCGGAGGATGCAGGCCGAAGCGCTGGTCAGGGCCGTAAGCTGTCAACCCTCGCTCGTTTACCTCCTCGTCCAATGGCGAATCGGGGTCCACAAAGAAGCCTAAGTCGGCAATCGCATAATGCACCCGATAGCCAACGGCGCGGCCCTCATGGTAACGACGTTCGATGTGGACGGCCTGGTCTAAATCCAATGACGACGCTGGGTCAATGGTGACAAACTCGATATCCCGACGATCTACATAATCTTTCGGATTGGGCATCCGCTGAGCAGCATCGGCCGCCTGAGCGAGAACCTCGGGCGGGTAGGTTTCGGGGATCCCCAACTCGGTGCGCACATCCGCAATGGCGTGTCGCACGTCCTGCGATGCCGCCGACAATTGACCCCAACGAGTCTGCTCCATGATTAAGACCTTACGCCAAACTACACTGAAACCAACATGTTTAAGTTCGAGATTCAAGCACGGGACGGGTTGGCGCGCGCAGGCACGATAACCACGCCGCATGGAGTGATTAACACTCCGACTTTTTCCGTGGTCGGCACCTACGGTTCGGTGCGCTTTATCCCGCCTGCCCAGTTGCGGCAAATTGGTGCCCAAGTGATGCTCAGCAATGGTTATCATCTGTTCCGGCAAGCCGATGAGATATTCGCCGCCGGAGGTCTGGGGGCGGTAGCCGGGTGGGATGGCCCCACAATTACTGACTCGGGTGGTTTCCAGGCCATGTCGCTCGGAAGCGGACTAGGCAAAGTGGTTTCTATGGATAGCCGGGACATTGGCCATAACAAAACCGCTCCGTTAATGGAGAACAGGTTAGCCAAAGTCACTGATGAAGGGGTTAGCTTCACTAACCCAATGGATGGTCGGTTAGATATGTTCACTCCAGAAGTCTCAATTGAAGCCCAATTCAAAATTGGGGCTGATATTACGATGGCGTTCGATGAGTTAACGTCGATTGGAGATAGTTACGAATATAATGTTGAGGCTTTAGCGCGTACGGAACGATGGGCGGAGCGGTCCTTAGCTCACATGCGCTCGCTTCATTCGCAATATCCTGACCAGCCTTATCAAGCCCTTTATGGCGTTCTCCAAGGCGCGCACTACCGCGATTTGCGGGAAAGTACTGCCGGAGCATTGGGGTCTATGTCATTTGACGGGTATGGGCTGGGCGGAGCATTTGAAAAATATCAGCTCGGTGACATTTTGCAGTGGACAAATTCAGTACTCCCCGAAAATCGGCCTCGGCATTTATTGGGTTTATCTAGGCCCGATGATATTTTTGTCGGGGTGGCTAATGGGATTGATACTTTTGATTGTGTAGCGCCCACTAGGGAAGCGCGGCATGGGCGGCTCTACACCGCCTATGGCTACATCGACGTGATGAAATCTCAGTTTGCGGATAACCCAGGGCCTATTGATGCTAACTGCGATTGCCCCACTTGTTATTCACCAGAGGGGGGTTTCATTTCTACCGGGTTGCTGCGCCGGTTGCTCAAATCGCATAACCAAGCCGAACGGCGCCTTGGTTACACGTTTACCTCAGTCCACAACGTTCGCTTCATTTTGCGGCTGATGGAGCAAATTAGAAGCGCACTTATTGAAGGTACTTTTACCGATTTCCGACAGGAATGGTTGAGCCATTATCTGCCTGGGGTTAGCCATGAATTTTAAGACTTTCTTAAAGGTAAATGCCATCCCTGCGGTACTGCTGACCGCCGCATATATCTTGATGCTGGCTGTTATTGGGTTTTCCAATGTTCCGTATTGGGAAGATGCGATGCGGAGCTTACATGGGGTAACGGACTGGGGCGTTTGGGATGGTCGCTGGGGTACCGAGTACTTAGTTCGGCTCCTCAATGCGGGACGGCCTATCATTTACTTGGGCCTTACTCCGTTTATTTTTTCGGCATTGGCTTTGGCGCTGGCAAGCCTTATCGTGATATATACCTTAGTTGGTTCACGGGCAAATTGGCTTACTTTTTTCTTGGCCTTGACAATTGGGCTAAATCCTTGGTCGCTAAATGCGTTAGCTTATCGTTTTGACGGTTCGGCAATTTCGCTCAGTATTTTGTTGGCTACCGCCACTATGCTGTTTTTCCGAACAAAGCCTCTAGTGACAGTAATTTCAATTGCCTTGTTGACTTTTGGTATTCTCAACTTTTTTCAGTCTTATATTGGTTTAACGTTAATTCTACTTTTAACTGTTACGCTGATTGATTGGTTGAATGGCCACGAGGCTACCTCGCTAGTGTGGCGCCGCTTAGGTTACGGTTTGTTAGGTTTACTTGGCGGGGTAGGTCTTTATGGTGTGCAACTAATATTGATCAATGCTAACCGCCCGCCTATGTTCGGTCTGGAAAATTTGCCCGCTCACTTTATGCGGAACTTACTAGTATTCGGTTGGACTTTTTACCAAGATAGCGCGACTAGTTGGTTATTCTTCGCGGTTTCGGTAGTGGCATTAGCTGCCTGGGCCTTGGGGCGCCAGTCGGTACGCGGTCGGTTCCCTACCACCTTGGCGATTTTACTCTATTTTATGGTGGTGCTGCCCGCCTCGGGTGGCATACTATTGCTCGCAAACGCGGAATTTATTGGGGTACATGCACGGCTACGCTATCCCTTAGCTTTTGCAATCGCTTGTTTTGCTATTATCGCCTCAGCCATGTGGCTACCGAAATTCCCGTTGAAAAATTCATCAGGATGGTTACCAAAGCCGGTCGGCGTCGAAAAAGCACAAATAATATTCCGGGCGATCGCACGGCTGGTCTTGATCGGATTTGCGTACCTCTGGTTGTCGGTGGTTTTTTTATTTGCTAATGCCCAATCGGAACAGCAATCAGCGCTGGAGTTTCAAGCACAGACTATTTTCGCGGATGTTTTTGATACTTACCGCACCGGTGAAATTATTGTCTATGACCCAAACATTTTTAACAATTCGATCTATCTAGAACGATTAGCCCAGCGTTTCCCAATTTTTGATAATCGCCACCCTTATGTAGCTCTTCTGAACACGCACAGCGATAACGCTTTATGGCGGTTAGCCGATTTATTGGGCCTTTATCCCATGATGGATTTACTTCCGATGCAGGCGCGCCCCGGTATTTGTGATATTCGGGGGGAAGTAACCCACACCGGCCCACGTTGGGAAGTTTGGCGCTCGGAGGTGCCCGGCCACATTTGCGTAGTTTTCCCATCGTTGGCGCATAGCATTGTCAATACCCACATGGAACAGGTGCTGCGCCTGCCACTTAACCAATTTCCTTTCCCGGTTGGCCTGCGGCCCAATTTTGATACCTTAGCTTCAGCTGATATCGAGATGGCAATCTGGTCATTGCATAATCCAGGTGACATCCAGATAGTTAATCCGGTGGAATTGGAAAATGGAGTTGCGATTTTCGTTGTGCCCCCACCCACAAACGGGTGGCAAGGCGATACTCTGGTAGCACATTTCTTTTTATACGACGCTTTTCTGTTTCAACAGATTTGGGAACTAAATGAGCGACTTTAACGAATCGCAGTATCGGGCAGGCCAACGCCCTCTTCGGTTATCACACTTGCACTCGGCCCGGACCGAAATATTGATCTGCACGGTCATTGGGCTCATTGCATTATTGCTATTACTGCATTTGCGATGGACTTGGACCTCAGACGATGCGGTTTATCGCGATTGGTCAGCTCCCTATGGGCAATTTGGTGGCTCGTTATTGGCATTTTTGGCGATGCGGCTTTCCACCTGGACCTCCCGAGTGGCGATTGAAGCCGCAATATTTACAGTGGTTAACCATGTTTTTCTCTGGCGGGTTATTACTGCCCTTGCGCTATGGATTCTGGTAGTTGTTCCGCCGTTCCTGATTACGGGCGATGTTAGGAAAAGGTTGTGGCTACTGCCTATTTCCGGTTTGATGGCCCTGTCCATTCCCGGCACAGTGTGGTTCGATGCCGGTTATATTGCTACCACCGTTAATTACTTATGGGCGCTAAGTGCGGGGGTATTGGCCGCTCTACCTGCTTTGTTATTGGTGCAACAACGGCCGTTTTCTCCGATGTGGTATCTAGTTGCTATTCCGGGCGCAGTCTTTGCGGGTAGTTCCGAAATCGTATCGGTGTTTCTGTTTGTAGTCTATGCGATTACGCTGTGGCACTTAATTCGGGGGAAAGTGTTCACTGATCGTCAAAACGCAGGTTTCCAACCACTGCGCTGCTCCACCGCTAACTTATTTAGTGTGGCTGCAATATTATTTTTTATTGTGAGCATGGTGGCTTATCATCTGCTAAGTCCAGGTAACGCTGCGCGGGGGCAAAACGCCGATTGGTTCGGCCCCACTTTCAAGGTGCTTTTCGAGCGCTCGTATTCCAGTACCCTGCGGCAAATATTTATGAGCGGATATTTAATACCACTAATTTTCTTTGGCGTGGTAACTTACCTAAACTACCGTAGGCGAGGATTCTCAGTTTTTACCCTGTTGTCACTAATTCCAGTGGCAGGTTCATTGTTACTTCGGGATGCTTTAGTTCCTGGTACGGTAGGGACTGTATTTCAAAACCTATTCATTGATGGTAATCTGCTATGGGACACTAGTGACCCTGTTTTACCAGCTACCATGTTCCGCGATAATCTACTCGCTATAATCGCCTTAACGACTTTGATGCTTACTGCATTAGTTTCGATTATTACAGCCTTTCAGGGCGGGCATCGGCTTTTTGTAGTCGTTGGAATACTTGCTGCCGGATTTGCCAGTAAATTCATAGTGGTAAATACCATTGGTCACGCTTTATCAATTCCCTTCCACCGTACGGATCTTTATATGCTATTTGCTTTTATGATAGCAACGCTCATTTCTGTATCTGACCTACTCAAGGCGAGAGATGACGAAATTCGATATGCCGACTAATTCCCCACTATCGATGAAGGGTTTCCACCAAGACTCGCGCCGGTTTTTATTACCAATAGGCATATCTTTAGCTCTAGTGGTAGCTGCATTACGGGTAGGAATTGCATACCGATTTGGCTTTCTGTTTGTTGATGAAGCCGCAAGGGCTGGCTTGGTGCAATCGATACTTGATGGTGCTTTCCCAATCCCAGGAGTTCCGTATTTCGGTATATTGTTTGTGCAAACCGATTCGTCATTTACTCCATTTACTTTTACAGTTCCGGCAGTCCTTTGGTCTCGGTTATTCGGTTCGAGTGCCGCCTCACTACGCGTCTTTGTTGCGCTGGCTACCATCGCTGGAATTGTCTTATTGGGGCGCTCTGTATCCTATTGGTTCCGTAACAACGTTGCTGTTTGGGTGCTTACTGTTTTAGTAGCCTTATTGTTACCGTGGAATTTTATGCAAGGTTTACAATTTTGGAATCCGACTCTAGTGCCGGTTTTTATTATTGTCGCATTTTGGGCATTTAGCTTTTTAGCTAATCATTCTGCTCAAGTGAAATCGTTTGATAGGCCTGATGAATTTGTTCCGTCAAGGATGGGATTCGGGGTAAATGATTGGCGTAAAAATGCTCTGGCTCGCTGGAAATTGCTGGCCATTACATTGTTTCCGTTAGCTTTGGTTGCAGCGACTTATACATACCAACCAGCGGCATTTATGTCGGTTGCGCTTTTTGTATTGGGTGTTTGGCTACTAAATAAGTGGAATAGCGTACGCCCCGCAGAAACTCTATCGTTCTTTATAATCGCGGCCTGTGCCAGTATTCCCTTTATTGTTGCTTTTTTCGCGTGGCCTTATTTTCTAGAACGCACTGATTTTGCAATTTGGGCTGCCCCGACATTTCTGGATGGGATTAGAGGCCTTTTTTTAAATCTTGATTCGCTGTTTTCCCTGTCTAACTTATTTCTGTATGGTGATTCCAACGGCCGCCATACCTCCGGGGCAATGGGAGGTATGTTGGGTTTCGGCGCCTTAATCCCGATGATTGCATTGTTCGGGCATTGGCGGCGCCTAGATGCTGAAGAACGGTTCTTAGCCAACTTCTCAGTATTTGGGATTTTCTTCGCCATGCTTGGCTCGGCTTTAACTTTAGAAGGTAATCCCCATAGCTTGCGTTCAAATGGAGCATGGGTGTTTTTTACTGTACTGATCGTGTTGGGGTATATGAAGATTTATCAAATGCGAGGCACTTTGCTCGGAAAACTTATATTATTGTTGGCTGCGGTAAGTTTTTTATTTTATTCAGTTTATTACATCCATCACTTTGTGACTGAATTTACTCAGATTCGCCATATCATGTTCGATTTCATCTGGCACCCCGGCGAATTTCCGTATATAGACTACTGGAAAACAAGATAGCTCCCGGCACATAAGCGGCGTAAAGCGCCTGAATTAGCGACCAGATTTGCAGTAGCAACTTGGCAACGCAGTATGATACTCCCCGTGTTTAACTCCCTTTCTGACCGGCTGAACGCGGCTTTTAAGAACCTGCGCGGGCGCGGCAAGCTCACCGAAGCTGACATTGAAGGCACGATCCGCGAGATTCGCCGGGCGCTGCTAGACGCCGACGTGGCCGTGCCGGTGGTCAGGGACTTCACCGCGACGGTTCGGGAGCGAGCGCTAGGCGAGGAGCTGAGCGGAGCACTGAATCCGGCACAGCTCATGGTCAAGATTGTCCATGAGGAGCTCATTAAGGTTCTGGGTGGGCAGACCCGTACGCTGCAATGGGCTAAGAATCCGCCCACAGTCATTATGTTGGCCGGTCTGCAAGGTGCCGGTAAGACCACGCTGGCCGGGAAGCTTGCGCTCGCGTTGAAGGAGCAGGGGCACACGCCGCTGCTGGTGGCTGCCGACTTGCAACGTCCCAATGCGGTGACCCAGTTGCAGGTGGTGGGCGAGCGAGCCGGGGCTGCCGTGTTCGCGCCGCATCCGGGAAATGTGGGAACGTCCGATGCCGATGCGCCACTCATCGCCGGGTCTCCGGAGTGGGAGGCTGCCGAACGGGCTGAGGAACAGCAGCGAGTTGCCGCAGAGCAAGCAGCGGCGGCACAAAGAGCGGCCGAGGCAGCAGCGGCTGCTGCGGAAAAGCAAAAGGGGCTTTTCGGCGGCTTGTTTGGGCGCAAAGACCAGGCCGCCACGGCGCCAACTCCGGCCCACACACCGGCACCGCCTGCCGCTACGGCATCGTCCATTCCGAAACGCGACGTAGCCGACCCGGTCCAAGTCGCCCGTGAAGGTGTGGAATTTGCCAAGCAGAAACTGCACGATGTGGTCATCATTGATACCGCTGGGCGGTTGGGCGTTGATGCCGAATTGATGCAGCAGGCGGCCAACATCCGCACTGCCACCAACCCCAACGAAGTCCTGTTCGTCATTGACGCGATGATCGGCCAGGACGCGGTCGCCACCGCTAAAGCCTTCCAAGATGGCGTGGGCTTCACCGGCGTAGTCCTCTCCAAGCTGGATGGTGACGCGCGAGGTGGTGCCGCGCTTTCGGTCGCTTCGGTCACCGGGGCGCCGATCATGTTCGCTTCCATCGGTGAAAAGCTGACCGACTTTGAAGTGTTCCACCCCGACCGAATGGCATCGCGCATCTTGGATATGGGCGACATTCTCACCCTGATTGAGCAGGCAGAAAAAGCCTTTGATCAGGCCGAAGCTGAGAAGATGGCGGCCAAGGTGGCCAAGGGCGAGGATTTCACCCTGAGCGACTTCTTGGTGCAAATGGAGCAAATGAAAAAGATGGGCTCCATGAAAAAGATGCTGGGAATGTTGCCCGGCATGGGCGACATGCGCGAAGCCCTGGACAACTTTGATGAGCGGGAAGTTGACCGCATCAAAGCCATCATTCAGTCCATGACTCCGTACGAGCGTGACAACCCCAAAGCAATTAATGGCTCGCGCCGCGCCCGCATCGCCAAGGGTGCCGGCACAACCACCACTGCGGTGAACCAGTTACTCGATCGTTTTTCGGATGCCCAAAAAATGATGCGCCAGATGAGCCGGGGCGGTGGCATCCCTGGAATGGGCAACCTCCCTGGGATGGGAGGGAAGAAGTCCAAAGGCCGGTCGGGTGGTGGCCAACAGCCAAATGTGAAGTCGAAAGCCAAGAGCGGTAATCCGGCTAAGCGAGCCCAGCAAGAAAGGGAGGCGCTAGCCCGAGCCTTGGGTGGGAACGAAAACGCCCCCGGCAGTGCGTTTGGTGTTCCGCAATCCGGGGGCAGCGCTTTCGGGTTCTAAGTTTTCGAGTCCTCAGTTTTCGGGTCCTCAGACGGCCTAGCCCTTGGTCAAGAGCATCTTGAGGGCATGGTTCTTGTTGGCGTTACCGAATACCTCATACGCATCTTCAATCTCATCCAGCTTGAACCGATGAGTGATGAACTTGGAGGGGTTTAGGCCCTCGTAGGCGATCTGGTTCAGCAACTCGGGCACCGAAGTGGCGTTGACCAAGCCGGTGGTGATGGTGATGTTCTTGTCCCACAACTTCTCGAGCGGGAAGTTTACCGGGGCGCCATGCACGCCAACAACCGCGATGTGCCCACCTGGACGAACGATGTCAACGCAGGTTTCCCACGATGACGGCACGCCCACGGCTTCGATTGCCACGTCAACGCCCAAGCCGTCCGGGGTGAGTGCCTTGACCTTGGCTTCGAGATCGGGATCGTCCGTGGTGAAACCGTGCGTAGCGCCCATTTCTAGCGCATTGTTCATCCGGTATTCGCTGCGGTTGATCACGATGATCTTGGACGGCTTACGCGCTTGCATCGTCGCGATGGCAGCCAGGCCGATCGGGCCAGCGCCAACCACAGCTACCACATCGCCCTCTTTGATTTGACCGTAATCCACGCCGATCTCATAACCAGTGGGCAGGATGTCGCTTAGCATCAAGGCATCTTCGTCGCTCACGCCATCGGGAATCTTGTGCAAAGAGTGGTCGGCATGTGGCACATCAATCAGTTCGGCCTGAGTGCCGTTGATTAGGTGGCCCAAAATCCAGCCACCGCCAGCCTGGCAATGTGAAGGCATCTTGGCTTTGCAGAACGTACAGTCGCCGCAAGACGTGATGCAACTGACCAGCACGCGGTCGCCAACTTTGAAGTCGTGTACGTCATCGCCGATCTCTTTCACGATGCCGACGGCCTCATGGCCCAGGATGCAACCCTCGGGGGTGTCGGGCACGTCGCCTTTTAGAATGTGGAGGTCGGTTCCGCAAATTGTGGTTGCGGTAACCTCGACGATCGCGTCTTTACTGGTTTTCAGTTTTGCGTCCTCAACATCTACCCAGTTCTCGACGCCGGGGCCACCGTACACTAATGCCTTCATTAAGCTGCTCCTTAGGGCTGTTGGTCTGCGTCGGCATCGGGCGCGTTACCCATCGGTTGTTGGCGGTACAATGAGGATTGCCCCTTGCTATCACCGTGCCTTGCAGATATTGCCCGATGGTATCGCACGGTAAGCGATTTGTGTTGTAGGCCACAATCGCGTCTCGGTGGCAGCTATTGAATTAAAGCTGCGAACGCGATTTGGCAAAGGGCTGCTTTATCTGGCATGATTGGCACCTAATGACGCGCAAGCGTTATTGAAACGTGCCGCTTTTGCGGCGCAAAAAACTGGCTTGGCATGCCTATGGCCCCTCTCTCCGGCGGCGATGCCTAAGTTAGATGAACGATGCGGCACACCCGCCCCACGGGTATCGGCTAGCGAAAGCGCCGCTGTGGCATCGTGCATCGCAAAAAACCATGAGGAACAAAGCTTAAAAATGGCTGTAAAAATTCGTTTAAAGCGCTTCGGTAAGATGCGTGCCCCTTACTACCGCGTGGTAGTCGCTGACTCGCGCACCAAGCGGGATGGCCGTGCCATCGAAGAAATCGGCAAGTATCACCCGACGGAGGAGCCCAGCTTCATCGAGATCAACTCCGATCGTGCGCAATACTGGCTGGGTGTTGGCGCTCAGCCGACCGAGCAAGTTTTGAACCTGCTCAAGATCACTGGCGATTGGCAGAAGTTCAAAGATCTGCCCGGCAAAGAAGGCACCCTGAAAGTTTCGGCTGCTCGGGCGGACGCGGCGACTCAAATTAAAGCCGCTGCAGATGAGGCCGAGAAGCTGAAAGCTGCTGCCGCTGCCGAGAAGGCTGCTTCGGAAGCCGCCGCCGCTGCTGCCGCCGTGGTTGCCGCCGACGACACCCAAGAGGTTCCGGCCGAAGACGCTGAAACCGCCGCCGACGAGGCCTAAGCTAAATGATCGAGTCGGACGCACTAGAGCATTTAGTCAAGGGCATCGTGGATCATCCCGACGATGTGACTGTAACTAATAAAGCATTGCGCCGTGGCGATTTGCTGGAAGTTACTGTCCGCCCGGATGATCTGGGTCGGGTAATCGGACGCAATGGCCGCACTGCCAAAGCCCTCCGAACCGTAGTTGGCGCCATCGCCACCGAGCCGGTTCGGGTTGATGTGGTAGATGTAGATCGCGGTCATTCGCGCCGCTAATACCGTTTTTGTAAGGGGCTCCTACTTGTTTAGTAGGGGCCTTTTGCATTTGGGTTTAGTGGCTGATGCCCGTTTTGGCTCGGCACATGGCAGGATGGGCGTATGGACTTGTTCGTGGCGAAAGTCGGTCGCCCGCATGGGCTAAAGGGCGATGTATTCGTTGACTTGCGCACGGATGATCCGGCTCAGCGCTTCGCAGTTGGCCAGGTTTTAACCACCGAGCCCGGCGGGCGAGAATTAACCGTGGCCGGGGCGCGGGTCCAGAATGGCCGATGGGTGCTGCGGTTTGATGAGGTGATTGACCGGGATGAAGCCGAAGAGTTGACCGGTTTGGATTTGACCGTTGCGGCTGCCGATTCGGATGAAGATGACGCCTGGTATGCACATGAATTAGTCGGTATGTCTGCGGTTTTGACCGATGGCACAGCAGTTGGTCAGATTTCCGGAATTGACCACGGCGCGGCCCACGATTTCTTGATTTTGCGGGAACCTAATGGGGTGCAAACTTTAATTCCATTTGTAAAAGAAATTGTACCGGATGTTGACAAAGCAGCAGGTAAAGTTATCTTGAACCCGCCGGGCGGTTTATTAGCTGCCGATGCCGCAAATTTAGTTATTTCGCCGGAAACCTCTGGTAATTAAAAGGATAAGGATAATAGCAAATGGTTGATCAGACTGATATTGATGAATATGGCGGACTGGATGATGGTGACGCGGAACATTGGGAAGAAGAAGCGGCGGAATTAGCGGCACCGTTAGCGCCGAAACCCGGGACTAAGTTGCCCGGTGAAATTCAAGGCACGATCGAAGCCGAGGATGTGGATACTCATCAGCAGGCTTTCGGTAGCTTAGAGCCGGAGACTTCTGAGCAATAAGCGTTTTGGTGTTTTTGCTGGCTTTATTGCTGTGTGAGCGGGGGCGGGAATATGCGAATTGACATCATCACGATATTTCCGCAATACCTGGCACCATTGCAGCTTTCATTGATTGGGAAAGCGCAAACCAACGGCCTGTTGGACATTAAAATTCACGATTTGCGGGATTGGGCTACTGACCTGCATCGTACGGTTGACGACACTCCTTACGGTGGCGGGGCTGGGATGGTAATGCTGCCGGAAATATGGGGCCGGGCTTTGGACTCGTTGCTGGCTGAACCTGCGGATACTCGAATCATTTTCACTACTCCGGCTGGGCAGCGGTTTTCCCAGGCCGATGCCAACTCTTGGGCAGCGGAATCTTGGCTGATTTTTTGTTGTGGCAGGTATGAAGGCATAGATGCTCGGGTGCCTGAGTATTACCGGAATTCAGGTTACCAAGTCTCCGAAGTTTCGATTGGCGACTATGTGCTTAACGGGGGCGAAGTTGCTGCTTTAGTAATGATTGAGGCGATAACTCGATTAGCTCCAGGGGTTATTGGTAATCCGTCATCGTTAATTGAAGAGTCGCATAATGATAATGGTTTATTGGAATATCCGAGTTACACTAAACCACCTCGGTGGCGTGGGCTAGAAGTGCCAGAAGTGCTGCTCAGCGGGCATCATCAACGCATCGCAGATTGGCGGCATCAGGCTTCATTAGCGCGCACGGAAGAGTATCGCCCGGATTTATTGCCGCGTCGAGTCGCAGAATGATGGGTAAAGATAGCCTGAGTTTTGGTGTTATTGGCCCTGATGTGGCAGAATGTTCCGCTGTATGCGCCCGCTGACATCGTGCCTTGGTTATTGAGCATCGTGCTTATTAATTATCGTTGCGAGAACTCCGCCACAGGGGAGAGGGCAGCAAACCCAGACTAGCCCGCTAGCTGATCTCGAAATATAAGCGAGAAAGTTAGCCCTAAGTTACCTGGCCTGTGGCAGGCGAAGAAGAGCAGAAAATGCAGAAACTTGATTTGGTGGATGCCCCATCACTACGGAACGATATCCCCGATTTCCGCGCTGGCGATACCGTAAAAGTAAATGTAAAGGTTATTGAAGGTAACCGCAGCCGTATTCAGGCTTTCCAAGGCGTAGTAATTTCCCGTCATGGTGGCGGTATTAGTGAGACTTTCACTGTCCGCAAAATCAGCTTTGGCGTGGGCGTAGAGCGTACTTTCCCGGTACATGCTCCGACCGTGGAATCGGTAGAGGTAATTACTCGCGGTGATGTGCGCCGCGCTAAGTTGTATTACCTGCGTAATCTCCGCGGCAAGAAAGCCAAGATTAAAGAAAAGCGCACCGTTACCGCTAAGTAACTGATAAAGTCAGTGCTTGATGGCTAAGCACCTAAGGCCGCAGGCTGCCGAGGACCGGGGTATCGTCGCTAATGATGAGCTCGTTATTAATAACGATGCAATTAGCGATGAAACCGATGATGAAGAATCGCGTCCCGGCGGCCTGACCTTACTTAAAGAGACTGGCATTATCGTTGTCAGCGCTCTTATCGTTTCCTGGTTGATTAAGACCTTCCTGATTCAAGCTTTTTTTATTCCGAGCGAATCTATGGAAGATACTTTTGAGCGCGGGGATCGAGTTATGGTTTCCCGATTAGTGCCTCGATTTTTTGAGGTACACCGGGGCGATATTGTGGTATTCAAAGACCCAGGTGATTGGCTAACTCATTATCCGACCACCGACCGGGGGCCGATTGGTAATGCCTTAGTCACTATTTTTACTGGGGTTGGTTTGTTGCCTCAGGATAGTGGTGAGCATCTGGTTAAACGGACAATCGGGGTCGCCGGTGATCATGTCGCTTGTTGTAATGCGGCTGGCCTGGTCACGGTTAATGGCACGCCAATTAGTGAACAGCTTTATTTACGCCCCGGTGCTATTCCCAGTCAAATAGCTTTTGATGTGGTGGTGCCGCCCGATTCGTTGTTTGTGATGGGTGATAATCGGCAAAATTCGGCAGATTCTCGTTTTAATACGGATAAACCATATGGCGGATTTGTGCCGGTTGAAAACGTAGTAGGCACTGCTTTTGCCACCGTTTGGCCGTTCAGCCGGGCGATGTTGTTGCGGAATCCAGGCTCGGTTTTCGAGTCGGTTCCTAATCCGTAAGGGGGCAGTCACTTGGCTGCCGTTCGCATCGTCCCTCAAACCGCAAGTGAACCTGACCTGTCATTGGAGCGTGAGCAGTTTGCGGCTGGCGCTCAGGTAATTGGTGCGGTTGATGAAGTTGGCCGGGGCTCATTGGCTGGGCCGGTGAGTATCGGTTTAGTTTTGCTCAATTCGTCGTTTGGCGCCCCTCCGCCCGGAATCCGGGATTCGAAACAGTTGTCGCCTGCGGCTCGGGCTGATTTGGCACCGCAAATCCGTAAGTGGGCTTTGGCGGCTTTGGTGGCGCATGCTTCAGCGAGTGAGATTGATAAGCACGGCATAATTGCTGCGCTGCGGTTAGCCACACATCGGGCGTTAGCGCAGGTCAGTCGGCTACATCGCGTTGATGTGTTACTGCTAGATGGTAGCCATGATTGGTTGACCGGCCCCGCATCTATGCCACGGGTGGTGATGCAAGTAAAAGGCGATCAGACCTCAATTGCTATTGCTGCTGCCAGCGTAATTGCCAAACATGAACGCGACTTGTTAATGATGGAATTAGCCCCGCAGCATCCGGAATTCGGTTGGGAGCGGAATAAGGGATATGGTTCCGCTGAGCATATGGCAACTTTAGCTGAGCGCGGATTAACTAAGTGGCATCGGCGTAGTTATTGTAATAGTTTTGTGGAAGTTCATTAAAGGAGACGATGGAGCGGTGAGTGTGGAAGATCTAGAAAATTATGAGACTAATCAAGAACTAGCTTTATACAAAGAGTATCGAGATGTAATGAATCTCTTTACTTATGTAGTTGAAACTGAGCGCCGTTTCTATTTAGCAAATCAAGTAGATTTACAAGTCCGTTCTGCCGCTGGCGAAGTGTATTTCGAATTAGTGCTACGCGACGCCTGGGTGTGGGATGTTTACCGTTCCGCCCGCTTTGTAGATTCTGTCCGGGTGGTGACTTTTAAAGACGTAAATGTGGAAGAGTTGCGTAAACAGGATTTAACCTTGTAACAGTAGGCGGGTAAGAGCGTACGATGGATGGGGCAACTTTCAATAAGTCGAAACTGAAATACCCTTGGCGTTATTACATTTGGGATTTGGGCGGTACCTTACTAGATAATTACGAAGCTTCTACTGGCGCCTTTGTTTCGGCCTTAGCCGAATTCGGGTTATCTGGTGAGCACGATGCCGTTTATCGGGCGCTACGCGTTTCCACAGATGAGGCAGTTGCTACTTTCGCACCCAACGTGCCTGGGTTTGTGGATCGGTATCGGGCGCTAGAAGCACCTCATATGGATGATCCATTGCTTTTCCCAGGGGCGGTTTCGGTGTTATCCGCAGTTATCGCGTCCGGTGGGATGAATTTCTTAGTCTCCCACCGAGATAACCAGGTATTAGATATTCTTAATCGAGCCGAGATTACCGATAAGTTTACCGAAATTGTTACGAAAGATAATGGGTTTGCCCGGAAACCCAACCCAGAATCATTTAATTATCTAATTGATAAGTATGGGCTTGACCGTGCGGCTACGGTGACCGTGGGCGACCGACAAATCGATATTGAAGCTGGCGTGGCGGCTGGGATCTCGGCTATTTACTTTGACCCGCCTCGGACTTTCGAATTGGCTACCGTCTCTATTAATGCTTTAACTGATTTGCTTGCCTAAGCTGCCGAAGCCCAACTAGGGCCTTGGACCTTTTTGTCGCTGGTTCAGATTCATCTGGGCTGCTGCAGCTTTCTCGAATCAAGAAATGCTGACAATTTTGGATTGGTGATTCAGCTTAATTCCCAGTGTTGGCCTGGCTGGGACGCTGCGCACAGGTAGCACTTTTGGGTCAATAGGTCCAAATCTGTGGATAACTAAAAGCGGCGGGGTGCGGCATGGTGCCACATTGTTTAGGTGAACAAAGACGAGGTGGGCCGCACCGGCGAATGCTTAGCGGCGGAATATCTGGGCCAGTTAGGTTACGAGATTTTGGTCCGCAATTGGCGGGATGCATCGGGGCAGCGACGGGTCAGCGGGGAGCGGTACAACCGGGGCGAGCTCGACATCGTGGCCCTAGATGGCAAAACTCTGGTCGGAGTAGAAGTGAAAACTCGTTCCACCGAAGCCTATGGGCATCCCGCCATTGCGTTGACCCCGCAAAAGGTGGCCCGATTGCGGCGATTATTAGGTCATTGGATCAGTGCCCAACGGCTTACAGGGCCACACTTTCGCGATATTCGGGTGGATGCTGTCGCCATCGTGCTCAATCCTACCGGATCGGGTGGTCCGGAAGTCACGCATTATCGGGGGATTAGCTGATGTCATTTGGAAGCACCTTAGCCGTGGCTCTAGAGGGTTTAACCGGGCACTTAATTGAGGTCCAAGCTCAGTTGGCCTTCACGGTACCTGGATTCACCTTGGTGGGCTTACCCGATACCTCACTTAGCGAGGCGAAAGATCGGGTACGGGCAGCAGTGAACTCGCGCGGGGTCGAATGGCCCAACCGGAAAATTACGGTCAACCTGTCACCGGCCGCGTTGCCAAAAACTGGCGCGGCTTTCGACCTGGCTATTGCGGTTGCGATAATGGCAGGCGCCGGCGTCATAACTCCAGCCACGGTAGCTAATACGGTGCATTTGGGTGAGTTGGGGCTAGATGGCCGGGTCCAGCCAGTCCGGGGATTGCTGCCAATGGTGGCCGCAGCCGTGGCAGCCGGGAAACCTCGGGTGGTGGTCGCCACCTCCGATGTAGCCGAGGCTGAACTGGTGCCCGGTGCGGTGGTCTGCGGGGTGACTTCGCTGTCCGACGTGATTCGGCTGCACGGCGGAAAACCACCAAAATGTAAAGAGTTACCGCCAGTAGTTCGATCCACCTTGCAGCGGGCCCCAGTTCGAGGCGGTGATTTAGCCGATGTCATCGGGCAGGAACTCCCCAAACTCGCCCTACAAATTGCCGCTGCTGGGGGTCACCATTTGCTGTTCCTGGGGCCACCCGGAGCTGGTAAGACGATGCTGGCTGAGCGGTTGGGATCGATCCTGCCCCCGTTGAGTGCTGCGGAATCGGTGGAAGTCACCTCGGTACATTCACTGGCGGGCACCTTCGATCCCGGTGCCGGTCTAATTGTCCGTCCGCCTTTTGAAAGCCCGCATCACACGGCGACGCCGCCGGCAATAGTAGGGGGTGGTTCGGGGGTGCCCAGGCCCGGTGCGGCATCGCGGGCGCATTGTGGGGTGCTGTTTTTGGATGAGGCGCCGGAGTTTTCGCCGCGAGTGTTGGAGACCTTGCGGCAACCGTTGGAGCATGGCGAACTGCATATCCAGCGTGCGGGTGGGATGGCTCGGTTTCCAGCTCGATTCCAGTTGGTATTGGCCGCCAACCCTTGCCCGTGTGGGATGGGGAGCGGTAAGGGCTTGAACTGCACCTGTACCCCACTGGCGCGTCGGCGGTATCTGGCTAAACTTTCCGGGCCGCTCCTAGACCGGGTTGACCTGCAGGTTCAGGTCGAGCCGATGAATAAAGCCGGGTTGTTGGGCCAGGCAGGGGAGTCATCGGCCGTAGTAGCGGCCAGGGTTTCTGATGCTCGTTTGCTGGCCGGGCGGCGGTTGGCAGGTACCCCCTGGCAGCGAAATTCCCAAGTTCCGGGCCAGTGGTTCCGGGACCGATATGCCAAAACTCCAGCCATTACTCAGGACATTTATCGTGCCCTGGACACTGGGTTGATCTCTTTGCGGGGTGCCGACCGGGTGCTGCGGTTGACCCAAACCGTCGCAGACTTAGCTGGCCGAGAATATCCCACCGAAGCCGATGCTGGGCTGGCCATGCTGCTTCGAATGGGTCGTAACTACTAATTCACTTGCTTAGTTTGGAGCAAAATATGTTTGACATTGATGATCCTCGGCTGGCCGCTGTGGCTTGGAGCCGACTGGTGGAACCTGGTGATCTGGTAGCCGGAGCGTTAGTTTCCGCCCTGGGTAGTAGCGAAGCGCTCCGCTGGTTATTTGAGTATCGCTCGGCGGGCCTGGCGCCGGCAGTACCAGTTACTGCTGCGCCAGTGTCTGCTTCCCTGGAACGTTTGCAGAGTGCCGCAGCCGGCTGGTTAATTCGGTTAGACGGCTTGGATCCTGCCCGGGATATAAGCAACGGAGAGCGGGTGGGCGCCCGGTTACTGTTACCAGATGAACCGCACTGGCCAATTCGGTTTAAGGATTTAGGTGCCGGTCAGCCGTTTGCCTTGTGGGTTCGAGGCGACATGGAATTCGCCGCGCGCACAGATCGTTCAGTAGCACTGGTGGGTGCCCGTGCCGCCACCAACTATGGGGAGCGGGTGACTGCCGATATCGCGGCTGGGCTGGTAGAACGGGATTTTGCCGTGATATCCGGAGGCGCTTACGGGATAGATGCGGCCGCTCATCGGGCAACTTTGACCGTCTCCGGGTTCACGGTCGCCTTTCTCGCCTGTGGGATTGACCAGATGTACCCACCCGGGAACACGGCACTGCTGCGGGCGGTTGTTGACGCTGGGGCCCTGGTTACCGAGAGTCCGCCCGGCGCGATCCCTTATCGCAACCGCTTCTTGGCCCGGAATCGGTTAATTGCGGCACTCGCAGGCGCCACTGTGGTAGTCGAGGCAGCGTGGCGCTCCGGTGCCCTATCAACTGCCCGGCATGCAGCCGCGTTGCTGCGCCCGGTCGGTGCGGTGCCAGGGCCAGTTACCTCTATGGCATCGGGCGGCTGCCATCAGCTAATCCGCGATGGCGTGGCCACCTTGGTTACCGATGCTGCCGAAGTCGCCGAGTTGGCGGGGGCTACTGGGTCGGACGCAGCCGCCACGCCGGTAGGCAGAGTGGAGCTGAGTGATGGTTTAGCAGTTGACCAAAAACGTGTTTTTGATGCTCTGTCGGCACGGCAATACTTAGGCCCGGTCGAACTGACTCGCCGGGTGGCGCTCCCGCTCCCGGACGTACTGTCCGCCCTGGGAATCCTGGAAATCCGTGGTCTAGCCAAAAGCAACGGCACCGCCTGGCGCCGCGCAGGTGAAGCCAGATGAGAATCACGGTTGGAGACAGCGCTATGAAAAGGCCGGACAGAATTTCGTACTCGGATATCTTGTCCGTTACTCGCAACCGGGGATTTCATTTCTTCGGACAAGGATGGTTTAGTGTGGTGGTGGGGTACCACGCCCAACGGAATGGACGTAGAATTGGCGGCTAGGCACTTTGGCGATAGAGAAGCGTTGATAGTCAATCACGCTTTTCCGATGATGTGGAAGGCACGGTAATGGAATACTCTAAGTTTAATCCCGAGGTAGAAGAGTTATATTTTGACGACGGTCGGCGGGTAACTAATGACCTGTTGTTCACGATGTCTCGAGAGTTAGAGTGCGACTCATTAGGTCTCGATCGTTGGGAAGACCCCGAACCGTGGCTGGCACGGCTGGAAGCAGACGAAAATCCGGAAGTAGTGTTAGCAGATATCAAAAACCGTTTGCGCGTTAATGTACCCGATTTAGATGTGAAATCAGTTGCAGCCTGAGAATTTTGAGTTGCGCGAATTAAGTGTGGAGTTGCTGGACTCTCTTGCTTATTTTGAACGGCATTTGAATGCCGAACGGGGCATGTCCGCACATTCCATCCGAGCTTACCTGGGTGATATCGCCGATTTATTTACTTTCGGCTCGCAGCAAGGTATTAGCGCAATAGACCAATTCCGGCTGGCCGACCTGCGCGCGTGGTTAGCGGCCCAAGCAGGTGAAGGGTTAGCCTCGGCCACTTTGGCACGGCGAGGGGCCGCCGCTCGGACGCTCTTCGAATGGGCGCAAAAAACCGGTCGGATAACTGCAAACCCTGCAGCGCGGCTCGGTACGCCCAAACCGGGTTTAAACCTGCCCGAAGTTCTAAACCAAACGGATGCCGCTCAGCTCCTTGAGTTTGCTAAGCAGCAATACGAAGTAGCTAGTTCTGACCAGGCGATCTCGCCGAAATTTGCACGAGTTGCCTCAGCGGCACGGGTATGGGCAGCCGCTGAGTTGCTTTATGGGGCTGGAATTCGGATTGGGGAACTTTGCGCTCTAGACCTAGACAACATGAATCTGCCTGACCGGCTAGTCAGGGTGGTTGGTAAAGGGAACAAAGAGCGGGTGGTGCCATTTGGCAAACCGGCGGCTCTGGCTTTAACAGCCTGGATCGAAACAGGCCGGCCCAAAGTGCTGCTGGGCAAGGCTGAGGCAGTTAAGGCTGGGGAAGACAAGTCTGAGCCCGGCAAGTGCGGGCCAGCCAAGGTTGAGGTGGCGTTATTTCTCGGAGACCGAGGCGGACGGTGGGATCAGCGGCGGGCTCGGCAGGCCATACATAAACTGGCTGAGCATGCTGGGGTAGCGAGTATTGCGCCCCATGCGCTGAGGCACACGGCGGCGACTCACTTGCTGCAAAACGGCGCTGACCTGCGCAGCGTGCAAGAAATTTTGGGTCACTCTTCCTTAGTGACAACTCAACGCTACACCCATGTTGATCCAGAGCGGTTAGCTGCGGCTTACCTCCAAGCCCACCCCCGCGCTTAATATTCGGTCCGTTGCGTGCGATCTGCGGCGTTATCGCACCCGCTCATGGCCTAGTTGGCCTATTCGCATGTGCTCTGCCGCGGCAGCTCCCGTGAACAATGCGCGAAATATTGGGCCACATTAGGTAACTAGCGGAGGCGAAGCCCGCTGGGCGTGAGGCTGAAACCGGCGTGGAGTAGAGCAGAGACTACCGGGGCCTTTCGGCCAGCAGCTTGCAGCGCCGACTCCCCGTTGATCTTGTTAATAGTGATTTTTCCGAGCCGCCCAGCTGAAGCAGCCTCGACGATGTTATTTATGGCTATCGGTAAATAGTCTGAATGACCAAAAGTCAGCAGGCTGCGGCCACCGCGTTCCAAATAGGCAGCCAACTCGCCATTGACCAATACCACTATCGCCCCGGCTTGGCGTTTGGGACGATGCCCAGAATTTTCGACCTCATCGTCCATCCCGATCCCACTAACTGAATTTGGCCACGGGATTGCCGCCCCGTAGGGATTGGCCGGGTCGGTAGCCGCCAATAGCAAAGCAGACTTGGCAAGGTTGATTGCTTGCTCGCGCTTAACTGGTGCGTCGTGGCCGGGGGTGGCGGCCAGCCGGGATTGCTCCGCAGCATCTGACCTTAGTAAATCCACGGCGCCGGGTAAGGCGAATTGCGCCCCGCCCAAACCTTCGATGAAATAGCCGCGTCGTACCCGGCCCCGATCTTCCAGCTCTTTGAGGACTCGATAAATGGTAGTGAAGCCAATGCCAGCCGGGTTATCGCCGCTGGTGGTTAAGTCCTCAACGCCCACAATGGCTTTAGTGACCACACCATGCCGGTCCAGCAAAACTTGGGTGAGGGCGTGAGCGCGACGCGTGGGGTCACCGTCCACCAGGGGGAGCGCGGACCAACGGCCACCACCGCCTTTCAACATGGTTCCGAGCGAAGAGGTGGGGCGGCCTAAGGACGAAAACCGACCGGGCCGCAATGCCCGGCCCCGCGCGGGTTGCTTAGCTGCGCGGTGGGCGCCACCCACACCTAGGCCAACCATTTCCCGTAAGGGCGCAATCGTGTCATTGGTGACCTGCCCGGCCCAAACTAAATCCCATAAAGCCTCTAGGGTTGCCGCCTGGGAAGCTGAAGCCAATTCAGCTAATTGAGGTAGGAAATAACCGCCCGAATTTCGCAACAATTCAATCAGCTTGGCAGGCAGTTCTCCATCGGGCATAACTGCAGAAGGGCGCAAGGTCCAGGCGGCATCCTCCGCTAGATGCAGCGAAACCAGGCCGTCCCCACCACCAGAACCGATGATGCGCCCGTGGCCCGCCCAGATAATTTCCCCGTTGGCTGTGGCTTCGGTGAGTAATTCGGGCTGATAGTCGCCAATCCGCGCCGGGAGGATGAGTGTTTCGAGCGCCGAAGCGGGGACTGGATACCCAGCCAACTGCTCCACAGCACGGATTAACCCGTCGTGGCCTCTGGTGTTGGCATGCGTACCGACCTGCTGCCAGTGGGGCAGAAAGGCGCCGAGCGCCACTTGTTCCACCGGCTCAACTTCGCTGCGTAATGCGGCCAAGGATTTGCGCCGCAATCTGCGCATAACTTCCGGGTCAGCCCACTCATCTCCCGTTCCACCGAGCGCCACTGGGCGGAGCGAGCCGTGCGTAACTAATCCAGCAGAAAGGAGCCGGTGCAAAACTTCTTTTACGGCCGCGATGCCGATGCCGAATCGGTTCGCGATGCTGGCGGCAGAAACTGGGCCGTGGGTGCGCAGATGTCGCCGGACCAAATCGCCCATCGGATCAGGAACGGGTTCCAGGAACTCCTGGGCCACCCCGACAGGTAGGGCAACCCCCAACGCATCGCGCAGCCGGGCGGCATCTTCGGCCACAGCAAAGACCTCGTGGCCGGCCACCCGGATCGTGATCACGCGCCGGGTGTTGGTCAGTTCTGCCAGCCAGCCACTCGCATCGGCGGCGGGCTCGCATCGTTTTTCAATCTCAACAAGTGGTAAGGGCCCGAGGGTTTGCAATAAATCCCACAACTGTTCCGCATTACGGGCCTGCCGCCCCGCTGCCAACCGTTGCAGTTCGTTTTCATACTGGGCAACAACCGATTCATCTAGCAATTCAGCTACGGTCAGCGCGTCGGATGCGCCGAGCAACTCGTCCAGGAGTTTCGGGTCAAGCGACAGGGCAGCTACCCGCCGTTCAGCTAGCGGGGTATCACCGTTATATAAAAATTCCGCAGCATAACCAAACATAGTTTCGCTGGCAAACGGCGAAGGTTTTTCGGTATTAACCTCAATCATCCGAACTTGCCCATTGGCCAGTTGTTTTTGTAGTTCTGCTAGCGCGCCCGTATCAAAATCATCCTGGAGTACCTCGCGTACTGCTTCGAGTACGATCGGGAATTGCGGGTAGTTGCTGGCGACTTGTAGCAGTTGCGACGCTTTGAGCCGCTGCTGCCACAGCGGTTGTCGGCGACCGGGAAGCCGGCGAGGCAACAGCAAGGCCCGCCCCGCAGCTTCGCGGAACCGGGAGGCAAATAGCACTGAACCGGCTAGCTGATCGCGCACCAGAACATCTACCTCGTCCGGTTCGATCAGCAAATCCTCAGCCGTTACCTGCCATCCCGGCACAACGGCATCGGGCATAAAACTGGCAGAGCCGCTAAGCCCAGGGTTGTTAAACCCAGGGCCGCGAAGTTCAGTGCCGAACCTAAATGGTTCACTGAGGCCCCAATCGGCATCGGGCAACCGCAGGATGATGCCATCGTCGGTTGGCACGGCAGATACATCCACGCTGAGGCGCTCGCGGAGCCGGGCCGCGATCACCAAAGCCCACGGAGCATTGACGCGCAGGCCTAGCGGATTATGAATAACCACGCGCCATTCGCCCAGCTCATCCCGGAACCGTTCGATGATGATGGTGCGGTCGCTCGGCAACACCCCGGTAGCGATGCGTTGCTCGCTGAGGTGGTTGATCAGGTTATTGGCAGCCCACTCATCCAGCCCAGCTTTCGCCAAGTTTGCTTGCGCCTCATCCCGGTTGCTCTGGATTGTGGCGTCAAGTTCGCGAGTAAATTGCCCGATAGCGTGGCCTAACGGCACCGGCCTGGCGGGTTGATCGCCACGCCAAAAGGGCAGCCGGCCTGGCAGCCCTGGGGCCGGAGTGACGATAACCTGGTTGGGGGTGATTTCCTCAATGCGCCAAGTCGAGCTACCTAAAGTAAACGTATCCCCGACGCGGGATTCGAATACCATCTCTTCATCAAGTTCGCCGACCCGCTTGCCGCCGCGTTGGGTTTCATCGGCGGTTCCAGCCAGGAAAACACCGTATAACCCGCGATCGGGGATTGTGCCGCCCGATGTCGCCGCCAACCGCAACGCTCCCGGCCGCGCACTCAACACTCCGGTAGTGCGATCCCAAGTGATCCTGGCTCGCAGTTCACCAAAATCTTCGCTGGGATAACGGCCACTCAGCATATCCAGCACCGCAGCCCAGGTGGTTTCGCCTAAATCCTGGAAGGGATACGCCCGCTTCACCATCGTGAATAAGTCGGTAGCTGTCCAATCTTCGACGGCTAATGCCGCCACCACCTGCTGGGTTAACACATCCAGCGGATTTCGGGGGACGCTGAGTGGTTCGATGTCGCCGTGCCGCATGCGTTCGGCGATCACTGTCGCCGCGATTAAATCACCTCTATGCGTGGGCAGAACTACGCCGTGGCTAACTGCCCCCACCTGGTGCCCCGCCCGGCCAATGCGCTGCAGCCCGCTCGCGACGCTCGGGGGTGAACCTACTTGCACCACCAGATCAACTTCGCCCATGTCAATCCCGAGTTCCAGGCTGGAAGTGGCTACCACGGCGGGCAGCTTGCCGGCTTTCAACTCAGACTCGGTGCGCAAGCGTTCACTGCGGGACATTGACCCGTGATGGGCGCGCGCGATGATTGGTGCTTCTGGCGGAATTGCCGCAACTGACCCGGACTGGCCGGGAGCAACAGCCGTCCAGACCGCACCAGAGTCCATTGTGCCGAAACCGCTAGCCTGGGCTTCAATTTCATTCAGGCGGGAGGTCAGCCGCTCTGCTCCGCGCCGAGAATTAGTGAACACTAAGGTCGAATTGTGGTCCGACACCAGGTCATAAATGCGGTCATGCACATGCGGCCAGATGGATGCTTGTCGGATCGGCGACGTGGCTAACCCGGTCAGATCAAGTTCCTGAGGTTGGTCGGTCGCACTTTTCGCGGTGACCGGGTCGCCCAAATCTGAAAGGTCCGGCACCGGCACCACTAAATCAATTTGCCACTGTTTCTCGGCCGGGGGCCGGACAATGGTTGTTTCCCGCCCGCCCTCAGCTAGGGGCCGGTTGCCACTGAGGAACTTTGCCACTTCCTCAGCCGGTTCCACGGTTGCCGACAAGCCGATCCGTTGCGCAGGTTTGCTGCCACATTCATCCAGGTAAGCATCTAACCGCTCCAAGGTTAGCGCCAGGTGTGCGCCCCGTTTTGTCCCGGCGACCGCATGTATCTCGTCAACGATGACAGTCTCTACCCCTTGGAGCCCTTCGCGGGCAGCCGAAGTCAAAATTAGATACAACGATTCCGGGGTAGTAACCAGAATGTCCGGCGGCTTCTTGGCGAAAGTGCGGCGTTCGTTGGCCGGAGTGTCACCGGTCCGCATCCCGATGGTGAGTTCGGGAGTTTCGATGCCGAGTTGGGCTGCTGCCGACTTGATCCCCACCAACGGCCCCCTCAGGTTTCGTTGCACATCGGCAGCCAAGGCTTTGAGGGGTGATACATAGAGGATGCGGCATCGCTTAGCCTTATCTTTGGGAACTGGCTCGTGATGCAGCCGGTCAATCGCCCATAAAAACGCCGCTAAAGTTTTGCCCGAACCGGTGGGCGCGATAACCAAGGTGTTTTTACCCTGCGAAATCGCATCCCAAGCTCCAACTTGAGCGGCAGTCGGTTCGGCAAAGGCGGCCTTGAACCAGCTTTGCGTCGCCGCCCCAAAACTTTGAAAACCGATTCCAGGATGCTCTGCGTAGTCAGCGCTCTCGCGCACAGAGTTTGACTCAAACTCGCTCATGCGCTGCCTTGCGTCCCGGCCTTTGGGATAGATTTTTGGCGGTGTTATTGGTTGGGTCAGCTATTCGTTGTCTCCACCGGTTGTGTTAGTTGCGCTCAAACCTGCAGCGGCGCCTGCGGCGTGGGCGCGAGCATCGGGCCATACCCAATCGCGAACCTCTGGAATGTCATCGCCGAACTCGCGGGTGTAGGCACGCGCACGGATTCGAGCATCTTGCATCCGTTGCCGCAAGGCGGCATAACGTGAACTCATGCCTGGGACATGGTCCAGTACATCCATGACGAGGTGATAACGATCCATATCGTTCAACATCACCATGTCGAACGGGGTAGTGGTGGTGCCCTCTTCTTTATAACCGCGGGTATGGAGATTGTCATGACCGTTACGGCGGTAGGTCAGGCGGTGGATCAACCACGGGTAGCCGTGATAAGCGAAAATTATCGGCTTATCAGTGGTGAATAGGCCGTCGAATTCTTTGTCAGTGAGTCCGTGTGGATGCTCTTTGGCGTCTTGCAGCTTCATCAGGTCAACTACGTTGATCATTCGAATCTTCAATTCGGGGCATTCTTGCCGCAGGATGTCAATCGCCGCCAGAATTTCCAGAGTCGGCACGTCACCTGCCGCAACCATTACCACATCCGGCTCTTCACCATCGGGTTCATTGGATGCCCACTCCCAAATGCCCAAGCCGCGAGTGCAATGTTCAATCGCCTGATCCATCGTGAGCCACTGCGGGGCAGGCTGCTTACCGCTGATCACCACATTCACATATTGCCGTGACCGTAAGCAGTGGTCGTAAGTGGACAGCAAAGTGTTGGCATCCGGCGGCAAGTAAACGCGGATAATCTCAGCTTTCTTGTTTACGACATGGTCAATGAAGCCTGGGTCTTGGTGGCTGAATCCATTGTGATCTTGCCGCCAAACGTGGCTGGAAAGCAGATAATTAAGAGATGCAATGGGCCGCCGCCACGGGATATGGTTGGTGACCTTTAACCACTTGGCATGTTGGTTAACCATCGAATCAACGATATGGATGAAAGCTTCGTAGCTGTTCATCATGCCGTGGCGACCAGTTAACAAGTAGCCTTCCAACCAACCCTCAGTCTGATGCTCGGAAAGCATTTCCATGACCTTGCCGTGCGGAGCCATGTGCTCATCAGTAGCTTCAGTGAAGTAGATGGCATCCCACTGTTTATCCGTCACATCAAACACATCTTGCAGGCGGTTCGATGCCGTCTCGTCGGGTCCGAAAATCCGGAAGTTATCCGGGTTAAGGCGGATAACTTCCCGCAAAAATTTGCCAAGTTGCCGGGGTGCTTCTGCGATCGTCGCGCCGGGTACTGGCACCTCAACCGCCGCGTCGCGGAAGTCTGGCATGCGGAGGTCTTTGAGCAGCAACCCACCGTTGGCGTGGGGGTTGTCGCTCATGCGTAGGTGGCCCTCGGGCGCCAAGGACTTGATTTCGTCCTTGACATCGCCATCTGCGTCGAATAGCTCCTCCGGCCCGTAACTCTTGAGCCAGGCTTCTAAATCGTGCAGGTGGGCTTCGGTGTCTCTCGCGCTGGCTAACGGGACTTGGTGCGCGCGCCAAGAGCCAACCGTCTTCTTACCGTCAATCTCAGCCGGGCCGGTCCAACCTTTTGGCGTGTTGAACACGATCATCGGCCAGCGGGGCCGAGTCTCATCGCCCGCAATTGCGGCCGCTTTAATGGCTGCGATATCGTCCAAGACCTCATCCAATAAGGCGGCGAACCGGCGGTGAATCGAGATCATCGGCTCGGTCGAGCCATCCTCAACCACAAAGAAATGCGGCTCGTAACCGTAACCGATCATCAACGAGCGGAGTTCTTCTTCGGGGATACGGGCCAGCACTGTGGGGTTGGCGATCTTGTAACCGTTTAGGTGCAAAATTGGCAATACGACGCCGTCGCTGACCGGGTTCAGGAACTTGTTGGAGTGCCAGCTGGTGGCAAGCGGCCCAGTCTCAGCTTCGCCGTCGCCCACGATGGTGAATGCCAGCAGGTCGGGGTTATCAAAAACTGCCCCATAAGCGTGCGAAAGTGCATAGCCCAACTCGCCACCCTCGTGGATCGAGCCGGGAGTTTCTGGTGCAACATGCGAGGGGATGCCGCCGGGGAAGCTGAACTGCTTAAACAGACGCTTTAGACCTTCGGTATCCTGTGTGATGTCCGGGTAATACTCGGTATATGTCCCATCCAAGTAAGCGCTGGCCACTAGGCCAGGACCGCCGTGACCAGGCCCGATGATGTAGATTGTGTCTTGGCCACGTTCTTTAATGGCGCGGTTCATGTGGGTATAAAGGAAGTTTAAACCCGGTGTGGTTCCCCAGTGGCCGAGCAGCCTCGGTTTGACATCATCGCGAGTTAAAACGCTGCGCAATAGCGGATTATTCAGCAGATATATTTGGCCGACCGAAAGGTAGTTGGCCGCCCGGAACCATTTATCCATCCGCTCTAAGTAGTCATCGGACAACTCCGTCACACCTGTGGCTCGCCAAGCGGTGCTGGACTTCGGCTTAGTCATTTTCGCTCCTGAGGTTCCCGTCATCTTTTTATTCGCGTCTTCGCGGCTTGAACTTTCGCTCGCGCTCATCGTATGTCACACCCACGGACATTTCTCAACGTTTCGGGCCCTAGAAATTTTTGCCCGATGATCCGCGTGGCGTTGCCCCCTAGTACGCATGTTCGGATTTACGATGTGCTCAAACGTACAGTTAATGTCCGTGGCGGGTCGTAAGTTGTGAGTCAGCCAAACAAATTGGCCTAACCGGCAGAACTGCCAAAACTAGAAAAGAGAAATATCATGCCAACCACCGCTGATCGCGACAAAGCCTTAGAAGCCGCTCTAGCTCAGATCGATCGTAACTTCGGTAAAGGTTCAGTGATGCGCCTCGGGGATGAAACTCGTGCCCCGGTCGAAGTGATTTCCACGGGTTCTACTGCCTTAGACGTGGCCCTAGGGATTGGCGGGTTGCCTAGGGGTCGGATTATCGAGATTTATGGCCCAGAGTCCTCGGGTAAAACTACGGTAGCTTTGCATGCGGTGGCTTCCGCGCAGAAGGCCGGGGGCATAGCCGCATTCATTGATGCAGAGCACGCCCTCGACCCGGATTATGCCAAGAAGCTTGGGGTTGATACTGATGCCCTGTTGGTTTCCCAACCCGACACTGGCGAGCAGGCTCTCGAAATTGCGGACATGTTAATTAGGTCTGGTGCTTTAGACATTATCGTCATTGACTCGGTGGCTGCGTTGGTGCCCAAAGCCGAAATTGAAGGCGAAATGGGCGATAGCCACGTCGGCCTACAGGCCCGGTTAATGTCGCAGGCATTGCGGAAGATAACCGGCGCTTTGAACACGTCCGGCACTACCGCAATATTCATCAACCAGTTGCGCGAGAAAATTGGGGTATTTTTTGGCTCTCCTGAAACCACCACAGGTGGCAAAGCCCTGAAATTCTATGCTTCAGTACGGATGGATATTCGCCGGATTGAAACTCTGAAAGAGGGTACCGATTCCATCGGTAACCGCACTCGGGTCAAAGTGGTAAAAAACAAGATGGCGCCGCCGTTCAAGCAGGCCGAATTCGACATTCTCTACGGAGTTGGTATTTCCAGGGAAGGTGGTCTGATTGACATGGGTGTAGATGCTGGTCTCGTCCGTAAGTCCGGGTCTTGGTTCACCTATGAGGGTGACCAATTGGGGCAAGGTAAAGAGAACGCCCGGAAGTTCTTGGTTGACAACAAAGACCTGGCTGATGAGATTGAGCAGAAGATTCTTGCCAAGCTCGGGATTGGAGCTGCGGGTGCCGACAACGGCGGTCAAGGTGAAGTTGCCGAAGTGGTAGATATCAAAGCTCCTGAGGCAAAAGCCGGGAAGTCTGCTGCTAAAGCTGCTGCTTAGTCTGCATTCGTGATTTCTGTGGGCCCGGTGGTGGGTGACGGGCCCGCAGAATCACTCCAAGTAGCCGGGAAATCTGGATAAATTGTTAACAAAGGTGGTTTCAGGTAATGGTCGCCAAGTTAAAACAAAGCGTATCTGAACGGATCGAGGCGGGGAGCATCACCGAGACGGAGGCATTTGAACTAACGCGGGAAGCAGCATTATCTTCGTTAGACCGGGCGATGCAGAGCAGGCACACTTTGGCGGGGAGGCTGATTCAACGAGGTTACCCTGCGGTTACTGTCGAAGGCGTACTAGATCGCCTTGAGGCAGTTGGCCTAGTAAATGATGCTGAATACGCGCAATCACTTGTTCGCGCCCGGTTGGATCGAGGCTTGGCCAAACGAGCGATCGGAGTCGAATTGGCACGAAAAGGCATCGCATCGGATGCCGCCGGTCAAGCCCTCGCTCAGATTGACTCAGGGCAGCAGGCTGAAGCTGCGGAGCTGGTCGCACGGAAGGTGATTAACCGTTGTCAAGGCTTAACCCGCGAGGTCAAGGCAAACCGGGCCTACGGTGCGGTCAGCCGCCGGGGCTATCCGGCGGAAATCGCAGCGGCTGCCGTGACTAAGGCTTTGGGTTCTACCGAGGATGAATTCTAGCGGGCTAGTTCGATAAGCCGAGCTAGTTCGATAAGCCGAGCTAGTTCGATAACCGTGCTATTTCGATAACCGGGCTAACCAGGTTTCAACGTCGTCAGGAGCCGCCGGTAACGCGGACGATAGATTCTCTGGGCCGTTCGGGGTTATCAATATGTCGTCTTCGATCCGGACTCCGATCCCTCGGAATTCCTCGGGGACGGTTAAGTCGTCGGGTTTGAAGTACAGACCAGGTTCGATGGTGAAAACCATGCCAGGTTCCAAGGTCGCTTCCGAGTACATTTCTTTTCGTGCCTGGGCGCAGTCGTGTACGTCCAAACCCAGATGGTGTGAAGTGCCATGTACCATCCAGCGGCGGTATTCTTGTCCCTCTTCGGTGAGGGTGGATTCCGCAGTTACGCCTTCGGGTAGGAACCCCCAAGCTGCTAGCCGGTTGGCGATCACTTCCATCGCGGCGTTATGCACGTCCTTGAATTTGGCGCCAACTTGGGCGGCGGCGAAAGCGGCTTGGCAGGCGTCATATACTGCCTGATAGACCTGGCGTTGCGGGGCACTGAATCTGCCATTCACCGGAATGGTGCGGGTGATGTCGGCGGTGTAAAGCGAATCTACTTCGACTCCGGCGTCCACTAGCAGGAGGTCGCCTTCGGTTACTTTCCCGGTTGATGAAATCCAGTGGAGTGTGGTGGCGTTGTCGCCCGAAGCCGCGATTGTCTCGTAGCCCACTGCGTTGCCTGCTAGCCGGGCATGGGCGTCAAAAGTTGTCTCAATAACCCGTTCCCCACGAGAGTGAGAAATAGCATGTGGAATTGCTTTTGCGATCTTTTCAAAACCTGCAATGGTCTGATTTACCGCTTCCCGTAAGTGCTCAATCTCCCGAGCATCTTTGATGAGCCGTAACTCGCTCGCGGCCCGTTCCAAGTCTCGGTTTTTGTTTTCCGCAGGGAGTCCGGCAGCTTCGCGAGCGGTGGCCACTAGTTGTTCGATTTCTGGATCAGAATTGGGCATGACCAAGAGCTCAAGCGGGGTGGGGCCATTATCGCCGTTAACCGGCTCGCCAAGTTCGCCCAGGCCATTGATCAGGTCTGCGCGAAGTTGGGCTCGGTCTCGGGTTTCTATTCCCACTATGGCGGCTTCCTCGGCCAAAGTACGGCGACGTCCGACCCAGAACTCGCCGTAACGAGAGTCGGAAAAGAATTCTTTGGTTTCCCGGCCAGCGTTGGGCATCATATATAGCACTGGGTAATGCGGGGCGTCGGGTTGCGGATGCAAGACTAGTACCGCGTCGGGGTGTTCATCAGTGCCCAAGCCGGTTAGATGAGCGAAGGCAGAGTGCGGCCTAAAGCGGTAGTCCGTGTCGTTGGCACGAACCTTCAGTGGGCCGGCCGGGAATACCAGGCGTTTGCCGGGGAAGTTGGCGGCCAACTTAGCCCGCCGAACTGCGGCGTATTCCGCATCCGGGGAAAGTCGGGCCTCTGGTAACTTCGTTTCGCCCCAACCGGAACGCATAAAGTCCAAGAAGGCTTTCGAGTCGGGTCGATGGCGATGGTCCTCATCTTGACCGGTACTAGCGGTTTCGGAAGTTATGCTTTCATCGCTCACGCGGTGAATCCTAGTGATTACCTAGCAGGGGTCACTGCCTAAAGTACGGGTAAGGCCCCTCGGTTGGCGATTTCAGTTAATACCTCTGGTGAAGTCCAATGCTCACCGAGCGCGTTTGCTTTCCCGATCCCGTGGTAGTCGCTGGAGCCAGTAGCTAGCAGGCCAAATCTTTGGGTTAGTTCTAGGGCGCGGGTTCGGGCGGCTTGGTCCATTTCGCGGTGCCACACCTCGAGTCCGGCTAGCCCGGCGTCAACTAGTTCATTTATCGCTTCATCGGTCAGTCCCCGGCCGCGCGTGGCGGCAAAAGGGTGGGCGACTACGGGTACGCCACCGGATGCGGTAATGGCTGCAACGACATCTGGGGCCGAAGCGGCCTCATAACGAACGTAGTAGTTGCCACGGGGTGAAATTAGTTCAGCAAAAGCCGCATCTCGGTTGGGTACTACTCCGGCGGCAACTAAAGCGTCGGCGATATGGGGGCGGCCCACCGTGGTATCCCCGCTCGTCTGAGCCAGCACATCTGGCCAAGTTATCGGAAAGTCACGAGAAAGGAGGTCGGTCATGGCGATGAGGCGTTCTAGCCGGGCTTGGCGGGTGCGCTCTAGCAACTGGGAGAGACCAGGCAGAGCTGGGTCGTGCAAATAGGAGAGAATATGGACTGAACGGAATTCGTAAGAAGCGGAAACTTCGGTGCCTCTCACTAGGGAAATCCCAATCCGCTGCGCTTCGGAAGTAGCTTCCGCCCAACCCGACATAGTGTCATGGTCGGTGATTGCCAGCGTGGTTACCCCAGCGGCCTGGGCTTTACGGACCAAGTCGGTGGGGGAGTCTGTGCCGTCGGAAGCAGTTGAATGGGTGTGTAAATCAATCATTGCTCGGCGGTAGGAGATTTCCGGGTACGAGTGCGAACCCGAGTCGCATTAATTTTAGCCGCGTTTTTTGCTTCGGTTGTCTTTGCCGAATCCGAGTTGGCGGGCTTTCTAGTTCGAGTTCGTTGGCGGGGCTGTTTTGCAGGTACCTCACCGGGGGCTTCCGCGCCCGTTGCGGTGGACTGCGGTGGCTGCTCGCTGGTGGTGGCAGAGGATTTTCTGGTGCGAGTGCGTTTCCGTTTGGTCTCGACTTCGGCACTTGCGCCACTTGAACCACCGGCGGCACTTGCACCACCAGCGCCACTCGCGTTCTTAGTGCGACTGCTGGTTCGGCCACGTGTCGGGGCGGCTTTAGCGGAACGGCGAGAAGCGGGTTTTTTAGTTTGCTTACCGGTTTCGCCCAAATCCTCAATTTCTTCGGCGGCTAGCCCGGCGCGAGTTCGGCTGGCCCTGGGGAGTTTGCCGGTAGTGCCTTCGGGGATGCCAAGGTCTGAGAACAAGTGAGGGGAGGTGGAGTATGTTTCTACAGGTTCTGGAATACCCAGGTCAAGGATTCGGTTGATGAGCGACCAACGTGGCAGGTCATCCCAGTCAACGAAAGTCACCGCAGTTCCTGCATTTCCGGCACGCCCGGTGCGGCCGATGCGGTGTAAGTAGGTGCGCTCGTCCTCGGGGCTTTGGTAGTTGACGACATGAGTAACGTCTTCGACGTCAATCCCGCGGGCGGCGACATCCGTAGCAACTAGTACGTCAATTTTGCCATTTCGCAGCGCACGCATGGCCTGCTCGCGGGCACCTTGGCCTAGGTCACCGTGGATGGCGCCAGCGGCAAACCCACGAGAGGTTAGCTCATCGGTAAGAGTCTGAGCGATTCGCTTGGTGCGGGCGAAAACGATAGTGCGGCCCCGCCCTTCGGCCTGCAATAGCCGAGCGAGTACTTCGACTTTGTCGAGCGCATGGGCGCGATAAATAAGCTGGTTGGTGTTCTTAACCGTAGCTCCGGTGTCGTCTGGTTCAGCAGCGCGGATGTGCGTCGGCTGCGACATGTATCGCCGAGCCATAGTGACTACGGGCCCAGGCATCGTTGCGGAGAACAGCATCGTGTGCCGTTTAGCGGGCAGCTTGGCGAGAATAGCTTCGACATCGGGTAAAAATCCGAGGTCGAGCATTTCGTCTGCTTCGTCTAGGACTACCGTTTCCGCACGGGCCAAAGACAGTTGGCCGTGTCGCAGCAGGTCCACGATGCGACCTGGCGTCCCGACTACTACCTCGGCGCCCTTTTTGAGCTGCGAAACCTGTGGCTCGTAAGCGCGCCCACCATAAATCTGCACAATCCGTAAATTGGGGCGGTGCTTGGAAGCGGTGGCTAAATCGCCAGCTACCTGCACGGCTAGCTCGCGAGTTGGGGCGATAACGATAGCTTGCGGTTTGCCGGGGGCCAGTAAGTCATCCCATCCGGCTTCGCCTGGGGCGGTCACGGCATTTAGCAAAGGGATGCCGAAGCCCAAAGTTTTGCCGGTACCAGTTTTGGCCTGCCCGATGATGTCGTGCTTGCTAAGCGCCACCGGCAGGGTCATCGCCTGAATGGGAAATGGGTGGGTGATCCCGGTATCGGCTAGTGCAGAAACGATCTCGGGCCGGATGTCGTAATCCGAAAAGGAAACATCTGCGCGCTGGATTGATTTAGCCGCGTGGTGGACTCGGGTGGCCGGAGTGGCGAGTGCAGAAGCAGCGTCAGCGGTCGCTTCCAGTTCGATTTCAAGGTCTTCTTGGGTCATTACTACTTTTTCTTAATTCGTCGTACCGGCACATCATACCTGACCGAAACGTTGATGCTTCCATAGGTCGGTGCCCAAATGGCACTATGCTGCACAGTTATGACGACTGAACCCGTGGCCGGAACCCCTCCAACCGAGGCGCAGGCCACCAATTCGGCGACGGAATCGGCTTTTCGGCAGTTGGTCGGCTTTGCCGCTTATGTGCGGTTGCGGTTGTTCGTGGAGGTCGCCCAGCATGTGTGGGGAACGCACGATCTCAACGATGCGGAGCGGCTTTTGCGACGCACGATGCATATCGGTGAGCAACAGTTAGCTTTCGTCAACCTGGGCCAGCGGCGCTTTGGCCTGAGCCCTGCGCAACTCATGGGTCCGTTCGATGGGGTATTCGATTCATTTCTACTGCGCACGCAACCTAAAAACTGGTATGAAGGTTTGCTGCGTCCCATCGTGACCCAAGGGGTCGCTCGCGATTTGATCAAACTGATGGCGAGGGGGTTGCCTGCCAGCGAAGCTAAACTGTTTCAATCCATCCTCGCCGATAATGATCCAGACGATCTCATCGGGCCTCAGTTAATCCGAAAAGCTGTTTTGGCTGATCCGGTTTTGGGTGCCAAACTGTCGCTGTGGGGGCGGCGCGTAGTCGGGGAGGCCTTTGGAATCGGGACCGAATTACTTCGGAAATTCCCGGCCTTAGGCGACCTTTTGATTAAGGCAACTGACGATGCCGGCCCAGGTAAACTCAGCCTGAAATCAGCTCAAGCCGCAGCATTTGCGGAACTGTCGGCTGCTCATCAAGAGCGGATGGAGTCAATGGGCCTAACCGCGTAACGGCAACACCGAGAAAAGCCGAGAATAAGAACTGGATGGCGCTAAAGCGACCCGAAGCCGACCTTGCGGATTTCTTCCGGCCCGATTTCGAGGTATCCGATAGCGGCAGCAGGTACGATAACCACGCGGCCACGCACATCGGTCAGTTCTAAAAGACCGCCCTTTTCTAGCGCGCCGCTGAGTAGCGCACTCACGGTGGCGGCGTCCGAATCAACATCGACCGCGATCTCGCGGGGGAGGTTTTGTACCCCAATAGTTACTTCCATCGTCTACTCCTCAAATATATACCCTTGTTGATCGAAACCATAGTACCCAATTCGAACAAATTCACTAATCGAGTTAAGTAAAAATGTCCTAGGTTGGTGGTGACCTTTCCTTATGAGACTACTAGCTCCGGCACCGGTGGAGCGCGATCGGGGCGTAACCCTTGACCGCGATCAAGCGCGTGTCGTCGCTGCCGCGCTCAGCGGTACAGAGCTTTTAGTGGCCGGAGCGCCCGGCACCGGCAAAACCACTGTCCTAAAACAGATAGCCATAACCGCACTTAGCGAAGGCATCAACTCGGAGCTTTTCCGGAAGGGGAGAGCTGCGAGCATCGAACAACCTTTAATGGAGCCGGTGTTGTATCTTGCCGCATCTCGGAGGTCCGCTGCCGCACTTCGGCATCAGATAACCTCCCAAATAGACCGCCCGATGGCCGCCCCGGTGGTACGAACTCCGAGCGCCATTGCCTTTGCAGTGTTAAAGGAACTTGCAAATATTCGAGGCGAAGCTGCGCCCAAGCTGATTAGTGGACCGGAGCAGGATCGGATCCTGGCTGATTTGCTCGCTGGGCATCTGGCTGGCGAGGGTGTCCCGGTTCATCTCCCCGAGGGGTTGCAACCGAGTGTCTTAGGGATGCGAGGTTTCCGGCACGAACTAAGAGACCTCTTGATGCGAGCGCGGGAAAACGGAATCACTCCCGCGCGGTTAATGGAGATGGGCCGTAGTCTGAACCGTCCGATGTGGGTGTTTGGCGCTGAAATTTTCGCTGAGTATGAGGCTAATCTGGCGCTGAGAGTTTTGGGAACAGAAGCCGGTAGGCAAATTGACCCGGCCGGGTTGATCGCCGATGCCGCCGCTGCATTAGCTGCTTGGCCTACTCTTACAGATGCCCCAGCACCGCTTTTTAGAATGATTCTGGTTGACGATTATCAAGAGGCCACCGCAGCCACTGCGCAATTATTGGCTGTCTTTCAAAAATCCGGTTCACAACTGGTTATTGCCGGAGATGCTGACCTGACCACGCAAGGGTTCCGAGGCGCAGACCCTGGGTTAATAGCTCGGGCTACCGCCCCAAAGGGCAGCGGCCTCGGGGCTTTCGGGCTGCAAGCTCAGGTGCTACCTACGGTTTGGCGGCACGGCTCCGTTGCGTTGGGGATACAGTTGCGGGGGGTGGTCCAAAAAGTCACGGCCCGGATTCCTACGGTAGGTGGCCCGATCACTCGCACTGCGAGGGCAGCGCAACTCGCCGCTGTTGAGCCCGAACGTACTGGTCAACTAGAACCGCAGGGTACCGGGCAACTAGACGGGTTACCGCATAGGACGGCAGCCGCACCCAGGAGCCTTTCCCAACCAGATAACGGCCCGGCTGTTGACGTGGTTAAGCTAAGGGGCCGAGCGCAAGAAGCCACCTGGATTGCCAATGAGTTGAGGCGGGAGCATTTCCTCAAAGGCACTCCCTGGGAGAAAATGGCAGTAATTTGCCGGTCGGGTACGCAACTTGGTGATCTGCGTCGGGAGTTACTGGGCGCTGAGGTGCCAGTTGCAACGCTAGGGGCTGATGTGCCGCTGCACCAAGAGCCTGCGGTGGCACCAGTATTAACAATTTTCCGGGCGGTCACGACAGATGACCCGTTATCGGCTGAATCTTTGATCGAAATTCTAGCGTCGCCGCTAGGGGGAACAGATGCGATCGGACTACGGCGATTACGGCAAGCCTTGTTGCTGCGAGAGCGATCCGCTGGAGGCACTAGGACTTCCGATCAACTCCTGGTAGCGGCCCTCGCGGACGAGCGGTTGCGGCAGCCGCTCGGAGAACTCGGCACTGGTCTGCACCGTGTCGCTGGTGCTCTCGCTGGGGGCCAAGCAGCAAAGGCTCAGACGGGTGATATTGCTAGCGTACTTTGGGGCATCTGGGCGGCGACCGGTCTCGCCGAAACCTGGCGCCAAGCAGCACTCGCCGGCGGAAATATCGGGGTGCGGGCAGACCGTGACCTAGACGCAGTGATGGCGCTGTTTAAAGCGGCGGAATTCTTCAGCGAACGGAACCCCGGCGCGGGGGCAATCAGATTCGCAGAATATCTCGCCTCGCAAGACGTCCCGGCTGATTCGGTAGCTAACCGAGCACACCGCGATGCCGTAGCAGCATTAACGCCCACCGGAGCCGCGGGCGGAGAATGGGACGTAGTGGTAGTAGCGGGAGTGCAGGATGGGGCTTGGCCAGACCTCAGAATGCGCGATTCCCTGTTTGGTACCCAAGCGATGCTGGATGCGATTAACGGGAGGTTAGTAGAAAACGTCGAATCGGCCAGCAATCCAGGGCAGTCCGAAGTGTTGGCCAGGGATTTCGTGGCCGCCCGCGCGGAAGTCTTGGCGGATGAAACCCGAGCTTTCGCAGTTGCTGTTTCCAGGGCAAAACGTCGGTTAATTGTGACGGCAGTGGAAGGCCCCGACGAGGTCCCCTCTACCTTCCTAGAGGTAATCGCTGGCGATATTCCGCTCGTCGAACCGGGGTCACCTTTGGATATCAGGGGCATCGTAGGGGCAGCACGCCAAGCTCTGCTAGACGGTGGCGAGTCAGCAACGGAAGCGGCCCAGTTGCTCGCCAATTTGTGGGCGAGTGGGGTCGAAGAGGCCAATCCAGAAAATTGGTACGGCGTGCCCACAATCTCGACGACAGAACCGCTATGGCAACCAAGTGGGCCACCGGTGCCAGTGTCTCCATCTAAGGTCGAGTCGGTGCTGAAATGCCCGCTGCGCTGGGCATTCGAAAGCGCTGGTGCATCGCAAGTAGCAGGGCTATCTCAAAGTGTAGGTTCATTAATTCACGCAGTTGCGCAAGCTTTGCCCGCTGGAATGTACCCCGAGTTACGCGCCGAATTGGAGAGGCGCTGGCCAGAACTTGACCTAGATGAGGGCTGGGTAGCCAACCGGGAGCGGGCTAAAGCCGAGGCGATGCTGTTCCGATTGGCCAAGTACCTAGAAACCGCCGCCCCAGCCGCCGCGGTGGAAGCCGAGTTCCGGCTGTCAGTAGAAAACGCGGTCGTAACTGGCCGGGCGGATCGCATAGAAGACTTGGGTTCTGGAACCTATCGGGTGGTGGACCTAAAGACTGGCTCGATGATGCCTTCGATCGCAGATGCCCAGGAAAACCCTCAGCTCAAGACATACCAACTGGCGCTGGCAGAGGGAGCTTTCGGTCAGTTGCCGCCGGGCGCGGAAGTCGGCGGGGCACATTTGCTATTTGTATCCAGCGGGCAAGCCGGAACATTGCGGAAACAAGGCCCAATAGATTCCGCAGGGCAGATGGCAGCCCGGCAACAGGTTATTACTGTGGCAGAGACGATGGCGGCTGCAGAATTTGCAGCGAAAGATAACCCCAACTGTCGTAGTTGCGGTCTTAAATTTGCCTGCCCGTTGCAGCCCGAGAGTCACCGAGTGGGTTTGGGGTGAATTAAATGAACAGCAAAACACTTAAATACAGTCCATTCGAAATCGCCAAATTGTTAGGGCAGCCTGCTCCTACCGAACAACAGGCAGCCGTGATTGCGGCTCCACTGGAACCGTTGTTAGTAGTGGCAGGAGCCGGGTCTGGGAAAACTGAGACGATGGCGGCAAGGGTGGTCTATCTGGTAGCCAACGGATTGGTTCGGCCTGAAGAGGTATTGGGGTTGACCTTCACCCGGAAGGCTGCCGGGGAGTTGCAAGAGCGGGTACAAAAACGCTTAGGTCAACTTTCCGGTCAACTCGGCTTAAATTTGGATGCAACGAATCGCCCTACGATTGCCACCTACAATTCATTTGCGCAATCGATTGTCCGGGAAAACGGGTTGTGGGTTGGTATCGAACCCTCTGCGGCTCTGCTAAGTGAGGCCAGCGCTTGGCAGTTGATGTTTGGTTTAGTCAACAGTTTCGATGGCGAGATCGAAACTGAAAATGCGTTAGCCACCGTTACTAAGGAGATATTGGAACTTGATGGGGAGCTTACCGAGCATTTAGTTGAACTTACTAGGTTTGAGCAGTATATCGCCGACGTGACGGAGCAGATATCAACTTTACCTTGGGGGGCGCGCAAACGGACCGCCCCGAAGGAGGTCGTCGAACTCCTGAATTCGCTAAAAATAAGAAAACAATACTTGGAACTGGTAAAGGTTTTTCGAGAGCGAAAAAGGGAACTGAATTCGTTAACCTATGGGGACCAGATCGCTTATGCCGCAAAGGTGGCGACCTCTGTTCCGGCTGTCTCGGCGGCTGCCCGCACGCAATACCAGGTGGTTCTACTGGACGAATACCAAGATACCTCCCATGCTCAGGTGGCATTTTTATCCGGGTTATTTGGCGGTGGGCATCCGGTAACGGCGGTCGGGGACCCTAATCAGGCGATCTATGGTTGGCGTGGGGCGTCCGCCTCGGGGCTAGCGCGGTTTCCGAGCGAGTTTCCCAAAGCTGACGGTAACGATGCCGATGTGCTCCCCCTCGCTACCGCCTGGCGTAACGACCGGAAGGTGCTAGAGGCCGCAAACCTGGCCGCCGAACCGCTACGGGCGCGCTCAAAACACATCGTGGTACCGCCGCTGCAACTTTCGCCCAAAGCCGGCGAAGGCGAGGTCACGGCAGCAGTGGTTGAAACAGTGGCGGATGAAGCTAGTGTGATCGGGGATTGGATTGCGGCAAGATGGGGCAACGTAACTGCGGCAGTGCTATGCCGGGCGCGCAAACAATTTGAACTTATCGCCGCCGCACTTGAAGAGCGTGGTATCCCATACGAAATTGTCGGCCTAGGTGGATTGCTAGACTCTCCAGCGGTAGTTGATTTGGTGGCAATCCTGCAAGCGGCCACAGATCCCAACCGGGGAGATTGGTTATTAAGGCTCCTGACCGGGCCAAGAGTTAATTTAGGGGCTGCTGACCTGCACGCGCTCGGCTCCTGGGCTGGGGACCTGACCAAAAAATTACGCCGAACTGCCAGTTCAGGAGCGGCCGATGTGCCGATTGTGGCCGATGAAGCAGAGACTCGCTCGTTGGTTGACGCTTTAGATAATCTGCCAGCCCCAGGGCAGGCAGCCCGTGATGGTCGGACTTTGAGTGACGAGGGGCGACATCGGCTTGAGAAGCTCGCCCGGAGTATCCGTACGATTCGACGCCACAGCTACTTGAGTTTGCCGGAGATTTGCCTAATTGCCGAGCGAGAATTGGGCCTTGACATTGAACTGGCTATTACTGATGCCAACCAGAGCCAGGCAGGGCCCGGACGGGGCCGGGCCGATCTTGACGCTTTCCGAGACGTCGCTGCGAATTACGCCCGTTCGGTCAATCACCCCTCTCTAGCGGGCTTCTTAGGATGGTTAGCCACCGCCCAGGAACGAGAACGTGGCCTGGATTTGCCGCTCACCGATGTTCAGTCGAATGCCGTCCAATTAATTACCGTCCATGCGGCGAAGGGTTTGGAATGGGATATCGTGGCCGTACCTGGCTTGGTAGAGGGGAACTTCCCCTCGGGTAGCAAATCGGGTGGCAGTGGTGACCGGCCAGTTCAGCGTTTGCATCGGGCTTGGCTAACCAACAATGGCTCCATACCCTATGCGTTACGCGGTGACAGCGAAGACCTCCCAACCATCATCTGGCCCGATACCGATCAGGCCGAAGTGGCGGAGCGGCTCAACCATCTAAGGGCCGACTCGGGTGCACATGAATTAGCCAGCGAGCGGCGCCTTGCATACGTTGCCTTTACTCGAGCGCGGAGGGAGATGTTGCTGACGGGCTATTGGTGGGGCAGCCAGACCAAACCGAGAGAAATTTCGCTGTTTTTGACTGAACTAGCAGAGGCGGGCCTAGTTTCGGATCGGAATTGGGCGCCGCCGCCTGACGAGGGTGCCGAGAACCCGATGCTCTCGGAGACTAAGACGGCGCAATGGCCGACCCCACCAACGGGACGCGCACAGCGAATCCAACGTGGGGCTGGGCAGGTACGCGCAGCTATGGCCGAGCTGCCGGTGGAGGCGGCAGAGGACGAACAACGGTTCAGCCTATTGGCCGCACAAACCAATTCGACCCGAATTGCCGACTTGGCCCAGTTAGCAAACCTGTTGCTGAAAGAACAGCAACAGGATGCTAGCCAGGCGGAGGTCACGTTCCCAGCCCAAATATCAGCTTCCGGGCTTGTACGATTGGCAGAAAGCCGGGAGAGTTTCGCTGCCCAACTTCGACGCCCCATCCCGATGCGCCCAACCATCCAAGCTCAGGTAGGTACGAGGTTTCATGAGTGGGTGCAAGGCCATTATGAAGGCTCGCAACTCCTATTCGATGACGACGAATTGTGGTCTGATCCGGACGAGGCAAATGAGGCAGATGCGGGAATCGAGAACCTAAAAGAAATATTCCTAGACAGCTCATGGGCCGAGTTGAAACCAGTAGCGATAGAACAAGAAATCCATCACACCATTGCCGGGGTGCCGGTAATAGCCAGGATAGACGCGGTATTTCCCGACCCCGAGCAACCCGAAATGGACCTGGTTGTTGATTGGAAAACTGGTCGACCGGGGAGTTCGGAAGCTGAGCGTAATGCCCGTGAAGTGCAGTTGGCGGTGTATCGTTTGGCCTGGGCCAAGTTATCGGGCAAACCGCTCGATCAAGTCTCCGCAGCTTTCCACTATGTCACCACCAACCAAACGGTTCGCCCCAAAAAACTGCTATCAGAAAAGGAGCTTCAAGCTCTTATCGTCGGCACGGTTTAGGGTATTGGCAGGCGAGGGGTTATATCATCGTCGAAATCTAGGGCGATGATGTTATCTTCTCCCGCCCAAGACTTTAGTGTGTCGAGTGCGTCGTCATCCAATTCTTGCACGAACAACAAGATGAGGTTGTGTTTTGCGCGTGAAGCTGCAACATAGAATAGATTCCGAGAGCGAGTGAATGTGCCATTTCTGCTTGCCGGGCTTTTGAATGTGGATAGCATCTTTCCGAAGTCGTAATTAGCCCATCCCTTACCAACTAGCACAATGACATTGTTAAACTCAGCACCTTTAACCGAATGTTGCGTAGCAAACGGTGTATGATTGTTTAAGAAATCTGTTAGCTTCCTTATTTCTGAGTACTCAATTGTCTTTAGGCCTTGGTATTCGCTCATCCTTCTAGAGAGTTGCGAAGTAGTCCCGGCAGTGAGTTCAGCTATACTCGCGCTCAATTCCTTTTCAAGTTTTGCAATTTTCGAAGGTATCGAAAATAGTTTTTGTTCGCCGAGTAGTATGAGCACCTCTTCAACGGTTCCGAGCTCGCATATTTGGGAAAGTTGATCAAAAAAATTGGTCCATTTTTGTTTGTCAATCGGGGAGTAGATAAATATGTTTCCGCTCCCTAGTATTTCTAATAATTCGCCATATCTATGGGCCTTGAAGGCACTTAGCGCAGGTTCGACAGTGTTAACCAAATATCCAATTATGGGGTCCTCTGCCTTGGTGAAGGACTCATTGTATTGGAAATTACTGTGAAGCCCTGGGTAGCCAATTTCTTTCGCGATCGTCGCGTGAGTGAGCATTAATATTCTCAACTCGTCGCAGTTCTTGTTCCAGGAACTATATTGCGGCAGGTTTCGGATTAAGGCTAGAGTTTTTCCTACCGCTTTGAATGAGATTTGATCTTTCCAGTGGCGGGATAGACGGGTACCAGGCCAGTTATTGGTGTGGTAAATGGTGACAGTGCCTTCATCTGCGTCAGCATGTGGTGCTTGGGGTAATTCGGGACGCATTGAATTTAGAAGATTCACTACTGATTTATCTGATCGGAAGTTAGCTCTCTTTGCGATTTGGATTAGGTTGGGGTCATCTGTTGACCCGCAGGTGTTTTCATAGATTTGTTGCCAATGGTCTCCAAATAGACCAATAACGGGGCGCCGTTTATCGGTTTCATATCCAGCTAATATCGTCTCTGCGAGTCCGGCGGGCGTATCTTGATATTCATCAATGAAGATAACGGGGAAACGATCGCAAACTAATGCACGGAATTTCTGATTCTTGAAAAATTCAATTGCAAGTTTCGGAATATCATCATGGTGTAGCGAAACCAATTTACGTTCTTTATTGACATTTCTGATTCCTACCTGGTACTCTACATCAAAATCCTCTATGATGTCGTCCCGCAAAACCTGTTTCCAAGTCTCAAATTTCGCGATTTCAGTGACGATCGCCTTTCGGTAAGGACTAATCATCTCCCAAAGAAATCCGTGGAGCGTTTCGGCGAATATGGATCGATCACCATTGGTTCTCGAATTGATTTCGTCGCGAGCAACTCTGGTATATGTCAGGCAAGCCACACGCTGGTTGTCGCGTGGTAGAAATTCTTGCCGATATTTAAGTATATGGCGGAGAGCTTCAATTAATGAGTATGTTTTTCCAGCACCAGCTCCTGCCTCGAGCTTAAAATTCTGTTTTGCGGATAGTGCATTGATTACATCCGCTAAGGTGTGTGTCGCCTCGTCTTCCGCTGTATTGAGCAGATTGGGTGTGATGTTATCCATTTAGACCACACCCTCCATCTCAGCCCCGTCCCCCGCTTCAATGCTAGAATTTGTGGCTGGCCAAGCTACCGTAGGATCGTAGTAGTGCTCTAACCAGTATAGGCCACACATTATGTAGCGTGGCAATTTCCAATCGCGTTTAGAAATGGCGTACTCGAACGCGAAGTCACTTTTCCGAAATTTTTTAGCAGTGTTGCGAGCATCCTTTTCTAGATCCTTTGAATCTAGTTTAGGGTCTTGTGGCCAGATATCGGGATTTGCTAAGATAAAGGCATCCTCGAATGTTCGCCCGCAAGCTTCTTGGCCTCGCTCCGGAACCTGGAAAGCCAAATACCGGTTACCAGTGATGAGCCTTTCCGATGTAGCCCACTTAATCAAGTCTGTTGGTTTGAGCGAGCCTTTTTTACCGCGCCAAGCTTTAATGGTGGCATTGCTAGTAGTGGTCCCATTGTGTACCTCAGTGGCTGCATCTCTTTTGGTATCCGTCACCGGACCGATTGAGTCGATATCCGTAATGATTAAAGACGGGATACCTAAGAAATCAAGTAAGGGAAAGAATATGTGGGCGTAGGCGCCGCCGACTTCAACTATGGTCACATATTGATTGGCCAGGTGTAACTTCAGTTCATTTATGGCAGCCGGTACTATAAGGCGTTCACTGATTCCTTCTACCAAAATGGCTTTATCGGCGAAGAAAAGATCGGAACGAGTCAACGTCAGATATTTATGCAGAAATTCTTCATTTAAGGTCTCTTCTCTTCCAAGATCACAAATCTCAGTAAAGGGGTATCCATTTTGAGGCGTCGTGGAAACTTTGAAATAACGAATACTCGCGAAGGAGGCTTTATTTGCGATATGTGATGAATGGGTAGATATTATAAACTGAGGCTCCCAAGGGGTTTTTATTTTATCCATACTCGGAAATATTGCCGATAGCTTATGGAGTTGTTCTATGAATACTTCTTGCATTTGGGGGTGTAGATGTGCTTCTGGTTCTTCGATAAATACGAGATGTATGCCGGGAACATCTCCTCTGGCCGAAAACTCTCGATAGAACCCGAGCAGCTTTAACAATATAAGGATTAAATTGCGTGAGCCTAGCCCATTGTATGATTCTGGCAAAGGTATTCCCGCCGCGCCATCATAATGGATAGTGGTGTGGTTTGTTAACACCTTGTCGATGTTTAGCGTCGTAATGGCTTTGGGGCCGGGATCGTTGAAGCCGGGGTACCCGAATTGCTCAAGCGCCGGGACTAATCCCTCCATCATTTTTCCGACATTCCTGCCCAGGTTTTCTTCGATGTCGGCCACGGCTTCGGTGATTTCTTTTACGATCGCCTTATGAGGACTACCCACATCGGTTCTAGCGGCTGCATCATACAGTTCTTGGAACACCTTTCCAATCAAGTCTCTTGGGCGTTCCTTTTCGTCATTAAGCCCGCGTTGGGCTTTGAGGAAGTCCACGACAATTAATTCACGGAGTTGGTCAAGCGTGAGTTCTCGTGTGTTAGTCTCGTCGTGAGGGTCGATTGCGCGGATAGTTCGGCCGTAGAGTGCAGGTAACTTGCTACTAACAACTTTCATGACCTCAGCGAGTTGAGTGTTGTAATCGGATTCTGAGTCGATTTGTACTCCCTCAAATAGCTCTGACCGTCGGTCTCCTTGTAGTGCGTATTCGAGTTGAATTATTGCTTCGGTGCATTCGGGATCGAAATCTACGATCGCCGGTGCCAAAGCACCGTATTGAGGCATATCCTTAGAATATGAGATTGTAATAACCAAGGTGATTGCTGGCAGTGGTGGTCCTGAATTGTCGCCGAGTCCAGCATCGTGGTTTTGGCAAGCCTCAAGGAATTGGTTGTAACAAGTTGCGGAAAAGTCCGCAGCGCTGAGCCTTCTAGTTCCACTCGTGAAGAAAAGTTCGAAGATGTCAGCCAGAGTAGTTTTACCGCTATTGTTGCGACCGACGAGTGCGGTGGTTCCCTCTTCTAGGTCTATTGTAACGTCGTTCAACAATCGAAAGTTACGGACTTCGATTTTGGTAATTTTAAGAGGATTGGCTGTTGTCATGGCTGCCTCATTTCCTCATATTTCTATTTCCGTACTACTCTTAATAGAAGTACGAAGTTTTACGCTATCGCGGATATCGGTGGGCAGCTTTGATAAGCCCGGTGTGCCACTCAGCAGATTGGTATCTGCCCGCAAAAAGATGCCGACAAAGTAGGTTAATATCCTCGGTCGGCTTCCAATTCTGATACTATCGACGTTGCTCCGCAGCAGCTCGTAGAGCTTCGAGGTCGGTTCGGTAGTCAGTAATGAATTGATTCTCAATGGCACGGACATGTTCATCGAAATGAGATGTAAAGTTTGTACTCGTTCTGCAACTCAGGTCAGCAGATGCTAGATTGACTTCCCGGTCATGTAGGGCCGCCATTTGGGGTGAGTTCGCTGGAGAGGGTATTCCTTTATACCAATCGGGATCGGCTGAGATCGCGGTCATCATTTCCGCCCATTCTTGAGCGATAGTGTCCGACGCATCCCGCTGCCGGTCGAAACCGGGGAATCCTGCATCAAACATGCACGTTGACCAGGTGCGGTCTGCATCGGAAATATCCCAGCGTAAGTCATCTTGCATACCAGAAATTGCTTCCATTAAGGGCGCGAACTCTTCCGAGTTGGCGAATATTTCATGATCAGCTGCGACAACTGCTCTGGCCCAATTATTGCAATCACTAAAGATAGTACCATTCACTTCGCGCTCAAAACCGGCGCCTCGGCCACTCCAAGCACTAATCCAAGCCGAGCGTTCGGTATCACTCAGCTCTGCAAGTATTTGTTGGTTGGGGCTATCAGGATTACGAGCGTCCAAAGTCAGCCATGCGCCTCCTCTTCCGCCAGGTGGCGAGCTGACCCAACCGTAGCCATACGTTGCCACCCAATCAGGGTCATCAGGGTGCCAGCTATCGCTATTCCCAAAAGACAAAATCCAGTTATCGACGAATGGTATGTATTCGAAACCCAACTCATTCATACATTGAGCTATTATATTCTCTTCATGAATTCGATCCGCGTCGAATCGCCGCCTCCGAGAATCTTCATCCATGTCCAAGCTCCACAAAATATTGCGGAACTCATCGAATGGAGACACGTCCTGCGGCTCAATTGGTTGACGAAGGGATTCAGTAGTGGTACCGCTTTCGGAAGCGATACCACCACCTATGTCCGAGGTTATGCCAGTACAAGCCCCAAGACTGGCGGCAAGCCCAAGAAAGCTAAGTTTACTTAGCCAACGCTTTATCACATTGCTACCAATATCGGAGATGGTACTAGTTACCGGCAAAACCCGGTTCCCCAAGTGGCAGCCGTGCCGCCAACTTCCCAGCTGGCTTCGCGCATCATGCTGTCTACGGTACCCCCTGAATAGGCCGTGCCGAATTCAGCATAAATACCACCGGCGACAATCCAAAATGTACCGGAAGGTCCACGACCACCTTGTGCAACAACAGTTTGACCCGGTGAGCAGCTCTTATAACCGCTCCACCCCGCCCGGGCGGAGGGCGAATTAGCAGTGGCAGGCGAAGCGGCTGCTAAACTACCAATAGCGATCGCAGCAGTTGCAGCCAAAGTGGCGAGCTTTCGCGTTGTTTTGGTTCTCATCGTTCTCCTTAAAAGAATGATTAGTGACTTTTGTTTGCCGCTTTTGCGGCAAACACTTGAGAAATAAATATCGGTTAGGGTTTTGGCGTGGAGGTTAGAATGGCCACGGCCAGTTAACGTCAGTCGGGGTGATGTCCAAATAGCCATAGAAGCGATTCGGCAGGTTAATCATGGGAGTCTCCTTTGATGTAGGTGTTTGGGTTGTCAATCAGATTGGCAATCATCTTTCGGGGATTGTTATCTGGCCGTAACAAAAGTTTGGGGCACAGCCAGAACAGAAATCAAACCAAGAAACCGGGTATACCCGGTTGGTTGCATGAATATGCAACCAAGGCTATCATTCAAGGAGGTGGCGTAACTGTCGAATTTCTCGGTGATTGTTATTATGGGCCGGAAAGGGAGGCGACCATAGAGTTGACCCAGTTGCAAGTATCGTGTGAGCCCTTCAAGATCCAGCCAGTTGGCATGTCTTTAGAGGTGACGAGCGATTTTTGATATCTGAGGCTCCGCCAACGCTTGGTGTTTTACTACCACTACTTCCCCAAAAGCGTAATAAGTCAAAACGCGCCAGCCATATTTGGCATTTTTTAGCGCAAAACGATATTTTCAGGTGTGTGAGGTCTTTGCTATGTCATTCCAATCCCTAACTGAAGTCATTGAAGGCCCAAAGCAGATTGATGAAACGCTCGATTTCCTTAGTCAGAAAGTCAAAAATGAGGTCTGCTCTTTAATAACCGGCGCTGCGCCCTCAGAGGAACGCTTGAGGCAAGCCAGGCTTCGTAACACCGGAATGTACGCTCGGGGCGTTCGGTCAAGGACGATATACCTTTCTGAAGCTCGAGAGCATAAAGCCACGTTGGATTATGTTGATTGGCTTAACGAGCAAGGTGCGGAGGTAAGAACGCTACCTGATCTACCGATGCAAATGATTATATTTGGTGGCAAAACTGCAGTCTTACCTTTTACAGCGAAAAGCAAAAAACATGCAATTATCGTCCACCGCGACCCCGGGGTTGTCTACTGCTTGCAAGCACTATTTGAATTAATTTGGATTTCAGCGGCTCCGCTAGGGCGTATCTTTGACAGCAATGGTAGCGAGATTTCTTTTCAAGATCGCGCTCTGCTCGAAATGCTATCCCTCGGGCGGATTGACAAAGAGATAGCTTCAAACTCCGGCGTCTCGGTGCGCACAATCGCAACGAACGTAGCAAAACTAATGGATCGGTTAAATGCAGACACACGTTTTGCTGCGGGTGTGGCGGCAGCGAAGCGCAATTGGGTTTAGCTCACCTTTACCACGGTGCCCTCTTTGTAAGTGAACGTATATCGGCGTGCGTGTGGGCGTTAGGAATAATGTTGATAATACGATCACTAGTCGCTGCACTATTCGGGGCATTGCTGGGTATTGCTTAATCAAGATACTGGCGAGTTCAGCGCACGCCGTAGCGGTGTTAGCCAGGAACCAGCTCCCTTGGATTTAGGCGACGGCCTTGGCCAGGTCACTGAGCATGGCAGTGGCATCGGTAACCACTTCAGGCAGCCCCTCCCGCAGCCCATATTGCAGCCAGCGCGCCAAAGCCAATTCGCTGATTAGCATCGTGCGGTCAACTAGCCCGGCGTCAACCGGCCCGGTACGGCTGCTTTGGTATGCCTTGAGCAACGATTCGCTGGCTTCTTCAGAGGCAGCAGCGATCAGCCAAGCTAAGTCATCCGCAGGGTCGGCGACTCGCGCATTGGCCCAGCCAGAAATGGTAGCGACCCGGCCTTGATTTACTAATAAATACTCGGCAGCCAAATCGCCATGCAAAACCACGGGTTCAAACTGCCAAAGGTCGCCATCGTCCAGAAAGGCTTCCCAACGCTGTAACAGAACTGGCGGAATCAAGCCAGTCGCCCCAGCGGCATCCAACTCAACTATATGCCGCTCCCGATAATCAGAGGCAGAATAAATCGGGAATTCCAACCGTTCAAGCAAGCCAGTTGGTAACTCGTGAATTGCGGCAATAGCTCGACCGATATTAGAAGTTAAACCAGGCCCCGGACGTAACGTAGAAATATCCAGCGGGGTACCAATTAATGGGCGGGTGATGACCAAGTTGCCGCCCTCGGGCAGCGGCGTGGACCCCACTACCTCAGGCACAGTAAACGGTAGCGCCCCGGTATCAACCCGATGCTGCAGCTCCTCCAGCAGAGTCAATTCGGCAATATGACTAGCTCCAGCTATCGCCGAGGTAGGCGCCTGAGCAATTAACCGGCTGCCGTCGGCATAAGTAATTTCGGCGCCATCGTATTCGCCGGGAACTTCGATACTGCGCACCCCGACGGCATTGGTGCCAGGCAAGGCCACCGTGGCGAGCGCCGCAAGTCGCAGGGAGGAACGCGCCATTAGGCTGGAGCGCCCGATGCCGCACTGTTGGCAGCCTCAGCCAAGCGGGCTTTAACCACGGCGGCGGTGGGATTGGTCAGTGCGGTGCCGTCCGGGAATAGCACGGTCGGAACGGTGCGGTTGCCACCGTTTACACCTTCAACAAATTTAGCGGCGGCCTCGTCCTGCTCTATGTCAACAACATTGAACGGAATATTTAGCGAGTCAAGCTGCCGCTTTAAGTTTTTGCAATAGCCACACCAAGTGGTGGAGTACATGGTCACGCTACCGGGCGCGGCAGTAGGTTGGCCGAGCGTGGGGGATGCAGACATGTTTCAACTCCGATTTAACTGGGTTTTGGCTTTAGTAGCTTAGTTTTACCACACCGAACTGTTTTGTCTTAGCCTCCTGGCAATATGAGGCACGATGGAAATGTTTGGCGGGCCTAGCCCAGATGCGATTCTCGACCGCCTGGACCCCGAGCAGCGGGAGGTGGCCTCCTCGTTGCGTGGCCCGATGGTGGTGCTCGCCGGGGCCGGTACGGGCAAAACTAGGGCAATTACGCATCGGATTGCCTACGGAGTTAGGTCCGGCATTTACCGTCCTTCGTCAGTTTTAGCAGTGACCTTTACTGCGCGGGCCGCCGGCGAGATGCGGAGCCGCTTGCGCGAGTTGGGGGCGCCAGGGGTGCCAGCCAAGACTTTCCACGCTGCCGCATTGAGCCAGTTGAAATATTTTTGGCCCCAGGCGGTGGGTGGCCCGATGGCAGAGATTATTGAGCAAAAGGGTCGTTACATCGGCGAGGCCGCTCGCAATATCGGGGTAAAGATTGATGCGGTCAGCATCCGGGATCTGGCTAAAGAAATAGAGTGGGCAAAAGTCAGTCTGATCAATCCGGAAGACTATGTCTTGAAATCTGCTGAAATTGGCAGACCGCCGATTTCCGGATTTACGCCAGAACAAGTTGCTGCAGTGGCTTTAGGCTATGAAAACTTAAAGGAACGTCGAAGCCTAATTGATTTCGAAGATATTCTGGCAATCCTCGGTGGCATTTTAGAAGAAAACTCCACTATCACTGAACAAGTGCGAGCCCAATATCAACATTTCATCGTTGACGAGTATCAGGATGTTTCTCCGTTACAGCAGTTTGTGTTAGATCAATGGCTCGGAGGCCGGGATAGCATTTGTGTTGTTGGCGACCCTTCCCAAACTATCTATTCCTTTACCGGGGCAACTCCGAACTTTTTATTGGGGTTCCGCCGCAAATATGCAAATGCCAAAGAAGTCCGGCTGATTCGGGATTATCGCTCTACGCCACAGGTGGTGCGGCTGGCGAATGATATTTTGAAAGAAGGCAAAGTCGAAGGCGCGCTTGAACTGGTTGCCCAGCGGCCACCTGGCCCGGAGCCGGTCTTTAAAGAGTATTCCGACGATGACGCCGAAGCCAAAGCCACTGCCGAGCAAATCAAAGAGCTGATTAGCGATGGTATCCCCGCCTCTGAAATCGCGGTCCTATATCGGACTAATGCTCAATCTCAAGCCTTTGAAACGGCCCTTTCCGCTGCCGATGTCGGTTATCAATTAAAGGGTAGCGAGCGTTTTTTCAATCGCCCCGAAGTGCGCCAAGCTATTACGTTATTATCGGCCGCAATTAACCATGAGGCCGAAGGTTATGAAATGGCCCAATTAGTGCGGACATTGTTATCCGAAATCGGCTGGGCGCCGCAACCTCCGGCTCCCAGCGGGGCCATGCGGGAACGTTGGGATTCCATGTCAGCCTTTGTCAATTTAGCTGACCAATTGGCGCAAAATACCACAATTAGTTTTGCGGCTACTATGAAAGATTTAGTTGCTGAATTGCGCGAACGAGCAGCCCACCAAAATGCCCCGACAATTGATGGGGTAACTCTGGCCTCTTTACACTCGGCAAAGGGTTTGGAGTGGGATGCCGTATTCCTGACCGGGATGAGCGAAGGCTTAATGCCTATTTCGCTGGCCGATTCTCCGGAGTTAGTAGCTGAGGAGCGGCGCTTGCTTTATGTGGGAGTCACCCGGGCCCGGCAGCATCTTCAAGTTTCTTACGCGAAAGCGCGGAGCGGGGGCCGGGCCAGCCGGAAGCCAACTAGGTTCCTGGCCAAGCATTGGGCTACTAATACCTCCCCGGCCAAGAACAAGGCCAACACTGCCACTGGCCGGGTGCCCAAAGTGACTAGCAACCACAATGCCAAATCTCCAAAGGCCAGCCCAACTCCGTTGTCCGTTGCCGACTTGGAAATGTTTGAACGGCTTCGGAAATGGCGGGCTGAGGCAGCTCGGGAGATTGACAAGCCTACGTTCACTATATTGCCCGATGTGGCGTTAGTGGCGTTGGCGCAAAACCGGCCCGCTGATGCCGAAGCGCTGATCAAAGTGCCGGGGATTGGCCCGGTCAAACTTGAACGCTACGGCGAACCCATCCTGAAAATCTTAACCGGCTCCTAAGTGCTCCTTTCGGAGCATGTTCCATTCGCTCAAACAGCGTCGTCAGTGCTCACCGCGCTTCACGCGGCTCCGCTTTCCTCCGAACTCGCTCGGTGAAACATACTCCTACGTCGCTTAGGTATTGCCTTATGGACGCGCTAGGTGGGATTGGTAGTCGACCCCTTCGAGGAATCCTTTAGCTTTTTCCAGGTGAGGGTAACCGGACAATAAAGCCCAAAAACCGGGACCGTGGTCGGCATGAAGCAAGTGGGCCAGCTCATGCAGCATCACATAGTCCAGCACATATTCCGGCATGCCTTGGAGCCGAGTAGAGACCCGGATGGACCGGTCAGCAATAGTACAAGAGCCCCAGCGCCGGCTCTGGTTAGCCGACCAGGTCACCGAGGCTGGCCGGGCTGCCCCGCCGAAATAAATCTGGGAGAGTTCAAGGCATCGGGCAGCTAAAGCCTCATCGGTAGGCCGCCGTCGAAGTTGGCGTTTCGCCATCCGAGCGGACAGGTTCGCCACCCATTCGGCTTCTTGGGCGGCCGAAAAATGAGCCGGGATTGCCACTACCAGTTTTTCGCCTTCCATGAAAGCGCTGACCGACCGTTTCCGACGCTTGCTGCGGCGCACTTCGATAGGGAAATCCGCAGGCACCCTGCCACCTTACCGGCAAAAATCTAGCCTGTTGATAACTTTCTGCACGCTACCCCCGAGTTGTGGCACACTTTCGCGGTTATGAGCACAAGAGGCATAAATACCCGCGAATGGCATCTCCGGCCCGAGGTCCCGATTTTGGAATGTGGGCTAGGTGCGGTCCAGTTTGGGCTTGACCGGCGCTGGGCAATTCGGATGGATGATCTGAGCGAAAAGGAAATCCGTTGGCTCCAGGCTGGGGCCAAAAAACAAAGTCGGCTGCGACGTTCAGCCAAAACGCATGGAGTTGGGGAGTCGCGGGCCATTCAGATTTGCGGGCTGTTGGCCCGGAGTGGATTTCTAGTACCGCCTGGCACAAATACTCCGAGCGCCCAAGCCATGCTTGGGGTGACTCGCCGCGTCGCTAGCGGTGGCCCCACCGACCTTCCAGCCCTCAGTGCGTTGCGGCCCGATGGGCAAGGGCAAGCCACTTTGGACCGCCGGGCACTATCCAGCGTAGAAATCACCACTTCAGGGCGCCTAGGGGCGCAAGTCGCCCTACTTTTAGCTGCCGCTGGCGTGGGAACATTACATCTGCCCGATTCCGCTCCGGTAACTGCCGCAGATGTGGGCCCCTATCCGGTGGCGGCGGTGGGCCGTGCCCGCGCAGGTGCGATGCGGCGCCGATTCATAGAACTGGGCCTAACCCCCAGGCTGGCGCTGGATGGGGCACCGGACCTGACCATCAGCATCGAAACTGGCACTCAGGGCGCAGCGTATTTCGGCACCCTGCACCAACTGGTAGTGCCACACTTAGCGGTAGCGATCGGGGAGGCCGAGGTGGAAATCGGGCCTTTTGTATTACCCAGCCGATCAGCCTGCACTCATTGCCTGCAACTAACCAGGGCGGCCGCCGATGCCCAATGGTCGCAGTTGCTGGCCGAGATATGTGCGTTACCCCCACGGCCCATCGAAACTGTGCTGGCCGGAGCAGCAGCGGCTTACATCGTGGCCCAAGCGTTGACTTTCTTGGATGGCGGCACCCCAAGCCTGGTAAACGGTTTGGCAACAATCGCCTTGCCCGAGGTGACTCCTCAGGTGGTGCCGCTTTACCCCAATCCTAATTGCGGCTGCGTCACGGTCCCGCCGCCGGCCGATTATCTACTGGCCGAGAATTTCAGCCAGGGCGGCATCTAGGTCCGAGCTAGCCTCGGCTTGGGAAATCCGCCGGGCCAGATAGCCAGCCGGATCATCTAGATCAGCAGCGGTGGGAAGCAGGTCGGGGTGGTTGAAGATAGCATCGCGCCCCTCTACCCCGCCGGCGGTGTAAACATGAGAGATTAACTTGGCTGCATCGCGGGATCGGCGCGGGCGCAATTCTAGGCCGACCAGGGAGGCGAAGGCTTGCTCAGCCGGTCCGCCTGCGCCCCGGCGCCGCCGCATCATTTCCCGCAAAGCCATCGTGTTGGGCAGGTGAGCGATCGTGGCGGCGGTGGTGACCTCCTCAACCCAGCCCTCAATTAGGGCTAGCGCAGTTTCCAGCCGCAACAAAGTCGCCTGCTGCTCGGGCGTGGCAGCCGGGTTGAATATGCCACCGGTCATCGCCTGGCCGAGTTGTTCGGAAGAGCTGGGATCCACCCCGTGCATTTGCTCTTCAAGCTGGTGTAAGTCAATTTCGGTTTGCCGCGCATACTGCTCAATCAAGGATTCCAGATGTGCCCGCAACCAAGGCGCAGCCGCGAATAGCCGAGCAGTCGCAGCTTCGCGCACGGCCAGATAAGTGGTGAGTTCATCGGCGGAAACTTCCAAATCCTTGGCATAATCGGTTAGGTTGGAAGGCAGCAACGCTTTATTGGGTGAGGTGACCAGCGGGAACCCGAGGTCGGTTATACCGAAAACCTCACGGGACAAAGTGCCAGCTGCTTGCCCGATTTGCATCCCGTAAGCGGTGGACCCTAACCGCTTTAATAGGTCGGCAGGTTTCAGACCGCCCAGCCCCAGCCGGTTCAACGCATCTGCACCTAGACCGCCAAAGCCTTCATCCTCCGACCGCAGTACCTCCTCATCGTGCAACTGAATCGCGCTCAGGGGATCGTTCTCGTCCACGCCATGACCCATCACCTTCACCAGCGCTTCGGACATGGCCACCGCCACCGGAGCCACCAACTTATTCCAAGTCGGCAGAGTCGCTTCGACCCACTCCGCCCGGCTCCAAGCCTTTGGATCGCCAGCGGCAGGCGCGAAATCAGTAGCCACATCCAGCCACAACTCGGCGTTTCGGAAAGCTTTGCGCACCTCATCGGCCTGCGTGCCGGTGATGGTGGGATCGCCTCCGGTAACGGCGGCTTGCCGCGCCACATCGTGCGCAATCACCGCGTTGACCGGGCTATCTCCGCCCGCTTGCATTAACCGCCGCACCTGTTCCATCGCAGCCTGAATAACCGTCGGGTCCGGCAATTTGCCATCGTTGCCGAGCATCGCGCGCGGGTCCATCCCACGTTCGCGCATATGAGCAAGTACCTCACCTGCGGAGTCCTGACCCACGATTTGCGCTAATAGTTCGCGGAGGTCGTCATCGCCATCGATCTCATCAAAGCTCACCAGACCAGATTACTCTGCTTTATGCGCTGGCAGCGTTTTACTAACGCACGATGCCGTACCAGCCGGAACCGCATCGCGGAGAGCGAACGGGCAACGTCACAGCGACCCAACAACGCCGCAACGCGACAAATCAACCCCCGGTTTCCCCCGATAGCGGCGACAATCAGAGCGTGAGTTTTCAAAGCCGCAGCACTCGGGCCAAACTAATGGCGATCACCGGGCCGCTGACTGCGCTGCTCGGCGCGGCGGCTGTGCTGCTCCCCACTGGCTACGCGGTGCGTTCTCCTGGCCCCACGGCGGATACCCTCGGTACGGTCGGCAGTGGCGCCGTCCCCTTGGTATCAATCAGTGGCGCGCCTACCTTTCCCACCACCGGCCAACTGCGCCTGACCACTGTTTCGGTCTCGGGCGGCCCGATCGGGCCAGTGATGCCGATGGATGTCCTTTATTCGTGGATATCCCCGCGCCGCTCCGTGATGCCAGTCGAGAATGTATTCCCCTCCGGCATTACCCGGGAACAGCAGCAACAGCAGTCCACCGCGCAAATGGTCACCTCGCAACAAGCAGCAACAGCAGCAGCACTACATGAGCTGGGTTTTGAAGTTCCAGTAACGATGACCGTGGCCGGTTTCCCCGATGATTCGTTGGCCGACGGTGTATTAATGACCGGAGATGAATTACTAGACCTTAATGGCGTGCCACAAAACTCATTTTCCGGGTTATTGGAAGCGTTGGGTGAAATAACTCCCGGTTCGGAAGTTTTAGTTACCGTTCGCCGTGATGGTCAAATTCTCGACATTCCACTAGTAACGGGTACTGCCACTAATAATGATGGTTCTACTCGCGCTGCACTAGGCGTTTTAATGGGGTCGCAATTCGATTTCCCAATTGATGTGGATATTCAAATTGAAAACATTGGCGGCCCTTCGGCCGGCACAATGTTCGCGCTTGCGATTATTGATCGACTCACTGAAACCGATGAATTACAGGGGGTCCCGATCGCTGGTACAGGCGCCATTAATGCCGATGGACAGGTGCTTCCCATTGGCGGAGTGCGGCAAAAGATGTTTGGGGCAGTACGCGATGGCGTGCAGTGGTTCTTAACTCCGGTTAGCAACTGTGACGAGGTAGTTGGGAATATTCCGCGTGGGTTGAACGTGGTGGCGGTTGCTACTTTGCATGATGCCCTCGAGGCGGTTACTGCAATCGGCGCAGGTCAGGGCGCTTCACTTCCCGCTTGCCCGCGCTAAGGGGGGCATATTGGGCGATCGGCTGCGTTATCGCACACCAACGAAAGCTGAGTGCAAACCAAGCTTGCTTGAGTTTGCCGAAGCTAAGGAAGGTGCTGACGAGCGAAGCGAGGAAACCCGCTCGCGGAGTCTACCTCCGCGTCGCTCATGTTCTGCCTTGTCGCTCATCCCAATATGCCTCCTTACCGGCAGCTAAGCGAGGTCGTAATTGATGGAACGGATTGAATCACCGGGGCGGATTCGGGCCGAGATTTGGATTTTATTGGCCGTGAGTCTAGGTCGCAGTGGAGTTTACAGCGTTGTTAACTTAATTGCGATGCTAACTGATAATGTGGCATTAGCTGACCAAATAACTGCGCTTAATCCTTCTCGTTCGCCTCGCCCTTATTTAGATTTAACGTATCAGTTATTGGGAATTTTCTTTGCCTTAGCGCCGGTGGCCTTAGCCCTGTATTTCTTAGTTAATCGGCCCAATGCTCGCCCGTTAGCTCAGACTTTGGGATTGGACTGGGCTGAGCAGCCGCGCCGGGTTTGGCAAGACTTGCGCTGGGGGTTGGCCTTAGCGCTCACGGTAGGCATCCCAGGGTTAGCATTTTACGGAATTGGGCGAGCCTTAGGTATCACTATCCAAGTCCAAGCCAGCGCGCTGGAGCCTCACTGGTGGGCGATACCCGTTTTGCTGTTATCGGCTTTCCAAAATGGCGCCTTGGAAGAGTTCATCGTGGTGGGATATCTGTACCACCGCACAAGAGACCTCGGTTGGGGCGCGGCATCGGGCCTAGATTGGAAATTCCTTATCGCCAGCGCAGCTCTGCGCGGAAGCTACCACCTGTACCAAGGCATCGGGCCATTTTTCGGTAACTTTGCGATGGGATTGCTATTCGCTTGGTGGTTTGTTAGTCGGTTCGGTCGCCATCGGGTACTGCCGTTGGTGGTGGCCCACACTTTGCTTGATGCGGTGGCCTTTATCGGTTATGCCCTCGCTCCCGCTAGATTATTGCGGTTGCTCGGGTTTGCGGTTTAGTTCGGGGCAAATAAAAAAGGCGCCAAAAAATTCCGTGATTCGGCGCGAGCACCGCGAAGTCGCTGAATCTCCCATATGTAGTTAGTAACGTGAGGGGGTGAGTTCTGAAACTGCCCTCAATATAGAGGCACCGCGCACATATGTGGTGCGGACTTTGGGGTGCCAGATGAACGCCCATGACTCGGAGCGGATGGCGGGCATGCTGGAAAACATGGGGCTGGTCCGCGCGCCCGATGGAGTCGAGCTGACCGAGGGCGCCGATGTAGTGGTTATCAATACTTGCGCCGTGCGCGAAAATGCGGCAACTCGGCTTTATGGCAACTTAGGGCAATTAGCCAATGTCAAAAAAAACCGACCCACGATGCAAATTGCGGTGGGTGGATGCTTAGCGCAAAAAGACCGAGGCGATATTGCGCATAAAGCTCCTTGGGTTGATGTGGTATTTGGGACTCATAATCTCAATGCTTTACCCGTGTTATTAGAACGCGCGCGGCATAATAAAACTGCCCAAGTGGAAATCGAAGAGTCGCTCCAAGTATTTCCGTCAACATTGCCGAGTGCGCGCGAATCTGTTTATGCAAGTTGGGTTTCGATTTCGGTCGGCTGTAATAACACTTGTACCTTCTGCATCGTGCCTTCGCTACGCGGTAAAGAACGAGACCGGCTCCCGGAAGAAGTGCTGGCCGAAGTGCGAAACCTAGTTGCCGAGGGAGCGAGCGAAGTAACGCTGCTCGGGCAAAACGTAAATACTTATGGGGTGGAATTTGGGGACCGAGGGGCATTTGCAAAACTATTGCGAGCTTGCGGGGAAATTGAAGGTTTAGCCAGAGTCCGCTTTACGTCACCACACCCAGCAGCCTTTACTGACGATGTAATTTCCGCAATGGCTGAAACGCCAAACGTAATGCCGAGTTTGCATATGCCGTTGCAATCGGGTTCAGATCGCATATTGAAAGATATGAGGAGGTCTTATCGCTCAGATAAATTCCTTGGCATTTTGGATAAAGTGCGCGCCCAAATCCCCAACGCGGCAATAACCACCGATCTCATCGTCGGATTTCCCGGCGAGACCGAAGAGGATTTCCAACAGACTCTTGAGGTGGTGGCTAAATCTAGATTCTCGGCAGCTTTCACTTTCCAATATTCGCAGCGCCCCGGCACGCCGGCGGCTGAACTCCCAGACCAAGTGCCGCCCGAAGTAGTCACTGAACGGTTCAATCGGCTCGTGAAATTGCAAGAGCAAATTTCCGGCGAGGAGGCGCAAAAGCAAGTCGGTCGCATCGTCGAGTTAATGGTGGCCGAAGGCGAAGGCTCTAAAGATGCTGGTACTGGGCGGCTTTCCGGGCGAGCCGACGATAACCGCTTGGTGCATTTCAGTGTACCGAAAGCGCCTAACGGGGAACCGATCCCTGAGGCCACGCCCCGCCCCGGCGACATGGTAACCGTGCAGGTCACCGCGGCTGCGCCACATCATCTCATCGCCGATTCCGCGCTCCATCCGGGCGGCAAATACGAAGTGCAGCGCACCCGCTCGGGCGATGCGTGGGCTAACCGAGCTAAGGCTCCAGCTCGCGTGCCGCAAGTAAACTTGCGACCGCAAACGGGGGAGAGCGGATGAAAAACTGGTTACTCGACCGGGAGTGGTGGGTGAAAGTCCCACGCTATCTGCTGATCGGCGTGGTTGTAGCCTGCTTGATTCTGGGCACTTGGGGCATGGTCATCTACTCGCGCGATCCTGGCTTCCAAGCGAATTATGACACTGCCGTGATTGACATGATCTATTACATTTTGCAGTTGTTCTTGGGGCAGTCTGGCCCGGTGGGCGGCGAGGCCGAGATGCCGCCGATACCTTGGCAACTCAATGCCGCCCGGCTATTGGCCCCGGCTTCGGCAGTAATCGGTGCCGTGATGGCGATTCTCGCCTTGTTCGATGACCAAGTGAAGCTGGCCGTGGGCCGGTCCAAGCGTGGTCATGTGGTTTTAGTAGGCGATACTCCCACCGCTGCGGTGATCGAGGATGCGCTCAGACAAGAAAACGCCACCGTGATCCGGGCAAACTCGAATAGTGTCGAGGATTTGACCAACGCAGGCATCCGGGGCGCAGCCGCTGTATATATCTGCAATGACGATACCGGCGACCCCGGTGCTAATTTGCGAGTCGCCGCCACCGTACAGGCGGTGAAACCCACCACCCGCGATCGGATGGTGGCAGTAGCGCTGAACGATCCGAACTTAGCACCCGCAATGTTGGCCCGGCACCTTACCAATCCCGATTCGGCTATTGACCTGTTCTCCTTAACCAACACGGCAGCTACCAGCCTGGCCGGGTATGTGATGCGTTTACCCAACCTGCATCGGATTTGGCTGCTGGGTTCAGGGCCGTTGCGCGATGCGATGGTTTTTGAGCTGGCTCAAGAATGGGCCATCCGCAATGGCAGTGCGGCGCGCCTAGAAATTGTGGTTTATGGCGACGATGCGGAACTGGCGATTACGTCTGCCGAAGCGCGGATGCCCGATTCCTTGCGCAAACAGGCCACCTTTACTGCGGTCGAGTCGTTGACGGAGGCCGAGGTGCCCGATGCAGTAGTGATTTGCGGTCAGGATGACGCCGAAGCGCTGTCGCTGGCGCTTTCCAATCCAGAAGCTTGGGGCGGCGGGCCAGGCTCCCTCATCGTGCAAGTTACCCACGGCGACCAGGCCACAGCGTTGTTTGGGCAGCAAGGCATAGGGGTGTTGGACGATATTGACGGGGTGTTGGACGTGGTCACCACCTCATCGCTCATCGAACGTTCTGACCGGGGCATCTTGGTGCATGAGCCGGTGGTGGACCGCATCGCCCACTGTGCTCGGCGTACCCAGGCTCGGCGGCAACATGAGAATTCGGATAACTCCGATGCTTGTTTGTTGCCTTGGGCCCAGCTAGGCGATACCCACCAGCAACAACATAAAGAACAAGTTTCAGAATTATTGCCCTTGATCTCATTTTTGAATGAGGCGCAGTGGCGGGTGGTTCCGTTTGGAGCTTCTGTGGGTTTGGATTTGCCGGATAATGTAGTACAGGAGTTAGCGGCCCGTTATGCCCAGCAAAACCCGTTTAAAGCCAACGGGCAAAACAACAATGTGGCATATTATCAAGAACAAATTCAGCAATTACCGGAAACCCTAGGCCAGCTTGGGTTAGGGCTAGCTGAGGTTAATTCCACTGGGGCAGTTTTCCCGATGACCGCAAAAGCGAAGTTTTTCAATGCCAAACAATAGCCATTCGGAACCTGCCAACAATGAGAATCACTCAGTTGAGTTAACTACCCCGAGATTAAAATTGCGGAAGTTCCGGGCCACTGATGCCGAAGCGATGTTCCGCAACTGGGCTAATGATGATGAAGTCACCCGCAACCTGACCTGGCGTACTCATGCCGATGTGAGCGAAACTCAAGGGGTAATTGATAACTGGCTGAACGGCTATGCTTACCCCCGGTTTTACCTTTGGGCAATTGAACTCGACGGGGAATTGATCGGTTCGATTGGTTGCGCCCAGCCAGATCTCAATTTAGGAGAAATAAAGTTTGGTTATGCCTTGAGCCGAGCCTATTGGGGGCACGGTTATATGACTGAAGCCTTAACTGCGGTGATAAACCATTTATTCGCTTTAGGCTATAATCGCATAACTGCTAATCACTATTTAGAAAACCCAGCTAGTGGCCGAGTCATGGAAAAATGCGGTTTGCGATTTGAGGGCATTATCCGCGATGGTGGTAAGGATGGTTACGGCAATTATCGTGATGCGAAACAGTATGCCATTTTGAAAAAGGATTTATTAGATGTTTAAGTATTTCGATCAAATCCCCACTCCAATCGCACATCGAGGGTTCACTTTTACCGTGCCCGATGGCTACGGCGGGTTACGAAGCAGTGGCCTGGAAAATTCAATGACCGCATTCCAAAATGCGGTGAACTTAGGGTACAACTATGTGGAAACCGACATCCACGGCTCGCGTGATGGGGTAGCGGTGATCAGCCACGATCACACGCTGGATCGTACTACTGACCACAAAGGGGAGATCAACAGCCAAGATTGGGCCCAGATTCAACAAGCAAAAATCTGCCTATTTATCGGCCCTGATCAGGCCGCTGATCACCCGATCAAAAAGGGGCAGTTGGTTCGAGCCACCACGGGTACCGAGCCAATTCCACGCTTAGATGACTTGCTCGCCGCCTGGCCTGACCTGCGAGTCAATATTCATCTCAAATCCGACGATGCCGCAGCGCCGGTGGCCGCCGTGATCGAAAAATTCAAAGCCCATGACCGGGTGGGCCTCACCAGTTTTTCAACTCCGCGCCGCAAGCATTGTGAAAGCCTGCTCAGTAAACCGGTAGCGGCCGGGGCAGGCGCCGCCGAGATGTTGGAAATCACCGCTGGTGCGCATTTGCACACCCCGGAATTAATCAAGTTAGCGCTACGCACTGTAGATTGCGTACAGATTTATGTCGGGGACGATGAGGCCGCGTTGCACTCGGTAATCGTGGACCGAGAAATGGTGCGAGTAATGCACAATATTGGCAAATTCGTGCAAGTTTGGACCCCGGACGATGCCGCCGAAATGAACCGATTGCTGGACCTGGGCGTGGACGGCATCATCACTAACCGGGCGGATGTGCTAAAACAGGTGCTCATCGGGCGCAAGCAATGGCAAAATCGTGATTGGTAAAACCGTCCCCACCTGCGCAATGTAGAAATTGGTGAAACACTTACCCTTGTGGCTAAGGGGAATGAAACTGAGCAAATCACGGCGCTGGAAAATGCAGTTAAGACTAGTTTGCCAGAGGTAACAGGCTGGTTTGAACATCTGCATGCCCATCCGGAACTGTCGTTTAAGGAGTTTGAGACAACCGAATATCTGCGCGCCACCTTGGCTAATTTGCCCGGCATTGAGATTCGGCAGCCTTGCGAAACAGGGTTAATCGGGGTTTTGCGAGGGGCGCACGAAGGCCCAATAATCGCATTGCGCGCTGACATTGACGCATTGAACCTACAAGAACTAGCCGACGTTCCGTATCGTTCCCAAAATAAAGATGTCATGCATGCCTGCGGCCATGACATGCACACCGCTTGCTTATTGGGCGCGGCAAAAATCCTCAGTGGCCTGCAAGGTCAGCTTCATGGCACGGTGTACTTCATGTTCCAGGCGGCGGAGGAGCAACATCCGGGTGGCGCGCTAGACATCATTAAGAGCGGGGCGTTAGACGGGGTCAAATACACTTTTGGTCAACACCTCATCCCCAGCATCCCTACCGGGGTAGTAGCTTTTAAGTATGACACTATTTTGGGTGCCAGTGATCGCTTTGAATTGAAGATTCAGGGTAAGGGTGGCCATGCCGCTTTCCCCAATTTGGCAGTTGACCCAGTAGTGATTGCCGCAGAAATAATTATGGCACTACAAACTGTAGTTTCGCGGAAAACCAATCAACAGTATAACCCGGTAATTTCCGTGACGATGGTAAATACTCCACCTGGGGCCGATAACGTTATTCCTGATTCAATTCGACTTACTGCTTCGGTTCGTAACCTTGATGCTGAAGTGCGCGAAGAGGCAGTCAGGTGGATGCGGCAATTAACCGAAGGTATTGCCGCCGCTCACGGCGCTACGGCTGAGTTTAACTACAAGTATGGTTACGACCCGCTAATTAATGATGAAGCTCCAACTGAAATTGCGATTGCTGCGGCTAAAGAATTCTTGAGTCCACCTCAAGTGGTGATCCTGAAAGACCCAATCCCGGCCGGGGAAGACTTTGGGTATTACGGTCAGATCAGCGAAATCTGCTTCTATGCAATTGGAACGGGTGACCCGGAAAAGGGAACTAATGTCAGCCCACACAGCCCTAGATACAAAGCAGACTTGGCTTCGATGTATTACGGCATCATGATGTACGTCAACATTATCAACAAACTGTTAATCGAAAGCTAACCAAATACATTAATTAAGGGAGGCTAAAAGATGCTACAGTTTATTGAGGCGGCCCACCCGATATTCATTCTTGCCGTCATTATGGCCTACATGGCTTTTGGCGACTTCTTAACTAAAAAGACGCGGGCCTTTTTGCCATCTGTGTTCATCATGGTGCTGTTGATGGCCGGTTCGGTGTGGGCCGGGTTGATACCTGCCGACATAGTGCGCCGGGTCGGGTTCGCCCCGCCACTAACGGCGGTTGCCACCGTGCTACTGGTTGCCAACATGGGCACCAGCTTGAAGTTGAAAGACATTACTTCTAACGGTCGCATCGTGCTGCTTGGGTTGGTGTCTCTAGCTGGGGTGGCCTTGGGGTGCTTGACTTTGGGCCGTTGGCTATTTGGTTGGTATCACGCAGTGATCGCTACACCGGTGGTTGGCGGTGGCATCGTCGCCATGTTGGAAATGCAATCGGCGGCGGCCGATATCGGAGGGGAGCGAGGCCAACTATTGGCATCTCTGGCTGCGATGATCTTGGCCGTCCAATCGTTGCCGGCATTTTTGATTATTCCGCCGATTTTGAAGCGGGCGATGGCGAAAGATTTGGCTGCAGCCGATCCGGAGATCATTGCCGCTGGCGGAGTAGAGACTCCAGGGGCCGCCGAGGCCGAGGCTAAAGGGACTTATCTGCCCGATAAATACTGGTCGCCAGCAACCATTCTCTGCGCTCTGGGACTGGTTGGCACCATCGGTTGGTTGGTGAACCGGTGGATGACCGGCTTGGTCGGCCACTTTGCAGTGTCCATCCAGATTGTCACACTGTTGCTAGCGATTGCCCTCACCGAATTGCGTATTCTGCCTCGCAACGCCGCCGTCAAAGCCGGAATCAATGGCTTTGTGCTCCTCATCGTGATTTTCAATGCTTTCTCCGCAGTGCTAGCAATTGACTTACCGCAATTCCTTTCGCTACTGGGTCCGGTCGCTGGCATGATCGCCGCAGGCATTTTGGGCATTTTGGTAGTCACCTATTTACTTGCCAGGTTTGTGCTCAAAATGGACCCCGGTTTTGCCTTTGTGCTGGGTCTAAACTGTCTGCTGGGTTTCCCAATCAATTTGGTGCTCACGCAAGAATCCATCGGGTCGCTGGCAAATGGCAATCCGGAAGTGGAAAAATACTTGACCAACAAATATGTACCCCCAATGCTCGTGGCTGGGTTCGTCACGATCACTATCGGCTCGGTGTTCCTAGCCGGGATCATGCGCTCCCTCCTTTAGCTTTAGGCGCGTTTCCGCACATCTACTTCGTTATCGCAGTCGTTCATGGCCCGTATGGCCAATTCACTTTAGCTCTGCCTCGTATCTGTACGAAACCGCGCGCTAAAGCTTTAGGCGCGTTTCCGCACATCTACTTCGTTATCGCAGTCGTTCATGGCCCGTATGGCCAATTCACTTTAGCTCTGCCTCGTATCTGTACGAAACCGCGCACGTTTTATTTCGTGCGATCAATACTGGTAGGTTATTCGTGTGGATTTGACGGGGGTAATGAGCACTCTGAAGCTGGACGCCGGGGTAGCGACTGCTCTAGAGCTAGCACCAGCCAAAGGCGCGGTAGATATCGTGGCTCCGATTGGGGTGCGGGCGTCGCTAGTCGTTGAGTTGGCCGCTAAGAATCCAGTGGTGATCGTGACTTCAACGGGGCGCAGGGCCGATGACCTTGCCGCCGCCACCCGGGCCTATTTACCTAATTCAAAAGCTGATAGCGTTGCCGTTTTCCCGGCCTGGGAGACCTTGCCGCACGAGAAACTATCGCCGAGAGCTGATACGGTAGCTCAGCGACTAGCCGTATTGCGTCGGCTCAAGCACCCGGAAAAAGAAGGCCCGGCAGGTCCGATTCAAATACTGGTAATGCCTACTCGAGCGTTATTGCAGCCAATCATTGAGGGGTTAGCGGAATTCCAGCCGATTGAATTGCACGCCGGGGCTACTGCCGACCTCACTGAAATAGCGACCCGGTTAACCGAGGCCGCCTATACCCGGGTTGACATGGTGGAACGTCGGGGTGAATTTGCAGTGCGTGGTGGTATTTTGGATGTATTCCCGCCTACTGAACCGCATCCGATTCGAGTGGATTTTTGGGGCGACGAGGTTTCCGAAATTCGCTATTTCTCGGTAGCCGACCAACGATCTTTGGAGATTGCCCAATTCGGATTATGGGCACCTCCTTGTCGAGAATTGCTATTAACCGAGTCCGTGCGAAACAAAGCGGCTGCTTTAATTCCCAAATTCCCAGGCTTAACCGATTTGCTAGACAAATTGGCAAACGGAATTCCGGTCGAGGGGATGGAATCATTATCACCCATATTGGCGGACGGGATGGAACCGGTGTTGAACTTGGTGCCGTCCGATGCCTTATTGGTGATTGACGAACCCGAGAAAGTGCGGCGCCGCGCATTCGATTTGGTGGCCACCACTGACGAGTTTCTGGCGGCGGCTTGGTCGGGTACTGCAGGTGGGGGCGCGGCGAAGGGTCTGCCGAGCTCCGTCCCGTTGGATTTGTCGTCGGCATCGTTCGCTACCCTGGAAGAAGCCCAGGCGGTGGCGCAGAAGCGGGGGCTGGGTTGGTGGACACTGAGCGCGTTCGGCTTAGGTGACGATGAGCTCGCACCCCTACCGGGTGAAGCGGATTCTGCAATTATCATCGGGGCTGCCGATGTGCAAAGTTACCGGGGCGAGGTGGAGCGGGCGCTGCAAGATTTGCGAGCCATGCAACGCGACCAGTGGCGGCTGCTGCTCACCACTGAAGGCCCCGGATCGGCCAAGCGGATGGTGGAGCAATTTGCTGCGGTTGATTGCGCGGCGCGGCAGGTCAGCGCGATCCCGGAGGCTGATGCTTGGGAGCCGGGTGTGGTGCTGGTGGTCCCAGCCCCGGCGGGCAAAGGTTTTGTATTGCCGGAATTGAAATTAGCAGTATTCTCCGAATCAGATATCACCGGTAGGGCCGGTTCCAATACTCGTGATATGCGAAAACTACCTTCACGTCGCCGCAATGTAGTTGATCCCTTGCAATTAAAGGCGGGCGATTATGTGGTGCATGAACAACATGGGGTGGGCCAATTCCAAGAAATGGTGCAACGCACGATGGGAACTGGCCCCAATGCGCACACAAAAGAATTTCTGCTAATTGAATACGCACCAAGTAAACGCGGCCATCCGGGAGATAGATTATTTGTCCCAATGGACCAACTGGACCAAGTCACAAAATATGTGGGTGGCGAAGCGCCAACTTTATCCAAAATGGGTGGCGCGGATTGGAAAAACACTAAATCTAAAGCGCGAGCTCATGTTAAGCAAATAGCTGGCGAATTAATTCGGCTTTACTCTGCCCGCGCAGCTACTAAAGGTTTCGCTTATGGCCCAGATACCCCGTGGCAGCGAGAATTGGAAGATGCCTTTGCTTATGTGGAAACCCCTGACCAATTAGTCACGATTGATGAAGTCAAGGCAGACATGGAGAAGTCCATGCCGATGGATCGGTTGATCTGCGGCGATGTGGGATATGGTAAGACGGAAATCGCAATCCGGGCAGCTTTCAAAGCGGTTCAAGATGGTAAGCAAGTAGCGGTACTAGTGCCCACTACGTTATTAGTACAACAACACTTTGAGACTTTTAGCGAACGCTATGCTGGATTTCCGATCAAGGTGGCATCGTTATCCCGCTTCCAAACTGATAAACAAGCTAATGAAGTTATCAAAGGGCTGCGCGATGGCACCATAGACATCGTAATTGGAACCCACCGGTTGATAACTGGCCAAGTGCATTTTAAAGACTTGGGCTTAGTGGTAATTGACGAAGAACAACGTTTCGGCGTTGAGCATAAAGAGACGTTAAAACAGCTCCGCACTAATGTTGATGTGTTAGCCATGTCGGCCACCCCAATTCCGCGTACGCTGGAAATGGCAATTACTGGCATTAGGGAAATGTCCACGTTGCAAACTCCGCCCGAGGAGCGGCATCCAGTATTGACTTATGTTGGTGCTTGGGATGAAAAGCAAATAACTGCGGCAATTCGACGCGAGTTATTGCGTGAAGGCCAAGTTTTTTATGTGCATAATCGGGTGGAATCCATTGATCGCACTGCTGCGCGCCTGCGTGAACTAGTACCCGAAGCCCGGATTGCGGTGGCGCACGGAAAAATGGGAGAGGCCCAACTCGACCAGGTCATCCGGGCATTCTGGGAACGAGAAATTGATGTGCTGGTCTGCACTACCATCATCGAAACTGGCCTGGATATATCTAATGCCAACACTCTCATCTTGGAACATGCCGACAAGTTTGGCCTCTCTCAACTCCACCAGTTGCGAGGCCGGGTGGGTCGGGGCCGGGAGCGGGCGTATGCCTACTTCCTCTATCCGCCGGAGAAGCCGCTGACCGAGACTGCCCACGATCGCCTGGCAACTATGGCGGCGCATACTGACCTGGGCGCCGGGATGCAGATTGCTATGAAGGACCTGGAAATCCGGGGTGCGGGCAATCTGCTGGGCGGGGAACAGTCTGGCCACATCGCTGGGGTGGGCTTTGACCTATATGTGCGGATGGTGGGAGAGGCGGTCGCGGCTTTCAAAGGGGAGCGCGATGAGGAGCTGCCCGATGTCACCGTAGAGTTGCCGGTTGACGCGCACTTGCCGGAATCATATATCGCTACCGAACGGCTGCGGTTGGAGGCTTATAAGAAAATCGCCGGCGCTTCGGATGATAAGGCTTTGGCCGAGGTCCGTTCCGAATTGGTTGACCGCTATGGTCCGCTGCCCGAGACGGCTGAGGCATTGTTTGCCGTGGCTGCCTTCCGCAACCATGCCCGGGCGGCTGGTATTACAGATGTGACGGCCCAGGGCAAATTCATCCGGTTTGCGCCAGTAGAGCTTCCTGAGTCTGGGCAGATGCGGTTGAAGCGGCTGTATCCCGGTTCCATGTTGAAGCCGGCGGTCCGGGCTATCCTGGTGCCATTCCCGTCATCCGCGCGGATTGGGGGCACCCCGTTGCGTGGTGCCGCTATTCTGGATTGGGCGCAGTTATTGATTGACTCAGTATTGCTGAACGATATCTCATCCGCCGCCACAGTTACGGCGAGCAATTAGCAATTAGCGGTTACGTAGATTATGCCAACTAAATAAGGCCCAGGTGTGCGAAAGCTTGATGGAGACCATTATGATCCACGTCGGCAGTAATATAGTCTGCAACCGCCTTCACGTTATCAGGCGAATTCCCCATCGCCACTGCAATATCGCAGAACTCGAGCATTGGGATATCAATGGCGGCGTCGCCCACCCCAATAGTTTGGCTTTGATCAGTTTCGAGATGGTTTAACAATACGTTAATCGCATTTGCTTTATCTATATCGGGTACACCAATATCCCCGAATAAGGCATGTGAACCTCGTCCACCCCAGGTGCCAACTTTCAAGTGGGGGAATTTAGCTTTCGCATCAAGATAATCTTGATAATCGTTTAACTTGAAACTTATCTTGTTTACGTCATCTCTGTTAAGATCGGCTCCAAAAATCAGGCCAGGGAGTACATCGGTTACTTTTATCCTGGTTGGGCCGGAATTACCTTTGCCAGCCGCGTAAGCCTCAATTGCACCCTGTGCCTTTTTATCGAATTCAGCACTAGCGTAAAGCCCGGAGTTGGCTTCGAGGTAGAACGGCAAATCTTGCTCGGTGAGCCAATGTACTACTTCGGTACATTCCGCTTTACTCAAAGTTAAAGCTTGAATTACTTGGTTATTATGCTCAATGTATGAGCCGTTGCCGCCGATCATCCCGTCAATCCCAAGGTCCCACAAGACTTCCGGTACCTCTGGCCGGGCGCGGCCTGTGACCAGATAAATCTGATGCCCGTTAGCCCTCGCTAACCCCACTGCCTCTGCGGCCGATTCTGGTACCTGGGTTTCATAGTTAACCAGTGTGCCGTCAACATCCAGAAAAATAATCTTAGGCATAATTTAACCTAACTGGCCCACCCGGAAATTGTTCAAACTATTGGCTCGAATTCGAATAACCACCCGAGAAGCAATTTCCCACAGAACGCCAATTCCGATAAACCCGAGGAATGATAGTAACCAGACTTGCCAAGAGTTATTGTAAACACAACCACCTTGAGTTGGAATACAATAGTCATGGCCGAACAATACAGCCAGCAAAAAACCGAATGCATAGCCAATGGTGGTACTGATGATTAGTTTATGAGCTTTGGCGGCTCCCGCAGCCATTATTACTAGTAACCCAATAATTACTAATATCCACGGAATGTCACCCATTGCATATGCTGGCCGGGAAAATAGCGTGAGTTGACCAATAAAATAAGTTAGAGCTAGGGTCAGAATTCCGCCTAGTATCCAAACCCGTTCATGCTGGCCGTGCTTAACTAATGCCCCGATGCCAGCGAGTATGGCCGCAATTCCGATCAGAATTACTGCCGGTATTACCCAAACTGCCGCTGCCATAATTAAAAGGATAAACCTAGACTGCGAAACATCCCCGCAACAAACGCAGAGAGCGAGTGACGGGACATGTCGGCCTGCCACTGGCAGGCCTCCGGGTCGATTCCCGCAGTGACATTCGGCGCTATGGGTTTATCGCGGGAGAACATCCCCGCAACAAACGCAGAGAGCGAGTGACGGGAATCGAACCCGCGCTATCAGCTTGGGAAGCTGAAAATGCAGCATTTTGATGATAGCAGATAGTTTGTACTTGTAGCAACAAATAAGCACGTAACACGCCGAGAACAGTATAAGCGTTCGATTGGTACAATGCTCTATTATGCCCCATAATGGTGGTGCGTTAATCACTTGGCAATCAACCTGAATGGAGCGATTCGTGGCACGGAAGAAAGAAACCAAAACTGTGACTGTTGTCCGTCACGGCAAAACGGTTACAATGGAGCGCAAAAAATCCCGGCGTCGGTTTGGCACGGTTGACTCCCGTAAGGGTAAAGACGGCACCATCACGTTCTTAGCTTCGTACTTAGACCCGGACGGGCGTATCGATAGTAGAGGACGCAGGGTACGTTACTACGCGCCCCAACCATTTTTAACGGATGGCGATGCGGATATTTGGCTCGGTGATATCGAGAAGGACATTAAAGCAGTCCCCCGCAGATGGAACCCACCCACAGCCTGCCAAGCGAGAATCTTAGGTGAATACGCTCGACCTTGGTTAACAACCAAACGCAAGAAAGATGGCTCACCTTTGTCCGATAGGACTCGGAACCTTTACACAAAAAACATTGAGAAAGATTTGCTCCCCTTGATGGACACCAGTATTTCTGACCTAACCAGTGAAGTAGTTAGGAACTGGCACCATGATTTCTCACTAACAAATGGTGAAACTTCAGCAGCCATTGCAGCCCGCTGCCTCAGGGATATCCTCACCCAGTACATTGAGGATACGCATTTGCTCGATGAGAACCCAGTTTCGAATTCGCTTTGTAATACTTCATCCAAGGTTAAAAATCGCCCACCAACTGACCAAGAGTTGGCCACGATGATGGACTGGTTTGAAGAAAATGAACCAAGGCTACTATTGGCAATGATGATTCCATCTTTCGGGGGCGAGCGTTTGGGGGAATGGAGAGCTTTGCGTGTTTCTGACCTCAGATTGGAGCCGACCGACGGCCAATATTATGTTTTAGTTGCCAGGCAAGCTCAGCAAGTTAAAGGCGGCTGGAGTACTTCAGAGCCGAAGTGGTCTAAGGGCGAGAAATCCGAAGTAGCTTTGCCCGACTGGATGACCGAAGTTGTGGATAAACACCTTAATGGCAAGGATGAAGAAACTGGCATTCGGTGGGTCGATTCTGAACCGAACTCGCTCCTGTTCAAAAGTTCAATAAATCCCGACGTAATTAACCGGGGTGCTGGGGAATACATTTCTTCTGCATGGACCAGAGCGTGGAACGCGGCTCGTAAAGCAGCGGAGATTCCTAGGCACTATGACCCGGTAACTGGGCGCCGATACTGGGAGGTACGAGAGCATGACTTGCGTGGTTACTACGCAACGAACTTAATTAAGAACGGAGCAACCTTCCGCGAGGTTCAAGGAGCGCTGCGGCACAAAACGCCGAATGCGACGCTAAAATATATTCAAGAAGTCCAGGGCGCGAATGCTGCTGTGGCTAATCTGCTCCCGAAACCTAACACATCGTTCTTAAATCCTAAGAATGACCCCGATGTGGCTTAAGTTCCATATACTGCAGTTTCAAGTACATTCTGTCAAGTAAATCAGTATTTGAAAAATTACTGTTTCAAGTTGCACTCCAAAAAACCTGTTTTAAACTGATTAACTATGAACATCAACCTTGTTACGTATAATCCTACTGTCAGTGGTTCGGACCCTGCGGAAGGTCAGGTGGCATACAAGCCTATCCGAACTACTGATGACGAACGGGCAGAGTTGTTCCATGACCATGGCCATCTAGTAGCAGCACTTGCCAACTGCGCCCCAGCTGCTGCACGTCAGTACCTACAACTAGCTGGACAGGATTGAACTAAATCCTCAGTCGTCGCATAACGATTTGTAGTCGAGGGATGGGACTAATGGACGCGGTGCTAATTGACAAGGAGGTTGTGAAAAACAGCCTACTCATTCAGCGCAAACGCACTGGAGAAGCTAAATCGCTCTTTGAGCGAGAACACCAACGCCTACAAGCGCTTGAGGCTCTAGCTCGCACTTTCCCTGAATTGACCGATGAATCTGAATTTTCTGAGGGTTTGAGGTTCGATAATGAGGCTCTAACGCCTGTTCCAATGGAACTTAAAGTATCCTCGTGGAATCCCAAACCAGGTTCCATCGCGGGTAGAGTCTATGCCCTACTTGCCGCCAACCCTGCAGGCATGGAATTTACTGATATTCGTGACGCTCTACTGATAAATCCCAAACCATCTGATATTGAGGGACTTCGCAGCGGGGTTGGCAATTTGGTTAAACGCGGCTGGTGCGAGCACCCTACCCGAACCACTTATCGCCTCTTCCCAAACTATTTGCCTGGAGGAGGTGATTCTGTCGAGTAAAAAAGTTACCTGCCGAGCGGCACTCAGGCAGGTAACGAAGCAATGCATCTACGAACACATTTGCTACTAGCAGGTTAACTCCGGCGGTGGCATTACGCAACTTTCAAAAGTCACATTAGGAGGCGACCATGGCAACGAAGCCAAAAAACAACAGTAAAATTGGTCAGGCCACAAATGAGTTCCCGGCTACTTGGTCTAAAGCGACCAAAATGGCCTTGGAAGCCCTTCCAGATTACCTGACTATTCGACAGATTGAAAATGCTGGAATTGCTAAGGGCAAGCATATCCGCCACGCTATTGCTGACCCTACCCAGTCGCTGACTGCAATCAAGGTAGGGGAACGTCGCCCTGGAACTACCAGGGATAATAGACGCATCAGAATCGCTAAGTCTGTTTTGATTAACTGGCTCCACCCCACGGGTTGCTAACCATTTTGTATGCAATTTGGTAAACGCACCTGAGTAATTATAATACGGCTACCACATTCATAAGGCGTTTGCTCCCAGTTGAATCCCCACTGGGAGCAAATGCGGCTTTTAAGAATACTTTCGAGTTTATCCTTTTCAACGCATAAAATTTGCTATAAAGCAAAAGGCCCAGTAGAAACTCTACTGAGCACAAATGCCAACTTGGATAGTGTGAACTAGACAGTTTTAGTCTCGATTTCAGCTAATTCTTCCATCGAGACTTTATGGCCCGCAAGTAAGTCTGAAAGAATGATTGGCGCACATTCACGAGTATTATTCTTACCAATATTGACTTTAGAAAAATATTCGCCGTTCTTATCTTTGACCCAAGCTACACCAGTAGGAGCAAAACCCTCATCTTTAACTGCCCGAAAAGCACCAGCGGCAGTATTGCCATGAGGAATTGCACCGTTAGACTGAGTTTGGATAGCCTTGAAATTGGTCTTTTCAATCGCCCCATACAAGCTGCCGTCCTTAGCGGTTTTCACGTAGCCAAGCATAAGCGAGTTGTTAGGAGCCACCCATGCACCCATAATGTCTTGTTCGTAACCAATCGAATCATAAAGTGCATCTTGCTCTTCTTGTGAAAGAACTCGCAATACATCGTCGGCTGGTTTCAAGTGACCTTTACGAATCGCAATCATAGAGCCAATAGTAGAAACTACTGCGGCCCCTAATGCTTGATTTTTATAATCAGAATGGCCCTCACCAATCGCAACTATTAAATCTTTGATAGCATTGTCAATCTCATCACTGATATCCATGCCTACGGATTGAGCTAGCTGCTCCAAAGCTCTTAGTCCAAGAGAAAGGTCAGCGGCTTGGGCTGCAAAACGTTCAACAGCGCCACGGTCTTTAATTCCAGTTTCCTTTATCGTTTTTAAGGCTTCTTCGTGGATGGTTCTTTTCTCAAATTGCCATTCAGCAACTTCAGTACGCCAATCATATACCTTAGCCTCCAAAGCGATATGTTCAATGACATACCCGATAACACGAGATAACTGGTTTCCATAATCTCTGAAACTTTTTGCACTAGCCAGTTTATCTTCATTAAAGATTCCTTGAAAGAAATTCATTATGACGGCGCGCTGATTTGCAGATGCAACCTTAAACGCATTTTCAGCAGTCATAATCAACTGTGATTGAGGCTCACGCAATACTTGAGCTTTACCAGATGCAGAGGAACGACCCTTGGCTGAGCCATTGGTCTGGCTACGAACAGTGTCCTGAGCGTCATCTAGGCGCTGGTTAGCCAGTTGTTCAGAAGTAGCAGGGGCAATGTCATCAGCCACCCAGATTGGAGTTGCTGACCGTGCGATTTCGCCGTAAGCATTTGTATCTAGAGCCTGACCCGGTAACGATTTCTCGTTCCACGTTCCCGCCTCTGCTTGCCACCCAGACATAACCAGTGAAGCAGCCAGAGACTTTCCCGAAGCTGGACTTCCAACAAGAAACAGTGTTGTTTCAGGACGAAGCGGAACCACCGGACGCAGCGCGGCAGCCAACAATAAAGCTCCGTAGCCCAAGACATTGAAGAGGTGCAAGAACACGCCAATAATCCAAGTAATATCAGCAACCATTTGTTCACTACGGTCAGGGGATTCTTGTGGCACAAGTTCAACGTCAATACGCTTAGCAACACTAGGAGCAATACCTAAATCTTTTGCTGGGCGAACTACATTCGAGGCACCATCAGCACCGATAGCCTTATTACCAGTTACAAAATAAGATTCCCCATTACTGTGGAACCAACCCATCTTAGTAACCGAAATAGAATTTTCTGTTTCATCAGAACGAACTGCTTTAGCCAGCTTAGTCCATTTAATACCATCACGGCCAGGCATCGGGGGCCAAAATGATTGCTTCATTAACTCGTTAGGGATATAGGCTGGATTGCCATAAGTATTCCACTTTTCAGGAGAAGTAGTAAGCAACTTCTGTGTACCATTAACCACAGCAGAATCAGCTTGACCATCAGAATCAACCCAGCTAACTTCAATATCAGCATTAGTGCTGATAATGTTCTCAGCGAGATTGACTTCCCCACGCATACGGTCATACTGAGTAATATCAACAGTATAACCAGTCGAAAGAACCCGGCCAATACACCCGGCTTCCTCGAAAACGAGGTCGCCCTCACCATTAGGGCCGTAAACTTTATGGTCAAACAGGTCTGCACGCAAATCCTCATTAAACACCTGACCCTCATTAGGGTCAAACACTGAATCAGCAGAAACTTCAACTACCTCATCAGCAACTACATTAGCCTCAACAGCCATTTTCACATGTCCTAACATGAAATCCAAACGGTTGAGGGGATTCCCAACCGAGATGATGAACAGCTTCTGAGCTATCTAGCTCATTGCCGGTTCACTGGTTATGTACGATGAGGAACCAAACCAGCTTATTTAGCAATCTCTTAAAGTCACTTATTGTGCTCCCTGGGCCTAAATCCCAAGTCAGACTCACCTAAAGCAACTTACGAAACTCCTAAAACAAGTCCCAAGTCATCCATCAAATAACCCTGCGTAATCCGACAACGCGCTTCATCCGAAGCACTCCTTCAAGTTTCAATATGGGATTCTGGAGAGGCGTTGCTAAGCAAGGGCAAAATTGAAGAATCACCCATTGGTTTACCCATCTATTTACCCACCCTAAAAACCCAGAAAAGACAAGGATTTAACTAGAAAAAATTATAAATAGGTAATATAGGTAAAGAAAAGATAGTTGGAATATATGAGAAGCAACTACTTCTAGTAATATAGTTCTTCTTATGGTTGGTGAAACAAATACCCATTCACCTACCATTAGGTAAAATTGCTGGTCAAAGATGATTTATGGAAAGGTAGTCAGTACCCATCTAGCGTATATTGCTTTACCCCACCAGTCCATTTTGCGTGGGATGGTACAGGAGGAGTATCGGTTACAACTGGTCATAGCTCGGAAAGACAGCAGCGTTAGATTTGAGGAAGTATTAGGAATAAAGCTGCTGAAACATCAGAAATAATGAGAACAAACTAACCCTCCGTTGCCCCCATGTAGCGGAACCACAATCACTACTGCACACCCATTCGGAACAAACTCTGCTCCACACACTATGCGTTCCATAGTTGTTGATTCCTCTTTTGATTGGGGTAGTGATAGTCCACTGAGAACTCCTATGAGTGAGACTCTTTTATATGAGCTCCATGTTAAGGGTATGACTAAGCTTCATCCTGAAGTTCCTTATGAATTTAGAGGAACGTATCAAGGTTTAACTCATCCTAGTGTTCTAACTCATCTTAAGAAGATTGGTGTTACAGCGGTATCTTTGATGCCTGTGCAGCAGTTTGTTAATGATACTTTTCTGCAAAAACGAGGTCTTAGTAATTACTGGGGTTATCAGACTATTGGTTATTTTGCTCCTCATAATAAGTATGCTGTGAATGAACCTGTTAAAGAGTTTAAGCAGATGGTTAAGACGCTGCATGAGAATGGCTTAGAAGTAATCGTTGACGTGGTTTATAATCATACTGCTGAGGGTAATCATCTTGGCCCTACATTATCATTCCGTGGTATTGATAATGCTGCTTATTATCGGCTTGTTGAGAATGACAAGGGTTACTATTTTGACACTACTGGTTGTGGTAATTCCTTGTTGATGCGTTCGCCTGTTGTTTTAGCAATGATTCTTGATTCTTTGCGGTACTGGGTTAAAGAAATGCACGTTGATGGCTTCAGGTTCGATTTAGCCACAGCTTTAACTAGGCAGCATGATGAAGCTGATATGTGGTCAGCTTTCCTTAACATGGTGCATCAAGATGAAGTGTTAAACAAAGTAAAACTGATTGCTGAGCCTTGGGATTTAGGTTCTAATGGTTACTCGGTTGGTAAGTTCCCTGATTCCTGGGCTGAATGGAATGGGGAGTACCGTGATACTGTCAGAGATTTCTGGCGAGGTCAAGAAGGAACTTTGCCTAAGTTTACTACTAGAATAGCAGGTTCTTCTGACATTTACGCTAAACCTACTTCTTCTATCAACTTCATTACCGCCCATGATGGTTTCACTCTAAGGGACTTGGTTAGTTATAACGAGAAGCATAATTTTGCTAACGGTGAAGAGAATCGTGACGGTGATACTCATAATCGTTCCTGGAATTGTGGTGTAGAGGGAATTTCCCATGACTCCAACATTGAGTTGCTCCGTGGTAGGCAGCAACGCAATCTTTTAGCAACATTGCTTCTGAGCCAAGGGGTTCCGATGATTGCACATGGAGACGAGCTTGGTAGAACTCAACGCGGTAATAATAATGCTTACTGCCAGGATAATGAACTTGCTTGGGTTCACTGGAATCTGACAGAAGAGCAATCTGAGTTATTAGAGTTTGTTTCTCAATTAGCAGAAATCCGAAAGAATTGCCCTGCTCTAAGACGTGGTGCTCATTTTGAGTCAGACTCTACTGAGATTGAATGGTTGAATGACCTTGGACTCCCAATGAGTGACTGGCATAGTGGTCATAATAAGTTCATTGTTGCTAGGTATAACCATGATGATGCTTCTGCTTTAGTGGTATTTAACGCTCATAGCCAGCCTGTTAATTTTACTGTTCCTGAGTGTAATGGTGATGGATGGGAAGTTACTGTTGATACTTCAATAAGTAGAGTAGGTAACATTATCAGGAGTGGTAATAGCTTCCTGGTTGATGGTAGGAGTACGTTGGTATTGGTGAGTAAGAGACTCAAGAGCTGACGCAGTTTCGGCATGTCCTATTAGCGGAATCTTAAACCCATTTGCGCATTTTCACTTAATGTACAAATGGAGGTTCGGTGTGAAACTATTAATAAAAATTCTACGTTTTATTGGTCTTTGTATATTGATAGCCTTTGTTCAACAAATTCTGTTCGCTATATTTCCTAATCTTGAACCTAGGTTTCTTGTTTTTGCTATTTCTGGACTGATAGTTGGCTTACCTATAGAGCTGTATAGCTTAGCTAAAAATAAGAAGACTTGTTCCTGCTGCGTAGTGGATTCATAATGGATGGGTTGAAAGGGAACCTTGACCCGGATGGTGCAATAAAAGCCGGAATATTTTTTGCAATAATGATTCCACTATGGTTGATTGTGCAAAATAGATTTCCTCAGTCTGCGCCATTTTTATGGTTGTTCTTGGCTGGATTAAACATTTTATCAATGGTAACTTATATTTCAGATACTCCGACTAAGCGCAAAAGCACGAATAAGAAAACTCAGACTACGGAGTAATAGCTGGTAGTTCCAGCACGACCCCATCCACGGAACCCAAACCCACTCCGCTCCATTTGCGCATTTTCACTTATGGTGGGTCAGTTCCATCTACATCTTAACTAACTGACCCATCATTTTTTACCCCTAAACAAAGGAGTTTTCTAATGGAAACTGAAAAGAAAGCAGTATGCCCACTCTGCGGTAATACCGGGATTCTAGGAACAAGAGATTGTCCCAAATGCAACTAAACAAAAATGCCACTTGAAATAAGAATCAAGTGGCATTTTTTGTTGAGTAACTAACTAACTCTTACATACTCCCACATGAACAATCCACCACTACCAATAACAGTTAAAGTATCACCATCAACTATCCAGTTTCCCATTGGGCCACTGTTACTGAAAGTACCATCATCATGCCAGGTAAAAGTTCGCTCAGTCTCAGTGTTAACACCTGTTCCATCAGGGTGAACAAATAAGATTGGTTCATCATATTCTGCCAATCTCCAACTACCAACAAGAACTGAATCAGGACTAGCAGGCGCTCTTTCGATGTTACTTTGCAAGTAAGACCAGACTTCACCTCTAATGAAGATTTCTGGTCTGAAAGAATCAGTAGTAATCATGATGAACTCTCCAAGAACTTCGTCATGACCACGGAAAACCATCACGTTACTAGAGGGCCAGTTAGCAAGTCTTACAATAGATGGATTATTAGAGCCGCCCTCTGAAACAAACTCCCAGCTACCAGTGAAATCCAAGCCAACAGGTGAACTCCAACCATAAGCACCATTCTCACCGAAACTCATTCTAATCGGAGCAAGAGTTTCAAGATTCACGTTTAGTAATCCAGTGTTAAGGAAACCTAGAGCTTGAACCCACTCTCCATGCAATTCATTTTCTGAAATACCAATGTTTAAGTTAGGAATAGTTACCTCACCTAAATATCCTGGTCTAGTATACGTGAAATAAATAAATGGATTTGCAACATCAGAATAGATAAGAACATTTTGAGTATTCTCAATGATTCTTAAGTTACTTGCATGTCCACCTGGAGAAGTAATCGTTAGTATATCTTCTTCAGTTTCCCAAGTTCCAGTTTCTAAATCTCCTGACCTTCCAATTAATGTTATAGTTCCATCTGCATGTATTTGAAAACCGCCTGTGACTTCATTCCCAAAAGATGCTGCTAACATTTCTACAAAAGCAGAACCACCACTAAGTTCCCATTCTCCTAAAAGTAAGTTCTCATTTAATTCAGTAGTATCTACTGGAATTTCCTCATGAAAAATAGGAGGAAGTGCAATTTGAGGAACATTCGATGATGGTGGAACTACTTGCTCTTGAACCGGAGTTGCAATAACTACTGGAGTTTCAGATGAGCAAGCTCCAGTTAAAGCTGCAACCATAGAAAAAGACAGTACACAAAACACTTTATTTAGAAGTTTCATAATCTTAAATATTCGCATTTTTATTTGCCGGATAAGAGTCCTCTGCGCATCATTCTTATTTAAGGTTTAATATTGGGGGACACAAATGCTAAACAAAGATTTCAAGAGAATAAGGAATAATAAAGGTTTCACTCTCGCTGAACTAATGATTGCATTAGTAGTATCAGGTGTAGTAGCAACAGTTATTATCGCTTTAGTGACCTCATTCTTCCGTAATGCAGGCAGAATAGACTCAGGTGTTAATGCTTGGAATCGTATTCAAGATGCTAATGTGCAACTCCAACGTGACGTTAATGATGCTGCTCAAATCAATATGGCTTCCCCCAATCATTTAGAACTCTTCATCCTAAGAGATACAGGTGATGGCACCAGATGTCACTTCAGAGCATGGATTGCTGACCCAGAGTTAGGAACCTTGACAGTTAGAACTGTAATGTCCCCTGGAACAGACTTGAACCCAGCAGAATGTAGCTTTCTAGAGGGTTCTCAAGTCTCAGAACAAGTAATCATCCGTGGCTTAGACCCTATCGCTAATCACCCCAATGCTGCTGAACCAAGATTCGTTCAAGATGGAGTATTCACTTATTGTATTGGTTTGGATTCTTGTATCGCTGAGCATTTACTTCCTTTACATCGTAGTGATGCTAGAGATGCTAATTTACTTAACCAAGTAGGTCGTATTGAATGGCATTTAGGTGTGGCTCCTGATGGGCGTAACCTAGATATCACCCGTGATTTGCAATCTGCTGGTGCTTTTACTCCTAGTCACATTAACACTGGTGGCGGTACAGTTGAATCACCAGAAGCTCCTGAAGTTTCAATAATGAATCCTAATGAAACTATCCATTGTCCACAAGAAGCATTAGATTACATGTTCACTGGTGGGCCTCGTGGAACAGGTTTGATAGTAGGTGTTGATAGACCTGCTATTTGTTGGAATGACACTTCTTCCGCTTTAGTTAATACTACTGGTTGGACTATTTTCAGGTTAATGTTCCCCACTGGTGCTGAATTAGGAAGCAACAGATGGCATACCGTAGCTCAATTACCAGCTAATGAAGTTTTCTGGGTTGACCCTGACTTGCCTGCTGGATGGACAGCGTTGTACGTTGTTCAAGCAGAGATTTCCACTGGCAACGTCCTAGCACCGGATGGCATCGGCCCTGAATCAAACTCAGTTATTTCAGGTTTAAGACCAACCCCTGAAATTCGCATGAACGCCGTTGGCAATCAACAAACCATTGACCTTACTTGGGAAGTAGTTGGTGGTGTTCACGATGCAGGTATCTTTGGCTTTGATATTTACCGTGATGGAGTTCTAATTGCTAGAGTTCCAGCAAGTGTAACTTCTTTCCGTGATGGGCCAGCCGAAGCATATACGGGTATTCTTTTACCTGAGAATCTTCGTAACTTAACCCGTGGTCATGTTCAACCTACTAACACTGCTGCCGCTGCTCAATCAGCAGCATTTAGACAATTAACTTGGGCTAACAGGCCAGGAGCTAGAGCAGGTGAAGCTGGGTTCGGATTCACATTTGATTACCAAATTGTTCCAGTTAATAGGTGGGAGCAAATTGCAGTTAATGAAACCTCTGCTAGAGAGGGTAATGAGGGTAGAGCAGATTTAGGCATTAACGCAACTCGTCAAATGCGTAACCGTCGTTCCCCAGGTGGAGCTTTTCAAAACAGTGGAATCCTACGTCATGGTTTAGAAGTTCGTAATGACCAAGCACCAGCAGTAAATCAATATGGTGTGGTACAAAGAGCTTTACCGAATCCACAATCAAATCAAACTGTATCAACTCGTCTGGTAGCAGCTTTCACTGCACCAGCAGCACCAGTTTTAGCCCCAGTAGTTCATGCTCCTGGTTCTCAAGGTGCAACAGGTGCCGCTAGAACTCATACTTTATCTTGGACACCAGCAGCATGGTTGAACGCTGATGGAGCCACTACTTCAAGAGGAATCACTGCTGTTACAGCAGGTGGAACTGGCTCATTTACCTCAGGTGTTACTGTAAATGGAGTACAACCTGCCGCAGTAGGACACCGTGACGCTGGCTGGCAAGTATTGTACTCCTTAAACTCTCGTGCAGCTTTCAGTAACAATCAAGCTAACGATGCAACGCCATCTGCAATCAGAGCAGTTCCTTTCAATCCACCTGCAACTGATAATGCAATTCAATTTGCTGTACCTGTAAATGGAAGTTTCAATACTCAAGCTGGTACAACAGCAGCAACTATTACTCCAGCAAATGCTAACTTAACATTAGGTGCAATTAACTCTGGGACTGCTGCGGTTAATACTTTCACTTTTGGTTCACCTACTGCTGCTAATCCAAATGCTCTTTTAACTGGTCGTCATTATCATTACGCAATGTTTGGTGTTAATGGTTCTGGTAGAGGCCCAATTAACCATGAAACCACTATTTCATCTTGGACTAGACCAGCTAATCCAACCTGTGCTATTGGAGATATAACTACTCGTTCAATGATTGTAGGTTCCACATTAGCAGCTACTCTGGATGAAACTTATACTTTCGCTCAAACCGTAAACTTGAATGGAACTACTTGGGCTAGACATAACATCCGTCACTCAGTTGGAGATACTGATATAACATCAAGACCTTGGGTAGCACAAAACGCTGCTGCTAACGAATTAGCTCAAGGTATATCAGGCCCAGTTGGTAACACTGGAACTGCTGGCTCCGGTCAAAGATTTAATAGACTAGGTGCTCAGTCCGTCGCAGCTAACACTCACACTAGAAACCATGACTTCCAAGTGCAAGCCACTGGTCAAGGCGGATTCTCTGACGTTGTGGACTGCGTTGATAATCATTCTACTGTTACTAGAACAGGAACGCTGCCAGGGCCAAGATTTGCTACTGATGAATTGGGTGTTGGAACTATTACTGATAGAGGCGTTAGAACCAATACCCGTAGTGCTGAAGTTGATATTACTTTCAATAATGGCTTCGCTATTGGTAACTTAGATGGATGGGGTGGAACTAGCTGGACTCATAGTTTACAAGCTCCTGGTCAACCAAATAGAACTACGTTAGCTACTCATAATCCAGTAATGGGTACTTTATCTACTCAAGCTGAAGCTAGAGCTAATAGACCTCGTAATAGCTGGGAGAGAGTTACTTTAAGATTCGATGGACTTGGTAATGGTGCTGGTGATGCTACATCATATGCATTAGTTCTAACTAATACCGATGGATTTAACACTGTTACTGTTACTAGGTCAGGAATTACTACTTATGCTTTAACTGCAACTGCTACTAACGTTAATGGTACTGCTACTCTGGCTATAACTAGAGCCAATACTGTTACTGCTAATAACACTACTTCTCAGAGTACTTCTTTACCTCATGGAGTAATGGGTGAGGGTAGCAGGCTAAGATGGAGCCGATTCGCTCTAGACGGGGGTAGCGGAAGTATAATTATCACCCCTGATAATAATGCTGCTTCGCAAGTATTAACACGTTCAGAATTAGCTGGTTCTATCGCAAGACCTGCTAATGACAGTGGAAACCATACTAGAACTTGGACTATTCATTTAACTGATGGTCATAATACTAGAGTAATTACTTCTGGGGTGAGTTTACCTCCTATTGACGGTGGAAGCCGCTCAGCATGGAATACTATCGTTGATTCACACGCTGTTACCCGTAGCGGTTGCGTAGTTGCAGTTCCAGGGCAAGCTAACCAATGGGTTGATGCAGTTTGGTTTAATGGAACTTCAGTCGGCTTAAGGCCAAGTTTATCTAATGCTGGAATCACTGGTGTTGGAGGCTGCTCTATTGACTTAGCAAATGCTTCAAGTCAAGCTACTGCTATTAGATATAGCGATGGTGTTAATACCCGTGAATTTGGAAATAGTTTCGGTACAGCACAATTCACTGGTTCAGCTAGAGCGTGGAATCCAAATCATACTCATAATGGTTTTACTGGTACACGTTCCGGTTGCGTTGAGCAAAGTGGAACCTTATTGACTCATACTTGGTTTGTAAGAGCACAAGTAGGTGGTAATGGAGTTAGTAATGGTGGCTGTACTGATAATTTAAGTCATGGTACTTCGCATGGAGCATCTGTAACTGTTGGCGATGGCAGAAATGAGCACAGTTTCCATGACAGTACCTCTACCGGAACAGTACCCGCACCCGGAGCGCCACCAGCAATTCCTTGCACTACACCAGCTTGCGTATCGGCTCATGGCACCGCAGCACACACTATCCCAGCTTGCACTACTTACAATCCTGGAACATTCAACACGGACAACCTAAACACATCAGCCCAAGGACCAGGTACACCGTATACTGGAGTTGGCCCAAGAAACTGCCCAGCAGTACCATTCCCAGCAGGAACTGCTTGTTCCGTCAACAGCGAGACGTACTGGGCAACGCGAGGTGTAGGCAGGGAGAACCCACAGGCAACTATTAGTTTCCCTACCATCACTGAAGCAAATGTTCAGACAATTAACGGAGGCGGATTCTGCTGCATCGTGTTTAGTTTTGAGGCCGATATTGTTGGTAGAGACCCCCTAACAGGTGCAACAGTCGTAACAGGTAGGCATAGGTGGCAATCAAGCGGTTGTGATGGAGGAGCGGCCCTCTCACCACCTGGCAACTGGGGTGGACCCGGTTCAGGAGTCGCAATCTAGTTGATTTATAAACTAAAGTTCGTTCAATGTGATAACTAACATGATTGCAGTCATATACCCATGCACTTAAAAGAAAAGCTCAGCAATTAAGAATTTGAGTTCCTGATTGCTGAGCTTCTCTATAAGACTTATTTCCTAAGATAATATCCTTGATTTCCCACTGTAAAATGTGGGTCAAGTTGCTCTAGTTCACTAGCTAAGTCACTAGGCAAAGTGACGCCATCTTTGCCCGCACGCCACAATAAATCCTGTAAATTCATTTGATATTCAGAACCAAGTCCGGGGTGTAGCTCATCTACCATATATTTAGGTAAAACTGATTTCAACCTCTCCAATAGAGGCTTCACTACTGCGTCTGGATAGTCATTCATAGCAATTATCCTTCTAACTTCTATTTCCATCGTTAAATTTTGTTACTCCTGGGCCAGATATTGGATACATTGTTTTCGGTTCCCATCCTCCACCATCTTTCGGTCTGACTGGTACGATAATTGCAATGCTCTGTATTGTCCAAGAAACTAGGTATCCTGGAGCTATTGTATCTTCCTCTGGTGTTCCATTTTCCAATACCTCTTGTTCATACTTATAAGCCAGTTCAATGTCATTGTCATCCGGTCCGAAAAATCCTTTAGGGAAGTAATTGGTGTTTTCTTCATCAGGAGAATTAGAAGCGTGTCTTTCTAGGGCATGTTCCGCTGCGCCGTATGTAGCTTTTGGAGGCACAAAAACTTCACCAAATTCTGCAAGTTCAGGCTCTTCTCCAACCAAGTCAAACCCAGCATTAGCACCAGGTTTATTTGTGTATTCACCATTAGAAGCATGATGAGCACCATTCTTATCTATAGTGGTCATTACTCACTTCCGCTGCATCCTGTTTAACAAAAACAATATTATCAAATTGTTTGTTTTTGTCAAGTATATCGGAGATATCACACGCACTCAGAGAATGACTTATTTTGCATGTTTTCTAGCTATTTGCTTCTTCCTCTGAATTAAATATCCAGCCATCCAAGGTTAGGTCTGATTGGTCTTGGATGTTGATAACTGGTCGTAACCTATTTAACATGGCAGTAACATCGCAAGTGTTTCTATCTCCTGCGTGTAAGTCTACGACTAGCCAAACTAGGTCAATTCCGGCATAAATATCTACTGAACTATAAGCCAAACCAGTTGCTTCTGCTTCAATAGCGTTTTCTCCAAAAGCGAATCCTTGCCAAAATGCACTAGCTCCACAGAACATTTCCTCACCGTTCGGAACCGCATTTGGAACAATCCTAGCATTGCGAAGATTTGCTCTAACTGGAACTAAGACTCGAATAACTTCTGCATCGGGTAAAAAAGAACTAGGCAACAATTCCCCTGTTGGCTCCCAGGTGTTCGATATATAGCTAGTAGGAGTCATGGGCGACCAGATAAATGCTTGATAGTCAGTATAAGCCCAAACCCCATCAGATAAATCTCCGTGATAAAATGAACTTACGTTGACAGAAGTTTCTGATTCGTTATTTATTGTTCTATCACGAAATGCTAAAGTAGAGAATATTGCAGTAGTAAGTACTGCTGTGGCGACTATTGCTAATACTATTTTTAATTTACCTGACATATGGCATAAAATGCGCAATGACTAGATTAAACACCCGTTATCTGATGCTTCGTCCATCAACTCCAAAAATTGGAGAATCAGGAAAGGCGTTAAAGAGGGGCTGAAAAATACGCAGAGCCTCTGCTTCTGAGGTCGCAGTCCTACCTCTGATTTGCTCTCTCGCTGCATCAAATCCAGGTAGGCCATGATGTCCAACCCACAAGATTTCATATATAATTTGACCGTCCATTGGCCTTTGCGTAATCATAAAATTTGGACCAGAATGTCGATAGATAGAGAAACCTACAAGGTTTTGTTGGTCAATTATTTCTTGTGGTACTACGCTACCACTGGCCATGCTAGAAGCCCATGCAATATCGGCACGCATTTCTTCCGTTAAAGGAGCGTTTACATCCATAACATATACTTGAGAGCCATCAGGGCTAAACCAGACATTTGTTTGACCAGTTACACGCCAAATATAATTGCCATCTAAGTTGATTCCGCCTCGCATAGTCGTATCTAACCTGTCCCCTGGCTGTAAGTCACCAGCATTGACTACAACGAATTGCCCATCACGTTCTATCACTACTCGTCCAACACGTTCTTCATCGTCTAAGCCACGGAGGTATTCACGGGTTGATTCGGCATCGGCAGGGGAGAGTACGGAACCAACTTCTGCGTTCACCTCACCATAAGAGTAATCATAATCCTGATAATCGTAATCGTTATCATAAGAGGTATCAGAATCAGCTTCTTGATTATAAGTGTCGTCAGGCGTTGGGGCAGAATAGGGTTCCTCAGCCGTGGCACCACCACACGCGGAAACTAAACCTGCTGCCACAACAGCCAAACCAATACCTTTAACAATTCTTACTTTATCAAACACTTCTTCTGCTTCCTTTGAGTTAACTGTTTTAGCAAACGATTTTGTTGCGTTAGCCCATGCCTGAGTTTGGTTGCTATTCCAATCTAAATCAGTGTGACTAGAAGCTCCTGGCTTATTAGCGTACTGACCATTGCTTCTGTTGTGGAACGCACCTTGCCTGTCAATGGTAATACCGTTCATCGTGTCCTCCTAGAAACTTGTCTTACTCCATAATGAGCTTTTGTCCGGCAGGGGGTTAACTGAGGACTATGCGCTGGGGCTAAGTAGGGTTGGGTGCGTGGATGGAGATGGAACCGGAGGGCTGGCTGGGGTTCGGGCACCACGCCTCAGACGAAACTGCATCAGCTACTGCCACGCCTTGCACCATACTCAAAGCTAACTAGGCTCTAGGTGTGGATGGAAACGACAATAGCCAATACCTGATGATTGCCCAGACGCTTCCACCACTACTAATAATGGGTATTATCCAATTTCGTTCTGCTTACAAAAACACTAAAACTAGAGGTGGCAGGTGGTTCAGTAAAATACTGTTGTTGATTGTTCTTGGAGCTAGTGCATTTGCAATGGCAGTAGCATTTGGTGGCATTGGAAACTATAGATGGTTCACCAGTAATGAAAAACTGATTACGGCTATGATGATTGTTTATGCCATTGTGGCATTGACTCTTTTCATATGGGCTATGGTTGCTACTCTTAAGTTTGTTGTTAAAACGGAATCCAAACTCATCAAGCAAACAGAACAAGCAGGCCAACAAGATAAGACCGATGGGAACGGCAATAATGATTACCATTTCAGTGGTGACATTCATGTGGTTAACTATGCGCCGACAAACAACTATACCGAGAAAAGGACTTCATGGATTTCTAAGTACTCGGAAGTTGATACGTTACGATTCAGCTAAATAAAACCGCAATTCCACCCACCAAAATCATCTTTCCAGCCTTATCCCCACTACGGAAACCTCATCCCTATCAGCCTCACTAGCGCATCTTGAATCACATGAAGTTTATTCTAGCTAAGACTACTCATCGCATGAGTAAACCTGCTGGAACCGTCATTGAAACTGTACTCAAAACTATTTTCATTCTATTGGGTGGTTCGAGCGCTATTAGGTAATCGGTTAGAAAACCTACCAGCCAGTTCGCCCACCACGCCTCAACGAACTTGCATCAACTACTGCCTAAACTAACGTAGCACCACTAGCATCAAGACTCCACTTACTGCCAGGCTTAGCAGTAAGAATTAAGATGATTTCGATGTAACCCCATAAAGAGAACAATAAACCAGCAGCAAGTATAGCAAAGAAACTAGAACCCCTATCTATCATGGCACTTACGAATCCTGAGCCAATAACGGTTAAATAGAGTTGGATTATTCCTCTAACTATTCTACCTAAGTAAAAGTTATGCGCTCCGGTTCCAATAAAGAATGCAAGTAATACTGCTGTACTCTTTTTCCTATTAGCAGGTGTTACTTGTCTTGATACTAATTCAATTTCTTGTGAAGTCATGCTGCATACAATTCGCAGGACGAAAAGTTAGTGCTAATTATCTGCAATTACTCTTACTCTATCAAGACGCTTTATAACTATGATTAAGGTTCCACAGAGAATTAGTATCGTTCCTATTAGTAGGGATAGATTTAGGAACCCATCAGGGATATTCATTCTTATACGAAATATGTAATGGATAATTGGTTCATAACATAACTTCGGGCCAGGATTTCTCGAAAATCCAGGTTGACATGGAAATGGGGTGTATCTAATCAGTGCAAATAGAGTTAGAGCAATTCCAGTTACGATGAGCTTCAACTATATCACCAACCTATTTTAATAGTTTACAATTCGCAGCGCTAGTAGCTTTCTTTTAGGAGAATCGAGGCAGCGCATTATTTAGGTTATGAAGTCACTAAAGAAGACATTAGCATTAAATGGAATACTAGCAGCAACTATTGCATTAAGTGGTTGCTCTCAATCATCTTTACCTGAAAACTCCATTAGCTATGAACAAAGTGATTCAACACAATCATCGGAATCAGCTTTAGAGTCATTTGTGAATCTTGTGTCAGGAATTTCAGAGGACTCAACAAGAGAGCAAATAATCACTATGATGCAGTCAGAACCAACTGGAACAGACGAGTTTGAGAATCAAGAGATACTATCTTGGGAGATTGCTGATGTAGATGTTAACGTCCAGTTTATTGAAAACCGCCTCCAACGAGTAATGCTTATTAACTTTGGCGAATCAGCAACGATTGACCAGCCATCTGCAAATCAGTTTGTTGGTGTTCACTTAGAGTACTTGCTAGAGAATCTAGGAACTCCTCAGACACTTCTATTCGCCTTAGATTCAATAGATTATTCTCCAGGCTTGTTGTCATACCCAACAGAGGAACCAAATGTTACTATTCGTATTTGGTTTAGTCACGAGCTAATTGTTGAATATGTAGAGGTTAGTAGGCATTAACGCCATTGGGAACTTGCAAGCATACTGGTGCGTTGTTTGGGTTATGAAATCAAAATCATTTAAGATTGGTAATGTGTTAGCAGGGGAACTCTGGGAGCACCCATAAACCCTGAGTTCCCCAGCGAAGTACCCAAGTGATAGCCATGTCAGGTTCCACATCCTTTACCAATTCATGAAAAGTATCAATCTTCTTAGGTTCCAAAGATGGAGTAATGGCTGTATCTAATTCACCAAGTAGTTTCTTTGTTATGTTGCTCATTGCAATTCCTCGTTATCTTTTCGCCAAAGTGGTTGCAGAGCATGTTGGGTTACGAGGAGGGAAGAGCCATTAAACCATAAGCTCTTCTGAGATTTGTTCGTAACGAGCAGAATCGCCCTCTTTCTCAAGAATGATGCAAGGTATCAAGTCAATATCCTCACTCAAATCTCCAATCCAAGCCTTGTCTCCAGGGTTCATGTATTGAAACTCTTTAGGTAAATCTTGAGGAAACTTACTACCAACTCCAGACGGTGCAAATTTTGTTAAATCCATAGGTATGGTTGGGTAGTTAATGGTCTTCATTGCTTACCGGGTAAACCTGATGCACGTAATGCTGCTTCAACTCGTTCGGTATCCAAGCTATCAGAAGATTCTAGTGCCCAATTACGAAGCGAATCAGCAATACTTTCGTCTATTTTCCACTTTCCATTAACGCACCAAGTTAGAGCTGAAGAAATAGCTAAGTCTGGGTCTCCGCACTCGACCAGAGAGTTAAATCCGAATCTTTGTTCGGGAGTAATTGAGTCAGTTATTTGAGAGTAAATTGATTCTAGTATCTGGTATACATCAGGATATTGATTTTGCAGGTCCATTTTACTGTCGTCCTTTACTTTGGGGTCTCTTTAGGAAGCATCATTCTTTTTCTTTTATCGTATCGCGTAACTCTGTTACCATATAGCGGATAAACTGAAACTACGCCTAAATGGTCTAACACTACCATAATATTCATTATATAGCCATTAACTTCTACAATTTTGGAATAGTACTTATAGTTCTTTAAGCTGAGGTTATCATCAGGAGGTTCTGCCAACATGTTTGATGGTGTTATTCCAGAGCCGTCATTGAAAGTAAGAAACATTACCCTTGCTCCAGACTCACCTATCAAGTCGGAATTAAAATCGGGAGGAAATGCCGTTTTCTCTGGAAATTTACGCCTAAATGCAGCAGCGTATGTATGTCCACCACGACGGTCAGGAAGACCATCTGGCTTAAACTCTCCGTGAAGTACATGATTCCATGCTCCATCGGAAAAATCAGGTAAATCTTTAATTTTGTACACTCTATCGAGAGTGCCTACGTGGGGAGGCCATCCATTTCTGGAGTAGTGATAATTATTCTTTAGGTGTGATTCAGATAGCAAATCTCCAGGAAAACCCATTTCAGCTTTCTTGTCTTTGACTTTATCTTTTACCTGTTTCAATCGTAAAAGAACAACAGCCAATAGGGGTGCCAGCATGAAAGGATTAGACTCTGGTGTTTCTAACGGAATTGCGATGGCAGCTTCAGATTTTGGCGTAGTCTTTACGTTCTCGTGCAAGGAAAGGTGTTCCTCGCCTAAATCAAAACCAGCACTAGCACCAGGCTTGTTAGTATACTCTCCATTGCTTGCATGATGAGCGCCATTCCTATCAATCGTTACCATTAGCTCACCTCCGATTCGTACCACTTGATTTGGCGTGGCTGATTCAGGTTCAGCACGGTGGCATCCCGGAAACCAAATCTATTCCGCCTCACCTCCGGCCCGTCTTTCTCTCCACCATACTCTGAACACCAGCCCTACTTAACCCAAGGGCATTGGCAATCTTAGCTAGAGAAGTACCATTACTATTAACTTCAACTGCTAAAGAGTCACGCTTATCTCTAAGCTCCCTTGCACGCCGTTCAGCATCAAGATATTCATTATTGACTTCAACTAATTTAGATAAGAGTCCAGACATTAGTGACCTCGCCAACCACAGGTAGTTCCATCCGGTCTAGGTTGCTTACAAGGCTCACCTGTTTTTGTTTTATTGCTTCCACATCGGATGGCAGTATCAACAGGTGCTTTTCCGTTGTATTCTGGCAACTTAAGAAAAGGAATTTTATTGGGATTCCATTTTCCTGCTAATGTATCACCAATCAAACCACCCATATCTTCTAAAGTAACTGGTTCAGTTGCTCTACGGTCTTCTTCGCATGGACCAACATGAACATGATGACCTCGCTGATTAATGTCTGGATGGCCAGGGTGTAAGTCATATCGCCAAATTAGTTTGTTAGGAGAAATCTCTCTGATGTCAAACTTATAATCATTTGGGGTTAAGCTAATATCTGTATTGATTTTAACATTCAGGAGTATTTTGTCATGGATATAATCAGTAATACAAAAGAATAATCCACCTTTGTTATTAGGCTTAGCCTCAGCAACAATATTCTGTTTTAATGATTTTGCCCAGATAATAAAGTAATTGATTGGGTCTATGGCATCATTAGGAAACATAAGAACTATCTAAAAGGTCAGCGAACAGTACATAGGTATCAAAAAAGGATTCTTCTGGTTCAAACTTGTCCTCATTAAGAAAGCCGTCTGGTTCCCTCCAGTAATCCATATAATTTGTCTCATTGAATCCGGGGTGCGATTTAACCCAACTGTCAGCTCGATAAATGTACTCATCTTGAGCAGTGATTAAGTAATTCACGGCAGTTTCAGGTTTCCAACCACGATGAAATATTTTCTTGTAGCACTTATCGGTATTGCATTGCAGAACTGCATGACCGATGTTGGCTTCAATGGCATCAACTTCATCCTTAGATAAATAACCGTTAAGCTCACCAGTAACTATTTGATTCCATGAACCGTCTTGATGTCCTTTTAAGAATCCATCATTAAAGAAAACAGTGTGAGGGTATTCTACGAGATTCTTAATGAGTTCCTCACGATTGCTTCCATCAACCACTGCTTTAAGTATCATCTGTTCGACTTCAAGGTTAGCCTTTCCGTCCTCGGTAAGTGGCCTCAAGTGGTTTTGCAGTACGTCTTCAACTTGAGCGAGTCTAGCATCTGCTTTGTGTACTATGCTTGCATTGAAGTTAACTTTAGTCATTCTAATGGTCCTTTCTATTATGAGTATGTCTAAGCATACAAAGATATTCCTAGAATGTCAAACATCTGTCCTCTTATGGCATTTATAACCGAACCTAAGCCAGCTTTCCGGCCTTACCCCATTCCACGAAGTCAGACCCTATTCTGCCTGATTTGCGCATAGTTCTCACGACTTGCAAGTTGGAGAATGATGTCAATGCTTACTAATAGATTAACTAGAGCAAAACTTAATAATAAAGGCTTCACCCTAGCTGAACTAATGATTGCACTCGTAGTATCAGGTGTAGTAGCTACGGTTATCATTGCCCTAGTAACTTCTTTCTTCCGTAACGCTGGCCGGATTGACTCTGGCGTTAATGCCTGGAACCGTATTCAAGACGCTAATGTTCAACTACAACGTGACGTTAATGATGCCGCTCAAATCTACATGGCTGACAGCAACCAACTCCGACTATTTATTCTAAGAGATTTGGGTGAGGGCACTAGATGTTTCAGAAGAGATTGGGTTGCTGACCCTGAACTAGGAACACTAAGCGTACAAACTATTATTTCTGCCGGAACTGATGACAACCCAGCAGAATGTAGTTTTGGACCTGGCTCTGAAGTTTCAGAACCACAAGTAATTATCCGTGGTTTAGAACCTATCGCTAATCATCCTAATGCTGCTGAACCAAGATTCGTTCAAGATGGAGTATTCACTTACATTACTGGACTAGACTCTGCTATCTCAGAGCATTTGCTTCCTTTGTGGCGCAGTAACCCTATAGATGCAAACATACTAAATAGAGTAGGCCGTATTGAATGGAGCTTCTCAGTAGCTCCTGATGGACGTAACACTGAAATAACTCGTGATTTACAATCTGCTGGTGCTTTCTTCCCAAGACACATTAACACTGGTGCTGGTGATTTTGATATTCCAGAAGCACCCGAAGTTTCAGTAATGAATCCCAATGAAACTATCCAATGTCCTCAAGAAGCCTTAGATTACATGTACACTGGTGGCCCTCGTGGCACAGGCTTAATAGTAGGTGTAGATAGACCAGCTATATGTTGGAATGACACTTCCTCAGCTTTAGTCAATACTACTGGTTGGAATATTTTTAGGTTAATGTTCCCCACTGGTTCCGAACTAGGAAGCAACAGATGGCACACAGTAGCATCATTACCACCATCAGCTACTTTCTGGGTGGACCCTGACTTGCCAGCTGGGTATACAGCACTCTACGTAGTACAGGCAGCGATTGCCACTGGCAACGTCCTAGCACCGGATGGCATCGGCCCCGAATCAAACTCAGTTATTTCTGGTTTACGCCCCACACCAGAAATCCGTATGAACGCTGTCGGCAATCAACAAACCATAGATTTAACCTGGGAAGTAAGAAATTCCTCTGGAGCAGTAACATCTCCACAATTAGAGGGTATTTTTGGTTTTGACATTTACCGTGATGGAATCCTAATCGCTAGAGTTCCAGCTAACGTAACATCGTTCAGAGATGGACCTGCTGAAGCTCAAACTGGAATCCTATTACCAACACCTAGATTAAGTGCAGGTCACGTTCACCCTACTAATACTTCTGCTGCTGCACAATCAGCTGATTTCAGACAATTAACTTGGGCTAACAGACCAGGAGCTAGAGCAGGTGAAGCTGGCTTTGGTTTCACATTTGATTACCAAATCGTTCCTGTTAATAGATGGGAACAAATAGCCGTAAATGAAACTTCTGCTAGAGAAGGCAATGAGGGTCGCGCTCCACTAGGAACCCAAGCTCAAGGTGGAACTTTAGCTACTCGTGAAATGAGAAATCGTCGTGCTCCTGGTGGACCATTCCAAAACAGTGGAATCCTACGTCACGGATTAGAAGTTCGTAATGACCAAGCACCTCAAAACAATGAATACGGTATTGTCAGAAGAGCTTTACCAAACCCGCAATCACGTCAAACTGTTTCAACTCGTCTGGTAGCAGCTTTCACTGCACCAGCAGCGCCTGTTTTATCACCAGTAGTTCATGCACCTGGCTCTCAAGGAGCAACAGGAGCCGCTAGAACTCATACTTTATCTTGGACTCCTGCCGCATGGCTTAACGCTGATGGAGCAACTACTACTCGTGGTGTAGCTTCTATTGTAATAGGTGGAACTGGAAATACTGCTGGTGTTCTAGTTAACGGAGTAGAACCCTCTAGAATTGGACACAGAGATGCTGGCTGGCAAGTACTTTATTCATTAAACAGCCGTGCTCCTTTTAGTAACAATCAAGCTAACGATGCAGTTCCATCGGCTATCAGAGCAGTTCCTTTTAACCCGCCTGCTACTGATAATGCAATTCAATTTGCTGTACCTGTTAATGGTGCATTTAATACTCAAGCTGGAACCACAGGTGCAACTATAACACCTGCTAATGCTAACTTGACTTTAGGTGCAATTAACTCAGCATCAGCAGCAGTTAATACTTTCACTTTCGGTTCACCTACTGCTGCTAATCCAAATGCTTTGTTAACTGGGCGTCATTATCATTACGCAATGTTTGGTGTTAACAATTCTGGCCGTGG